>Ga0255338_1005806_pt1 | contig 11018 bp, 6 predicted proteins | sample MeOH1_35cm_T4_19_FD_203715 | JGI IMG/M metagenome (GOLD analysis project Ga0255338, IMG submission 203715) | Sandy soil microbial communities from University of British Columbia, Vancouver, Canada - MeOH1_35cm_T4_195 | ecosystem: Engineered > Artificial ecosystem > Sand microcosm > Unclassified ... | reverse complement strand
GTTTTTTGTCCGGCTTGTGTGGGCGGGCGTTTAGCGGTTACTGCGCCCCAACTTTCTCGCCTCGCGCCGCGGCTTGTCCGAAGAGGACGCAAGCGGGGGCCGGACGCCCTCGAGTCGGCCGGCGATGCTGCATCGAACGTCCCAACGGCTGCGGTTGCGCGGCGCGTTTGGGGAATTGGGTGGTCTGTAGCGTATCAACGGCCCAACCGTGTGGCACGCGCCGGGGCGATTGGGTCGTTGTGTGGTCCAGGACCACTCTATTCCCCAATCGCGACTGGCTGCGACGACAATTGGGACGTTCGATGCAGCATCGCCGGCCGACTCGAGGGCGATGCGATGCCAAGCCGGATCGAGCCGCTCGCCGACCTCGTACTGATGTCGGGATGCCGCGCAGAGCGCGATAACGCTCAGGGGTCGCGCTGGTCGGTCGATTCACGGCCGGGAGGCTGCATCCAGGCGCAGCCAAAACCTACCCGAGCAGCAGGGCCAGCTCGTCGCGTCCGATCGCGGCGAGTCCGCCGGCGTCCGCCGCGAGGATGGCGTCGGCAAGTTCGCGCTTCTGCTGCTGCAGCTGCAGCACCTTTTCTTCCACGGTATCGCGGGCGATGAGGCGGAGGGCCACGACGTGTCGGTCCTGGCCGATGCGGTGAGTGCGATCGATGGCCTGGGCCTCGACGGCGGGGTTCCACCAGGGGTCGAGCACGAAGACGTAGTCCGCGGCGGTGAGGTTGAGGCCGTAGCCGCCGGCTTTGAGGCTGATCAGAAAGACCGGACACGACATGTCGGCCTGAAATCGTTCGACGCGTGACTGGCGGTCGCGGGTGCGGCCGTCGAGGTACTCGTACGGGATGCCTTCCATTTCCAGGCGTGTCCGCACAATCGCCAGGAAGGTCGTGAACTGGGAGAAGACGAGGGCCTTGTGGCCTTCGGCAATGACTGCCTTCAGCTGATCGATGAGGACATCCAGTTTGGAGCTCGACTTGGCCGAGCGCTTTTTGTCGATCAGCGCCGGGTGGCACGCGGCCTGGCGCAGGCGCAGGAGCGCCTCGAGGATCTCGATCTTTGCGCGTTTGATGCCGATGTCATCGACACGCGCGAGCAGTGCGGCGCGGTAGTGCTCGCGCAGTTCGTCGTAGAGTTTGCGCTCGGCGCCTTCCAGTTCGACGAAGACGGTCTGTTCGGTGCGCGGCGGCAGTTCCGGCGCGACCTGCTCCTTGGTGCGGCGGAGCATGAAGGGGCGCAGCGCTCGTGCGAGCAGCGTCGCTTCGTCGCTACCGGTGCCGTTGCCTGCGTACTTCAGCTGGCTGAACACGGACGCGGCGCCGAGCATGCCGGGGTTCAGGAACTCGAACAGGCTCCACAGTTCGTCGACGCGGTTCTCGATCGGTGTGCCGCTCATCGCGAGGCGGTGTCTGCCGCGCAGCAGGCGGGCTGCTTTGGCCGACGCGGTATTCGCGTTCTTGATCGCCTGCGCTTCGTCGAGGATAACGTACTCGAACTCGATGTCCTTGAGCTCGGGCGCATCGCGGCGCAGCGTGCCGTAGGTGGTGATCAGGACATCGTACGAGCCGGTGTCGAGACCGTCCCTTCGGCGCTTGTCGCCGGTGTAGTCGCGCACACGCAGATCGGGCGTGAACCGCGCGGCTTCGGCCTGCCAGTTGAAGACGAGCGATTTCGGCACGACGACGAGGGAAGGTCCTGCTCCCGCGGCGCGGCGTTCCTCGAGCAAGGCGAGAACCTGCACGGTCTTGCCGAGGCCCATGTCATCGGCAAGACAACCGCCGAGGCCGAAGCGACGGAGGAATTGCATCCAGCCGAGGCCTTCGCGCTGGTAGGCGCGCAGTTGTCCGCGGAACGTCGGCGGCGGATCAGCGGCTTCGACGGCGTTGAAGTCGTGCAGCTCGTCGCGGATGCGACGGAACGTGTCATCGACATTCGGCGCGTCCATGCTCGCGAGCAGCGCATCCAGCAGCAGCGTTTGCGCACGCGTGAAGCGAAGGGTATCGCCGTGTTCCGTGCCGGCGACGATGATGGGCGCGTACCGTTCGAGCCACTGCTGCGGCAGCACGCCGAACGTTCCGTCATCGAGCACGATCGTGTTCTCACCCTTGCGCACGGCCCTGAGCAGCTGCGGCATCGCAACGCGCTGATCGCCGAAGGTGATGTCCGCCGCGAGGTCGAACCAGTCGATGCCGGAGGTGACTGAGACCTCGGTGCGTTCCGCGGTGCGGTAGCGTTTGCCGTGGGCCGAGACCTGCCATCCTTCGGCGATGAGCGTGCGTACCATCGCATCCAGGCGACCGGCGCCGATGGTGAGTCGTTCCCTGGACGCGCGCCAGTCGTTCACTCCGCGTGCGCCGAGTTCGTGCAGACGCTTGTGCGCCGCAGCCTCCAGCTCCGGATTGCGGTGCACGATGCGCCGGGCCTCGCGATCGATCAGCGTCGCCGCGCGTTTGCGTTCGCCGACGATAAGGCCATCGTAGTCGAAGCTGACCTCGAGCACGAGCGCTTCGCGGTAGCCGTAGCTCAGCTGCTTCGGCTCGACACGCAGCTGCGGCACGGGTGTCGGCCAGCGCTCATCGATCGTCACATCCGGCGGCAGCTCGATGCGCGGCGTGCCTGGCAGCAGCCGCACCTCCATCGCGAGTTCCTGCGCGTCGCCCGCGGCAGCGCGGATGTCGCCGCTGCGCAGGAGTCGAACGAGTCCCCACGCGCCTTCGTAGTCGTACATCGCCAGTGTGTTGTCGACGACCATCAGGCCGTGCAACGTCACGAGCCTCGGCGCCGCAATGTTCATCTCCGCGCCGTCCCGCTGCAGCACACCCTCGACGCGTACGCTGCCATCATGGTCGCGCAGCATGCGGGCTGCAAAGCTCCACGGACGATCGACATCGCAGCGCAGCGGCGACGGCTCCTGCGCAGCGTCATCCGATCGCGACGCGATGATGCAGCGGCCGGTGTCGCAGATCGCACGCATGGTCGTGCCATAGAGCAACGGCGGAACGATGAATCGCAGGCGGTTCTGGCTGGGGCGCAGCATGAAGCCTTCCGGATTCAGACCGAGCAGCATGTGCGCAATCATGCGGTCGTCCGCATCGGGCACACGCAGCCAGAGCCCGGTGCCGAACTCGAATTGCCCTGTGCTCCGACCGGCATCGCGCATGAACTCCGCAACAACATCGACGACGAGTCCATTCGTGACCGCCGTCTCATCGAGGTTGAGCTCGTAACGGATGCGGCGATTCGCCGGCCACTCCCGCGGCGCGGCGCGCGGTGAACGCGGTGGCTCGCTCCGGATTGCAGACAACTTGCGCTGCCATTCGGGCTGCCGGCCTTTCACACTTTCGGACGACGCACGCTCCGAGTGCGCCGGCTCCGGCAACAGCCCGGCGGCGTCGGCCGCGAGCAATACTGCCCACATGTGCTTGCAATGGGAGTACTCCTCGGCATACGGGCACGTGCAGCGCATACGCCAGCGCGGGAGCGTCGTGTCGATGAGCACGTCGTACTCCATGGTGCCCAGCACACTCGCGCGGATGACCGGCGCACTGCGGTCGAGGGTTACGTCGCCCTGCTGGAAGTACGGCCTGCCGCGGCTTCGGATGGGCGCAGTAAACAGCCGGACGATCGCGGAGGGGATCATGCCGGGAAGTTAGCAGAGTCGGTTGCGCGGCGGCATAGGCGCGCGCGCAGTCGTTTGCCCGCCGGGGCGTGCGGCCACGCTGAGGCGAGCGTGCCATCCGAGCAGACCCGGCGTCGAACGCGCGTCGGTTTGACTACGCAGATTGTGTCGCGTGCATGCCGCCGTGGGTCAACGTCTGCGCGAGCCGTACGAGGACCACTTCAGGCTCACCGGTCAGCTGCCGCCAGGTCACGCGAATCACGTGCAGACCGTTGGCCGTGAGCCAGGCGTCGCGACGCCGGTCGCTGTCGAACTTTCGCGTGTTGGCGTGGAACGCGAAGCCATCGACTTCCACCACGAGCCGCTCGCGTCGCCAATAGAAGTCGACCTCGTAGTCGCCGACGCGCACGTTGGTCTCGGGCGCAGGCAGTTGCGCCCTGCGGATGAGGGCGAGGAATTGATCTTCGGCTTCCGATCGCGTGAACGCGGGTCCCGCATCGGTCTGAAGCAGCGTCCGCAACAGCGGCGCGCCTGGTCGTCCCGCCTGCTGCGCCGACAACAGGTCACGACGCTCGAGCAGATTCAGCCGCTCCGCGATCGCCAGCGCGCGCTCCAGGTCGCGGCTGCTGAGCACGGCAGCAAGGTCGATCAGCGTCCTGCGTGGCGTGGTGACCGCGATGTCCTCGCAGGTCGTCACGTCGTGTTCCCGCAGATGGACGCGATGCACGCTGATGTTGCGCCTGCGGCCGCGATCGCCCTCGCGCAGGCTGATATCGACCGGTGCCTCGCCGGGATCCGGCAATAGTTGCCAGAGCCAGCCGGCGCTCCTGTGGCTGACCACCGCGTGTGGGCCGCAGGCCAGCACGGCCGCGAGCTCGCGCGCATGCGGCGCGATCACCGGCCCCACTCGATAGACGCCACGGTGCAGCAGCCGCAGACGTTTCGCCCGCACGCGGCTGGCGATTGCGTGCGCCGTGATCCCCCGCGCGCGGAGTTGTGTACGCGTGACCAGGCCGCGTTGGCCGGCCGCGAGTTGCTCGATCAATTCATCATCGGAGAAGGGCATCGGTTCTCGAACGATTGGGCCACCGCGGCGATCGGGGTGGTCGCCGCGCGTCGGCCGAGTTTGGCGCGTGAACCGGCGCGTTGCCATGCGAGGTTGCGACGTGTTGCCCTGCGAGGGGCGTGGTGGTGGGCGCGAGGATCGGCGGGCGGCGAGCGGCGCGAGGCGGCGAGCGTTTAGGGTGACCACCTGCCTGGCATCGCAGCGCCGTCGAGTCGGCAGGCGATGCTGCATCGAACGTCCCAACCGTTGTCGCAGCCAGTGGCGATGCTGCATCGAACGTCGCAACCGTCGTCGCAGCCCGTGGCGATGCTGCATCGAACGTCCCAACCGTTGTCGCAGCCAGTGGCGATTGGGGAATAGAGTGGTCCTGGACCGCACAACGACCCAATCGCGCCGGCGCATGCCGCACGATTGGGCGGTTGATACGCTACAGACCACCCAATTCCCCAAACGCGCCGCGCAACCGCAGCCGTTGGGACGTTCGATGCATGGGCGACGGCGCGACGGCGTCCGGCCTCCGTTCCCGCTCCCGGTCCCGGCCTCCGTTCCCGCTCCCGGTCCCGGCCTCCGCCCCCGGCCCCGCTCCCGCTCACGTTGCCGCATTTTGCGCTGACGCCGCGCAGAAGCGCCGAACCGCTCCGAAAGGCGGGTCAGTTAAAACTTCACGCCCATCCTGGCAAAATAGAACGCTCCCGAGAACCCCATCTGCACGGCATCCCAGAGTCCGCCGGTTTCGGTTTCGGTATCCTGCTGCGTCGGGTAGCGGTTGAAGATATTGGCGCCGCCGACGGTCACGCTGATGTTGCGCGAGAGTCGGTAGCCGAGGCTCAGGTCGGTCGTGAATTTCGGCTCGTAGGTGTCCTCCTCATCGAGCCAGTCGATGAGCACGACCTTGCCGAAGCGCGTGACGTGCAGCCGCGCATCCAGGTTGCCGGTGCCCCAGTCGATGCTGCCGGCGAATTTGCTGCCGGGCGCGGATGCGAGGAGGAAGTACTGCTCGCGTCGGCCGAAGTAGATGTCTTCCTTGCCGGCGAGTCTGGTGCTCGTGTGGATGTCGCCGAGCTCCATGTCGTTGAAGTTGCCGATCAGCGAGCCGCGGAAACGCTGTGCGCCGACAGTTGTCGCGTACGTGAGCACGACGTCGAGGCCGAGCGTGCGCGTGTCGAGTGCGTTCGTGAAGAACTGCGCGGCGCCGACGCCGAGCTGCTGCAATTCCTGGCCGATGTCGGGATCGGTGTCCTCGAACGCGCCGGTCAGGACGATGCGATCCTTGATATTGACGTGGTAACCGTCGACCGTCGCGGTGAAGTTGCCGGCTCTGGCTGTGAAGCCGAGGCTGGCGTTGATCGCGGTCTCCTCCTTGAGCGGCGCGATGCCGAGTGCGCGGGTGATCGGCGCGTCATTGCGTGCAATCAGCTTGTCGACGGCCTGACCGCCGACGAAGTCGGTGAAGGTTGTGTTGAAGTAGACCTGCGCGAGTGATGGTGCGCGGAATCCGGTGCTGAGCGACGCGCGCAGCGCGACCGCATCGCTGAGGCCGAGTCGCGTGGCCAGCTTCGCGTTCATCGTATTGCCGAAGTCGCTGTAGCGCTCGAAGCGGGCGGCCGCGCCGACCATCAGTCGCTCCGACAAGTCGGCTTCCGCATCGACGTACGCGCCGAAGTTGGTGCGCGTCTCGTCCAGCTCGTTCGATGGCTGGAAGCCGGGGAAACCCTGCGAACCCGCGGGCCGGCCCAGCACATCGACACGCGTGGGTTGGCCATTGATGATGGTGTCGCGTACGCCGTAATTCCGATACGAGCCTTCCTCGCCGGCGAAGATGCCGTAGCTGTCAATGCGGAACTCGGTGCCGAACGCGACGTTCAGTCCTTGCAACGTGGAGGGGAACAGGCGCGTGAAGTTGACGCCCGTTGTGTTCTGACCGAAGCGAAAACCGCCGGCATCGAAGTGTGTCGGCGACGCGGCGAGGAGCGAGGCGTTGAGTGTGCCATCGACGGCGTAGTGGAAGCGGTTCGATCCGTACGTGTTGTTGAGATCGACGTCCCACGCGCCGAGCCGCGTGCGCAGGCCGACCGATGCGGACCAGTCGGTGATCTCGGAGAGAATGCGCGGGTCGAAGCCGTTGGGATAAATCTCGGGCACGTTGCGATCGGAGTCCGCCTCACGCGTCCAGGCGTAGGCATCCGTGTCGCGACGGCCAAAGCCGCCAAACGCATAGAAGGCACTGGTCTCGCTGAGTGGATACAGCGAATTCAGGAACAGGCTGATGTTGTCGGCTTTTGCATCGCCGAACTGGCGACGATAGATGTCGAACGTGCCCGGGTCGGCCGGCCGGTTGGTGCGATCGCGGTTCAGCAGTTCCGCCGTGGCGTTGATGAAACCTGCTTCGCCCACGCGGATGCCGTAGTTCGCGCCGAGCTGCAGTTCTTCGCCGTCGCGCGAGCGATCGCGCAGCACTTCGATCGACGACGGCGGCTTCGCGTTGCGGAAGCCACTCGAAACCGATGCGGTCAACTCGTCTACGCTCGACTTCAACACGATGTTGATCACGCCGGCGATCGCATCCGAACCGTACTGCGCCGACGCGCCATCGCGCAGAATTTCGATGCGCTCGATCGCCGACATCGGGATCGTGTTCAGGTCGGTGCCCGTGTTACCGCGCCCGCGCGAGCCGAAAATGTTGATCAGCGATGACTGGTGCCGTCGCTTGCCGTTGACCAGCACGAGCGTCTGGTCCGGCCCGAGCCCGCGCAGCGTCGCCGGATCGATGTGATCGCTGCCGTCGGCACCCGACTGACGGTTCGCGTTGAACGACGGCGCCGCGTACTGCAGCAGCTGGTTCACATCGAGCTGCGGCGACGCCTGCGTCAGCTCGCGCAGGTCGATGACATCGACCGCGACCGGCGTCGTCACCGACGTGCGATTCACGCGCCGCGATCCGACGACTTCCAGTGACTCGATGAAGAGCCCCGTATTGAGCGCGACGTCGAGCGTCGTCTGTCCATCTACGGACCGCTCCTCGACCCGATAGCCAAACGCGGTGAAGCGGATCACCGCATCCGCAGCCCCGTAACGGAGCGTGTACCGGCCATCCGCGGCCGTGAGGACCGCGTTGAGTGTGCCCTTCTCCTCGACGCGCACGCCAGCGACCGGCTCGCCGGCATGGTCCGTTACCCGACCGGTAAGAGTGAGCGTCTGTGCGCCCGCCGCGGCGGGACCGAGCAAACACAGGGCGATGCATAAGCACGTGATGCGCATGAAGACCGCCTCCGACTGGAAATTGAAGAAGGGCCCGATGCTCGACGCGGGTGGCTTGCGACGGCGATTGGGGGGAAGCTCGACCGCGGCAGGCACACGCGGGCGTACCAGTGTTGACCGAGTGTTGGGAAGACGTCAAGAGTAATGGCGCCTGGAGCCTAGAGGCGCGCTTTTCAGACGTCGCGCAGAAGCGCCCATCGGCCGTGAACTCGCGCGTATAAGGCGCGATCGGTGGGATCGAGGATCGGCGAGTGGCGCGAGGATCGGTGCGCGGCGCGAGGCGGCGGGTGCCCTCGGGCCGGCAGGCGATGCTGCATCGAACGTCCCAACCGTCGTGGCAGCCAGTGGCGATTGGGGAATAGAGTGGTCCTGGACCACACAACGACCCAATCGCGCCGGCGCGTGCCGCACGGTTGGGCCGTTGATACGCTACAGACCACCCAATTCCCCAAGCGCGCCGCGCAACCGCCGCCGTTGGGACGTTCGATGCACGGGCAATGCTCCCGTGTTTGCCTTGAGCAACGCGGAAGCCCCGGAATTACCGTGGACCGTGTTGCCTGGGCGTGTAACTACCAACTTCGGGCTGGAAGCTGATCGCGATGCGGTTCCAGTTGTTGATCGCGTTCACGGCGATGGTGAGATCGACCAGTTCCTTCTCGGAGAAATGCTCTCGCGCGTCGGCGTAGAGTTCATCGCTCACGCCTTCCGTACTGATCAGCGTGAGCGCTTCGGTCCAGGCGAGGGCGGCACGTTCGCGATCGGAGTAGAAGGGTGCTTCATGCCAGGCCTGCAGAAGGTACAATCGCTGTTCGCTGATGCCGCGCGCTCGTGCATCCTTGGTATGCATGTCGATGCAGTACGCGCATTTGTTGATCTGCGAGGCACGCAGCTTCACCAGTTCGATGAGCTCGGGCTCGAGGCCCGACTCCTCTCTGATGTAGCGGTCGAGTGTAACGGCGGCATGGATTGCTCCGGGTGAGGCTTGTCTGTAATTCAGTCTCATCGTGCTCCGTGGGTTCTTGCGTCGACGTGGATGATAGCACTCGGCGGAACGTTCTGCTTCCGCCGGCCCACACTCGCACGACTGCTTCCGTTTCAGTCCGCTGCCTTCGGCAGTGGTTCGGCCCCGGGCGTCGGTGCCTGCCCCTCGGTGATCCAGATACGATCGATCACGGGCAGCATCCCCGCGAGCGGAATGGCGAGGATGACGCCGATAATGCCGAGGAGCTGACCGCCGATGATGATCGCGGTCAGCGTCAGCACCGGCGAGATATTGAGGCGTCCGCCGAGGATGCGTGGCGATATGAAGTTGTTCTCGAGCAGCTGGTATCCCTGGAAGAGCGCGACGATGATCAGCGCGTCGGTCAGCGTGTTCGTAAGCAGCGCGACCAGCGCCGTTACAACGGTCGCGAGTGTTGCGCCGATGTTGGGGATCGCGTCCAGGAAGAACGCAAAGGCTGCGATGATCACGGCGTACGGCACGCCGAGCACGATCAGTACGATGAGCGTGAAGACCGCGAATAGCGAGCTGACGATCGCCTGCCCGGCGAAGTACGCGCGCACGACATCGCCGCACTCGGCCATCGTGCGATGCAGACGATCGCGGTACGCCGCCGGCGTGAGGCGCAGCACGGTGTTGAGGATTCGCTGTTTGTCGATCAGGAAATACAGCGCCAGTGTCAGCACGAAGAAGGCTGTCAGAAGCCCGGAAATGACGTTGACACCGACGCGCAGAAAGCCACTGAAGAATCGGGCAGGATCCTGTTGCACTCTTGCAAGCGCGCGTGCGATCGCGTTATAAACCGCCGGATATGGCGAGAGCGCTCGTTCCAGCCTCGGCAGCAGGTTGGGCAGGTCCTGCGCAAAGTTGACGCCCTCGGTGATGAGCGTAGGCAGCACGGCCGCCAGCAGCCCGCCCACGACCAACAGCAGAAGCAGCAGCGACAGCAGCGATGCGATCCCGCGGCTCACGTGATGCCGACTCAGCCAACCCACCAGCGGATCGAGCACCGCCGCGATGATGAGCGCCAGCGCAAGCATCACGATGACGGTCGCAATCTGGCGGAAGAACCCGACCAGCAGGAGCGTGATCAGGATCGCCAGGACCGCTTTTACGAAGACGCGCCCCGGTATATCGACACTGGTTTGCGCCATGACTCCCGCGCTCGTTTGCGGTGCGCGTGCAATCCTTGCAGATACGGGTCCGGGGAATCACGCTGGGGACCAGAGGAGCGGCGACATGGAGTCAAATCGCCTGGCAGATACGGGCACAGCAACGACGGGTCCGGCAGACTCATCTGCGACCGGTTCAGCACAAGCATCGGCGACCGGTTCAGCACAAGCAGCCGCGGCCGGCGCAGCACAATCAGCCGCAACCGGCGCAGCACAATCAGCCGCAACCGGCGCGGCGCAGTCCGCCACGACCGTGTCGGCGCCGGACGATCGCGTCCTCGTACACATCGAGCACGACCACTATCGCACGGATATCTCGGTTCGCGGTCACGAACTCGTGAGCGATGAGCCTTTCACCCTGGGCGGCGCGGACCTCGGTCCTACGCCCTACGAACTCCTCGCCGCTGCGCTAGGCTCGTGCACCGCGATGACACTCCGCATGTACGCCGACCGCAAACAGCTCCCGCTCGAGGCGGTCACCGTGTGGGTGAAGCACGAAAAGCGGCCGAGCGGGTCGCCCGGCCACCGCGACGTGTTTCATACGCAGATCGAGCTGGCCGGTGAGTTGGGTGAGCACGACCGCAGGCGCCTGCTCGAGATCGCCGAGCGATGCCCTGTCCACCGTACGCTCAAGGATGGCGCCGAACTCTTGACGGAACTGACCGGGAACGGAAACTAGCGCTCAGATTTGGCCGGCGCTTCTGCACTACCTCGAGGCAAAAACGGGAACGGGAGCGGGAACGGGAGCGTAACGGAAAACGGAAGTGCGGCACTTTCAATCCGTTAAACGCTTCCGTTCCCGTTCCCGCTGGTATGAGAAGGGTCTTTGGGCAAGGCACCTTGGTGCCTGGCTTTACCGGGACCGTTCTGTTGCTCCTGATGCAGGGCCTGCTTCCGTGG
>Ga0255338_1005805_pt1 | contig 11018 bp, 9 predicted proteins | sample MeOH1_35cm_T4_19_FD_203715 | JGI IMG/M metagenome (GOLD analysis project Ga0255338, IMG submission 203715) | Sandy soil microbial communities from University of British Columbia, Vancouver, Canada - MeOH1_35cm_T4_195 | ecosystem: Engineered > Artificial ecosystem > Sand microcosm > Unclassified ... | reverse complement strand
TGCCTGCAGCAGCAGAATCCGCAGATTCCGATGCTGGGCCTGGGCGCGGACCTGTGCGGCCCGCTTGACCTGCCCACCCGCGTCAGGCGCGGCAGGCGCCTGTTCTTCTATCCTGGGTCCAGCATCGGCAATTTCGCGCCGATCGAAGCCCTGGCGCTGCTGCAGCGGCTGCGCGCGGTGGCGGGGCGCGGCGACAGCGTACTGATCGGCGTGGATCTGTTCAAGGATGCGCAGACCCTGGTCGCGGCCTATGACGACGCGCTCGGCGTGACCGCCGCGTTCAATCGCAATGTGCTGCGCAACCTGAACCGCATTGTCGGCAGCGACTTCGCGCTGGAAGACTGGCGCCACGCCGCCAGCTTCGACACCCAGGCCTCGCGCGTGCAGATGCACCTGGAGGCCGCGCGCGAGGTGACCGTGCACTGGCCCGGCGGCGAGCGCCGCTTCGCGGCCGGCGAGCGCATCCACACCGAGGACTCATATAAGTACCGGCCCGAGGATTTCTCGATCCTGTTGGAGTCCGCCGGCTTTACCGACCCGGTCTGCTGGACGGACCCGAACGGCTGGTTCGCGGTGTTCCACGCGCGCGGCTGAGGCCAACCGGAGCCAGCCGGAGAAGCCGCAGCCGCAGCAGGGGAATGGGCAGTGGGAGTGGGCCGCCGGCGCGCGGGTGTCATAATGCGCGCAGCCGGTGGCCCCGGCATCCCTTTCACCTTCTGTCACGGATCTGTCGATGAGCGGCTTCTCCATGCTTCCCGATCTTCATTTCACCGGCGGCAAGGCGACGTGGGCAGACGCGCGCCGGCTGCCGCGCGAAGGGTTGGCGCAGGCGCTGGTGGAGTCACGCAACCGCACGCTGGCCTGGCTGGCCGCATTCGGCCAGACCCGGCGCGGGTGGATGGTGACGCGCCAGTACGACTGCAATCCGCCGTTGTGGACGCTCGGTCACATTGCCTGGCATGCCGAATGGTGGTGCCTGCGTGGTGTGCGCCACCTGGAGCGCGGCGGCGTGCGGCTGCCCGTGGCCAGCGAGCCGTCGCTGCTGGACGGCGCCGACGAATGGTTCGATCCTGACCGCATCGGTCCCGACGAACGCTGGGAGATCGTGCTGCCCGATGTGGCGCAAGTGAAGCAGTACGCCGCGCAGGTGCTCGACGGCCTGCTGCGCCGTATCGCGCTGCTGCCCGATGACGATGACGCCACGCTCTATCCGTTTCGCCGCGCGCTGTTCCACGAGGACGCGCAGGGCGAGACCATCGCGGTGTTGCTGCAGGCGCTGGGCATGGCGCCGGCCGAGTCCGCGTCGGGCGGTGCGTCGATCTCGGTCTCCCACAACGGCATGCTCCATTTTCCGGGCGGGCGCTTCACGCAAGGGTGGAGCGACCCCGACGGCTTCGCGCTGCCCGACGAGCTGCCGCCCCAGCAGACCTATGTGCCCGCGTTCGACATGGACGCCGCGCTGGTCACCAATGCGCAATTCCTGGAATTCGTGGACGACCACGGCTACGAGCATCCCGCGTGGTGGTCGGCCGCGGGCCGGCAGTGGCTGATGACGCAGGAACGCTCGGCCCCGCGCTACTGGTCGCGCCATGCGGTCACGCGCGCGTGGATGGTGTCGCGCTTTGGCGCGGAGCGCACGCTCAATCCGGATGAGCCTGTGCGCCACGTCACGCTGTTCGAGGCGCAGGCGTGGTGCGTCTGGGCCGGGCGCCGGCTGCCGCACGAAGTGGAGTGGGAGTTGGCGGCCACGCAGAATCGCGGGCTGCAATGGGGGGCGCTGCGCGAGTGGACGGCCACGCCGTACGAGCCCTATGCGGGTTTCGTGGCGCAGCCGGCCGATGCCGAGCTGGTGGGCCGCTTCGGCACGCACCAGGCCGTGCGCGGCGTATCGTTCGCGAGCCCGGCGCGCCAGCGGCATACGCGTGCGCGCATGGCGCTGTTGCCCGAGGACGATGCTTCGTTCGTGGGCTTCCGGTCCTGCGCGGTGTAGGCCCAGGACTGACAAGCATAAAAAAAACGGCACCCGAGGGTGCCGTTTCTCATGGAGCAGGGCTACCGATCAACGCTCGAAGCGCGAGCGGCTGTTGCGTTGGCCGCCAAAGCCGCCGCGGTCGCCGAAGCTGCGGTTGCCGTCGCGTTGTTGGCCGCCTTCGCGGTTGCCGCCGCCAAAGCCGCGGTTGCCGCCATCACGGTTGACAAAGCCTTCGCGGTTGCCGAAGCCACGTTGTTCGCCGCCGGCCGGGCGCTCGGCGCCGAAGCTGCGTTGCTCGCCGCCGAACGGACGTTGCTGGCCACGGTCGCCAAAGCCACGGTTGCCGTCGCGCGGGGCGGCATCACGGTTGCCGAAGCCTTCACGGTTGCCGAAGCCGCCACGATCGCCAAAGCCACGGCTCTCGCCGCCGCCGAACTTGCGGTCGCCAAAGCTGCGCTCGCCGCCGTTGTTGCCACGATAGCCGCCACCGTTGCTGCCGGTGCCGCCATTGTTGCCACGGTAGCCGCCGCTGTTGCTGTTGCCGTTGCCGCGATAGCCGCCGCTGCCGGCCGGCTTGCCGCCGAAGTTCGAGCGCGGCTTGGGCTGGCGACGCGGCTCGAGGCCTTCGATCACCGACGCGTCGATGCGGTTGTTGGTGAAGCGTTCGATGCGCTTCCACTGGAACATGTCGCCGTGGTTCACCAGGTTGATGGCGATGCCCGAGCGGCCGGCACGGCCGGTACGGCCGATGCGGTGCACGTAGTCTTCCGCCTGCTTGGGCAGGTCGAAGTTGACCACGTGAGTGATGTCGGGCACGTCCAGGCCGCGCGCGGCCACGTCGGTGGCCACCAGCACGCGCAGGTTGCCGCGGCGCAGCGCCGTCAGTGTGCGGTTACGCGCACCCTGGGTCATGTCGCCGTGCAGCGCGCCGGCGGAGAAGCCGGTGTCCGACAGGCGCTCGGCCAGCGAGTCGGCATCGCGCTTGGTGGCCGTGAAGACGATGGCCTGCTTCAGCGACGCATCGCGCAGCAGGTGATCCAGCAGGCGCTCCTTGTGCGACATGTCGTCGGTGAAGTGCAGGCGCTGCTCGATGTTGCTCTGGTCGGCGCGCACGGCGGCGATCTCGATGCGCTGCGGGTCGCGCAACTGGCGCGAGGCCAGTTGGGCGATGCGGGCGTCCAGCGTGGCCGAGAACATCAGCGTCTGGCGCGTGGCCGGCGTGGCCGCCACGATGGCGTCGATGTCATCGGCAAAGCCCATGTCCAGCATGCGGTCGGCTTCGTCGAACACCAGCATGTCCAGCGCGGACAGGTCGATGCGGCCGGCCTCGATGTGATCCAGCAGGCGGCCCGGCGTTGCCACGAGGATGTCGGGCATCTTCGACAGCATGGCCAGTTGCTTCGGGTAGGGCATGCCGCCCAGGATGCTCGCGCAGACGATGCGGCGCAGATGGCGGCCGTACTTGGCGGCGGCCTCGGTCACCTGCAGGGCCAGTTCGCGCGTGGGCGTCAGCACCAGCAGCGACGGCTGGGCCGGCGACGGACGGGGACGCTTGCCCTTCATGCGCTTGACGGGTTCGTCGGCGCGCGGGCGGTTCGGGGTCGGCTTCTCGCTGATGCGCTGGATCGCGGGCAGCATGAACGCGGCAGTCTTGCCCGAGCCGGTCTGGCTGGATACCAGCAGGTCGCGGCCGGCCAGGAACGCCGGAATGGCCTGCGCCTGGACGGGCGTGGGCTGGTTGTAGTTGGCTTCGGAGAGGGCGCGCAGGATGGCTTCGTCCAGGCCAAGCTTGACGAAGCCGTTCTCGACGGCCTCGGCGGGGGCCGCGTCTGCTGCTTCTGCTGCGGGCGTTGCGGACGCGGCCGGCGCGTCGTTGCCGTTCAGCATGGCGTCGAGCTTGTCGAGCGGGCTGATGGCGGCGGGCGTGGCGGATGCGTCGGTGGCGGAGGCAAAAGATTGCTCCGCACGGAAATCGTGCTGGGTCATGTCGTGCTTATTAAATATGCATGGCACCCCCGCGATGAATGCGCAAAGGGGTGGGCGCAGTGCAAAGTCTTAAAAAAGGCTTCGGCGCCAATCGGTGGGCCGTTCGACAGACTCAGCTGGCAACACGGCGGCAGGCAGGGGTCGGCTGGTTCTGCAAGAAAACCGGCCGCGCATCCCTGGCAGGCAAACAGCTCAGGCAATCAGGCTGTTCATCAGGATCGGAGACGAGGCGACGTCTGGTGAGCGGTGCGTTCTGGCCAACACCTGTCACGGAACATCTTGGAGACAGAGGCGGGGTGCAGAGTTTGGGAGGCAGCGGATACGCCCAGGCAGCGATTGCCGGACGCGTTACGAAACTCACAGTGCGAAACTCACGGCGCGGAGTATAGCAGAACAACGAAATTTTTGTTGCAGCGCGAAAAGTAACGAAATGTGTCACCCACGCCGCTTCCCGGGCAATTTCCGGCAATCCCGGCGCCTTGAAAGCGGGGACCACCTGCCTATACTCAGAGCGCGAGCCATCCGTGCCCGCATGGGGCGGACACCCATCGATCCCGATGATCTGCCTACGGCAAGGTTTCTCTTGCCGCTCGCCCCCGGCATTGCGGTCATTGATGCCACTGCCAGGTTTTCTTCGGCTATCCGGGTGGTCCGGATGGGCGTCCGCGTCATGGGCGGAATCATGGAAAACATGCTTGGCACAGGAATGACCGGAATTTGCCGGCGACGTTGACCCAGGAGGTCCGGGCCCGTCCGCAACCAAAGCCCGCCAGATACCTGGCGGGCTTTTCTTTGGCGCTTTGAATCTGCAACGACTTTCGCTTTGTTTGCCGGGGCGTATCGCGCCTATTTGCGCGGCAGCTTGCCGGTCACCCGTTCCTGCCCTGCAACCTGTCCGGAACCTTCGGGCCGGCCCGGAAACCCTTGCGGATACTGGATGAGGCGCGCCAGCGTGCGGCGATGCGCCTGCCAGTGGTGGCCGCCTGCCGTGCGGGTGCCGCCCGTGATGGCGGTCATGGCCTCGCGGTCGAGGTCCACGTTCTCCGTCAAATCCTTGATGACGATCACTGCCATGGCGTTCTCCAGCTTGCGGGCCTTGCCATGGCCGGTCTGTGCGCGGCCGGCCGGGCGGCGCCGGGGCAGGCGCGGGCCCCAATCAGTATAGGCGAGCGGTGCCGCCGTGGCGGCACCGCCCTCCGGGTGCCGGCGGGTCAGGCCGATGCCCAGTTGCCGCCCCATTGCGACGGGTTCACGCCGAGCTTGATGTGGCCCAGGTCCACGCCGACGAGCGTGTTGTTGTTGAACGCGGCCACGTTCACCTGCTGCAGCTGCTGCACGCTCTGATTGATATTGATATTGACGTTGGCCAGCGGACCCATGTTGCCGGCATTGGCCAGCCAGTTGCTGCCGCCACGGATGGCGCACAGCGACTTGCGGTCGAGTTCCTTGCTGGCGGCAAGGTCGCGGACGATGATCGATGACATGATGGACTCCTTGATCCCGGACCGGCGAAGACGCTCAGACCGCGCCGTACACGTTGTTGGTGGCCGTCTGCGACGTGGTCACCGTGTTCTTCATGTGGTCCTGGAAGGCCGAGCCGTTGCCGAAGAGGCTGGTGACGTCCTGCATTTGCTGGTTGCTCTGGTTGATCGTGGTGGTCTTGTCGAACGAGATCTTCACCGGGTTGAAGATCGAGGTGTAGGGCGCGAAGAGGCCGAGGCCGCCGGAGACGGCGCTCATCTTCCTGGCATCCAGGGTTTCGGCAGAGGACAGGTCCTTGATGGTCAGCGTGGTCATTTCAGTTCTCCTAGAGAGGAAGGGTGAGGCTGGGTGGTGGTTGAGCATCGGGTTGGTGTCGCGCTCGGTTGTCATATCGCAGCAAGCGTGCCAGCGCGGGCCCGCGCCATCGAAAAAATACGAAATCCGCGCGGGTGCTGGCGTTGCGGGAAGTGAGGGGCGGGCGCGGCGGGGCGCGCGGTGCCGGTTGCGGGGCGGGCTGGTGGGTTGCCGCCAACAGCTTGATGATCGATGTCGGGCGCGGGCCAACGACCGGGGCGGGGCCGGGTTTGCGATTGCACCGGGTGCGCACTAGTATCCATCGTGGGCGATGGTTCGTGACGCAACGGTTTCGCCCGGTCCGCAACCACTCGTCGGGATTGCATCTGATGTCTAGCCTGACCGACCTGATACGCAACTTCCAGCGCGGTGGCCTCTCGCGTGACGAATTCCTTGCGTCGGTCGACCTGGCGTTGCAGGACGACCAGACCGAGTCCAGCCAGCTTGCCCGCGTGCTGAGCGAAGAGCACACGCGCGCGCCGCTGCCCCCCGGCGTCTACGCCGAAGTCATGCGCCGCATCGAGTCGCGCGCGGCCACGCAGTTCGATCCGGTTGGCGATCCGATCGGCGAGGAGACGCGCGTGGCGCCTGACCCCGGCGACCACAGCGCGCCGTCGTCGGCGTCCTCGCCGCATCCCACCGGCAGCACGGGCGGCACCGGCAGCGGCACTACGGGCGGCTATGTCACCGCGGGTGCCAGCAAGGGCGTGGGCGATACGCTCAACGGCCGCTTCGTGCTCGAGGAATGCCTGGGGGTTGGCGGCATGGGCACGGTCTACAAGGCGCTCGACCTGCGCAAGCTCGAGGCGTCCGACCGCAAGCCCTATATCGCCATCAAGGTGCTGAATCTCCAGTTCAGCGGGCATCCGAAGTCACTGATGGCGCTGCAGCGCGAGGCGCGCAAGGCGCAGACGCTGGCGCACCGGAACATCGTCACCGTCTATGACTTCGACCGCGACGGCCCCACGGTCTTCCTGACCATGGAGTATCTGTCGGGCAAGTCGCTGAACCGCGTGCTGCGCGCGCCGGACTTCGCCGGGCTGCCGTATGCCAAGGCGCTGCCGATCATCATCGGCATGGGACGCGCGCTGGCCTACGCGCATGAACGCGGCTTCGTGCATTGCGACTTCAAGCCCGCGAACGTGTTCCTGACCGATCGCGGCGAGGTCAAGGTGATCGACTTCGGCATCGCGCGCGGCTTCCAGCAGCCCGCCGACGATGCCGACCAGACCGTGTTCGATCCCGGCTCGCTGGGCGGCATGACGCCGGCGTATGCAAGCCCCGAGATGTTCGAGCACCGCGAGCCCGATCCGCGCGACGATATCTACGCGCTGGCCTGCGTGACCTATGAACTGCTCACCGGCAGGCATCCCTTTGAACGGATGTCGGCCAACCAGGCGCGGGCGTCGCACCTAAAGCCGGCGCCGCCGAAGGGGCTGGCCCGCAACCAGTGGAAGACGCTGCGCCAGGCGCTGTCGCTGGACCGCGCCACGCGCACGCCCACGGTAAAGCGCTTCCTGGAAGGGTTGGGTGCCGAGCCGGCGGGCGCCACGTCGAGTGTGCCAATGGCCATCGGCGGTGTGGTGGCGGGCGCGGCGCTGGTGGCGGGGCTCGGCTACTACGTGTGGCGCATGGGCGCGCCGCCGAAGGAGCGCGCGCCGGAGGCCACGCAGGCATCGACGCCGCCCACCGCGCCCGGCCCTGCCGCCGGGGCGCCCGCCGGGGCGCCGCAGGCCGGGCCGGCCCAGCCGGAATCGAAGGCCGAAGCCAGTCCGACGCCCAGGCTCACGCTCCAGGCGGTCTCGCCCGTGCTGGCCGCGGTGCCGTGCTCGCTGCTCACGGCGGCCGTCGATGGCAACACGCTGCACGTCGACGGCTACGTTGCCGACGCCGCCGCCCGCAAGCTGCGCGACCAGCTGGGAGCGATCCCCGGCGTGCAGTCGCTGAAGTTCGAGGCGCAGCCGATTGGCGCGGACAAGTGCGACGTGGTGCGCATGGTGGCGCCGTACTGGTCCGGCCACAAGCCCGGCGGCGCGGTGGTGCGCACACGCGGCGGCGACCGGTTGACCGAGGGCACGCCGCTGGTCATGGACCTGAGCACGCCGGCGCACGAGTCGTACGTCTATGTGGATTACTTCGTGGCCGATGGCAAGGTCGCGCACCTGGTGCCAAGCCGGCGCATTCCGGGCCACCAGGCCCCGGCCAGTTACAGCGCAACCATCGGCGAGGCAGGCGACTGGGTCATTTCGCGGCCCTTCGGCACGGAACTGGTGGTGCTGCTGACCACGCCGGCGCCGTTGTTCGACACCCGCCGGCCAGAGTTCGAGACGGGCCAGGAATACCTGCGCGCGCTGGACAAGCCATTGGCGCAGATGGCCCGCAAGTACGGCCACGAGCGCATCAGCGCCGATCTCGTGCAGATCTCCACCAGCGCGCGGTAGGTGGGCCGAGGCTACTTCATGTCGCGCGCCACGCGGAAGCCATTCTGCGATTGCCGCACGCTGGTGCTGTACTTGAAGCGTGTGGAAGACACCATGTAGCTGGCCCCCTCGCGCCACGATCCGCCGCGGATCACGCGCGCGGTGCAGGCGGCCTCGTCCCAGGCGCGGCCATCGGCCGGCGCGTTCTTGTACGAGCTGTGCCAGCAATCGGCCACCCATTCCCAGACGCTGCCGTTCATGTCGTACAGGCCATAGGGGTTGGCCGCGAACGAGCCCACGTTGGCCGGCGCGGCGTCGCTCCACGGATCGCCGCATTCCTTGCAGTTGGCGTTGCCCTTGCGCATCTGGTCGCCCCACCAGTAGGCGGAGCCGGTGCCGCCACGCGCCGCGTATTCCCATTCCGCCTCGGTGGGCAGGCGGTACGTCTTGCCCGTGGTCTTCGAGAGCCAGGCGATGTATTGCTGCGCGTCGTCCCAGCTTACGTCGCGCGCGGGCGCGGCACGTGCCTCGGCCGCATTGGTGGCGATGCGCGGGCAGGCGTTGGCGTCGGCGCACGCATTCCATTGCTCCACGGTGACCTCGAACTTGCCGATCGCGAACGGGTGGCCGATGGTCACGCGATGCGGTGGCCGCTCGGCCGGGTCGCTCGTGCCGCTGCCCATGGTGTAGCCGCCCGGATTCAGGCTGACCAGCACCGGGCAGGCCGCGCAATCGCGGATCTCGCCGCCCTTGGCTTCGCCGGGCTTTGCCGGCGCGGTGCCTGTCCCCGCCGGGGCAGAGGCTTCCTTGCCCTCCGTCGCATAGGTCACGGTGCCCTGCGCAATCGGGCCGCCGGTCCGCGAGCGCGGCTGGCCGGCCGCCGAGGGCGCCGACGCAGGTGGCGCGGCGGGCGGCCTGGTGTCGGCCTTCGGCTCGGGCCTGGCGGCGGGCGCGGGTGTGGGCGACGTGGCGCGGATGCGCTCGATGCGTGCCTTGGCCAGCGCCGCGAAGCGCCCGTTCGGGTAAGCCTTCAGGTACGCCTCGTAGTCGCTCGCGTAGTTGCTGTTCTTGATCGAGTCCCAGAACGACAGCTCATACTGCTCGTCGCTGTTCTTGGGCAGGATGCCGGCGGTGGCCGGCGAGGCGATCCAGATGGCGGCCGTGCCGATCGCGCCGATCGACGCATGCGGGATGGCGCCTTGCAGGGCTCCGATCCAGATCAACGACACGACAAGGTGTTTCCGCCACATATTCGGGCCCCGTAGGTGCTGCGCAGCGCGCGGTGTGGAGTTGCCGTGACGCGTTTTCCGACTCGTTTCAAGATAGCACAGCACGTGTGGCGCGAAAGGTCTCCGCAACCCGGTCTCCGCTACCCGCATCGGGCGTCAGGCCAGGGGCGCCCCCGGTTCGCTTTTTCCGGGCTTCCGACCTAACCTTGAGGGCACATTGCCGAGCGCGCTGCTGCAACAACACCAATCAAGACTTGCTGCCTGCCACCTCGCCGGTGTCCCGTGCGGGCACCGTGTGAAGCGGACAGTTCTCCGGGAGGAGCCGCGTATGTCCAGACGATTCCTGCTCCGCGCGCTCGCGGCCACGTCACTGGCCGCCTACGCCACGCTCGCGACGCCGCTGACCCCCGCCCCGAAGAATGCCGAGGTCTACATCATCTGGCCCGGCGACGGCACCGTCATCGAAGGCGGCAAGCTCTGGGTGCGCATGGGATTGAAAGGCATGGGCGTCTGTCCCAAGGGCATCGAGCGGCCCAATTGCGGCCACCACCACCTGCTGGTCGATGCGGAACTGCCGGCGATGGACAAGGAAATTCCCAACGACCGCAATCATCTGCATTTCGGCGCGGGCGAGACCGACGCGCGCATCGAACTGCCGCCGGGCAAGCACAGCCTGCAGCTTCTGCTGGGTGACAGCAAGCATGTACCGTTCGATCCGCCTATTTACTCGAAGAAGATCACGATCACCGTGCGGTAGCGCACGTTTGCCCATGATCGTCGCGCAGGGGAGAGAAGCCATGAGCAAGCCAGTCGCCGCTGTGATCGTCATTGCCGCCGGCGCGCTGGGCGTGGGCGGGCATGCGGCTGTCGCCACGGCCGCCGATGCCTCGGCGCCCGCCGCCACGGCAGCGGCCTCGGGCCCGACGCCGGCGCCCAGGAACGCGTACCTGTATATCGGCTATCCCAACAACAACCAGACACTGCCGGCCGGCAAGCCCGTCAAGGTCTGGTTCGGGCTGCGCAACATGGGCGTGGCGCCCAAGGATGTCAAGTTTCCGAACACGGGCCACCACCACCTGCTGGTCGACGCGGACCTGCCGCCGCTGGACAAGGAGATTCCCAACGACCGCAACCACCTGCATTTCGGCGCGGGCGAGACCGAGACCACGCTCGATCTGCCGCCCGGCAAGCACACGCTGCAGCTGCTGATGGGCGACGACAGGCACTTCCCGACGAATCCGCCGGTGTACTCTAAGAAAATCACGATCTATGTGAGGTAGCGCGGGGCGGTCCGCCTGCCTCCACGCGGCGCGCAGCGATGCGCGCCGTTTTTTTTTCGATGCTGTTGGCCGATGCCCGACAGCCGCGCGGCATTCGTTGCTCCCCCGCCAACACCTGGCCGGCGCGCCGCGCGCACGCCAGCGCGTGGCGCCAGGCCGCCATCCCTTATGCAGCAAGCGTTCGCGGGTTTTCTTCGAGGCGCGGGCCCTTGCTGGCACGCTTGCTGCGATATGACAACCGAGCGCGACACCAACCCGATGCTCAACCACCACCCAGCCTCACCCTTCCTCTCTA
>Ga0255338_1005804_pt1 | contig 11019 bp, 9 predicted proteins | sample MeOH1_35cm_T4_19_FD_203715 | JGI IMG/M metagenome (GOLD analysis project Ga0255338, IMG submission 203715) | Sandy soil microbial communities from University of British Columbia, Vancouver, Canada - MeOH1_35cm_T4_195 | ecosystem: Engineered > Artificial ecosystem > Sand microcosm > Unclassified ... | reverse complement strand
ACCGACACCATCGCCGAGATCGGGCTTCGCCAGTGGGCCGAGGCCATCGAGGCCGACAAGAAGCTCATCCAGAAGATGACCGCCCAGGGCGCCGTCTTCCGCACCGCCGACGCCGCCGAGATCAAGCGCTGGCGCGAGCGCGCCGCCCCCGGCAACAAGACCTTCACCGACAAGCACCCCGACGTCGCCCAGAAGCTCGCGGCGATCGAGAAGAAGTGCGCGACGGGCAAGTGACGTGAGCGGCCCCGATCGCGCGACTGCGCCGCTGCGCGGGTGGTGGGACTGGTTCGAGTCCGGGCCCGTCCTCAACTTCTCCGCGATTCTCTTCCTCGCCTCCACCCTGGTGATGCTCTCCGAGGGGCTCAACCGGTCCTTCCGCGACGTGAGCTTCTTCTGGGCGGAGGAGTCCGTGCGCTACCTCATGATCTGGGCGTTCTTCCTCACGCTCGGCGTGGCGGGGCGGCACGGGCACCACATCCGCACCGAGATGCTGGTGGACGCGATGCCGCCGGGGATCCGGCGCGCCATGCACTTCGCCTCCGTCGTGGCGGGCATCGGCTTCAGCGCCGTCCTCTTCGCCTCCTCGATCCCGCAGCTCGTGCGCTACTACACGATGGGCATGGTGTCGGAATCGAACCTCGACATCCCGCAGTGGATCGTCTTCCTCGCCATGCCGATCGGCGCGGCGCTCCTCGGGGGCTACTACCTGCGCTGCCTCGTGGTGCTCCTTCGCCACGGCGACCCGTTCGTGTCGGCCGGCCCGACGGGCTCCGAGCTCTAGGGCGGGGGAACGACCATGCTGATGGTCCTCGCCGTCGTCCTGATGCTGGCCCTCCTCGCCATCGGCTCGCACGTGGCCGTGGCGCTGGGGCTGGTCACCACCGGCCTCATCCTCATGATCGACGGCGTGCCGATGACCGTCATCGCGCAGACCGCCTTCAAGGCGGTGAACAGCTACCCGCTCATGGCGGTGCCGATGTTCATCCTGGCCGGCAACCTCATGATGCGCGGCAACATCGCCGGCATCATGATCGACCTGATCGGCAGCATCGTGCGCGCCGTGCAGGGCGGGCTCGCGCTCACGGTGATGATCGCCTGCGTCTTCTTCGCCGCCATCTCGGGCTCGAGCGTGGGGTCGGCCGCGGCCATCGGGGCGGCCACCGTCGAGGGCCTGAAGCGCGAGGAATACCCGGCGCGCTTCTCGGCCGGCATCGTGGCCGTCGGCGGCACGCTCGGTCTCATGATCCCGCCCTCGCTCGGCTTCATCCTCATCGGCTCGATCGTCGGGCTGCCCGTGGACAAGCTCTTCATCGCCGGCGTGGCTCCGGGCCTCATGGAGGCCACGCTGCTTCTCACCACGGTGGCCTGGATGGCGCGGCGCTACGGCTACGGCAAGACCACCTCGAAGGCCGACTGGGGCGGTTTCGCGAAGCGCCTGCCGAAGACGGGCGCTGCGCTGCTCATGCCCGTGCTCATCATCGGCTCGATCTACACCGGCTACCTCACCCCCACCGAGGTCTCGGCCTTCGCCGCCGTCTACGCGGCGATCCTGTGCATCCTCGTCTACCGCAGCGTCACCGTGGGCGGCGTGTGGACGGTGCTGAGGGACTCGGTGCTGCAGACCACCATGATCTTCGCGGTGGTGATGGGCGGCAGCCTGGTGGGCTTCGTGCTCGCGCGCATGGGCATCTCTGCCGGCGTCGTGCAGTACATCACGAGCATCAACATGAGCGCCTGGCAGTTCCTGCTGGTCGCGAACGTGATCCTGCTCGCGCTCGGCATGTTCCTCGACGGGGTGGCGATGATCGTGCTCACCTCGCCCCTGCTGTTTCCCGTGGCCACCGCGCTCGGCATCAACCCCATCCACTTCGCCGTGGTGATGGTCGCCAACGTGGAAATCGCCACGCTCACGCCGCCCATCGGCCTCAATCTCTTCGTGATGAGCGGCATCGCCAAGCTCCCGGTGCACGAGGTGGTTCGCGGCGTGCTGCCGTTCTACGCCGTGCGGCTCGTCGGGCTCATGCTCATCACCTACATCCCCGCCATCTCCCTCGTGCTCCTCTAGCGAGCCGGAAAGGAAATTTCCATGACGAACATGGCCATCCCCGTCGGCGCGACCCCCGAAGCGGCGGCGCGCGGCGCCACCATCGCCGAGACTCTCGCGGCCTTCGCGGAGGGCCTGCGCCCCGAGGCGATTCCCGCGGCGGTCCTCGAGCGCGCCAGGTACCTCATCCTCGACGCGGTGGGCATCGCGCACGCCTCCACCCGCTACGAGTTCGCGCACCGCTCGCTCTCCGCCATGACCGACCTGTCCGCCGGGCTGGGCGACATGCCGGTCATCGGCCTGCCCGCGCGGCTGCAGCTGCGCGACGCGATGCTCATGAACGGCATCCTCGTGCACGGCCTCGACTTCGACGATACCCACGTGCAGGGCGTCATCCACTCGACGGCCGCGTGCTTCCCGAGCGCCCTGGGCGTGGCCGCGCACTGCGGCCTCGACGGGCAGGACCTGCTGGCCGCCTACGTCGTGGGCATGGAGGCGGGCACGCGCCTCGGTTCCGTCGCGAAAGGCGCCTTCCACCAGGTCGGCTTCCACCCCACGGGGCTGGTGGGCGCGTTCTCGGCCACCCTCATCGCCGGACGCCTTTTCGGGCTCAATGCGGCGCAGCTCGCGATGGCGCAGGGCATCGCGCTCAGCGCCGCCTCGGGCAGCCTCGAGTTCCTGAACGACGGCGCGTGGACCAAGCGCATGCACCCGGGCTGGGCGGGCGTGGCCGGCTTCACCGCCGCCTCCCTCGCCCGCCACGGTTTCGTCGGCCCGCGCGAGGCCTATGAAGGCCGATTCGGCCTCTTCGCGAGCCACCTCGGCGCGCACGCGCCGGACATCGATCTTTCGCTCGCCACCGCCGGGCTGGGCGAGACGTGGGAAGTGGCCCGGGTGGCCGTGAAGCCCATCCCGGCCTGCCACTTCACGCACGCCTGCGCCGACGCGGCCGCCATCCTGCGCGGCAAGCACGGCCTCAAGGCCGCCGACATCCGCTCCGTGCGCGCCCTCGTGCCGCGGGAGGTGGTGAAGACGGTCTGCGAGCCGGTGGCCACGAAGAAGCGCCCGCAGAACAGCTACGACGCCCAGTTCAGCATTCCCTACATCGTGGCCACCGCTCGCCCGCGGGTCCTTCGGCCTCGCGCACCTCGAGGAGGCGGCTCTCGCCGATGCCGAGGTGCTGGCACTGGCGCAGCGCGTCGAATACGAAGCCGACCCCGCCTCCCCGTTCCCGAAGTACTACTCGGGCGAGGTGATCGTCACCACGAACGACGGCCGCGAGCTGCGCCATCGCGAGGAGATGAACCGCGGCTGCGTCGACCGCCCCATCACCAACGACGAGATCGCGTCGAAGTTCATGGCCAACGCCCGCCTGGCCGTGTCGGCGTCGCGCGCCGAGGAGATCCGCGACCTGGTGCTCGCGATCGGCCAGGGCCTCGACGCCCGCGACCTTGCCGAGGGCCTCGCGGCCCGCGGCTGACATCCCGTCCCCCGAACCCGAAAGGAAGCGCCGTGACCCCCGAGCAGCTCGAGATGGAACAGATGGTCCTCGACAGCGTCGACAAGTTCCTCGAGGCCGAGGTGCGCCCCAACGCGCACCGCCTGGAGAAGGCCGACGAGTACCCCGCCGAGATCGTGGAGAAGATGAAGGAGCTGGGCCTCTTCGGCTGCATCATCGACCCGGAGTACGGCGGCCTGGGCCTTTCCACCTCCACCTACGCGAAGATCGTGGAGCGGATGGCGGCGGTGTGGATGAGCGTCTCCGGCATCATCAACTCGCACCTCATCATGGCCGCGGCCGTGCAGCGAAGCGGCACCGAGGCGCAGAAGCGCCATTACCTGCCGAAGTTCGCCACGGGCGAGCTGCGGGGCGGCGTCGGCCTCACCGAGCCGGACGCGGGCACCGACCTGCAGGCGATCCGCACCGTGGCCGTGCGCGACGGCGACCACTACGTGGTGAACGGCGCCAAGACCTGGATCACCAACAGCATGTACGGCAACACCATCGCGCTGCTGGTGAAGACGGACCTCGAGGCGAAGCCGCGCCACAAGGGCATGAGCCTCTTCATCGCCGAGAAGGGGCCCGGCTTCAAGGTGGCCCGCAAGCTGGAGAAGCTGGGCTATCGCGGCATCGACACCTGCGAGCTCGTGTTCGAGGACTACCGCATCCCGGCCGACCGCCTCATCGGGGGCGTCGAGGGCAGGGGGCTGCAGCAGGTGCTCTCGGGCCTGGAGCTGGGGCGCATCAACGTGGCCGCGCGCGGGGTGGGCGTGGCGCGGGCGGCGCTGCAGGAAGCCGTGGCCTATTCGCAGACGCGCAAGACCTTCGGCAAGCCGATCTGCGAGCACCAGGCCATCCAGCTGAAGCTGGGCGAGATGGCCACGCGCGTGGAGGCCTCGCGCCTGCTGGTGGAGTCGGCCGCCCTCGCCTACGACCGCGGCGACAGGTGCGACATGGAGGCGGGCATGGCGAAGTACTTCGCCACCGAGTCGGCGATGGAGAACGCGCTCGAGTGCATGCGCATCCACGGCGGCTACGGCTACTCGAAGGAGTACAACGTCGAGCGCTACTTCCGCGACGCGCCCCTGCTGCTCATCGGCGAGGGCACCAACGAGATGCAGCGCATCATCATCGCCAAGCAGCTCATCGAGCGCAATCCCGCATGAGCCTGCCGCTGACCGGCGTGCGCATCGTCGCCATCGAGCAGTACGGCGCCGGGCCCTTCGGCACGCAGCACCTGGCCGACCTCGGCGCGGAGGTGATCAAGATCGAGAACCCGGCCGACGGCGGCGACGTCGGGCGCCTGGTGGGACCGTACTACTTCGGCCCCGGCGACAGCCACTTCTACGAGGCCTTCAACCGCAACAAGAAGAGCCTCACGCTCAACCTCAAGAGCCCCGAGGCCCGCGGCGTCCTCGCCGACCTCGTGAAGAGCGCCGACGCCACCTTCGACAACCTGCGCGGCGACCTCGCCGGCAAGCTCCGCCTCACCTACGCGGACCTGTCGGTGCACAACCCGGGCATCGTCTGCGGCCACCTGTCGGCCTACGGCCGCACCGGCTCGCGCGCCGCCTGGCCGGGCTACGACTACCTCATGCAGGCCGAGGCCGGCTACCTGTCGGTGACCGGCGAGCCCGACGGGCCGCCGGCGCGCTTCGGGCTGTCCGTCGTCGACCTCATGACCGGCGTCACCGCCGCGCTGGGACTGCTCGCCGGGATCATCGAGTCGAGGGCCACGGGGCGCGGCCGCGACATCGACGTGAGCCTCTTCGACGTGGCGCTCACCAACCTCAACTACCCCGCGGCGTGGTACCTGAACGAAGGCGCGAAGATCGGCCGCGAGCCGCGCGGGGCGCATCCGTCGCTCACGCCCAGCCAGCTCTACCGCACGAAGGACGGCTGGATCTTCGTGATGTGCAACAAGGAGAAGTTCTGGGGCGTCTTCGCCGAGGCCGTCGGCAGGCCCGGGTGGGCGACCGGCGCCGAATACGGCAGCTACAAGGCGCGCCTCGCCAACCGCGAGAAGCTCACGCGCGACATGGACGAGGTGCTCGGCGCCGCCACCACGGCCGAGTGGATCGAGCGGCTCTCCGGCAAGGTGCCCGTCGCGCCGGTCTACGACATCGCCCAGGCGCTCGAGAACCCGTTCGTGAAGGAGCAGGGACGCATCATGGAGGCGCCCCACCCCGCCCGCGGCACGATCCGCACGATCGCGTGCCCGATCCGCTGCCCGGGCGAGGAGGAGAAGGTCGGCATCGCGCCCCGGCTCGGCGAGCACACGCGCGAGCTCCTGCGCGACCTCGGTTACGATGAGGCCCGCATCGACTCCCTTTCGAAAGCCGGCGCCCTGTGAACGTCCGCTTGTCCACACCCCTGGTGGCGCGCCCCCCGCAGTACCTGCTGGTGGCCCAGCGCCTCATCGACGACATCACCGGCGGGCGCTACCCCGTGGGCAGCCTCCTGCCCACCGAGTTCGAGCTGTGCACGCAGTTCGGGGTGAGCCGGCACACGATCCGCGAGGCGATCCGGCGGCTGCACGAGCGCGGGCTCGTCAGCCGCCAGCGGGGCATCGGCACGACGGTGAAGGCGAGCCGCGTCGACGCCCGCTACGTGCAGTCCACGGCCGCGATCTCCGACCTGCCCCGGTACGTCGAGGACACGCGGCTGGTGACCACCGAGGCCGAGGACGTGATCGCCGACGAGGCCCTCGCCGAGCTGCTGCGCTGCCCGCCCGGCCAGCGCTGGGTGAAGGTGACGGGCTTCCGCTACGCGGGCAAGGCGAAGCTGCCGATGGCGCTCACCGAGATCTACATCAACGCGGCCTACGGGGGCATCAGGAAGCTCATCGGCACGATGAAGGTGCCCGTGTACACCCTCCTCGAGAAGCAGTACGGGGTCACGATCGTCGAGGTGGCGCAGGAGATCAGCGCCACCACCATCGGCGCGGCCGACGCCAGGCGCCTGAGCGTGAAGCCCGGCTCGGCGGGGCTCGTGGTCACGCGCCGCTACCTGGGCGACAACGACAGACCGGTCGAGGTCGCGGTGAACCTCCACCCCGCCGACCGCTTCTCGTATTCGATGTCGATGCGCCTGCAGGTTCCCGCCGGCGTCGATGCGTAGCACGCTCTTCCCGCTCGCCGCGACGCTCGCGGTGCAGCTCCTCGTGTCGATGGCCGTGGTGACGGTGCCGGTGCTCGCCCCCGCGGCGGCGGCCGGGATGGGCGTGTCCGCCAGCTATGTGGGCTTCTTCATCGCGCTCGTCTATGGCGCCAGCATGGCCGCGAGCCTCGTCTCCGGCGCCCTCGTGCAGCGCTTCGGCGCCATCCGCCTGAGCCAGCTCTGCCTCGCCGCCTGCGCGGCCGGGCTCGCGCTCACCGCCGTGGGGAGCCCCGCGCCCGTCGTCGCCGGCGCGATCCTGCTGGGATTCGGCTACGGGCCGGTCACGCCCGCGAGCTCGCACGTGCTCGCGAAGACGACCCCGCCCGGCATGATGTCCTTCGTCTTCTCCCTCAAGCAGACGGGCGTCCCGCTGGGCGGCGCGCTGGCCGGCGCGGTGGTGCCCGCGCTGGTGCTCTGGGCCGGCTGGCGCGTGGCCGCCCTGGTGGTGGGTGCGGCCTGCCTCGCCACGATGGCGATCGCCCAGCCGTTGCGCGCCTCGCTCGACGCCGACCGCGTTCCGTCGCGCCGCCTGGCGGCCGCCGGGCTCGCGGGTCCGTTGCGCTACACGCTCGGCGACCCGACGCTGCGGCGCCTCGCCTTCTGCTCGTTCTTCTTCGCGGCGCTGCAGCTCTGCCTCATCACCTATCTCGTCACCCACCTCACCGCCAACCTCGGCTTCACGCTGGTGCAGGCGGGGATGATGCTCGCCGTCGCGCAGGGCGGCGGGGTGGTGGCCCGCATCGTCTGGGGCGCGATCGCCGACCGCTGGGGCCGCCCCATGGTCCTGCTCGGCCTCGTCGCGCTCGCCATGGGCCTCGCCGCGGTCGCGACGGCGCGCTTCACGCCGCAGTGGCCGGCGGCCGCGATCGCCGTGGTGTGCGCGGCCTTCGGCGCCACGGCCATCGGCTGGAACGGCGTCTATCTCGCGCAAATCGCGCGCCTCGCGCCACCGGGCAAGGCGGGAGACGCCACCGGCGGCTCCCTCGTCTTCACCTACGGCGGCGTGCTCTTCGGGCCGCCGGCGTTCGCCTTCCTCGTCGAAGGCGGCGCGGGCTATTCCTTCGCCTTCGTGGCCCTCGCCGCCCCGGCCGTGGCCTGCGGCCTGTGGCTGCTGTGGCGCGAACTCAGGCGCAACGCAACCGGGCACGAGTCGCCCGCCCCCCTGGAGAATGGATGATGGACCGGTCCTTCCTGTTCGTGCCCGGCAACCGGCCGGAGCGCTTCGACAAGGCGTACGCCACGGGCGCGCATGCCGTGATCGTGGATCTCGAGGACGCCGTGGCGAGCGCCGACAAGCCGGCCGCGCGCGCGGCGGCGCGTGCCTGGCTGAGCGCGGCAAGGCCGGTCTGGCTTCGCATCAACGGCGCCGAGAGCGAGTGGTTCGGCGCCGATCTCGACCTCGTGGCGCTGCCCGGCGTGAAAGGCATCGTGCTGCCCAAGGCCGAGGACGCCGCTCCCATCGCCGAGATCCGCGCGCGCGCAGGCGCCGAAGCGAGGATCATGCCGCTCGTCGAATCCGCGCTGGGCCTCTGGCGGGCCGAGGCGCTCGCGCGTGCGCCGGGGGTCGAGCGGCTGGCGTTCGGCTCCGTCGACTTCCAGCTCGACACGGGCATCGCGGGCGACCGCGAGGAATTGCTCTTCGCGCGCTCCCATCTCGTCATCGCCTCCCGCGTGGCCGGCTCCCTCGCCCCGGTGGACGGCGTGACGGTGGCCATCGACGACGAGGCGCTGCTGCGCGACGACGTGGACCGCGCGCGCCGCCTGGGATTCGGCGGCAAGCTCTGCATCCACCCGAAGCAGGTGGCGGGCGTGAACGCCGGCTTCCGCCCCCCCGAGGCCGACCTCGCGTGGGCCCGGCGCGTGCTCGCGGCCGCCGAGGCGGCGTCGGGAAACGCCGTGCGCATGGACGGCAAGCTCATCGACCGGCCCATCATCGACCGGGCGCGCGCCCTCCTCGGGCAGGAGGCGGCATGAGCGCCCGCGCCGTCGAGCTCGACCTGATGCGCCGCCTGCTCCCGCTCGCGGGCGCGCGCGTGGCCGACATCGGCTGCGGCGATGCGCAGATGGCGCGCAGGCTCGCGGAGCTTCGCCTCGTGGCCTCGGTCGCGGGGCTCGAGGTGGACGCGATCCAGCACGCGAAGAACCTCGCCGCGCCCGCGGTGGCGGGCCTCGAGTTCCGCCTCGCCGGCGCGGACGCGATCCCGTTTCCCGACGCGAGCTTCGACATCGCGATGATGCTCAAGTCGCTGCACCACGTGCCGGTCGATCGCATGGACGCGGCGCTCGCCGAGATCCGGCGCGTGCTGGCGCCCGGCGGCCTCGCCTACTTCTCGGAGCCGGTCTTCGCCGGCCCGTTCAACGAGATCGTGCGGCTCTTCCACGACGAAGGCGCGGTGCGCGCGGCCGCCGTCGCGGCCATCGGCCGCGCCGTGGAGCGCGGCGTGCTCGCGCAGGTCGAGGAGCGCCACTTCGACGCGCCCATCGCCTTCCGCGACTTCGACGACTTCTTCGAGCGCATCGTGAAGGTGACGCACTCGGACATCTCGCTCGCGGGCGAGCGGCTCGCCGAGGTCCGCCGGCGCTTCGAAGCGCACGCGACGCCGGCCGGGATGCGTTTCGTGAGGCCGATGCGCGTGAACCTCCTGCGTCGCCCGGGCTGAGTCGCCCGCCGCGGACGCGGACGGCGGCGGGTGGCTAGAATGACGGCTCGATGACCGGGCTCGCCCTCCTACTCGTCCTCACCTCGGCGCTCGTCCACGCGAGCTGGAACTTCCTGCTGAAGAAGAGCGGCGGCGGCCCCGGCCTCATCACCGCCGCGTGCCTCGTTTCCCTGGTGGCCTACGCGCCCGTCATGGCGGCGGCGGCCTGGTGGCAGCACTACGACTTCCGGCCCGTGCACCTCGCGCTCATGTTCGCGAGCGGGATGATCCACACCGCGTACTTCCTCCTGCTCGACCGGGCCTACCGGAGCGGGGGCGACCTGTCGATCGTCTATCCGCTCGCCCGCGCCACCGGCCCGCTCCTCACCATCGCCGTGGCGGTGCTGCTGCTGGGGGAGCGCCCTGGGCCGACGGCGCTGGCCGGGGCCGCCCTCGTCGTCGCTTCCGCCCTGCTCCTCACCGGCAACCCGCTCGCCTGGCACAAGTCCGGGGCCCGGCAGGCGGTCGGGTTCGCGCTCCTCACCGGGTTCACGATCTCCGTGTACACGATCACGGACAAGGCGAGCGTGGCCGCCTGGCTCGTACCGCCGCTGGTGTACGACTGGGGCTGCAACCTCTTCCGCTCGCTCGCCCTGGTGCCGTTCACGCAGCGGCGGTGGCCGGGCGCCATCGGCAAGGCCTGGCGGGAGCGCAGGAAGACCGTCGTCGCCATCGCCCTCCTGTCGCCGCTTTCCTACATCCTCGTCCTCACCGCGCTGGTGTTCACGCCGGTGAGCCTCGTGGCCCCGGCCCGGGAGATCTCGATCCTCTTCGCCGCCCTCATGGGCGCCCATTTCCTCGGCGAGGGGGACCTGCGCCGGCGCCTCGTCGCCGCCGTCGGGATGGCGCTCGGCGTGGCCGGGCTCTCGGCCGGGTAACGGGCCCTCCGGCAGTTATAATCCCCGGCATCCGCGGCCTCGTGCGCCGCAGCCCCGGTGACACCGTGTCCTCCCCGATCCCGAGCCCTGCCTGGCAAGCCCTCGAGGCGCACCGCGACGAGATCGCCTCGTTGCGCGTGGACGCGCTCTTCGCCGCCGATCCCGGCCGCGGTCCCGCGTTCACCATTTCCTCCGGCGGCCTGACGGCCGATTTCTCGAAGCAGCGCCTGACCGACGAGACCCTCGCGCGGCTGATGGCGCTGGCCCGGGAGCGCGACGTGCCCGGCGCCATCGAGCGCCTCTTCACCGGGCAGCACGTCAACGCGACCGAGGACCGGCCGGCGCTTCACACCGCCCTGCGCGGCGACGAGAAGGTGGTCGCCGACGGCGAGGACGTGCTGGCCCAGGTGCAGCGCTGCCGGGAGCGCATGCGCGTCTTCTCGACCGCGGTGCGCGACGGCTCGTGGAAGGGCGCCACGGGCCAGCCGATCCGCCACGTGATCTCGCTGGGCATCGGCGGCTCCTACCTGGGACCCAGGCTCGTGGTGGAAGCCCTCGCCGCGATCGCCGACGGCCCGGCGGTGCGGTTCGTCGCCAACATCGACCCGGCCGCCCTCGACGACGCCCTCGCGGGCCTCGACCCCGCCTCGACCCTGGTCGTCGTGGCCTCGAAGACGTTCGCGACCCAGGAGACGATGGCCAACGCCTCCGCGGCGCGGCGCTGGATCGCCGCCGCCC
>Ga0255338_1005803_pt1 | contig 11021 bp, 10 predicted proteins | sample MeOH1_35cm_T4_19_FD_203715 | JGI IMG/M metagenome (GOLD analysis project Ga0255338, IMG submission 203715) | Sandy soil microbial communities from University of British Columbia, Vancouver, Canada - MeOH1_35cm_T4_195 | ecosystem: Engineered > Artificial ecosystem > Sand microcosm > Unclassified ... | reverse complement strand
GACCAAGCTGGGCCACACGCGCATCGGGCCCCTGGGCGCCCTCTGCGAGTGGGCGGGCACGCACCTGTCGGAGCTGGAGCAGGCCCGCAAGCGGTACGACCACCTGCAGAAGAAGCCCCCCCTCAGCGCCTGATGCCGTCCGGGGGGACCGCCTGCTCGCTCTGCTCGCGATGTCCCCCCAGGGCCCCCGCGCTTCGGCCGGGGGAAGCCCGTCCTCAGCGCCTGAGATCCCCTGGCGTATCCAGGTCTGCCTCACCACCCGGAAAGGGCAGGGCGGCAGCTCCTTCGCGCAGGAGGAGGGCCTTGGCGCCGCGATCGCCGCGCAGGGCCAGCAATTCCGGAAAGTACCGCCGCGGCAGCACGGCGGGGATGCCCAGGGTGTCCGCATAGGCGCAGGCCGCGGGGCGCGCGGGATTGGCCGCGGCCAAGGCCAGCAGGTCTTCGAGCAGGGCCGCGTCCACGGCAGGCTGGTCCACCGCGAGGAGAAGCGCGGCTTCCACGTCCGGCGGCAGGGCCGCGATGCCCAGGCGGATGGAACAGCCCATGCCCTCCTGGGCCTCGGGGTTGAAGACCGTCTGGACCTCCAGTCCGCCAAGGCCGGGGTCCCAGGCTCCGATCACGGCCACCACCGGGCTGCAGCCGGCGCCCAGGGCCGCCCGGGCGGTGCGGCGCAGCAGGGTCTCGCCGCTCAGGCGCAGGAGGGCCTTGGGGCCGCCCATGCGCCGGCCCGCTCCGGCCGCCAGGATGACGGCCGCGATCACGGGACCGACACGGGCGTGCGGGAGGCCCGCAGGGGGCCGCCTGTCCGGCCCTGGAAGCTGGCCTGGATCTCCGCCAGCACGGCCAACGCGATGGTCTCGGGATCCTCGGCGCCCAAGTCCAACCCCACCGGGCTGTGCAGCCGGTTCCCGAAGTGAATCCCCTCCGCGGCCAGTTCGGCCACCATCTTCGCGCTCCGGGCCCGGCTGCCCATGAGGCCGAGGTACCCGGCGCCCGAACGCCCCAGGAGCCGCAGGGCTTCCAGATCCTTCTGATAGTTGTGGGTCATGAGTACGATCGCGCTGCGGGTATCCAGTTCCAGTCCGGGTACCCGCTGGGCGGGGTGGCCCGAGAATACGTGATCCGCTTCGGGAAAGCGCTCGACCCGGGCGAAGGCGGGGCGATGGTCCAGCAGACCCACGGACCATCCGAGCCCCTTGGCCAGGTGCACCAGGGGCCGGCTGTCGTCGCTGGCACCCAGGATCCACAACGAGACCGGCGGGGGGATGACCTCCAGGATCTCCTCAGCGTCCGGCTCTTCCTCCTCGCGCAGGCGACGGCGGGGGAAGCCGCCCTGCAGCGAGGTCGCGAGGCGCAGGGGGTGGCGATCCCGCAGTACCTCCCCGACCCAACCCATCCAGACCGGAGGCGCGGCCGGATCGAGCCGCTCCACCAGGATGTCCAGGACGCCCTCGCAGCCACTGCCACTGCCCCAGACGAGATCCGCCTCGCCCCGGAGGTCGTACCGGAGCAGGCGCGGAAGGCCGTCGGCCAGCACCTCCTTGGCCCTTCCGAGCACCTCCCCCTCCAGACAGCCGCCGCTGAGGGAACCACGCAGCACCTGGTCCCCATCGGTGAGCAGGCGGGAGCCGGGCCGGCGGTAGCTGGAGCCCTCGACACGAAGCAGGGTGGCCAGGGCCAAGGGCTCGCCCTGCTCCTGGATCAGGCCCAGGATGTCCTGGAGTTCTTTGTGCATGCTGAGATCATGCCTTGCGGAGGGCCGCAGGGAGAAGGGGCAGACTGCGCAGGCGTTTCCCCGTGGCGGCGAACACCGCGTTGCCCACAGCGGGTGCCAGGGGCGGCAGGCCGGGTTCCCCCACGCCGCCCGGGGGCAGGTCGCTGGGCACGATATGGACCTCCACCTTCGGCATGGACGGGAGCAGCAGGATGGGATGCTCCGAGAAACTGGAGGCGGTCACGCGGCCATCCTTGAGGGTGATCTCGTCGTAGAGGGCGGCGCTGAGGCCGAAGGCGATGCCACCCTCCATCTGGGCCTTCACATTCCCCGGATTGAGCACCATCCCGCAGTCCACGGCGCAGACCACGCGGTGGACGCGGATGCTTCCGTCGGCCTTGGCTTCCACCTCCGCCACCTGGGCCACGTAGGTGCCGCAGTCCAGGTAGGCGTGGGCCGCGATTCCTCGGCCCCAGCCCTTGGGGAGCTTGCGGGTCCGCCACTCGGACTTGGCCGCGGCCAGTTCAAGCACGGCGCGGTACCGGGCGGGATCGAAGGTGTCCCGTCCCAGCTGGCGCGGGGCCTTGGGAAGGTTCTGGAGCCGGAAGTCCAGGGGATCCTTGCCGGCGACGTGGGCCAGCTCGTCCAGGAAACATTCGGTGACGAAAGGGTTGAAGCTGGCAGGCACGGCACGCCAGAACCAGATGGGCACCGGTGTGTCACTCTGCCCCCACTCCACATGCAGGTTCGGGATGGCATAGGCCAGGTCGGCGGCCCCCGCCAGTTCCGTGGCCTCGGGGGGCCAGGGGAAGTGATTGGCCGCGGCGATGGAGGGCCCGACGAACCGGTGCATCCAGGCCACGGGCCTGCCCTCGCCATCGAGCCCGGCCTCCAGTTCATGGAGGGTGGCGGGGCGGTAGCCGTCGTGCTGGAAATCGTCGGGCCGGGTCCACTGCACCTTCACAGGTACACCGACCGCCTTCGAACATTCCACAGCATCGAGGATGAAATCCGCCATGGCCCGTCGACCGAAGCCACCGCCGGCCAGCGTGACCTGGATCTCGATCTGGTCGGCCTTCAGGCCCGTGAGTTTCTCGACGAAGGGCAGGGTCATGCCCGGCGCCTGGGTGGGCGCCCAGATCATGCAGCGGCCGGGCTTCACGTCGGCCACGGCCACCATGGGCTCCATGGTGGCGTGGGCCAGGAAGGGGGCGTCGTAGGTGGCCTTGATCCGCTTGGCGACCGTGGGAAGGGCCTTGGCGGCGTCACCCTCCTGGCGCACGACCTTGCCAGGCGTCTTGAGCCGCGCCTCGAACTGCGTTCGGATCGCAGCGCTGTCCAGCTTGGCAGTTGGCCCCTCGTCCCACTGCACCTTCAGGGCCTCGCGGCCTGCGAAGGCGGCCCAGGTGTCCTCGCCGAAGACGGCCACGCCGCTGGACACCTGCAGCACCTGCTTCACGCCGGGCACCTTGAGGGCCGCCGAGGCGTCGAAGGATTTGACCTTCCCCCCGAACACGGGGCAGCGCTCGATGCTGGCCACGAGCATGCCGGGCAAGTGGATGTCCGTGGCGAACTGCGCCCGCCCGGTGACGATATCCGGCCCGTCCAGCCGAAGGGCATTCTTGCCGAGGATCCGGAAATCCTTGGGCGCCTTCAGCGGCGGATCCGCCGGGGGCGTGAATTTCGAGGCCCTGGCCACGAGTTCTCCATAGCCGAGGCTCCGGTTCGTGGGCGAGTGCTGGATGCGGCCCGACCGGGCGAGGCATTCGGTCTTGGGCACGCTCCAAGTGTCGGCCGCGGCCTGGAGGAGCATCTCCCGCGCCTGGGCGCCCACCTTCCGCAGGGCCATGGTGGTGGTGCGAGTGGTCTGGCTGCCGCCGGTGACGCCCAGATCCCCGAATTTCGGGGCGGTGGAGGCCTGGAGCACCTTCACGCGGGACCAGTCGGCTTCGAGTTCTTCCGCGATGGCCATGGCCATGCTGGTCCGCACGCCCTGGCCAATCTCCGTCCGAGTGGCCCAGACGGTGACGGAACCGTCTGGATCGATGCGCAGCATGCCGTTCGGTTCGAAGGCCGGAGGGGTGGGGCTGGGGGCCTGGGAAGCGGCCCCCTTCAGGTCCAGGGGCAGGCAGAAGGCCAGGGAGAGGCTGCCCGCGGTCTTGAGGAAATCGCGACGGGTGGTGCTCATGAGGCCACCTCCTTCCGCTGGCCCGCGGCCCGGTGGATGGCCTCACGGATTCTCAGGTAGGTTCCGCAACGGCAGACATTCTCGCCCATGGCCTGATCGATGTCGCGGTCGGTGGGCCTGGGATTCTTGGCCAGCAGCGCTGCCGCCGTCATGATCTGGCCCGTCTGGCAGTAGCCGCACTGGGAGACGTCCGCCTCGATCCAGGCCTTCTGCAGGGGGTGGGCACCGTGGGGATCCAGGCCCTCGATGGTGGTGATGCGCTTTGTGCCGACGTCGCCCACCGGCGTCACGCAGGACCGCACGGGCTCGCCGCCCAGATGGACGGTGCAGGCGCCGCAGAGGCCCTGGCCGCACCCGAACTTGGTGCCCGTCAGGGCGAAGCGGTCCCGCAGCACCCAGAGCAGGGGCATGTCAGGTGGTGCCTCGACCGTATGGATCTTGCCGTTGACCGACAGGGTGAACGCCGCCATGGGGCACCTCCGGTTGAGATGGTCGCCACCATCCTACAACCGGCGTGAAGACAGAGGTGTGCCTTGAAAAACTAGATCAAATTATCTTCCAAAGGCACCTTCCGGATCCGCTTTCCGGTGGCGGCGAAGACGGCGTTCAGCACGGCGGGGATGGCGATGGGCACGGGTGGCTCACCCATGCCGGAGGGGGCTTCGGCGCTGGGGACCACGTGGGTCTCGATGGCGGGCATGTCCGCGAGGCGGAGCACCGGGAAGTCGTGGTAGCCCGTCTGCACCGTGCGGCCCTTCTCCCAGGTGATCTGGGAGAACAGGGCCGAGAGGCCGAAGGCGATGCCGCCCTCCACCTGGGCTTCGAGGCCCGCTGGGTTCACCACGAGGCCGCAGTCCACAGCGCAGGTCACTTTGTGGATGCGAAGCCGACCCTTCACTACGGAGACCTCGGCCACCTCGGCGGCGTAGGTGCGGCCGTCGTAGGCGTGGCAGGCGAGGCCGAGCCCGCGGCCTGCGGGCAGCTTGCGGCCCCAGCCGGCCTTGGCGGCAGCCACTTCCAGCACCTTCTTCAGGCGGCGGATGTCGGCCGTCTCGCGACCGAATTTGACGGTGCCGCGCTCCCCCAGCAATTCCAGGCGGAGGCGGAGGGGATCCTTGCCCAGGGCGTGGGCCACTTCGTCCAGGAAGCACTCCCGGGCGAAGACGTTGGGCACGATCTCGATGCCGCGCCACCAGCCCAGGGGCGTGGGGGCCTCCACTTCCGCGAAATCCACGGCGATGGCCGGGATGGCGTAGGGGATGTCATAGGCGCCGTTGGATTCGGTGGCCGCCTGGGAGGGTGCCTTCTGCCCGCCCGTCCAGGAACGCAGCACGGCAGGTCCCGCGATGCGATGGGCCCAGGCCGTGAGGGCGCCGGAACCATCAAGCCCCGCCCGCAGGCGGTGGAGCGTCGCGGGGTGGAAGAGGTCGTGGCGGAGGTCATCTTCGCGATCCCACACCACCTGCACGGGGCCGCCCCCGGCGGCCTTGGCCACCTGGGCGGCCTCGGTGCTGAAGTCGGTGCCGAGGCGGCGCCCGAATCCGCCACCGATCAGGGGCACGTTCACCTTCATCTGCTCGGGCTTCAGGCCCAGGGCCGCCGCGGCCCGCTCCTGGGCCCGGTTCGCGGACTGGCTGCCTGCCCACATTTCCGCCCCATCGGCGGTCACGAGCGCCGTGGCGTTCATGGGCTCCACCGTGGCGTGGGCCTGGTAGGGGAAGCTGTATTCCGCTTCCAGAACCTTGGCTGCAGCCTTCAAGGCCTTTCCAGCATCACCTTCGCGGCGGGCATCATCGGCGGGGCCGGTGAGGGCGGCCCGCATCTTCGCTTCGAGTGTTGAGGAATTGAAGTCCCGCGCCGGACCTTCGTCCCAGGTGGCGGTCGCAGCCAGGGCTTCGCGGCCCTTGAAGGCCGCCCAAGTGCTCTCCGCGATGACCGCGATCCCCGTGGGGACCTCCACCACGGCCTTCACGCCGCGCACAGCCTTGGCCTTGGCATCGTCCCAGGTCTTGATTTTGCCGCCGGGGACGGGGCACCGCAGCACAGCGGCGACGCGCTGGCCGGGGCGGCGCACGTCGAGGCCGAAGACCGCCTTGCCGGTGACGATGGCGGGGCCGTCGAAGCGGGGCGTCCGTTTGCCCAGCAGGCGGTAGTCCGCGGGCTTCTTCAGCGGAGGATCCTTGGGCACGGGCAGCTTGGCCGCGGCCTCCGACAGCCCACCGTAGCCCAGTTTCTTCCCGCCGGGGCCCAGCACGAAGCCCTTCTCCGTGCGGCACTGATCGGCGGCCACGTTCCACTGCGCCGCGGCAGCGGCCTTCAGCATCTCCCGGGCGGCGGCACCCGCCTTGCGGAGACTATCCCAGGTACCGCTCACGCTGGTGCTGCCGCCGGTCTGCATGCCCTTGAAATCCGGGCCGGGCTGGGCGTTCACCACCTCGATCTTCGACCAGTCCAGGTCCAGTTCCTCGGCCAGGGCCAGGGGCAGGGCCGTGCGCACGCCCTGGCCCATCTCCACCTTGGGCACGGTGATCTGCGCGGTGCCATCGGGTCGGATGGTCAAGAAGGCGTTGGGACGGAAGGTGGCCTTGGTGGCCTCGCCGGGCCGGGGCTTGGCCTCCAGGTACAGGCCCAACATCAATCCGGTGCCGGCGGCGCCAGTGACTTTCAGGAAATCGCGGCGGCTGGTCATTTCACACCTCCGGCGGCGCGCTTCACGGCTTTGCGGATGCGGGGGTAGGTGCCGCAGCGGCAGACATGGTCGGCAAAAGCCTCGTCGATGTCGCCGTCTGTAGGATGGGCCTTGCGCTTGAGCAGGGCCGCGGCGGTCATGATCATGCCGGGCTGGCAGTAGCCGCACTGGGCCACGTCCTCGGCGATCCAGGCCTTCTGTACCGGATGGGAACCGTCCTTGGACAGGCCCTCCACGGTGATGACAGAATGCCCGGCGGCCTCCTTGAGACTTGTCTGGCAGGACTTCACCGCTTGCCCATCCAGGTGCACGGTGCAGGAGCCGCAGGCGCCCTGGCCGCAGCCGAACTTGGTGCCCGTGAGGCCCAGGGTATCCCGGAGGATCCAGAGGAGTGGCGTGTCGGCGTCGGCGTCCACTGTGCGGACGCGACCATTCACGGTGAGCTGGTAGGTGGGCATGACGACCCCCTCAAATATCGTGTGGCGAGGCTTCCACCCTACCCTCCCGGCAGCCGGGTCGCAACGGCCGCTCACCGGGTCACGCATCCTGGAATCTGCCGAGACGCTATGCTGGAAGGACCCCCCTGGAGATTCCGATGCGACCCCTGCTCGCCGCCCTTCTGTCTCTCGCAGCAGTCGCCCTGAGCGCTGGGCCCAAACCCCAGGTGAAGCTCACCACGTCCATGGGGGTGATCGTGATGGAACTCGAGCCCCAGGCGGCTCCCCGGACCGTGGAGAACTTCCTGAAGTACGTGAAGAAGGGCCAGTACAACGGCACCCTCTTCCACCGTGTCATCCCCGGCTTCATGATCCAGGGTGGCGGCTATGTGGATTACCTGGGGAAGAAGCGCACGGATGCCTCCATTCCGAACGAGGCCGATCGTGCGCTGGCCGCGGGGCTGAGGAACAAGCGCGGCACGGTGGCCATGGCGCGGACGCCGGATCCTCACAGCGCGGCCGCGGAGTTCTTCATCAACGTGGTGGACAACGCTTCCCTGGATTTCAAGAGCAAGGCCAACGACAAGACCTGGGGCTACTGCGTGTTCGGGAGGGTCGTGAAGGGCATGGACGTGGTGGATCGCATCAAGGCCGTGAAGACCAGCAACAAGCGCAGCGACTTCCTGAATCTGCCCGTGAAGCCGGTGCTCATCAAGGAAGCAGTGCAGATCCAATGACGGCAAAAGCTTCCGCGGGCGCGCCCAGCTTGCTGAGACTGCGCTCGAGGCGCCTGCGGTAGCGGGGCCAGAGGTCCACACCCGCAGGCTCGAAGCCGGCCCGATCCCAGTCGAGGACCAGGGCACCACCTTCAGGTGGCAGAAGGATATTGGTGGCGTTCAGGTCCGGTGACCACAGGCCCCACTCGCAAAGCGAACGGACCGCCCGCCGGATAGCTTCCGTGCGCCCAGCGCTCAGATCCCACCGGCGCGGCCAGGCCTCGCCCTGGGCCAGCCGGGTGAGCAGCACGCCTTCGACACCCAGGCCGCTGGGACGCCAGGCATAGCCGAGCGGTTCCACGGTGGGGAAGCCCGCCTCCCAGAGGCCGCGATGGACGGCATGTTCCGCCGCGAAGCGCAGGTGAGTGCGGTAGGTCCGTTCGTTCAGGTGGCGCAACAGGCCGCCGCGCCGGTACGGGCGCATCACCAGATCGCCGACGCGAAGGACGCCGCCGCGGCCGAAGGCGCCCTCCAGGGGAACGGCCTCGCCTGCGACGAGCTGGCCGCCGGGCGTGCAGACGCGCCAGCCGCCGCCGAGGCCAGGCAGTTCGAGGTTCACGCGGCAGCCCAGCGGCCGGAGTGGCCTCCCGGGTTCGTACGGCCACGAAGCCGGCAGGGGAGGAACGATGTAAGGGTCGTGGATCATGTGGATTCCAGCTTGGCGGGTCCGCTGGTGGAAGGCAAAGGATGTGTCGATCACGGCGACGGAACGAGCCCAGCGAGATCTGTCAACCACCAGTTCAGAGTGGGAACCTGCCACCAAAAATCAGCACGGACCCAAGTGGCTTGAGCTGGAAGGAATTCTCCGGGATTGCACACCCGCTTCCCACAAAGGATGTGGAAATCCCCCCTGGGCATCCCAGTAAAGTGACATTTTTTTTCTCGATTTCTGCACGCCGACCTGGCGGGGATTCATCGGCGCTCCGATGCGGGCCTCACTATTCTGGAACCGTGGACACCCGCATCCCTCATCCCTCCATTCCCGTCGAGGCCCTGGCCCGGCAGGCTCGGCTCACCGGGCTCCTGGCTGCCATGGAGCAGATGGCGGAAAGCCGCGAACCGGGTTCTCTCCAAGCGCTGCGCCGCGCCTTGCAGGGAGGCGAGGCAGATCCCGCCGTGCTCATCCAAGCGCTGATGGACGACGATCTTGTGGAAGAAGGCGCCTGTTTCGTCCGTGCGGAACGCAGGAGCGCGGGTGGGGAAAGCGGGAAGGAGATCGCTTCCCTCCTGGCGCCGCTGGCGGCCAAGGCCATGGAACGGCGCGAAGCGGGTTGGCAGCTGGACAGCCGGCGCGCCACCGTGCGCCTGGGCTATGCGAAAGAGGGTGAGGCCCTGGACTTCGACGAAGGGGACGTCCACGCGATCCTGGTTCAGGCCTTCCGTCTCGAGGGCTTCCGGTTGGCCCTGGATCTCGGCAAGCGGCCCCGACCCTCGCTTCGTCTGGAGCTGCCGCTTCCCGCGGGTGCGGGTGGTCGTTTGGAATGGGCGGAGGTGGTGTTCCGGGTGGAACCACTCGAGGCACCAGAGGTCTTGATGAATCGGCTGAATGGACGGCTTCCGGAAGGGCTTCGGATCCATCGCTGGGATGCCCATGCACCGTATGCCTCATCGGTGGGGGAGCTGGCGGATGCCTCCCACTGGCGATGGAACTGCCCGGTGGCGCAGGCGGCCGGGGCGAGGCTTCGCACCACCGCCTTTTTAGCCGCGGCGGAATGGATCTGGGAGAAGGGCGGGCGGGTCGAGGGCCGCAAGCAGGTCAAGCCGTTGGATCTGCGGCCCCTGGTGACGGAACTGCGATGGGAGGGGGAAACCCTCTTCAGCACGACACGTGGAGGTGGCTCCGAGGCCGGCAATCCCCTGAAGGTCCACGCGGCCATCCTGGGGCTCGAACCTGGTGCCCTCCGGGGCCTCCTGCGGCTGTCCCTGGACCTGAGGGCCGATCCACGTCTGGCCCAGGCGGAGCGCTTCGAGCCCAAGCTCAAGAACATGTACGAGGACGCGGTGCTGCTCAGCGGTGGCTCGAACATCACCCTGGTGGACGAGGACGACGACGAACCCCTGAGCCTAGGCTGAACCGGCTTCCTTGCTGATGGCCAGCAGCAGGCCCAGGCAGACCAGGCTGGCGATGAGGCTGTTGGGCCCGAAGGAGATGAAGGGCAGGGGGATGCCCTTGTTGGGCGCCAGCGACAGCACCACGCTCATGTTCATCAGGGCCTGCACCACCAGCAGCAGGACGAAACCCATGGCGCAGAGCTTGAGGAAGGTGTCGCTCACGCGCCGGGCGATGCGGTAACCCCGCCAGAGGATCGCGATGAAGAGGGCCAGGATCGCCACAGTCCCGATCAGGCCGGCCTCCTCGGCGATCACCGCGTAGATGAAATCCGTGTGGGCTTCGGGAAGGAAGAAGAGCTTCTGCTTGCCGCCGCCGAGCCCCACGCCCATGAAGCCGCCATTGCCCACGGCCACGAGGCTCTGGAGGGCCTGGTGGCCCTTGCCGAGGGGATCGGCCGCGGGGTTCAGGAAACTCGTCACGCGGGCCAGTCGGTAGGGCGATAGCACCACAAAGGCGGTGCCAAGGGCGCCGAGTACTGGAATCGCTATGGCGAAGATCCACTTGGGCGCGCCGCCCAGGAACACCACCATCAGCGTCACGAAGACGATGAGAAAGGAAGTCCCGAAATCAGGCTCACGCAGGATGAGGGCCAAGGGGACCGCCATGAGGCCGGCCAGTCCCAGGAGCTTGGGCAGGGCGTCGCGATGGCTGGACCAGGCTTCCCGGTGGCGCACCATCCATCTCGCGGCGATGAGGACGGACAGGGGCTTGAAGAGCTCCGAGGGCTGGAGGCTCATGGCGCCCAGGCGGATCCAGCGGTGGGCGCCGTTGATCTTGGGCCCGAAGAAGAGCACTGCCACCAGGAGCAGCACCAGGATGCCGTAGGTGATCTGGAGGGGCCGTGCGTGGTCCTGGAGGGGCGCCAGGTCCACCTGGGAGAGCGCCAGCATGCACGCGATGCCGATGGCTCCGCCGAGGAGCTGGCGGGTCAGGAAGGCCGTGGCGGCGGCGTGATTCTGGGAAGCCTTGATGGCGGAGGCGGAATAGATCCACACCATGCCGACGGCGACCAGGGCGAGGGCGAAAAACACCAGCCAGCGGTCGACGGGGCGGCGGACGTCGGGCGCCATATCCGGTCCTAGGCCAGCGCCAGATCGCGGCGGG
>Ga0255338_1005802_pt1 | contig 11021 bp, 14 predicted proteins | sample MeOH1_35cm_T4_19_FD_203715 | JGI IMG/M metagenome (GOLD analysis project Ga0255338, IMG submission 203715) | Sandy soil microbial communities from University of British Columbia, Vancouver, Canada - MeOH1_35cm_T4_195 | ecosystem: Engineered > Artificial ecosystem > Sand microcosm > Unclassified ... | reverse complement strand
AACGCATGCTGGTGAAAGGAGGTATCGACTCGGTGCGGGTCGATACCCTGGCGAAAGAGCTGCAGATCACCCGCGGCAGCTTCTATTACCACTTCAAGAGCCGCGGCGAACTGCTGGAGAGCATCCTCAGCGACTGGCGCGCCCGGGCCACCGAAGGCGTCATCAACCAGCTGCGCAATACCCGCACCAGCCCCCGGGAACAGCTCCAGCAACTGATGGAGCTGCCGCTGCACGGCAACACCGCCCGCGAGGCCGCCGCCACCGAGATCGGCATCCGCGCCTGGGCCCGCCGCGACAAGCAGGCGCGCCAGGCCATCGACGAAATCGACAGCCACCGCCTGAGCTATATCGAGAGCCTGCTGCTGCAGCTCGGCTGCAACGAGCCGGAAGCCCGCGACCGCGCCTGGCTGATCTATGCCTGCCAGCTGAGCCAGTCGCTGATTCAGGCCGGCGCCGACCCCGAGCGCGGCACCAGGCTGTTGGAACTGCTGCTACCCGAAGAGGAATCTCAACCGGCCTGACACGCCCCTCCGCGGCCAGGCCACCGGCTACGGCCCGCGCCAACGAGCCGCTTGCCCCCTGTTGCGCCAACACGCGGATTTTTCTGATTTTTTTTACCGAGAAGGGGGTTGACACCTTTCTCCTAGGCGCGAATAATGCGCGCCACTTGGCTACATAGCTCAGTCGGTTAGAGCGCAGCATTCATAATGCTGATGTCCCAGGTTCAAGTCCCGGTGTAGCCACCATATAGAACAAGGGGTTAGCGAAAGCTAACCCCTTTTCTTTTTGGGGTAGTGACTACAAAGTGACTACAGCTTGTCTACCTCTCCCCCTTGCTTGTTTCCCCAGAGCGCATAACCTTCAATGTCATAGTGCCATCCATGACAAGGAGGTTAGATGTTCGGAATTCCTCAAGATGTTCTATTGCCCCTGGCTTGCGCAGCCGGCGGGGTCTTTGGAAGCCTCTTACAGGCCATGATTGCAACCATTCAGCTAGATGGCCCGCCGAATAAGATCGGTATTCTTAAAGAAGCCCCACCCGAACTAGTGAAAGCGAGAGGCGCATGGCTTTTCATGCGCTCGTTTATAGGCGGAGTATCTGGCTTCGTCTTTGGCCTCTACTTCATTGGCACCCTGAATGATGCTGCCGGGACCTTCGCAAGAATCTGGGCACTATCGTTTGCGGTCGGCTATGCAGCTCCCAAGCTATGGATCACTCAAGAAAAGACCCTCCTCAAGGAATTGAACATTGAGGAGCCCGAATCGGAGAAAAGCCCACCCACGGCTAAATCGGATGGCTAGCCTGAGCTAGCGGAGACAGGGACAGAGCCGTTACTAGATGCTCAGGCGATAAGTGGGCATACCGCATCGTCATCGTGATCGACGAGTGCCCGAGAATCCGCTGCAGCGTCAGAAGGTCCCCTCCTCCCATCATGTAGTGACTGGCAAAGGTATGCCGCAGGATATGCGTCATCTGGCCTGGGGTGTGGAAGCCACAACGCTCGTAGGCACTACGGAAAGCAGCACGACAGGACATGAAGAGACGGCCTGCTCCAGGCATCCCCACCTTGAGGATCAGCTTTTCCAGTTCTGGCGGAATCGGGACGGCACGGCTCTGCCGGTTCTTGGTCCGGTGGTAGTGGACCTTTCCCCCATGCACCGCACTACGCGGCAGACTCTCTGCCTCATCCCAACGTGCCCCGGTGGCAAGACAGAGCAATGCGACCGGATAGGTATGGTTATTGGTGCTGGCCTTGCACTCCTCGAGGAGTCTGGCCACCTGATCCAGGGTAAGGAAGGTGAGCTCCACCTGATCGGTCTTGATCTGCCGAACCTTGGCCAAAGGGTTCTCCTTGTGCCAGGAGCCCAAGCGGATCAGCTCGGAAAAGACCGCAGACAGATAGCGTTGCTCATGGTTGATCGTTTCGGGCTTCACTTCGGTCATTCGGCGTTGCCGATAGCGCGCCCAGGCCAGTGAATCGAACTCAAACGCCAGCGGATCACCCAGGCGCTTAGCCAATGCCTGACAGCGTGCCAGACGCTGTTCTCCATCCTTCAACGTGCACCCGTGCAGGTCGTACCAGACCTTGACCAGATCGGAGAGGCGATCATCCAGGGGCCTTCCCGTCTCGCCCTTCACTGCAAAGAAGTCCTGCTCGTAGCGGATTGCGGCTGATTTGGTGGCAAAGCCTTTCTTGCGGATACGTCGACCGGATCGCCCGTTCTCATAAAAATCGGCGGTCCACGTCTTCCCGTCTTTGCGTGCCGTCATACCGCGTATCCCTTCCTCAGATAGCGGTCGCACATCAGCCGATGGATATGCCGCTCGAAATCCCGCCGAGTCCAACCCTTGGCGAGGTAGTGATCTTCGATCACATGCCAGAACTCCAGCCGGCGGGCGGACTCAATGGCCTTTTTTGCCGGTATCCGCTCCCGTGCGATCAGGCTGATGAACTGGCCGAGGAACATTTCGCAGTTGCGCCCGGAGAAGCCCTTGGCAGTCTTGTAATAGCGGCGATAGTCGGCCCGCTCGATGAGCGGATCGGTCTCTATTCGAACCTTGGCGTCGTGCATGATCAGCGACCAGAAGGCGTCGAATATGCCGGCACGGGAGAGCACCCGGAAACCGTCGCAGGCATACTGCCACAGCCCTTGCAGATGCGGGCAAAGGCCGGCGTAGGTGCGGCAGCCGATCACCTCGCCTGAAGCCAGGGTGGAGCCTTCCGAGAACTGCTGGATGACGGAGTGGTGATAGCGGAATTCCAGGCGCCACACGGTCTCCATGGGGTTATAGGCCGGGTCGCCATCGCCGAAGGGATCGCCGTTGAGACCGGACCAGACGCTATCCCAATAGTCGAGCTTGTCGGTGGTCCGCGCCTGTAGGGTCTTGTTGTAGATGCACAGCTGCAGGCCCGAGGCGGAGCCGAACATGTAGGTCTCGCCCCGTCCGTAGACCGAGGCGTTGCCGTCGAACTCGATCCGGTCGATACCGCTGATCTGACGCACGCGGCGCGAGCGACAGTGCATGCGGTCCACCAGATCGGCGGGCGGGGTCCAGCCCTGCACGTCCAGGGCGATATGCACCGCGCACTGGTTGGTCTCGCAGCCCTTGAGCACCCCGGCGGCCAGGTCATCGAGCACGCCTTGGAGGATGCCCGGATCGGCCCCGTCCAGGGCATGCGGGGAGACTTCGATTTTCAGGTGAGGGCCGACGTTCTCGGCTTTCACGTTGTGGTTCTTGATCAGCAGGATCAGGCCCAGGTCGGCATTCTGCAGCCGGTACTGATAGCCCGAGTCGCGTCCGATCCGGCCCTTGAGCCACTCGTAGCCGGCGAATTCGACCAGATCGTCTTTCTGCTCGAACAGAGCCAGGACTTCCGGGCGGATCAGTCCGTTGTACAACTGGCGGACGGTATCCACGCCACAGCGCAGCAGGCGTACACCGGACAGATCAGTGAAGCGACCATTGGCCGGGTCCATGAAAAGCCGCCCTACGGGCGATTCATGAAAATCACCGTTCTCTTTGATGATCAGTCGTTTTTGGTGAATGGGCTTCTTCATCGCGTTATCCGAATACCGAGGTTTAATCTGGTTCTTCGCTGACAGTTATCTGACGTGTTACAGGGTCGTCGGCGGCGCCGGCCGTCCCTCGCTCTGAACCGAGCCGCTCAGTCCGGCCGGCGCCTGGACGACCAAGCCCTGTTCTTTCGAGGACGGCGAAACCCCGCAGAAAACCAGCGTCTTCCAATCGCGGTGGGCGAGCTCCACAACACAGTTGGTCTTCACCTGGACGCGATAGCCGAGCAGGCGCAGGTCGTCGGCCGTCTGGTGGAAATAGCGCCCGTCGGCGTGGCGTAGCTCGAAGAGCACGACCTGTCGCGGCAGCCCGTCCTTGATACCGGTCAGCACGCCCTGGAGCGTGAAGGCGTAGCCGGCCAGCGGATGCCCCTCTACGCGAGGACGAGCAATAGCCCCTTGAGCAGGAGCCACAGGACGAGGAGCCACAGCAGCAGACGAAGGAACAGCAGCCCCAGGAACCGCAGCGGCGGCAGGAGCAACCGTCGAAGCAGCCACTGCAGGAGGCTGAGCACGGAAGAGGTGGATGCCGTCAGAAGTAACCAGACTGATAGCAAGGCCGGCGATAAGTACCAGGAGGCCCAGAACCTTAGGCGATAGAAACAGGTTCTTACCGGCTTTGGTGTCCTGGACTTTGCCGGTGGCGGTGGATTGATAGACCCGGAAGGTGCTGGGCTTGATCTTTTTGATAGTGACGATGGTGGAGCCGTCCATCGGCGGCTTATTTTCCTGAGCATCGTGCATGGCCTCCTTGTAACGGCCCGGAATGCCAATGACGGCAAGATTGGAGTGGAGGTAAGCCTTTTCGCAGGTCAGCCGGATATCCTCGCGGATATAGCGAATGTTCGGCGTGGTCAGGACGACATCCCAGTTCCAATGGCGATGGCGGGTCCAGGCGTCGAGCCAGCCGGTAGGACGGTCCGCCTTCTTGGCCTCCTCGATGCCCCCCGGATAATCGAACTGCTCCAGGTCCTTTTCCTTCCAGGACTTAGGGAAAAGGATTTGCGTCTCGTCGAAGATCAGGAAGGCACCGCGCGGCGCCCACATGAACCAGCGACGCATCTGGTCCAGGTCGTCAATGGATTCCATGGACAGGTTGAGAACATCGAAGGAATCGAGCGCCCGATCCGGCAGATCGGGAAAGGCTTCGAGGACCGATTCCCGGGTAAAGCCGCGCACATTGGTAATCACGATGCGCCCTTCATGGATGGCCGGAATCGCATCGTCCTGAATGGCGCCGGAGGTTTTATAACTGCCATTGGCACCATGATGAATTTTGATCGACATAATTAGCGACCTATGAAGGGAACGAACTTCATTGCCATACGCGTCGGGACGGCACTGAAAATAATGGTCAGCGCTTCGGGAACACCGAAGAAGGCCAGCGTGTTTTGGAACTGTCCCGGAATGGAGTTGTAAGCGGCCTGGACCTGGGAGGCGATATTGAGATCGACCAGGATGTCCTGGACCACTTCATAGGCCACATCGACCAGGAAGATGGACGTTTCGATATACGAATACATCGCCACCTTGGTTAGAAACACCATGGTTTCTTTAACGAAGTCATAAATACCCGAGGCGATAAAATCCCAGGCCGCCTGGAAAAAGTGCGAAACATTGACGAAGAAGTCGGAGATAAAAGAGAGGTCCATGCCGTTACCCGTCAGCGCAAGAAGATGATGTAGAAGGCAATGACCGTGGCGATAAAGAGCAAGGCCCACTTGATGGCGGCTAATTCGCTCGAATAGTCACTGACGCAGAGATCAACCGACATGCCCCACACCGTGAACGACGGGCACGGCAGTTGGCCGCCCCCGGCGGATAAGCTCAGGGCAGAAGAAGAGGTAGCCAGCTCCTTGATCTGGGCTAACTTGTCTTTGAACTCTTGTTTGGCGTCAGCGATCTTTTGATCCCACTCGACCAGGGCATCGTCATAGTTGCCCTGCTTCGGTTTCTGGAGTTCGCCGGAGGGCAACCCTTCGCCGGCTTTTTCTTCGTCGCTCTTGGTCGGGTCGGTACAGCCCGTGCCGGTACAACTGGAGGTGTCCGGCTTGGCCGAGCCATCGGCATTGGTGCCGCCGGTTTTGGTTTCGGTGGTGGTCGTCGAGGTGCAGTTGTTGATACCGACGCACGAGGTCTTCGCCGTGGTGGTCGTCGTGGTCTTGGAGGTGGAGCCGTCCGCATTGTGGGTGGTCTGCGTCTTGGTCTGGACCACCTTGTCTTCCGACTGGGACTTGACGACCTCCGTGCAGACCAGCTTGCCGTCCACCGTGCCGCAGGTGGAGTCGCCCGGCTGGGAGAAGGTGCTTTGGGTCGTGCAGACCGAGGCGCCGGTCGCCGGATCGGTGGTCGGCGAGCACGGCAGCTCCTCGCTCTTCACCTGGGGCGTGTCATCGACCGTCGCGGGGTCACCGGCGATAGGCGAGGACGTGGTCGTCTGCTCGCCCGTAATGGTCGCCGTCCCCGTGCAGACACCATATCCGTCCGTGGTGTTGCGGCAGGTAATGACGCCACCAAACGTAGCTAGGCAGCCATTGATATCGACCTGATCGGGCGGGTTAGCCGAAAGTTGCGTCTTGACGTAATAACTGGTCGAGGCGCCTTTAGCCTGCTGACAAAGATTATCCGACTCACAAAGACCCGTGGCGGCATTGTAAGTAGTGCCCGTCGGACAAGTATCGCCCATGCGATAAGCCCAGCCTGGACCACCAAACGTCAACTCATTACCTGAACCCGACGAGATCAAATAACAACGGTACGCAGTTTCGCTAGAAAACTCAGAGCGGGAATACGTATACGAACCAGGAGGATAACTAGCATTCCAAATATCAAACGCCTTTCGGCAGGCGTCGTCGGGATTTGAGAACTTAAATTCACCATGACCAGACGGAAACCAGTAATAATCGGCTGCAGAGGCAAAAGAAGAGAAAAGAACAAAGAGAAGAAAAAGGCGTTTCATGATGCCCCCGACCAGGAAAGCACAGAAAAAAGGGGCCTTGCGGCCCCAGGGTTAGAGATATTCGGCGGCCCTGAATCCTTGAATCATGGCGCCGGCCATGAGAACGCCGAGTAGCAGCGACCAGATCACCGCTAGATCTTGCGCACGAGCCCGATAATCAGGCCGACGACAACCAGGCTGGCCACCACCAGGATGACGGCCTTGCCGACCGTTTCGCCGCTGGTCCCGGCATCGTTAATCGCGGTTTCGACTCCCGTGATGTCGACCGCCGCGAAAGACGGAGAAGCGACCACCGCACCGGAAGCGGCGATGCAGGCATTACGAAAAAGCGTCTTGAGTTTCATGGGTTCACCGTGAGCGCAATTTGCGCAGTTGAGAGACAACGATCCCGATCCCAAAACCAATGGCGAATAACGACAAGGTGCCGAGAAAGCCTTTGGTAAAGAGTTCGGGGGAAAAGCCGCCCTGGATCAGCAGGTCGATTTGACCTTCCGCTTCGGGCGGCAATAAGTACGCCTGGGTCCACGTCCAGGCCGAGCAAGAGGCGGTGCCATCGGTATTGGTTATCCAACTGGCACAGACTTGAACGAAACTAGCCATGGGGCACTTCCCGGCTCAGACACTGAGCCACCGTCTTGGCGAGCGCATCGCCAAAGACCCGTTCGAACATCGGGGCCGCCGCCTGGACTTGCCAGAGGGACAAGAGCGTTCCCCACGCCATCCCCACCACGAAGGGCAAGGACCAACTCCAGAGCAGTTGGGCGAGATAAAGAACAACGCGTTTCATGGTGGTCACCGCTCAGAACGTCAGGCCGTCGGCAAAGCCCCACAGGTAACCACCCGCCATGGCCAGTGCCGCGATAAAGAAGTAACGAAACATGGGCTTTCCTCCTTAAGGGCCTAGCCAGGCCGGGGCGAGTTACTGGGGGTTATTGGGGCTTGGGTTGATCGACCGGCCGGGTGGGCTGCGGATTGGCCGTCGGCGCCGGGCGGGTCGGGGCCGGCTGGCCGAGGGGCTTGCCGTCGATTTCCAGCAACTCGACGAGCACCTGGGTATTGGTGACGCGGCCGAAGCGGTCCTGAGTCGGGCGGACCACCGAGGCGAACTTGCAGCGCACCGGGGAGCCCTTGAACACGATTTCGTCGAGCAGGGTCGGTTCGATGGGGTATTCGGTGATCTCGAAGCCCTTGGCGTTGCCGCGCGAGCCCGGCGGGATGGCGGAGATGGCCTGGACGTTGGCGTAGATCTCGCCGGTCTTGGTCGAGGTATAGGTGTCGGTCTTGGTGACCCAAATCTCGGTGATGCTCTTGGCGGTATCGAACATGGTGAAGCTCCTGTAGTGCCTTTTTCGGGCGTGAGTTGGCCCGCTGCTGTCATGGGCTCGCGTTGTGGCCGTCATTCAGCGGGTGGGGTGTGCTCGGTTTTCAGGGGGTGCGGGGCGAGGTTGAAACACCAAGGGCGCTGCCCTTGTCATCCCGCTCTCGCCGCCGAGGGCTCAGGAGCGCGGGGCGGTAAAGCTGCCCCACACTCCCGAGCGGAGGCTATTCAGGGCGGGGGGGCGGTCAAGGGTGCGCTGCGCCCGGCGCTCCGTTTGTCCGAACGGTGAAGCGGGTTCGGACAAGCCGGTGCGGCGGCCCTGGACCGACTCGGCTTGGGCGCGGCGAACTGTCCGGCCGAGGAGCAGGCCGATGACGAAGCCGCAGCCGATAGAGAACAGAAGCAGGCCGATCTGGATGAGTGGCAGCACGAGCATGGTTCAGGCCTCCCGCTCAAAGGGTTCGCGCACGGGGACGAAGGGCGTCGGTCGGCCGCTGTCGTAGACAACGTGCCAGTACGGCGGCGGACGGCGCGCGGGCATGTGTTTCTCGCAGGTAAAGCCCCGTTCCACCCGGTAGGTCGAGCGGATCGAGCGCCACGCTCCCCCGACCTTCGCCATCGTGGTAACGACCGGAAAGACTCGCGTAGGGCGGCAGGCGGCGCAGGGTGTGGACCGGCAGGGAGCGGGGTTTACCGCAGCGCGACGGGACCAGCAGACAGAGCAGTCGCAGTTCTCGGGGTGCGGCGGGCGGGCATACACGCTGGGAGTCATGGGGCTGGCCCTCCCCTGCTTTTTGAGTGGAGAGCGCCTTACTCATCGTCGTAATCCCCCTGGCAGAAGATCGACTTGCCCCGGTCCAGATCGCGGCGGATGCGGTGGAGGTTGATGACGCGGCGGCGGCCGATCTTCACCGTGGGGACGGTCTTGTTCTCTACCCAGCCGCGCACCACGTCCTCGGTGATCTCTTCCACGCCGAGCATCTGAGCGAAGACGGCCTGGGAGCAGAACGGAGCGGTGCGGAAGTCAGTGACTTTTTCCGCAGCCCCGGTGACGGTGAACCCCACTATTCCAGACTCTTCCATAGCTTTTGCCCTATAATCCATGCAGCCCGATGAATTCACTGAAATAATTTCAGTGAATTATTGCATTACATGGTAGCCAAAGGCCGCCCTCAGTGAAATAGTTTCAGTGAGTATTTTTATATCGTTATGGAATCAATTCAGAGCAGAGCTAGAACTCTTATCGATAAGGCTGGAATTGATCGCCTTGTTCGACAAGGAGAGATAAGCCACTCTCGCTGGCAAAGCGTGAGATATAAAGACATTCGAATGAGCACCGAAGAGCTAGAAATCCTACAGGCTGTCTTCCCGCAATACCGGCTATGGCTAATCAGCGGAGAGGTGATGCCCGAGTCTGGGCAGGTTAGCCCAGCGTATGATGAGGCAGACCGAAACTTGTCCGATCAAAACGCGGGATAGCGATCACAAAGGAAGTGGCTAGGCGCTGGTATGCCCGAGGAGTCGGACTAGGAAAGGATTCCAATTGAGTTCTCAGAAATTATTCTGAGCTATCTAAATAGCCTTACACAACTAAAGCTTATCTAACAAAACATGCCCCCAATCTAACTAAAAAGCACTCAAGAGCCGCAACTGACAGCACCACCCTTAAACGATCCATTTATTTAAGAGGCGAAACCTTGACAATCCACTCACACTCACTCCATGAATTAGAAGAAAACGTATCCCCTAAGCTTGCCAAGCTGTGGCCATAATCCATTGTCGCAGTGAACTCCACTTTTTCAGTCGCACCATCAAAAAAATCTCTCTTATACTCAACCATCCACTTCTTGTCACATGATGCCGCTCTATTTTTACTGCACCAGCCCGCATTATCTACAGCGTCCGAGCTTCTATCTTCAATATCTTCTTCATGGGGAGCAGATGGCGCGCCAAATTTCTGCACAAGATTACTGACGGCCTTTTGATATCGACCCTCAAAACAATAACTATCAACGGATTCTTTATTGCCACTTTGGCGTTCATTTCCAGTAGTAAAAACCGTATGCTCGTAGCTCTTATTTATGCGCAAAAGGGCCAGCACCACCCTATCCCCCTTTATCTCACTAAACGCTTCAAAATCAAATCCAAGAAATCTCTGCGGATATTTAAAGTATGTTTTCCCATGATATATCACCCATTTTCCATCAACTTTTATATCATTTCTAGAAACCCCAAGAGGGACATCTAAAAAAGCCCCTCCAGCTTTACCCTCCGAACCTTCACCGGGCTTAGAGTTAATTTTATCCTTCAATACAGGAATAATATTCATAACACAATCCCTGTAGTTCTTATTTTCACTAGCCTGCTGTTCCTTTAGTACTCTCTGAATACCATCCCACTCCCCTTTAGAGAAGGTGACACCAGCATTCGCGTCGCCCTCGCCCACTAATTTCACGCGCACCCCTCCACCTACATCCGCATGGGCGTTAACATCCCAATACTTACCCGGCGTATCTGGGGACATGCAAAGCGAACGAACACTATTTGTCCACTCCCCTAAAGTTTCAGAAAAAGCCACCGTACTTCCTGATAGCAAAATAGAACAAAGTAGGAAAAAAATTGGATAGCGCCCCCTTTTCATACAGTCGCCCTCAAGAATAAAAGAAGACCACCCGCCAAAAGAGGATTTTAGTGCAGACTAAATTTTTTACAAAGCCTGAGTCACACCTAGCTCCGTAGACATCTCCGAGCCCGATGGTGACCCACCAACTAGACCAATCACACTTCAATACAAGAACAAGTCTGAAACTGAAAAGACCGCCCCTACAGCAAAAACCATCAATAGCTCTCGAAAATTTATTCAGACTCCAAAGTGCTTCCATTCATGGCCCCGAGCTATGAATGAAGCTAGTCTGAGAAGCCATACCGTAAAGAGCTTAAGGTGACTACCTAAGGCGCATCATCAGAAAGAGCCGGTTGCAGTGAGGTTTTTTCGCCTCTGAGACACTCAATTTACAGGGCTTCGGGGTTGCGCAGGGGATCTCTCATGCGATTCATAATGCTGATGTCCCAGGTTCAAGTCCCGGTGTAGCCACCATATCCAGAAAGGGGTTAGCGAAAGCTAACCCCTTTTTGTTTTGCCCGCAGTGACCATAAGGTGACTCCGGC
>Ga0255338_1005801_pt1 | contig 11023 bp, 9 predicted proteins | sample MeOH1_35cm_T4_19_FD_203715 | JGI IMG/M metagenome (GOLD analysis project Ga0255338, IMG submission 203715) | Sandy soil microbial communities from University of British Columbia, Vancouver, Canada - MeOH1_35cm_T4_195 | ecosystem: Engineered > Artificial ecosystem > Sand microcosm > Unclassified ... | reverse complement strand
TGGCAGAAGCTGCCGCGCATCGTGCGCGATCTGTCCGTCGAGCTCGGCAAGCAGATCGATCTCGAAATGCAGGGCGCGGACACCGAGCTCGACCGGCAGGTCCTCGATCTGATCAAGGACCCGCTCACGCACATGGTGCGCAATTCGGCGGATCACGGCCTCGAATTGCCGGCCGAGCGCCGCGCTGCGGGCAAGTCCGAGCGTGGTCGCATCCGGCTCTCGGCCTATCATCAGGGTGGCTTCATCGTCATCGAGTTGGCCGATGACGGCCGCGGGCTCGACACCGCGCGGATCAAGAGCAAGGCGATCGCCCAGGGGCTGGTTTCGGAAGCGGAAGCGGAAAAGCTGACCGAGACGCAGATCCATAAATTCATCTTCGCGCCGGGTTTCTCGACGGCGGCCAAGATCACGAGCGTGTCGGGCCGCGGCGTCGGCATGGACGTCGTGCGCAACAATATCGATCAGATCGGCGGCACGATCGACGTGAAGTCGGTCGCGGGGCTCGGTCTGAACTTCACCATCAAGATTCCACTGACCCTGGCCATCGTTTCGGCGCTGATCGTCGAAGCCGGCGGCGACCGTTTTGCCATTCCGCAGCTCTCGGTGATCGAGCTGGTGCGCGCGCGTGCCGGCACCAATCACCGTGTCGAGCGTATCAAGGACGCCAATGTGCTGCGGCTGCGCGACAAGCTGCTGCCGCTCACGCGGCTGAGCCGGCTGCTCGGCATCGAGAAAGAGGAGACGCCCGATCCCGAAAAGGGCTTCATCGTGGTGACGCAGGTCGGCAGCCAGACCTTCGGTATCGTCGTCGACGCGGTCTTCCACACCGAGGAAATCGTGGTGAAGCCGATGTCGTCGAAGCTGCGTCACATCGCCATGTTCTCCGGCAATACGATTCTCGGAGACGGCTCGGTGATCATGATCATCGATCCGAACGGCGTGGCCCAGGCGCTCGGCAGCACGGTGACGTCGCAGATGGCGCATGTCGATGCCGGCGCCAAGCCGGCCTCGTCGGACGAACAGAGCACCTCGCTGCTCCTGTTTCGTGCCGGCTCGGCGCAACAGAAGGCGGTACCGTTGTCCTTGGTGACGCGGCTCGAGGAAATCGACGCGCGCAAGATCGAGATGTCGAACGGCCGTCACATGGTGCAGTACCGCGGCCAGCTCATGCCGCTCGTCACCATGGACGAGAACGTCCGCGTAAAGAGCGAAGGCGCGCAGCCGCTGCTCGTCTTCACCGACGGCGTGCGTTCGATGGCACTGGTCGTGGACGAGATCATCGATATCGTCGACGACCGCCTCGACATTCAGGTCGCCAGCGACCGCGCGGGTGTGCTCGGTTCTGCGATCGTCAAGGGGCAGGCGACCGAGATCATTGACGCCGGCCACTTTCTGCCGCTCGCCTTCGAGGACTGGTTCCGCCGCAAGGAGCAGGCGGCGCCGAAAAAGCGTTCGGTGCTGCTGATCGACGACTCGCCGTTCTTCCGCAACATGCTCGGTCCGGTACTGCAGGCCGCGGGTTACGATGTGACTGCCGTCGCGTCCGGCCCCGCTGCACTCGCGTTACTTCAAGAAGGGCGCAGCTTCGACGTTGCCGTCACCGACATCGAAATGCCAGAAATGGATGGCTTCCAGTTTGCCGAGGCCGTGCGCGCCGATGAGCGCTGCGCCGGCCTGCCGGTGATCGCGCTCTCTTCGGTGGTCTCCGCCGAAGCGGTCGAGCGCGGCCGCCGCGTCGGCTTCTACGATTATGTTGCCAAGTTCGATCGTCAAGGTCTGATCGCGGCGCTCAAGGAGCGGACCGAGATCGGCCGGGCCGCGTGATGGCTGACCATGAATGACGCCGGCGACCATACCTTGCAGGAATACGTGACCGCCATGATCGGCGGGCAGTTGTTCGGCATGCCGATCCGCAGCGTGCAGGACGTGTTCCTGCCGGAGCGGATCACGCGTGTGCGGCTGGCACCGCCGGAGATTGCCGGCGTGCTCAATCTGCGCGGCCGCATCGTGACCTTGATCGACATGCGCGAGCGGCTCGGTCTTGCGCCGCGCGACAGCGACGCGACGCCGATGGCGGTCGGCGTGGAGCTGCGCGGGGAATCTTACGGTCTCTTGATCGACAGTATCGGCGAAGTGCATAAGCTCGACGAAAGCTTGCGCGAGCCGAACCCGATCAATCTCGACACGCGTCTTGCGCGCGTGTCGTCCGGCATCTATCGGCTCGATGGGCAACTGCTGATGCTCCTCGATGTCGATCGCGTGCTTGATATCGACACGACCGCGATCGCGGCGTGAACCTTGTCCAGAACGGCAATGGTAGCTGCAAAGAAATTGGTGAGGACTGTGTCATGAAGACATGCTTGATCGTCGATGACTCGAGCGTCATCCGAAAGGTTGCAAGGCGCATTCTCGAAGGACTCGAATTCCAGATCGTGGAGGCGGAGGACGGAGAGCAGGCGCTCGAAAGCTGCCGCCGTCAATTGCCGGAAGCGATCCTGCTCGACTGGAACATGCCGAAGATGGACGGCTACGAGTTCCTGCGTTCGCTGCGGCGGCTACCCGGTGGCGACAGCCCGAAGGTCGTCTTCTGCACGACCGAGAACGACGTCGCTCATATCGCGCGTGCGCTGCATGCCGGTGCCAACGAGTACATCATGAAGCCCTTCGACAAGGAGATTGTCGAAGCCAAGTTCCAGGAAGTCGGCTTGATCTGAGCAAACGTTCGGTCAAGCCGATGCATCTCGCAGTCGCACCGCATACGACCGCGCCCGCCGCCGGTCGCCGTATCCGCGTCATGCTCGTCGACGATGCCATCGTCGTGCGCGGACTGTTCGCGCGTTGGGTGGAAGCCGAGCCCGATCTCGAGCTCGTCGCGTCGCTGCGTTCGGGCCGCGAGGCGGTGAACCAGATCGAGCGCACGGCACCCGACGTTGTGGTGCTCGACGTCGAGATGCCGGACATGGACGGCATCACCGCGCTGCCGCAGCTGCTCGCCAAGAAGCGCGATGCCGTCGTCATCATGGCGTCGACCGTGACGCGCCGGAACGCCGAGATCAGCCTGCGCGCGCTGGCGCTCGGCGCCGCGGACTACATCCCGAAACCAGCGACGACCCGCGAGATCAACGCCGCCGCCGACTTCCACCGCGAACTGATCGAGAAGATCAGGCAGCTCGGCCTGCGGGCGCTGCGGCGCCGGAATATCGTGGCGCCGCCGGCTCCGTGCGCCAAGACTGTGGCGCCGCCGTTGCAACCCGCTCACGCGCATGCCGACATCGCGCTGCGGCCGATGCCACTGACGCCGCCGCGCGCTTTGCTGATCGGCTCCTCGACTGGCGGGCCGCAGGCGCTCAATGCGGTGTTGACGCAGGCCGGCCCGGTGCTCAACTGTGCGCCGGTTCTCATCACCCAACACATGCCGCCGACTTTCACCGCCATTCTGGCCGAACATCTCACCCGCGCCATCAAGTATCCCGTGCGCGAGGCGGTGGATGGCGAAACCGTTCAAGCCGGCACCGTTTATCTCGCGCCAGGTGGCCGCCACATGTCGGTCGCGCGCCGCGAGAATGCGATCGTGATCGCGCTCGACGACGGACCTTTGATCAATTTCTGCAAGCCCTCGGTCGACCCATTGTTCACCTCCGCCGCCTCGGTGTGGGGCTCGAAGATGCTGGCGCTCGTCCTCACCGGGATGGGCCACGACGGGCTGGCCGGGGCGAAGGACGTTGTTGCCGCCGGCGGTCATGTGATCGCCCAAGATGAAGCGAGCAGCGTCGTTTGGGGCATGCCCGGCCAGGTCGCGATGGCGGGTCTCTGCTCCGCCGTGCTGCCGCTCGCCGATATCGGGCCAAAGCTCGCTCGCTTGTTTGCGGGAGAGCGCGCGTGAGTCCGTTGGATTTCGATTTCCTGCGCCGGCTGCTGCACGAGCGCTCCGGCCTCGTTCTGCCCGCCGAGAAGCATTACCTCGCCGAAAGCCGGCTGCTGCCGGTCGCGCGCCGCCATGGCCTCGCGACGCTCGGCGAGCTCATTGCCAAGCTGCGCGAAGCATCGGCTGAGGCGCCGCTGGTGACCGAGGTGGTCGAGGCGATGACCACCAACGAGACCTTCTTCTTCCGCGACAAGATCCCGTTCGATCATCTGCGTGACACCATCATCCCGGCGCTCATCGCGGCGCGCGCGAAGGAAAGGCGCATCCGCATCTGGTGCACGGCCGCGTCGTCGGGCCAGGAGCCCTATTCGATCGCGATGACGCTCAAGAGCATGGGCGCGGCGCTCGCCGGCTTCCGCGTCGATATTCTCGCGACCGATCTGTCGACCGAGGTGCTCGAGCGCGCGCGGCATGGCATCTACAGCCAGTTCGAGGTGCAGCGCGGTCTGCCGATCCATCTCTTGGTGAAGTTCTTCAGTAAAGAAGGCGAGATGTGGCAGGTCGCGCCTGAGCTGCGCGGCATGGTGCAGTTCCGCCCGCTCAATCTGCTCAAGGACTTCTCGCCGCTCGGCATGTTCGACGTGGTGTTCTGCCGTAACGTGCTGATCTACTTCGATCAGGACTCCAAGATCGGCGTGTTCAACCGCGTGGCTAAGCAGATGTCCGACGACGGCTATCTGGTGCTCGGTGCGGCCGAAACCGTCGTCGGCCTGACCGATTCGTTCAAACCGGTCGTCGACAAGCGCGGGCTTTATGCGCCGAATCCGGCCGCACGCCTCGCCACGCGTCCCGCCGCTCCGGGGGCCGTGCTCCGCTTCGCGACGAAAGCGTAGCGGCAGAGACACCAGGCTAATTGAACTTGTAGCTCGCCTGCAAGAGGCCGCCGAAGCGTTCATAGCGATAGGTGTCGGAGCGGTCGGTCAGGGCGCCGTCGTAAACGTCCGAGCCTGCCGTCGTCCACATCGTCCAATAACGCGCGCCGACGCCGAGGCTGAACTGCGGCGTGACGAAGTAGGAGACCATCGCCTCCATCTGCGCGCCGCGGCCGGTACCGCGCTCCTGCGCGACCAGTGATTGCCGCCAGTGATTGTCCATGCCGGTAAAGCTCACATAAGGCAGCCAAGCGATGTCGGCGCTGACGCGCCAGCGCGGCGTCACCCACACGTCACCGGCAATGCCGAGGCGCAGCGACTGCCACGTGTCCGTCTCGGTGATAAGAGGCCCATATCCAACGGCAGGACCGCAAATGCCGGACGCCGTCGATCCGAACTGGACGCAGTCGTTGCTCGCATAGCGCTCGTAAACACGATTGTAGCCTACCAGCGGGCCGACTTTGTAGCCGGGGCCGCTCAGCAGATTGAGCCCGATGTCGATCGTCTGGTAGTTCATGTTGGTCGCCACCAGATTCGAGAACGTGTTGGAGTAGGCGCCTGACAGGTTGGTGTCGGGGTTCTTGATGGCCCAGTCTTCGTCGTTCATGTGCCCGTCGGTGATGCGGCCAAGGCCGGCGAAACCTTTCACAAAGACGAGCCAGGGCGTGTCGAGCCGCGCGAAAATTTCGCCGCTGTGGCCGGCGACGTTGGCGTAGGTCAGCCGCGAGGCCAAAACCGTCGACGTCTTGTGTTCGCTCGGAACGTCCTTCTGGAAGCGGCCGGAGCTGTACCAATAGCGGCCGCCGATCTCGAAATTCCAATCGCCCGTCGGCGTGATCGCCGCCATGGCCTGTTCGCCCGCGCCCCACCTGGCATTCGCATCGGCGCCGAAGTGATAGTTGAGGCCGAGCTTCACCGTGTGCATCGACTGGCGAATGCTCGTGCTCGAAGCGGCCACGGGCGTGACGGTGCCATCGTCGGCGGTCGTGACCGTCGCCGGCGTTGCCATCGTAAAGTCGGCAAAGCGCCGGTAGTCGTATTCAAGCTTCAGCGACCAGACAGGAGTAAGGGCCTGTTCGATGCCGGCGCCGACCGTCCAGCCCCACGCCGTGTTTCTGCCGTGGGTCGCTGTGGACGTCTCGGCAAAGTTTTCGTTGGTCGTCAAATCGATGCGGTTGTGCAGGAAGGCCGCGCCGCCTTTGCCGTAAACCAGCGTATGGCCGGTCGGTCCGAGCGCGACACCGACACGGCCGGTCAATGTGCCGGTGTATTGCGGGCGCGCGCTGCAGGTCGAGGACGTGAATTCGCCGCTGGGCGAGAAGCAGTTGCTGCTGCCGTCGGCATCGAGCCAGCTCAGTTCGCCTTCGAGGCCGAAGACCCACGGTGACCCTTCCGGCTGCCAGTTGTAGCCGACCTGGCCGCCGAGCATGAAACCCGGCATGCGCAGGCCATCGCCGTAGATCGAGCTGCCGTAGGGGCTGGAGATATCGGCAAAACCGAAGGTGGAGCCGGCATGCGCGCCGGCGTAGAAGCCTGTCCAATTCCAGGAAGCGGCCGGCGGCGCCTTGAAGACCGGCTCGGCGAGACCGGCGGCCTGCCCACCGTCGGATAGTAGCGCGGTGACAACCGCAACACCGACAAGCAACCGACCGTACGAACCCATCATATCAAGGCACCCAAGAGCTTGCGCGACCGCTAATCGAACGTGTAGCTCGCCTGTAACAGCCCGCCGAAGCGCTCATAGCGATAGGTGTCCGAGCGGCTCGTTTGGGAGCCGTTGAAATAGTCGAGTCCGCTGGTCGTCCACATCGACCAGTAGCGGGCGCCGACGCCGATGCTGAATTGCGGCGTCACGTAATAGGAGACGAAGGCCTCCATCTGCACGCCGCGACCGCGGCCGGATTCGTCGATCACCAGCGAGCGCAGCCAGTGATTGTCGACGCCGCTGAACTGGACGTAAGGCAGATAGGCGATGTCACCAGTGAGCCGCCAGCGCCGTGCGAGCCAGACGTCGCCTGCCGCCCCAACGCGCAGCGACTGCCATGTGTCGGTTTCGGTGATGACCGCCGTGTTGCTGATGGTTTGCGTGCAGATGCCAGATGTGGGCGAGGCGGTCTGTGCACAGTCGGTCGCCGCATATTGTTCGTGCACGCGGTTGTAGCCGACGAAGGGGCCGAGGTTGAATCCCGGCCCTTGCAGGAGCTTCACGCCGATATCGATCGTCTGATAGTTCATGTCGGTCGAACTGAGGTTCGACAGCGTGTTGGAATAGCCGATGTAAGGCGGCGCGCCGTTGTTGCCCGTGATGCCCCAATCCTCGTCATTCATGCGGCCGCTGGTGATCTTGCCCGCGCCGGCATAGCCCTTCACGAAGACGAGCCACGGCGTGTCGATCCGCGCGAACACTTCGCCGCTGTGGCCCGTGAGGTCGGCATAAGTGAGCCGCGAAATCGCACTCGTCGACGAGACGTTGGTGCCGGGAAGGTCCTTCTGGAACCGGCCGGAGCTGTACCAGTAGCGGCCGCCGACCTCGACCTTCCACCCGCTGTCGCTCGGCGTCGCCGCCGCCATTGCCATCGCGGCATAGCTGTCGGCGCCCCATGTGGCGTTCACCGGCGCACCGAAGTGATAGTTCAGGCCGAGCTTCACCGTGTGCATCGACTGCCGCACGCTGGTGCTCGATGCCGCGACCGGGGCGGTCGTGTTGCCGTCCGGCGTGGTCGTGAAGGTCGATGGCGTCGCCAGCGTGGCATCGGCAAAGTGCCGGTAATCGTATTCGAGCTTGAGCGACCAGGCCGGGGACAGTGCCTGTTCGACACCGGCGCCGAGCGTCCAGCCCCAGCTTGTGTTGCTGGTGTCGTTGGTCGTGATCGGGAATAACCCGAAGCCGTTGTTGGTCGTCGCGTCGATGCGGTTGTGCACGAAGGCGGCGCCGCCCTTGCCGTAGACGAGCGTGCGCTGTGCCGGGCCCAAAGCGTAGCCGACACGGCCGGTCAATGTGCCAGTGTATTGCGGACGCGCGCTGCACGTCGACGACGTCATCTGGCCGGTTGGTGCAAAGCAGGTGACCGTGCCGTCGGCATCGAGCCAGCTCAGTTCACCTTCGAGACCGAAGACCCAAGGCGAACCGGCCGGCTGCCAGTTGTAGCCGACCTGTCCGCCGAGCATGAAAGCGGGCGTGCGAATCTTGTCGCCGTAGATCGACGTTCCGTATGGATCCCCGATTTCGGAGAAACCAAGTCCGCTTCCAGCATGCACGCCGGCGTAAAAACCGGTCCAGTTCCACGGCGTGACCGGCGGGGCTTTCACCGGGAGCTTCGCCAGATCAGCCGCATGCGCTGCACCGGACGCCGCGGCAACGATCAACGCGGCGCCAAACCAAAGTCGATGGCAAGAGTATGTCATGAATAGAACGTTAGTGGGGTACCGCGTCGATTACGAATGCCGGTGCGTGCGAATTCACAACAAATGTTGCCGTTGAATTCGAATGTCGTGGCCATCGTGCGCGCAGTGCATCGGCAAGGGATCATCGCGCGACGGAACTTTCATCTCGCATGCATGCGCGCTCGTTGCATTCGGTGAAAACGTTCAATTGTGAAACAGCCAGCTTTGCTGTCTTCGGTCGCGAACGAGGCAATGCTTCGCCGCCCGTGTTGTTTGTCGGGCGCCGGGTTCGCCCGTCTTCGTCGGCCCCTCGCGAGAGAGGGGAAGGAGCGCCGCGAGGCGCTTCCACTTAAGACCACGCTCGCGCAAACAAGTGTACGCAGTTTGCGCCACTCATTTGCGCTTCGGAGCGTGTGCACCCTTTGACGAAGGGTGCGCGCCCCGCGGCGCCCCTTGGCGGCGATTTCTGTTCCCGGGTCCGCGCTTCAGGCTGCCGTTGCGTCGGTCCGCCCGAAACCGTCGGCCTGTTGCGGCCTCAAGCTTCGTGGCTCCCGCGGCGCCAGTTCGGCTCATCGCCTTGTCGCGCCTTGGGCCGCGGACGTTCTTGCAACGGCGGCTTGCTAGCAGGCTCCCTGCGCAGGGGTCGTAGTGCCCCCAGGTCGGGTCCCGAGACCTCCCGAGTACCGGCTTACGAGGCCGATCCGCGGGCGCCGCATCCCGCCCCGTCCTCGTTTGCGTCTCGCGACGACGCCCCTCGGTGGGTGGGATGAAAAGAGAATAGTCAAAATAGGATCATAGTCAATATCCTAATAGGAATATTTTTTGAGCGCTCGCCTGTCTATTGATCCGTATAACGTTATGCGTTATATACCGTTCTCATGATCGTCAGCTTCGGTGACGGTGAGACGGAAAAGATATGGCTCGGCGAGCGCAGCCGCCGGCTTCCGTTCGATATCCAGGCTGCCGCGCTGCGCAAATTGCGTCTTATCGATGCCGCGAGACGTGTCGACGATTTGCGGGTGCCGCCGGGAAACCGGCTGGAGAAGTTGGGCGGTGACCTCGCCGGACAATGGAGCATCCGTATCAACGATCAGTGGCGCATCGTTTTCTATTGGAGTGAAGGAGGAGCCGAACATGTCGCGATCGTCGACTACCACTGAATTGCTGCCGAACCCGCATCCCGGCGAAATCCTGCTCGAGGAATTCTTGAAGCCGATGGATTTGTCGCAGACGGCGCTGGCGCGGGCGATCGATGTGCCGCCGCGGCGTATCAATGAGATCGTGCTCGGCAAGCGCGCGGTCACGGCCGACACCGATCTGCGGCTCGCGCGCTATTTCGGATTGAGCGAAGGGTTTTTCCTGCGACTGCAAACCGCGCACGACCTGATGGCGCGACGCCGGCAGATCGGCGACAAGCTGAAGGCGATCAAGCCGAGGGCGGCGTAGGATTTGGAGCGGCTGTCGCTCTGGCGACGCAATTTCTAATCTTCGTCACTTTCAATTTTCTTCCAGAGACTTTCGAAATCGTCCTGGCTCGCGTCCGCTCCAAGTTCGGAACGCCCAGAGACCTTTCTATAAGCTCTAACCATCAGCGGAGTGGCTTCAGGATGGTCGGTGGCATGTATCATGTGATACATGATGCGGCCTTCAGAATGCGTTCTGGTCGCTTCGTTAACAAGAGCCAATCAAGATGTGGGGTTTGCTCGATGAGCTTCCAAAGTTTCTCTCGCCAGGGATCGAGATCGCTTCGAGCTTCAAAAATATCTGCCATAGAAGCGCAAAAAACCCGCGCGCGAATGCCTTCTTTTCCCGCTTCGCGGTTCCATTTTATCGGCTCGGCCCAGTGAGCGTCGCCAAAAAAACGACGTGGGGCCTTAGGGCCCCATAATTTTTTGCCGACGCGTTTAGACCAAGCTTCCGCATAGCAGTGAACACAAGCGGGAGATACTCTCGTACATCCCCACCACGGGTTAAATGTGTGGTGTGTCCATTCAATTTTTGAATTCTTGCCCATTAGGGACGCCCGAGTGTTGTAAGACGGTAGATACTATAAGCTATTGATATCTATTCTCCAGAGGAGCTTAAAAAGCCCCGGAGCTTCCGCCCCGGGGCAAGTTGGGAGGAGCGAGCCCAGAAGGCTCCTTCAAGATGCACGCGACGCAACAAGGGGCAGAGCAGGGGCGTCGAGATGCAAAGCGCCTGGAATTGCGCAAGCACTGACGGTTGGAGCATCGGAGCCGTTCATCCTTCGAGGCTCGCGTGCTGCGCACGCTCGCACCTCAGGATGACGGGGCGACGCTTACACTGGCTTCTTCGTCGTCATGGCCGGGCTTGTCCCGGCCATCCACGCCTTACTTCGCTGAGTTCAGAAGGACGTGGATGCCTGGGACAAACCCGGGCATGACGGGCTGATAGGTCCGTGCGAAACTCTTATAAACGAAGAGACGGAAAGCGCAGGGCTACCTGAAAACGAAAGCCGCGACTTGTCGGAAAGCAAACTTGAGAAAACGAACAGCCTGAAAACAAAAACGGGGCGCCGAAGCGCCCCGTTCGAAACCCGCTTAAGCGGGGATCCGTTCGTCGTGCTCGCTCGGCTCGCGGAGCACGTAGCCGCGGCCCCACACCGTTTCGATGTAGTTGCGGCCGGAAGAGGCGTTCGCCAGCTTCTTGCGCAGCTTGCAGATGAACACGTCGATGATCTTGAGCTCCGGCTCGTCCATGCCGCCGTAGAGATGGTTGAGGAACATCTCCTTGGTGAGCGTCGTCCCTTTGCGCAGGGAGAGCAGCTCGAGCATCTGATATTCCTTGCCCGTGAGGTGCACGCGCTGGCCGGAGACCTCCA
>Ga0255338_1005800_pt1 | contig 11025 bp, 8 predicted proteins | sample MeOH1_35cm_T4_19_FD_203715 | JGI IMG/M metagenome (GOLD analysis project Ga0255338, IMG submission 203715) | Sandy soil microbial communities from University of British Columbia, Vancouver, Canada - MeOH1_35cm_T4_195 | ecosystem: Engineered > Artificial ecosystem > Sand microcosm > Unclassified ... | reverse complement strand
ACCCGCAAGGCCGCCGACGAATAGGAGCACTCGGCCGGTGTCCGGGGCAGCGAGGCTATACCTCGAACCTCACGCAGACCGGCATCTATCGTCGTACCTTCGGACGGATTCGAAGGTTGCACCGGTCCGCCCGACGCTTCGACTACTGGCTCACTTATCGGAAACCGGAGCTGTTTGCGGTGCAGTTCATCCTGGAGTGCCAGCAGTCGAAGGGCGCTTAAGAGAGCGGGGGACACTTCCGGTGCGTTAGACTTCCACTTCGGTGTCGCTCGCCCAGAGTTGTGCATCCGCCATCTGGCGCTTCATAAACTCCAGCCCATGCTCTGCCACGTGGTCGGCCGAATCAAAGAGGTCGCGCCAGATGCACGTTGCCGCCGCCAACTCGGGGAGGGCGCGGCCGAACGCTTCGATGGTGAGCCAGCCATCATAGTTCATGCGATGCAGCGCGCCGAACGTCTCCGCCCAATGAACGTGGCCTGTGCCGGGCGTGCCGCGGTGGTTCTCCGAGACGTGGACGTGGTTGATCCCGGCGGCGTTATCCACCACGCCCCGGTACACGTCGCCGTCCTCAATGTTTGAGTGGAACGAGTCGTAGAGGTACCCGTATGCGGGGTTGTCGACTTCCGCCACCAATCGGTTCGCATCCGCGTTGGTGTTCAGGAAATAGACCTCGAAGCGGTTCAGCGGCTCCACCGCGAGCTTGACCCCCGCCTGCTGCGCATAAAGCGCCGCTTCGCGCTGGACCTCGACGCACCACTGCCACTCCTCGTCCGTCCGGCCCCGTCCGCAAAACGCGCCCAGCGCGGAATGGAACGGCCCGCACAGCAGCTCCGCGCCTGACATCACGCACCAATCGATGCGCTGCTTCAGGTGGTCCACCGCCGCGCGCCGCACCGCCGCATCCGGAGAGATCGGGTTTGTGTCCGGAGTGCAGACGCAGACCGCGGTGCGTGCGAGGCCCAGGTTATCTAACTCCTGGCTCACGCGGCGGAGCATTGCATCGTCCGCGTCAAAGAGCGGCAACTCCACGCCGTCGAATCCGAAGCCTTTAATCCGGGCCAGCAGGGGGAAGTGCTCCTCCGTGACGTTGGCCGTCCAGAGCAGCAGGTTCATTCCATAATTCACGTGTTGGATTCTCCAGGTACTACCGGCAATAGGTCACACATCGAGATCAAAGATGTCGGTGCGGCGAGCGGGGCCACGCTGTCGCCGGAGCGCAAAGTACTTACGTTTTGGTATCGAGGGCCGTATGGCTGCGTGGGGTCAACCACTGGCTCGCGCAGCACGTGCGCTCGTATGCTTCCGCATCCCACCGCACCGGTTCACCGCTTCCGGAATCAAAGATGCGACCGGAGCGTAACTCCGCCCGCTGGAACGGCAGCAATCCAGAGCGCGTGATGAACTCAAGCTCCACCGGGCTCCAGGGTCGCCGCCTCGGCTCTTCGAGTTCCCAGGGATCCTGGTCCAAATTGACATCCAATTGTCGGACTGACATCGCTGCCCTCGCTGTTACGCGGGAGGTTCCCTATTCCTGGATATCCACCCATCGTCCAGTTGCCGCGGATTCTAATACAGCATCCAACACCACCTGGGTCTGGAGCGCATCTCGGAAGGTGGGATGGGCCGGTTCGCCCGCTTCCAGGCCCTTCAGGAAGTCGGCCAGCGCGTTGGTAAACGTGTGCTCGTAGCCGATGGTGCAGCCCGGCACCCACCAGTTCTTCATGTAAGGGTGGTCGAAGTTGGTCACGTGGATGTTGCGCCAGCCGTGCAGGTGCCCCGCGTCACCGTGGTCGTAATACTGGAGGCGATGCGGGTCTTCCAGATCGAAATAGACGGACGCATTCTCGCCGTTCAACTCCAGTGTGTTGTAGTTCTTGCGTCCCCGCGCATAACGCGTCGACTCGAACAAACCCAGCGAGCCGTTCTCAAAACGGCACATGAATTGGCAGGCGTCGTCGATCGTAACCGCCTTTCGCTGCGACGGATCGTCCTGCACCGGTCGCTCCTTCACAAAGATCTCGGTCATCCCATTTACGGAGGTAATCGGACCGTTCAGCCACATGGCGGTGTCCACGGAGTGCGCGATGAGGTCGCCGGTGACGCCGGAGCCGGCTGCCTCGGCGTCCAACCGCCACAACGTGGCGCCGCCGAGGGGAAGGTCCGGGCTGATGGTCCAATCCTGCAGGTACTGCGCCCGGTAGTGGAAGGGGCGCCCGATCCGCCCTTCGTCCACCACTTGTTTCGCTAAAGCAATCGCGGGAACCCGGCGATAGTTGAACCAGACCATGTTCGGAATGCCGGCGCGCTCCACTGCTTCGGTCATCTCGCGAGCTTCCGCCGCGTTCATTGCCAGCGGCTTCTCACACAGCACCATCTTGCCCGCCTGCGCTGCCGCGATGGCGATCTCACGATGGGTGTTATTCGGGCTCCCGATGTCGATGGCGTCGATATCCGCACGGTCGATGAGCCGCCGCCAGTCCGTCTCCACGCTCTCCCAGCCCCAGTTCTCCGCAAAGGCGCGTACCTTGGCTTCATCCCGCGCGCAGGCCGCCTTCAGCACCGGCCGGTATTCCAGGTCGAAGAACTGGCTTACCTGCCGGTACGCGTTGGAATGCGCCCGGCCCATGAACCCGTAACCCACCATCGCCACGTTCAGCGTCTTTGCCATCGCGCGCTCCTACTCAACCGATTGCCAGGGAAGATGATTCACCACAAAGACACGAAGGCACTAAGAAGAACCAGGCTCTGGGCTGATCGCCACCCGGTCGAGGCTTCAAATCTCTTCGGAGTCGTGCGGGTATGGCAAGAAGACCGGCATGAGCTTCTTGTCGCATCCACAGAGTTCTTCGTGACTACGTCTCTTTGCAGTAAAGATCCGGATCCGAAAGCCGCTGACTTAACCGTATTGCGCGTTGAGCGCGTCCGCGGCGCGTTTGCACTTTTCGGTAACGGCCCAGGCGTCCGGCCAGAAGCAGAGGTCGATGCACCACCAGTCGGTGGGGAGCCCGCCGCGCTCCAGTTCGGTCAGCAGTGCGCCGAAGTCGAGTAGCCCGTCACCGATGGGGGCGTGGGTGGAGGTCTCGTCGCCGTGAAGGGTGCCGTCGGAGTCGATCAGGTGCACGTGCCCGACCTTGCCACGCAGCTTCTGTGCCAGTTCCAGCGCTCCGCCCGGTAGGGTCTCTGGCGTCCCCGGCTGGCGTGCGCCTACCGCCGCGACCATGTGGGCGTGACAGGTGTCGAACTCGACCGAGAAGTTGTCGTGCCCGACGTCGTCCAGGATGCGCAGGATGTCGGACGGTTTATTGAACGCGAAGCCGGGCTCGAACTCCCACAGCACTCGCACGCCCTGATCCGCCGCGATCTGCGAGCACTCCTTCCAGGCGCCGACCACGCGTGATCTCGCCGTATCTTCGTCTACCTCTGCAAAGATGGTGGGTGGCTGGACGGTGTCGACTCGGATGGCGTCGATCCCCAGGTCATTGCAGAACTGGACGTTCTTCCGGAACTCCGCGACGTAGTGGCTCCGATCGTCCGTATTGATCAGCTTCTCGCCCCAGAGGTTCGCGGCGAGGCCCGACCACGCAAGGCCCTTCTCATACACCCGGGCAGCCACTTCGCGACGCTGCGCGCGCGAGGGGAGATCGTCCGGGTTGGGGTGGGGAGGGAACCCCCCGAGCTCCACCCCGTGGAATCCCAACCGCGCCAACCGGTCGATCACTTCGTCGAACGGCACCGGGTTGTCAGCGTATGGGCCGATCGAGTACGCCCACGTGCCAATAGAAATGCGCTTCATTGCAGCTCTCCGACTAGGAAACTGGGTAGCCCGTCGCTCGAATTCGGGTATTAAATCGGTGGGCGGACTAACGCTTCCGATATGCGCCCACGTCGGGCACGCCGGGCGCTTGCTCCGGACCGAAATAACGCAGTGTCACCAGGGGCTCCGTGCCGGTGTTGACCACCTCCACGCCGCCTTGCGCCGCCGCCTGGGTGATGAATACCTCGTCCGCGGTCATCTCGCCGAAGCGGATCATTACCGGCGTTTCCAGCGGCAGCTTACCGAGGGTGCCGCGTCCCTGTACGGCGATGAGGCCGGAAGCTCCGTGGTCTTTGATCACCGCGCGCGCGCCGGGTTGGACGGTCAGCTCTTTGGCGCTGAAGAGGCTCTCCCCGCCGATGCGGCCGTAGACCACCCACCTGTCCTCGTAGCCCGCGTCGGGGCCACCAGCGGCGAGCACCGGCTCCAGGTAATGGTTCTCTTTGAAGTTCGGGTCGACGTTGCGCTCCCAGTCAAGCTGGCTGATCAGGAAGTCGAGGTCATGCTTTTTGTCCTCGGGAACGTCTTTGACCAGCAGTTCCCAACCCACGGCGCGGCCTTCGACCATCGACTGCCACATCCCGAACACGTCGGAGCCCCACTGGGGTTCGTAGGTGAGGAGCGAGCCGGGCGCGTGGAGCACGCAGGGAGGAACGAGCCAGCCGGTGCCGGGCTTCAGGCGGGAAGCCTTGGAGAGATCCAGGATGCCGTTGTCCCCTTCGTTCCAGCGCTCCAGGCACCGCTTCACGTCTTCTTTGCTCGTGCCCGGCTCCAGGCCGAAGAACGTGTATGGGAAGTTGTTGCCCACGTTATTGAGCTGCGGCGGGTAGTAGTACGACTCCGGCTTCCCCTGCTGCCCCACGAGCGCAGCTTGCTCATTGTTCTGGTGGACGTGGTGAGGGATGGGGCCCATATTGTCGAAGAACTTGCTGTAGACCGGCCAGCGCCCGTACTTCTGAATCAATTCGGCGCCGATGATCCGTTCCCCCGCAGCCTGGATCGCGTCCCGCAGCGTGAATCGGTCTCCTCCGTGCACCACGTAGCTCAGGCCCTCGTCGTCCGGCGCTCCGTCGTTCATCGCCTGCGTGGTGGAGCTGAACCACCGCTCATCGATGCCGCCCCGGTGCGTTCCCAGCGCGTAGTAATCGTTCGGGTGGAGCTTCAGGCGCCGGCCCGGCATCAGGAACGAGCGCGGAACCCAGTTCGGGGCCAGCCGGAGGAGGCCCTCGCCCGCTTCCAGGGCCGCGTTGACTCGCTGCTCGAGGTGTTGGTCAGACATAGAGATTGGCTACCGATCGGGTGTGCCTCGCCCGGAGCGAGGACAGGCTACTTGGGTTCGCGCCCGGACATGGTCCGGCCGGACGCACCCCGCCCGGCCGAGCGCAGGTGCACGCAACTATTCTCCGCTCCCTGTCCGCCTTCCTCGGTGGCGCGCTGGCGACGCGCATCAAAACCCAACAACCGCCCGCCCTTTCCGGTGTCTATTCATCCGTCTATAGAGCCTCCAGTAGACGCGTTGGAATGGGGATCCTGGCATGCTTTCACTTCGGCTCAGTGGCAGAACGCAGCTCTGTGACAGTTGGACGCGCCGCGAGGTGCTGCGCGTGGGCGGCCTAGGCGCACTCGGGCTTACCCTGGCGGACTGGAACCGCGCGGCACTCGCCGGCGCCACGGCGTCCAGGCCCAAGGCGAAGTCGGTCATCCTGATCTTCAACTGCGGCGGACCCAGCCACATCGACCTCTGGGACATGAAGCCGGATGCACCTTCCGAAGTGCGAGGCGAGTTCAAGCCGATTCCCACCAACGTCCCCGGGATCCGTATTTCGGAACTGATGCCGCGGCTCGCGAAGATGGCGGACAAGTACGCCATCATCCGCTCCGTTCACCACACCCAGTCCCAGCACAACACCGGGATGTACTGGTCGACCGTGGGGCGCCCCTATCCCATCGATAGTACGCTCATCAATCCAAGCCGGAACGACTATCCCAGCTTCGGCACGCTGGTGGGTTGGCTCGCGCAGCAGAACGGCTACAACGGCGCGCTGCCGCCGTACGTGATCACGCCATCGCCGCATTGCGACAGCACCGTCTACATCACCCCGGGCCAGTACGGCGGAATGCTGGGAAACCGGTACGATCCGTTCGTGCTGAACAGCGATCCGAACAAGGCGGACTTCAAGCTGCCCAGCCTGGAGCCCGTGGCCGGCGTTACCCTGGACCGCATGCGGAAGCGCCAATCGCTCCTGGAAAACCTGGACGTCGGGCTGCGCGCCGCGGATACCCAGGCGATGCGGGACCTGGACCTCGCCCAGCAGAAGGCATTTTCGCTGGTCACCTCGCCCAACGTGCGGAAGGCATTCGATCTGTCACAGGAGCCGGCAAAGGTCCGCGACCGCTACGGGCGCCATACGTGGGGGCAATCGCATCTCCTGGCTCGGCGCCTCGTCGAAGCCGGGGCCAAGTTCGTCACCACGGTAAACGGCCAGAGTATCATCTGGGACACTCATAAGGACAACTTCAACCGCCACAAGAATCACCTCGTCCCGCCGATGGAGCTTGCGTACACGGCTCTGCTGGAGGATTTGGAAGAGCGCGGGCTGCTGGACGAGACGCTCGTGATCTGGATGGGGGACTTCGGCCGGACGCCGAAGATCAACGCGGACGCGGGCCGCGACCACTGGCCGCAGTGCTATTCCATGGTCCTCGCGGGTGGCGGGATCAAAGGCGGGCAGGTCATCGGTGAATCCGATGCGACCGGCGCGTTTCCCACCTCGCGCCCGGTGACGCCTGCCGACATCCACGCCACCGTTTTCCACGCACTGGGTTTTGATCCCCACGCAACCACTTATCCCTCGCTGGACGCCCGCCCAATCCCTCTCTCGGAAGGGCAGCCCATCCTGGAGTTCTTTTAGCCCCCAAGTACGATGTGTGGTACCCCGCTGGTGCCTTCTACAGAAACTGTTGCTAGGCCCATTGTGCGCTGTTTGATATTTGCTGTCTCTCCCGTTAGGGTTACACATGCCTGGCGAGAGAAGGTGCAAAGATCGAACGAGGGGCAAGCCCTCTTGCTATGGGTGCTGTCGCGATGGAAGCGTAGCAATGGCAACGGGGGTCCTCTGCCACCCGATTTCGTTTGGCGGGGGCCCCTATCCCTTCAATAGTCGCCGCAGCGGTTTTTCGTAGGCGTCGGCATACCGGACCATACCCAGGTCGTTCGGATGCGAGCCATCCGTGGCTCCTTCGCCATCGTCCCCCAGGAGTGCGTCCCCTTCGAGGTAGGCGAGGCCCGCCACTCCGGCATTCTTGAGATTCTCGTACGCCTTGCGGAATGCGGCGCGGCTGCTGGCATGGTGGTCACGCGTAGCGTGCAGGAACGGGGAATTCGTCATCGCGCGGTCTTCCACCAGCAGGATGGGCGTGTCCGGGCGTGCCGCGCGCAACTGACGTACCAACGGCTCGGTGCGTGCAGCCACCATGTCGGCGTTCATGTTCGGGAGGCAGTCGATGGCGTAGACCGCCGGATCGAGTTCGGCAAGTAGCGAGCCCACCTCCGGCTCCATCTGCCCGTTTCCGGAAAAGCCCAAGTTAATCACCGGCCGGTTCATTCTTCGGCCGACAATCGCTGTGATGGACATGCCGGTACGAGACGCACAGGCGCCATGCATGATCGACGTGCCGTAGAAAAGAATCGGCTTCTCTTTGCGGGGCGGAATACCCTGGAACGCCTTGCCGGCCGGAACGCCGATCTCCAGCTTCTCCACCCCGTTGTAGAGCGGGAGGTACACGGTGTATAGCCGCGACGCGTTGCCGGGAAGTGGGTCGATGTCGGAAATCATGGGGCCGCTTACCTTTTGTGCGGAAGGTCGCGTGATCGCCAGCCAGCGGTCACGGCCCTTTTCGTCGCGGGCATACAGGTCCAGTCCGCTCACGCCGGTGGCGGGCATGTGCGGCAGGGCCAGGTTTGCGGACAGGAGATCGTACCGCACGTGAATTGCCGGGGCATTGGTTTCAAAGCGGACCAGCATACCTGCCGAGTGCCGGCTGAGACTCCATACGGGAGGACGCACTTTCCCCTCGGCGCGGGCGGGGAGGCGATCGAAGTAGCGCGCGGTGTCCGTCCAACCCTTCCCTTCCACACCCCATTGCGACACGTCGTACCAGGCAATGCCATCCTCTACCCGCGCGGCGGGCTCCGCGCCCAGAGCGGCGCGCGACATCGAGATGATTCCTGTGGCGGTTGCTGCCAGGCCAAGGAAGTTCCTTCGGTTCAGTGATAACTCTGCCATAATGACGACCGTTCGAGCGAAGTGCGACGGTTACCAGTTGTACTGCGGGCGCTCAATTTCCCTTCGCAGAAGGCGATTGGCACGGAGAGTGCAGTACTCGTCAATCGGGGCAATCTGAAACCATACGCTGAAGCCCTACAAGGAATCTTGCGGCCGTAGTACGAACGCAAGATTGTTGTCCTACCAAACGCTATTGAACTTTCCCGGGGTATCGGAAAACTTACTCTCGCCTTCGAAGCAGGCGCGGTTTACGGCGAGTTACTTGGATCGCCGTTTGGTCCGGGTTGTCTCGCCTCTGGTCCTGACCGCGATTGCCACGACGCTCCTTTTTCTGTCCGTCGATTTCTCCGATCCGATCACCGTCGGCCGGGCTTCGATGGGCATCGCCCTTATGTTCGCCGTCTTCGTGCGGCAGACCGGGTTGATTCTGGACCTCGACCGGCACGCCGCCAGCCGCGCACGTCAGCTTAGTGTGATGGGGGACGTGGTCTCCGCGCTCAGCTCCACCGAGGACGTGCAGAGCACCCTCAAGCACACGCTGGAGCGACTTGCGACCGGGCTCGGAGCGGATGCCGCCGGGGTCTGGCTTCCCGCCCAGGATGGGACGGATGAATTGGTGCTGGCCGAAGAAACGGGGTTGCCGGACCACGACTTCTGCACCTACCTCCTCCAGGAAGTTCGCGCCTCGATGGCGGAAATCGAGGGAGGCGCCTGGCATCACCGGCTGCGAATGCCCAAAGGTACCCCTCGCCGGGCGCCGGCTTACTGCCTTACGGTCAAGTTGGGTCGCCGTGCCGAAGACTTCGGTTATCTCACCGTGCTGCGTTGGAAGGGGCCATTCGAGGCGCCGGACGGCAACGTGCTCTCCACGATCGCCACCGATCTGGCCGGCACGATCCGCAGCGTCCGTCTGATCGCCGAGGCCCAGCGGCTGGCGGATTGCGACCCAGTAACCAACCTCTACAATCACCGCTACCTGTTCCAGCGGCTCTATTCCGAAGTGGAGCGCCATGCCGCGCAGGGCCGGCCGCTCAGCGTGTTGATGCTGGATCTGGACAACTTCAAGCTGTACAACGACACGTATGGCCACCTCGCCGGTGACGAAGTGCTCCGCAAAGCCGCGAACGTGTTGAAGCGGTTCTTCCGCGATACCGACATCGTTGCCCGGTACGGCGGCGACGAGTTCATGGTCATTCTGCCGAACGCCTCGCTGGAGAATGCGGTCCGCTGCGCCCGGCGACTCCAATGTCGCTTCTCCGATGAAGACTTCGGCGGCCCCGGCCGGCAGAACGTGCCGATCTATGTAAGCTGCGGCCTGGCCAGCTTTCCACAGGATGGTACGGAAGTACTGGAGTTAGTGGCCATTGCTGATGCCAACCTCTACGCGGCCAAGACCCAGGGAAAAGGGAAGATCAATGCACGTACCGTCGACGTGCTGGAGAGCAGTATCCCGCAGTCCGAGGGAATGGATCTCCTCCGCTCCCTGGTCATCGCGGTGGACAACAAGGACCGGTATACCCGGCGCCATAGCGAGGAAGTGACCGCCTACGCGCTGCTCATCGGTCAGGCGATGGGGTTGTCCGAGGTGATGCAGCGCTCCATCCACATCTGTGGGATGCTGCACGACCTGGGCAAGATCGGTGTGCCCGATCGGATCTTGCGCAAGCCCGGGCAATTGGAGCCGGAAGAAGTAACGGTGATGAACCAGCATCCGGTCATCGGCGCACTCATCGTGGGCTCGATTCCGGAGATGGAGGACGTGGTTCCTGGCGTGCGCCACCACCACGAGCGTTTTGATGGTCTGGGTTATCCCGACCGCCTCGCCGGCCGCGATATCCCGCTCATCGCCCGCATCCTGGCCGTGGCCGACGTGTTCTCGGCGATGACCACCCACCGGCCTTATCGCAAAGCGCTGACGCACGCCCAGGCACTGCGACAGATCGAAGAGGGGTTGGGCACGCAGTTCGATCCGGAAATCGCCAGCCACTTCATCCGCATCATCCGCGAGCAGGACGAGCATTCCGCCCAGAACGGTGAAGTGCTGCAGCAGGACCTGGATATGAGCTCCCCCCGGATTGCATCCGGGCTATAGCTCCCGCCGCCAGTCGCGCGTGAACTCGGCAGCGAACGCCAGGTCCGGCGTCACGCCCAGCCCGGGCCGGTCGTTGAACTCGAAGTGGCCGTCTATCAGCGGGAATTCCTCTGCCACCAGATCGTGCAGCAAGGGGTTGTGCCCGTGACAATGCTCCAAAATGCATACGCCGGGGATCGCCGCCGCGAAGTGTAGCCCCGCCGCGAAGATCACGCCGCCTCCGAACACGTGCGGTGCTAGCTGGGTCTGGTAGGCGCTCGCCAGCGACGCGATGTGGCGGGCTTCCGAGATCCCCCCACAAATGGAAAGGTCGGGCTGGAGCACGTCTACGGCGCCGGCCTGGAGGAGGTCGCGGAACGGATAACGGGTCTGTTCGCTTTCGCCGGCGGCAATGGGAATGTCCGTGGCCTCCCGTACCTGCCGCATGGCATCCGGGTAATCAATCGCTGTCGGCTCTTCGAACCAGGCTACGTCGAATGGCTCCAGCTTCCGGCAGAGGCGCTTTGCTTCCGGCACGCTCAAAGTGCCGTGCCCGTCGATCATGATCTTCACCGCGGGACCCACCGCCTCCCGCAATTCCCGCACTCGCTCCGCGCTGATGGCGATCGTTGCGTCGTTCAACCCCGCCCGGATCTTGATGGCACGGTAGCCCAGTTCCACGTAGCGGCGGCCTTCCGCTGCAATCTCCCCTGGCCCGCCCCAACCCCCGCTGGCGTAAGCCGGGATGCGGTCCCGGCACCGCCCTCCGAGCAGTTGATATACCGGTACGTTCAGCGCTTTGCCCAGTAAGTCCCAGAGCGCTACATCGACCCCGGAGACGGCGCTTACCGTGA
>Ga0255338_1005799_pt1 | contig 11026 bp, 8 predicted proteins | sample MeOH1_35cm_T4_19_FD_203715 | JGI IMG/M metagenome (GOLD analysis project Ga0255338, IMG submission 203715) | Sandy soil microbial communities from University of British Columbia, Vancouver, Canada - MeOH1_35cm_T4_195 | ecosystem: Engineered > Artificial ecosystem > Sand microcosm > Unclassified ... | reverse complement strand
ACTCCGCGCCCGCTACCTCGGCGGAAATTACGATTGCAAGTGGCGGAAAGGTCACCGTGTCGCCGAAGAAGGCGAATTTCGGCACGGTGAAGCTGACCAAGTCCAAGACCAAGACCATCACGATCAAGAACACCGGAAAGGGTAATCTCCAGGGATTGGTCATCGCGCCGTCTGAACCGTTCCAGATCGTTTCCGGTGGGGGGGCGTTCACCCTCCTGCCCAAGAAGAGCGTGAAGGTCGTGGTCCGCATGGTCCCTGCCGAAGCCGATATCTACCAGGACACGCTGACGGTGCTCAGCACGGATCCCGCTCGCGCCGAGATCACCGTGAGTCTCACGGGAAAGGCGAAATAGGCAGCTCCGCGCCTCCAATGGCGAGTGAGCCACAACTGGCGGCTCGTTCTTGCACCTCCGACCATGGATGTGCAGGGGCGAGCCGTCGGTGTATTCTGCGTTCGACGACACCGCTCGTGCTGGGTTGGGCGGCGCGCGGCGTGAGCTCCCACGGAACCCTCCGCACCTGGGACGTCGATACGGGCGTCCAGCGACAGAGGCGCGTTCTCGAAGTCGACATCCCTGGATAATCGCATCTAGCCTGGACGACCTGCGGCTCACCCCGGCGCACCGCGCGAAGCGGTGCGGGTCTGGGACGCCATGAGCCTGAACCTGCGGTATCGTCTCGGCCGCTGAGCGCACCTTCTTGCAAAACACGGTGGCGGAGCCGAGGACTCGGACTTATGCTTAAACAGGTCTATCCAACTACTCCGGTCCGTGAACCCGCTGGAGGTCCCGGAGATTAGAGCGCTTCTACCCCATGAAGGAATGTCGATGAGTAATCCGCTGCGCGTGACGGTCTGGAACGAATACCGTCACGAACGGAATCCCAACCACTCGGCTAGCCATGTCTATCCGGAAGGCATGCACGCGCCGATTGCGAACTCGCTTCGCGAAGCGGGCATGGAAGTTCGCGTCGCCACTTTAGACGAGTACGATCATGGTCTCACCGAGGAGGTGCTCGCGAATACGGATGTGCTCACCTGGTGGGGTCACGCTGCCCATCACGAAGTTGCTGATCACATCGTGGATCGCGTGCAGGCGCGAGTGCTGGAGGGGATGGGACTGGTGTGCCTCCATTCCGCGCACTATTCAAAGATCTTCAAGCGACTGATGGGCACCACCTGCAATCTGAAGTGGCGCGAGGCGGGCGAGCGGGAGCGGATCTGGGTGGTGGACCGAGCCCATCCCATTACCAGTGGCCTGCCGGAGCACTTCGTGCTGGAACACGAAGAGATGTACGGTGAGACGTTTGATATTCCCCCGCCTGATCACCTCGTTCTGATCAGTTGGTTTGCGGGCGGGGAGGTGTTCCGGAGCGGCTGTTGCTATAACCGGGGCGCGGGAAAGGTGTTTTATTTCCGTCCGGGTCACGAGACGTATCCCACCTATTACGATGGCAATGTCTTAAAGGTGATTGCGAACGGAGTCCGTTGGGCTGCGCCGCATCATGGCCCCGCACCGGTGTTCGATAATCAGGCGCCGCTGGAACCGCTGCCCGCGCATTGATGCCTACGCTGCAAAGGTCCCGGATCGCGGAGCTGGGGTATCGCTTTCACGATCCGGGACGAGCCAAGTTTACGAGATCCCCGCTAACTCCGCTAACTCGGCCCATTCCGCATACAGCTCTTCCAGCTTCACGTTAAGCGCCTCGTACTCCGCGGAGATAGCTTTCGGGTCTAAAGCGCCTGTCCACGTGGAAGCATCCCCCAGCATTGCGGTCAACTCTTTGATCCGCCCTTCCACCTTAGCGATCTCTACTTCCAACTTCGGGAGCCGCTTGGCCGGCGAAACGGTCCGGGGCTTGCCCGCCGGCGCAACCGCGTTGGCTTTCGCCTTCTGGGCGCTTTTGCTGGGGGCTGTGCTGGGTCGCTTCGGCAGAATGGTCTCGCGATAGCGGGCGTAGCTGCCGTCAAAAAACCGGTGCGCGCCCGAACGGATCTCTAACAATCGGGTAGCTACGGCTTCGAGGAAGTAGCGATCGTGGCTAACCACCACCACGGCTCCGGGATAGTTTCGCAGGGCACGCTCCACGGCTTCTCGTGACGGGATATCGAGGTGGTTGGTCGGCTCGTCGAGCAGGAGGAGGTTCGGGCGGGTGATCAGGAGCTTACACAGCGCCAGCCGGGTGCGCTCGCCCCCGCTCAGGTCGGCAACACTCTTACTGAGCGCGTCCCCTACAAAGAGAAACTGGTGGAGGACCTGCATCACCTGCTGGTTATCCACTGCACCCGTATCCCAGATCGTCTCAAATACGGTGGATTCCGGATCCAGCGAGGTCAGGTCCTGAGCGAAGTAAGCGGGCTGCACGCGATGCCCGTAGGTAACCGAGCCGGAGGTGGGTTGTTGCTCACCCGCCAGGTCCTTGAGCAACGTGGTTTTACCCGCTCCGTTTGGCCCGATAATCGCCAACCGTTCGCCGCGCTCCAAGTCGAGACTGAGTGCCGTGAAGAGCGTCCGCTCTCCGAACCGGTGACTGAGGCCGCGTCCGGAGAGCACCTCCCTGCCGCTGGCCGCGACCTCGCCCGGGCGCAGTTTCAGGTTCCGGGCCTCCTCGCGCGGCTTCTCGATCAGTCCTTGCTGGAGGCGCTCCAACTGACGCTCGCGGCTGTGCATGGAGTCATATTTCCGGTGACTCCGTAGCCGCTGGATGATCGCCTCCTGGCGGGCGATCTCCTCCACCTGCCGCTGCCGCAACTCCTCGGCCTGTTCGCGCTCGATCGCTTTCTTCTTACTGTATGCGGTGTAATTGCCTTGATAGGTCTTAGTTCTTCCGCGCTCCAGTTCGATGATCTCTTCGCAGACGTCGTCCAGGAAGTAGCGGTCGTGCGATACAATCAGCGCTGCGCCCGGGTATCGCCGCAGGTACTCCTGCAGCCATTCAGAGGCTTCCCAGTCCACGTGGTTGGTGGGCTCGTCCAATAGCAGCAGATCCGGCTGAAGCACCAGCAACTGCACCATTGCCAGCCGTGTACGCTCTCCCCCACTCAGAACGGAGACAGAGCGATCCCATGCCGCCTCCGTAAAGCCCAGACCGGCGAGCACTTCCTTGGCTCGGTTCTCGCAATCGTATCCACCCAGATCCTGATACCGGTGGTGCAACTCATCGTACTGGTGGAGCGTATCCTCGTCCTGCAGCGCAGCTTCTTCCAGTGCGGTGAGTTGGGCCCACACCTCTCTTAAGGCTATGCTGGGTCGCTGCGCAGCTTCCAGAACGGTACGCGCATCCCCCACCAGGGGTTCCTGGGCGAGCAGTCCCACAATCGTATTCGGCTGCAGGGCAATTCGTCCGGCGTCGGGCTCATCCTCTCCGGTGATCAACCGGAGAATGGTCGATTTTCCCGCCCCGTTGGGTCCGATGAGGCCCGATTTTCTGCCCGGCGAGACGAAGAACGATACTCCCAGGAGCACGTCCTGATTACCATAGCTCTTACTGACATCGGCAAAGGTAAGCAGGGACACAGCAACGGATCCTAACTGTCCCGGAAGAAGATCGAGGGGCGAAACCGGGATCGAACCGGGGCATGTTAACTGCCCGGGCGGCAAGCCGTCAACGCGTGGTCTCGCGAGGCGAGAGCCGAAGAAGCCCGGCCAGTTCGCGCGCTGGACCCGTCAATAGATGGGTCAGTCCGTGCGACGTTCGGCCGGGCCTAGATCGAAAGACGGTGGGGTTATTCTTCGGTGGGTGTGCGGCGCCGTCGACCCCGGGGGGAGGGCTGCTTGGCCTGGACGCTTTGATAGAAACCAACCTCATCCCAATCCGGACGAATTTCCCGGATCTGTCCCGCGGTCCATTTCGCGTTTGCAAGCTGCTTCTGAAGCTTCTCTTCCAGCTTGCCGATTTCAGACTGGCTATTGCGCATCCGGCGAATCTGTTGCCGCAATTCCGCCTGTCGCTGCTTAAGAGTCTGAAGCTCCTGCTCTAAAGACCCCACGTCTACTGATGCACGTCGTCGTCCACGCGGCATTCGTTGTTCTCCTTCTGAACGAAATGGCTGTTGAATCTGGCCAAACTGATTTCAATACTCATCCGTTCGCAGGCGCAGTTAGTCGCGAATGCCTGCCTACGGAAACCTGGGCTTATTATACACACGCGCTTCCGGTTCCGACCTTTTTTTGAAGCCAAATCGCGGGATACACGGACAGTATGCTGAGCAATTGCAGCAAGATCGGTGTAATGTTACCCGCGGAGCGGTACCAATCCGGAGCAGATCTACAGCGAAGGTTTGGCTCGTGGCGGGCAGACGGTGACGGAGAGAGCCTAAAAGGTCTGCAATTGGTCTTTGTCGCAACCCGATTTCTGTCCGATATGCGATCGATAGTCGCATGCTCGAACGGGGCGGCGATCCAGCATTGTCGACCATCATTGAGCCGATTCGAGCTCGCAATTGGCGAAAGCTGCGACCATCCGGATCGGAGTTGGGGGTAGTAATCTGGGCCGCGCTGGTCCAATCAGGCTCTTGCCGCCATCACGCTGGTAATGGAAAGCGGGGAGACAAACAAAAAAGGTTCTTCTGAATCGAACCAGAAGAACCTCTCGATAGGGCGTACGGGATTCGAACCCGTGGCCTTCACTGTGAAAGAGTGACGTGATAACCGCTTCACTAACGCCCCGAACGTCCTAATCATACCCCAAACCCGCGCACATGGGAAGCCCCGAACTGAAATTGCCGGATGGAGGGCCGGCTACGTCAATACGGATTGCTGCATAGTTAGCGGGCAGGCAACTGTTCCTGGGTAAACCGTCGCACAAGCGAAAGGAGGTCAACCATGTCGAACGGTTTGGTCACATAGCCATCGGCACCGTTGTACGTGGCGAGGGTGATCTGGGGCATACCATCAAGGGCCGTCAGCATGATTACCGGAACGTCCAGGGTTGCCGGGTCGCCTTTCAAGATCAGGAGCGCATCCATCCCGTCCACGCCGGGCATCATCCAATCCAGCAAGATGAGATCCGGGTGCTGCTCGCGCGCAATCGCAATCGCTTCCGCCGCGTCCTCGGCAAGAAGCACGTCATAACCCTCCGTGGACAGAACGATCTGGCACAGTTCTCTTACGCTCGGGTCATCATCAGCGACCAGGATTCGACTCACAGGCCCCTCTCGATCCGCAGTTCTAGCGAGCTCTTCGGTTCAGCGTTTCTTCCATGGTGTGGATCAGGTCCGCCGGCTCAAACGGTTTCGTCAAGTAACCGTCCACGCCCAGCTCAACCGCCCGCTCCACGTCCGACCTTTGAGCGAGTGCCGTCAGCATCACCACGGGAATGCCAGCCAGGCGAGGATCCTGCCTGAGCCGCTGGAAAACCTGCCAGCCATTCAGGCCGGGCATCATCACGTCTAATAGAATCAGCTCCGGCAATCGCTCGCGGGCCAGCAATTCCAGGGCGCTCTGCCCGTCTTCCGCCTCCAGCACGTCATAACCCTCCGTGCGGAGCATCAGGCCGATGAACAGGCGGTTTTCCGGTTCATCCTCAACTACGAGCACGCGGTGCGACATAACGGGCCTGTTTAGCGGCAGGGACTAGTCCGAGCCTGGTAGCGTGAACGAGACTTCCGTTCCTTCGCCCAGGCGGCTCTCGATCCAGATGCGCCCGCCATGCGCTTCCACAATGTTCTTCACGATGGCCAGGCCCAGTCCGGTGCCACCGGACTTCCGAGTGACGACCTTCTCCACCTGATAGAACCGGTCGAAGACACGGTCCAGTTCATCGGGCGGAATCCCGCAGCCGGTGTCGCGGACTTTGCAGACCACCTCACCGTTCTGGCGGTTGAGTGAGACGTCGATTGCACCGCTGGGCTCGGTAAACTTTAGCGCGTTCCCAATGAGATTGGTAAAAATCTGAGCGATTCGCTGCTCGTCCCCCAGTGCAACAAGCGGCAGGGAGCCCTCCTCCACCCGAGCGCTAACCTGGACCTGTTTTTCACTGGCCTGAGGTCGAAGGTCTTCCACCACCCGGCTGGCGATGTTCTTCACCTGTACGGGCTCCTTCTTCATCTCGATCTTGCCGCTCTCGATGCGGGAGACATCCAGGAAGTCCGAGATGATCGCGGAAAGTCGCTTCGCCTGACGGTGGATCGATTCCAGTGCCGTCTTCTGCGTGTCCGCCACGGCGCCCAGCCGGCCGGTGAGCATGTAAGACGAGAAGCCGAGGATTGAAGTGAGCGGAGTCCGCAGTTCATGGGAGACGAGTGAAATGAAGTCACTCTTCATCTCATCGATCACGCGCTCGCGGGTGATGTCGTGGATGTGAAGCAAACGACCGTAGGAGCGACCGCTTTCAGCGTGGAGCTTCACCTCGCGAAGCTGTAGGACGCGGCGCTGCGGCTCCTGCCATTCGTACTCCTGAACTCCTTCGTGGCCTTGCGCTTGCTCCATGCACTCTTGCACCCGCAGTGCAGCGGCTGCCGGAAGATGCGCGACTTCGAACGGCGCCACGGGAATGTCATCGGGTGCGAGCTCCAGTAGCCGAATGGCGGCCGGGTTCATGAACGCGACCTGGCCCGTGGGCTCCAGCATCACCAGACCATCGGGGCTGGACTCCACGATCCCCTGGATCCGCGCCTTCTCCGTGGCGAGGAAGTCGTGGCTCTGTTGGAGCTGCGCCTGGCCGGTTTCAATGGCTCCGGCCATTTCGTTAAACGCGAGCGCCAGCCGTGCCAGTTCATCGTCTCCACCCTGGATCTTGATCCGGCGACTGTAATCACCTGATGCCAGCGCCTGCGTCCCCTTGACCAACAAATTGATGGGACGCACCAGAGACCGTGCGGTCATGGTAGCCAGGAAGAGCGCCAGCACGAGGAACAGGGGGATCAGCCAGGCGGAATAGCTGAGCATCTTTCCGGCCGCCCGGTTTGCGACCTGCTGGGATTGTTCCTGGATCTCGCTCTTCGATCTCGCGGTCCAGGTATCGGAAGCGCTTTTGACGTCCTTAAACGCTTCAGTCGCCAATCGGCTCGCCTCGTTCTCCATCCCCTTGCCGGCCTCTGTCTGGAGCTTCTTGAGGTCCGGCGCAAGCTGCGCGTCCAAACCTCGAACCATGTCGTCTCGATAGCGCTTGAGATCGTTCTCTACCCGTTTTCGCTCCAGATCCTCCTGCTGTCGGATCTGCGCGGCGCCTTCCACCACCAACTTCTCGCGGGCGTCACGAGCACGCTGCTGGAGCTTTTCGGTGATGAACGTGTCACTGCCCGCCTTTACCTTGTCCAGGGAGCCTTGCCAGGCATTCCGGATACCTGTTTCTAACTCGGTAACCGGCTGCTGAACGATGGCTTCCGGCTGCGTCACCACAACCCAGCAATGGAAGCCAGGCCAATACCGAGCCCGACCCAGCGACTTACCCTGCGGCCCGTTGATACTGAACGCCTTCGATTTCACTTCGAATGCTGCGGCATCTTTGGCCGCGGGAAGTTCCTCCAGAATACCTTTGGCCGTGGTGTTGAGCTGCTTTGGGTCCCGCCCGCTGACGATCTTACCGCTCTCTTCCTGGATCACCAGGACATCCATCCCTTCAGGCAATTCCTGTGAGATCGCATCCTGCACCAGGCTGTCGAGTTTGAAGTCGACTACCAGGAACGGCATCGATTGCGGCATCGGAGGCGCTGCTTGGGCCATGTCCGGTAGCACGGAAGCCGCGTCTCCACTGGCAGGTCGAGCGAATTTGTGGACCAGGCGCCGGATCCAAACCTTGTTCCGTTCGTCATATTGAACGGGCTCGACGTACACGGGAAAAGGTGAGGCCTGAGCTGCGTCCCAGGTGAGGCGCTCGGGCGTATCCTTCTTGGTCCAATCTACCGGGTCGTCACTCGCCGGCAGATCGGACTGCGGTACCCGTGCCGCTTCCGTGCCGGTATGGTTGACCAGGACCACCCGAACAATGGAAGATTCGTTCTTCCGGATATGGGTTTCCAGGATCCCCGGTGCATAATCGGGATCCACCTTGGAGATCGCGTTCATCGCCAGGGGATATTGGAGCTTGATCAGGATCTGATTCTGAAGACGAATCCCCATATCCTGAACCGCCGTGAGCCGGCGGTCGGCGGAAAGCTCCCAGGATCGCCCGCTAGACGTGGCCAGTCCTTCGCGGACGGAGGTCGCGGATTCGCGCAGCTCACGGTCCATTTGCGCCCGGAAGTGCTTGGCGAGCATGTCCAGCGACTCCCGGTTCGTTTGTCCAAGATTGGCGAGGCTTTCTTTGAGGCCCCTTTCGCCCGCTACCACCACGGAGCGCGTTGCTTTGGTAACCGCAACCTTGCCACGGACGGTCATCTTCTCCGCGTTTGCGACGAACGCCGCCTTCCCGGCTTCCACGGCCGCTTTGGAGGTCGTTCCGAGGCGCGCCTGCCCCATCGCGGCGACCTCCCGGCCCGCCTCCCGCATCTGGGTTTCGGCTTTTCGCTGGAACTGCTGCGCCGACTGTTCAACAGCCAGAGTCCCTACGCGGGCTACATCTTCACCGCTATCGTCGACGATGTTCCATCCGGCCAGACTCAGGACGATGCCGCTGATGACGAGCGGAAACGTTACGAGAAGGCCGAAGAGCAGGCTCATTCTCGCGAAGAGTGAGGTCCGAGTTTTCCACTGGAACTTCATCGTCCGTACCTCGGCGGGAAGGCGGGCTTCCGGTGACGCTCCCGGCAACCAGAAAGCGAGTGCGGAAGGCACCCCAACGAGCTATTACCCGAGAACGGCCTTCCGCAATGCCAGGCGGCCAGAGAGTCAGTTGACACCCGCCTGCTAGCGATTCCGCACCTCAATCCGATAGCTCGTAGCCTTCAACTGAGGGATTGATCTCCCATCAGAGATTTCGGCAAGCAGGTAGTAGTCCCCATTCGCAACCTGCGACGTATCCCATTTCACGGAATTCTGTGCGTCCGAAGCCCAACGCGCACTCCAGGGATCTACGTATAACTCTTCAAAGTCGGCAGGGCCGGTAAGTGCAATTCCCCCCGCCTTACAAAGTTGCGGGGTTGCGAGCTTATACGAATTGCAATGTGTGAAGAGAATCGCGGTGCGCTCTTCGTTGTAAATCCGGATGCGGATCTCGACGTCGCGGCCCTTTTGGGCTTTGAGGCCGATCTCATACCAGTACCACTGCTTAGACCCTACTATACCTGGGACGTTGAGTGATACAAGCTGGTTCCCACCCTCGGAGATGTGGAGGCGGTTGCCGTTGTTTTGGAATTCCAGGCTGGCGCCCGTTCGCGGCTGGACGCGCAACTGGATACCCCAGGTGTTCCGACCGATTGCGGGACGTACCTTCAGCCCCACGACCGAGTCCAGCGGGAGTTCTTGCCCGTAGACGAGGGGGGTCTTTTCGGCCGGACCGGAAAGAAAGCGATGTCCGTCCTTCTGTTGCCGTCTGTCCTTCAAATCCCAGTCGAACGCAAAACCCGCCGGCGCCTGCCAGGTGGTCTTGTAGTTCACGAAATTATCGTAATGGTACGTGATGATTCGCGATTTTTCGGACCCGTCCGGCTTCGTCGAGTAAAACCAGGCTACCGAGACATACGGTTGATCAACACCATCGGCCGGGGGACCTTCCCAGGGGATGGTAAACGAGCCGGTGGTCGCCTGAACGTTGGGCGGCGGGGGCAGTTTGATCAACGAGATCTGCGCGAGAGCCGGGAGTGCGCCAACTGCGAGCACTGAAACTACCAGTGCGCTCCAGAGACTACGGCACCTCATAGAGTCCGACTGCTCCACGACAATGGGGATCGCAAGGCTTTCTGACAATGAACCCTGCTCGACTAGTTGGAACGATGATAGCGTACGACCCGGGACCGTGCCGTTGATAGCGCCTAGAACTATTGTTGCGAATCGGCGCAGCCCCGGGACTGTTCCTTCGTCCTAAACGGTAGCCATCTTGTAGCCGACACCGTGTACCGTGAGGATACGCTTCGGATCATCCGCGTCATCCTCGACTTTGGCGCGCAGTCGACGGATGTGCGCGTCGATGCCGCGCAAGTCGATCGCCTCGTTTTCGCCCCATACCAGGCGCAGGATGTCGTCTCGAGTGAGCACCTTTCCGGCTCGCTGCGCCATGCAGTATAGGAGGTTGAACTCGAGCCGGGTGAGTGTCACTTGCTGGCCCCGGAGCCACACCTCGTGGCTAGCCGGCTCCAACCGGAGATCGCCTACCTGTACCGGCTTATCGCGCTGGAGGCCATCGCCGGCCATGGTAGAGCGGCGCAGTTGCGCTCGGATGCGGGCCAGCAATTCTTCCGGCTCAAACGGCTTGGCCAGGTAATCGTCGGCGCCAGTGTCCAACCCGGCGACCTTGTCTGATGCAGAGGTCTTCGCCGTGAGCATGATAATCGGGACGGCGCTGAACTCGCGGGCGCGTTTACAGACGTCGATGCCTTCCATCCCCGGCAGCATCCAATCCAGGAGCACCAGATCGGGACCCATCTTCCGCAGGAGCTCTAGGCCGAGTGGCCCATTTCCGGCAGTGAGGACGTCGTATCCTTCCGACCGGAGGATCATTGTCAGCATCTGCTGCGTATCCGGGTCGTCTTCAATGATGAGCATTCGTTGCGCGGGCATGTGGCTCTCCAGCTCTCGCAGGTTGCGGGGCGCTGCCCCAGTCCGGGTCCGCCTGGTTGACGAGGGTGACGGACGGACGCGCCGATCCAACGGGACGACGGGTGCAGCGGAACTTCCTATAGAGTATACGCAATATCTGCCGCAATAATCTCCAGGCGTGCGTAACCTTGCACGCAACCGGATCTAAGGAAGCTGTACCGCAAGGTCTGAGAGCGGAATTTACCACGGACCGCGCGAGGTGCACCCCATTTCTCGGGAGTTTATGTCGTCAAATAAGAGGCGCCGGCATTTAGGGCTCCGCCGAAGTGGATTCCGTATCCGCCGTCGGAACGTGTTGCCGGTCCAATTCGGCGAGCATGCGCGTGGCTTCCGCGGCGGGAGCCGCGCCATCCGGCTTCTGCTGTAGCTGGGCCTGGAATTTCTCCAGTTCC
>Ga0255338_1005798_pt1 | contig 11028 bp, 9 predicted proteins | sample MeOH1_35cm_T4_19_FD_203715 | JGI IMG/M metagenome (GOLD analysis project Ga0255338, IMG submission 203715) | Sandy soil microbial communities from University of British Columbia, Vancouver, Canada - MeOH1_35cm_T4_195 | ecosystem: Engineered > Artificial ecosystem > Sand microcosm > Unclassified ... | reverse complement strand
CTCTGTACTTGTCTTGGTTGGTGCGATGCGGTTGCTGATTTTTTTTTCCGGATAAGAACAAGGACGATATTCGTGCAAAAATGTGGTGTGATTTTCTTCATCATGTTGCGTGACAAAAAAATCGTGTTTATTTTCGGAAAAGATTTGTTTGATTTCGGTGCTTGGAACCATTTTTTCTCGTCTTAGTTTATCGTTTCCCAGACTTGATTTGTTTGATTGTGTTGCCTGCGAGTAGGACAGACAAGATGCTCGCTACGATAGTTGCAACGAACAAGACGATGATTAGAATTTTGCTGCTCTTGGTCGGTGCAGCTGGCATCACTGTTCGTTTGGGACCGACCACTGCGACAATACCGAGTATGGAAAAGAGCAATACCGACGCGCCAACGCACAATTGTGCGTACTGCGATTTCAATGCATTGCTCATCGGATTGCTCGCTTCGCGACTCGTAGACTTGCCATCGGTGCTCTGGCTATATTGTGATTGCAATGCATTGTTCGTCGAATTGCTCACTTGGCGACTCGAAGGCTTGTTAGCGGTACTCTGGCGTGGCGCTGGTTGTTTAAGTGTCGTCGCCGCTGGCATTTGGGGTGGTGAGGGTATGCCGAACAATCTAACCTGAGCTCGGACTTTGGCTTCAGCAGATCGTTTTTTCCACTCTGCTATGTCAGCTAGCGTTTCCGGACTCGACTCGCCTTGTCCGTAATCCTCGTCCATTTGTTTTCGGCGTATATCTGAAAACGACGATTATTGGGTGTCGAAAGAAACTATATGTATTTTTGTTCGTGGTGCAAGTGGAAAATTCAGGCACATATTGCAAGCAACTCAGCTTTATTTCAGTACATGGAAGTTCATTTGCGCCAATGTTCGATACCTCAGTGGAAGGCGGAGTATCACTGTTTAAAGCGATCCTTGTGAGCTTGTTTCACTCGGCTAATTTTGGAACTAGCCATGACAACCGAGACTACGCTTGCAGCCAGTGTCACTGCAAATAATATCATAATCACCGGTTTAGTGTTTCCTTTCGATAATATACCGGCACGCTTGGGCAATAATAAGGCGACAATTCCAACAAGTGAAAACAATGCAATGGATACGCCGATTCCGGCCTGTGTGTAGGTCGACGACAAAATACTGCGATTATTGTTGGATGTCAATTGGTTTGTAGTTTGAGTGGTTTGCTTCATCGGCGACGGTGGCGGTGGCGGTACATCAGCTGTAGTTGGTACATTAGCTGCAGTTTTCGTTGACGTCGTGGTCGCGTATGTACGTGGACGTCGGGGTGGGTAAATTTGCGACAAACTCTGTTGTCTTTTTGCGCTTGCAACAGAGGATTTTGAAGGTTGTTGTTGAGGCACGGGTGGCGGAATCGGCGGCGGTACTTCAGGTACGGACTGCACACCGGGGAGATTGTAAATCTCTTCCTCGTCCAACACATCCTGGAACTCATCATCGTCATCGTCGTTGTCGGCTGCATTGACACTTGACGGCTGTGCCATATTTTTTTTGCGGCCGCGACAAGATACGCCGTGTATGCAATAAGGCCTGATGGCACTATATTAATCCACTTACACTAATGCACAATGTGTACATCAGCGTAATGTGTCGGACATTTCGGCCAAATATGGAACGAACGTCGGCGGAAATGGACTATACTGAAAAATTCATTATGAGAAAAGTCGCCTCGTCGAACATTGCTCGCACAAGGCTGAGTTCGACTTTTCTTGTGACTCGCACAAAAAAAAATTAGCCTCACCAATCTGTTTGCATCTTTTCTTTTTTCTTTTGATCGAGTACGTTAAATCACGCTCACGATGACTCATGAGTGGTTTGTTACAAAATTATGCCGGGCTTTTTTTTTCCACGGCCTAGCAAGACTTGTTTATTTGGGAAATGGATAGGTGGACGTACCAAATTCTAATTGCTGCTTTCTTTTTTTTTGCGCTGTCACATTTCTCTTTTCTGAAAACACCGCGGTGAATAGTCATGGCGGATACGGCAGAGCGTGAGAATGACTTCTCTCCTCAAGAGAGGCAAAACTTGACGGAGCGCGCATTCATTGTACGAGCGGCACGAGCGTCAATTATTCCAGATGTAAATGCTGAAATGAATCGTGCACTTGGCGATATTCAAAGGCGCTATGATTCAGAGCTCCGAGGCGCATACTCCCAGCTTCACGCGCACCGAATGTGGCTAAGGGTTCTGGTACCCATTGTAGTCGGTCTTCTCATATTCGCCCTTGTAAAATTGGTGAAGAAGTTGAACAAGCGATACCGCTGGTTTAAGCACAAATCTCACAAGGACAAGATGACACCTGCCATGGCAGAGGAGGCTGCTCGACAGCAGAAGGTTGCTGCGGCTGCTGCTATTGTGAATGAGAGAATTGCCTCCATTAGCGAGCCTTGCGCCGACTTTGCGCGCGCCTTGTCCGATTCGGCGGCAATGATTGCGGATAATACACTGCCCGCTGCCGCCAAAGCAAGGCTTGAAAGTCAATGGCGCGCGTGTGTTGCCACGACTCGCGGCGCCGACAAGTAAGTCCATTTTTTTGGATGAAAAAGAGGTCTTACATTTTTTTGTGCACATCAATAAACAAAATCGAAACTTATTCTCTCAGCGCTGCTTTATGCCTTGATCGAACCGGGGGTTGCACGCAAGAAGCGCTGGTTTGCCTGATGATCGAACGCGTGCTTCATTTCAAAGCTAGTGGCGGGATTTTTGGCGGACGCATTTGCACAAGCAAGTTGGTAGAATTGACTACATGTACGAATGATGATGATAAGTGAGGCGCAGAATAGTCTGATATCGCTTGTCGTATAAACGAAGCTAGCCATTTGGAATATGCCCTTCAGCGCCAGCCGATCGGACAAGAAGGTTGTTTTCGAAGACGCCTCGACATCAACAGTACTCCAAGTCGCCGTTGCTGGTGTTACGAATGAAATGCGCTCCTTTGCAAATCCATCATCCAACTGCCACGCGCTATAGCGAGAAGAGATGATGTGCGCCATTTGTGACTTTTGAATGCCATCGATTGCTTGAGATGTCAACGGAGCATATACCGGTGAAGCGGTGAGTGCCGATTCGCCAATCAAATACGACCACGAAAGCACAATGACGACAGTGTCACTCAATATGAGCAGCCACGTGAGAAGAGCACTGTGAGTATCCGATTGCACGACAAGTCCGATACAATTAATGACAGCGACAGCGATTGGGAAACTTTTACCGCTTCCTCCTCTAAGAAGCATGTAAAGCGAGACGACGAGGAGAAGTGCGGCTAATATCAAAGGCGTCAAGTGTCTGAAGAGGATCGAGAGGATGATAGTGACGATACTCGCCGACAAGCTCGCACTGGTCACGATGAACAAGATGGACGAGTGAATATTCTCAACAGGCCTGCCAGCGAACGGCGCGTAAATCAGACATTGCAGCGCAAGCCACGATACGATGCATTGCAATATTGCAAACGGCGCAACCACCGTGCCCTTGACAGCGGTAATGGCATTGTAAATAAGCACGGAGCCAATGCTACTCATCGAGTACGACGTGTTTATCCAATGACGTAGGGGCACGAATGCGTCACCAGCACTGGCTGGTTGTTTCGCCTTTTGGACTTGTTCAGCGTGCTGAGGCTGGCGCTTAGCGACTTCTTCGATCGGCGCAGTTTGTTGTGAGGCGTTATTTTCCGTATGAGCAGGCAGTCTTCTTGCGCTTGTCGAAGTCGCATTATTTTGGGCGGTAGGAAAGACGAGTGGTACCGCTTCGGCTGTCGTCACGAAAGACGACAACGGGGAGGTGGTTTTACTCGTAGACGAAGTTTGCTGCTGAGCGACACTGCTCCCGCCAAGAATATTACCACCCCTCTGTTTTGGAACAAATGACGACATTACGGGATAGGCACGCACAGGTAGAAGAGCAGTTGTTATAAGCCAATCATCAAGCGCCGACTGAGATTGGTGTACGGGATTTGCCCAGGCAAATACGCGTCGCCTGAATGATGGTGGCTCATTTTTATAAGTTCGGCACAATACTCCATACTAGGCGTGTGTATATAGTTGGTAGGTTTCATATTTTTCTTTTATTCTTCAGGCGCCTGTTTTCGTGTTGATCGACGCTCCGATGCACATAGCCACCGCTGTACATCGCCAAAAATTCGTTTCCTGTCGCTGGAGTGATGTAGTCGCTTTTTAATATGAAACATGACCCAAAACCAAACCAAATATGGTTGGAATGGCAGTGATTTGTCGTCATACAAGCTTGCAAGCCAGTCATTGTCGATGATTGTTTCTGAAACACGCTGAACCACTTGGCGGTATACTTCAGAGTTGTCCGTGTTTGTAAAGGCAACTCTAAGCGCGTGCGCCATTTTAACACAAAATGCAATGTAGTGGTGTTTCACCCATTGGACGGTGACTTGATGTATGCACGAAAAGAGATTCACATTGGCCATTTTTGAAGACGATTTTAGCAAACGGCGCGCGTAACGCTCAATATCATTGGCATTCTTTAGTAGATCGACATTCGGGTACCACGACGCCCATTGACTGCTGGGACCATCGATGCGATAGTACGGTAACACGCTACACGCTCGGGACATGACGGATGTATTGGCGTACACATGGCTTCGCTTGTGGCGACGCATCCAGTAAAATTGAGGTGCATGAACGGCCAAAAAGTCAATCAGATGCAATGGCTCGTTGAACCACGCATCTTCCGATAAATGCCAATGTACATCAAGTGATGTTCCTTCATTTTTGGCACTCCGATTCGTCCGGTGAGTGTGTTTACTCGCGCTTCTTCTGCTCGCCATTGGCTAATAAAGTAAAAAGTATGCTGTGATACGAACAATGCCGAAAGACGGCTTATCGCTGCGTATACTGCCAATAACTATATTAGATCTGCGGCTCGGTGTATGCGATAACGAAAAGCGCTCACGAATTTACTTCTCGTGGTTTGGCCTGGCGTAATTCCGTCGGATTTGTCTTACACACAAAACACAAAAACGACTATCGCAGCAAGATTTTCATGTTGCAATAATACACTGGCACCATGATTTACACATTGTTCATGTTTGTGCAGTATGTGATGGTGGCGCTTGCATACCGACTCACCCCGCTCATGTTGGGCGTCTTGTGTTTTACAATGACACTGTATATCATCATTCTACTAAACTCTCGGCACTCGCAGTTTGACGAGGCGAATGAATCGGCGCTGGCAGTCTTTATCTGGTTGGGCGGCCTGTGGTCGTTCGTGTGGCGAACCGGACTGATATGGGTCATATTACAAACTCAACTGTTTAAACTATCGGCTGCCGTAACACATGGTCTGTTGGATTTGATGGCGTACAAATCAAGACAAGTGTACCAAAAGCACCGCGCTGAGATTGTCGATACCTATACTCGAATGGCAAAGTCGACATCGAACACGATAAACGACGAGAATAGCGATGTTGATACAGTGTATACCGATATGAAGAAGGAGGCGAATGAAGAACATCCACCAGTCAATGCCAATCCCGACAAGATGCCGATTTTTAAGCCCGATTCCATGCAAAAAGGCAATAGCGGAAAAAATACGCCAAAAATTCAAAGCAGAAGGCGGCGTTACCGTCTCGATGATTGAATAAAGACGACTGTTGCTATATTCGATATTAGAACGTTACATTTTTTTTTTTTTGGGGGATGGAAAGTGTGGTGTTAACCAACAAGACGGTTCATAGAGAGGTCAATGAGGAGCGCTTTAAAGGCTTGTCTTGCTCGACTCGGCAGGTGCATGTGACGGTGCATTGCTGATCGGAGTCGTCTGACTAGAGGCTGCCACAGTCAATCGATTCATTTGGCGAATGACGGCCTGCAACATTTCCGCCACGGCGGTGCGCAAAACAGAACAGAGCGCGCGGCCATTGGAAGAAAGCGATGTGGGAGTCGAATCAATGCGGTGCAGTAGAGCCGACAATTCGCGACCTTGTATCGTCCAGATACCCAATGTCTCCCAAATTTCACGCAACACAGAAGAATGCTTGGCGTTATCAATGGCATCCAAATCAAACGCAAGGATGAGCGGAATGGCCTCCTTCAGCACGCCATCGCGTGATGTTGTTGCGTCGAGCTTCGCTTGTACCGACCTTATTATTCTGGAAATATCGAGCAACAATGACGCCATGTCCTCCTTCTTTGGTGGTGTCGCGTCGGTAGATAGCTTTGATGGAAGCGCATCGGTTGAGGACTTGGATTGGGATTGGCCATCGACGAGGAAAATCGGCACAGAAGACTCGGGCACGGCTGTGGTGGGAGAAGGGGTACCAGCACGAAGCTTATCTTCAATCGCTTGAATGTCTGCCGTGTTTACAGTCACAGACCAAACTCCATTAACCAGTGAGATCCCGGTAGCCTTTACGGGATAACCTTTGTACATGTACATGTCAAACAGATTGTTCAGATGAAGACCCATGACGATGATGATCTCGGAGCGTCGTGCAGAGAGGAATGATTACAGCGAGCGTTGTTCGCCTTGGCGCTACGGCTAAGCACGATTTTTTTTTAGGGAGACACAGTGCACCCAATTGTGTTTGCCATCCAAATTGTGTTTGCCATCCAAATTGTGTTTGCCAATCTAATTGTGTTTGCCACTCAAATTGTGTTTGCCACCCCATATTGTGTATGGACACAATACGAATTTTTTTTCGTCGTCAGCGCGATATGAAATTGAGTTACACGCCCTCACGACGCAGTCCATCTTAAACCTAAGGCGCGAATCAACCTGCAAAAATCTTCTTCTCGCGGTACTGTACGTACATTGCTCGTTCCTAGCGTGCGCTGCTCACATATAAATGTACACGCTCAGCGCCCATTGAAGCGTATAGCGAGGAAAAAAAAAGTATTCAAAAAAATCTCTGCAAATGCAATTGTTCGAATATTCTTTTGCTGTTCGTCATTACACGCACGACTCGAACGAGTACTAATCGCCACTGTATTTGGAAGGGTGATTTTTTTGGAATACTATTTCACGTTTGGTGTAAGAACAAAAAGTCATGACGACGCCTTGGAATAACTTGTTTCGTAAGGACGCCACGTCAATGTCTGGCCTGTCGTCTTTGGCTACCCCCAGTCGCACGACATCGACAACTGCCGTCAGCAACGCACCCAAAAAGACGTCCCTTACATCTTGGGCACTCTCGTCGTCATCGTCATCCTCTTCGTCCAAATTGTCATTGCCCTTGTCGCCTACTGCATCTTTGCTTCAGAGTGCTCAAAAACCTAGAGTGGCGAGTGTGACTGTTGCGTCGTCGCCAACAACAAGTGCAGCGCCAGCCGCGGTGAAGAAGAATATCAATGGTGAATCGTCTTTTATTGCGGAGGCTGATCGTAAGCCAGCCGTCACGCAGTCTTCTGTTGATAAGTCGAACAAGAAGATGGATAGCCAAAGATTTGTGGACGCCAACTCTGTCCATGTCACACCACCTTCTGTTGAGCATATCAAACGAGAAGTTGTCGCCTCTCCTCAAACACCAATCGTATCAATCCCAAAACACGACCCATCGCCATCAGAGTCTAGTGCGAGTGGCATATCAAAGAAGCGCTTGCAAGACGTGTTGCCATTAATCGAAGATCAAACCGCTTCGTCGCCTCCGCTTGCCAAGAAAAAGTTTGGCGATGTCGACGCTGCGCAATCCGCGACGAGTGTTGCACACGAAACCGCTCTTGAACCCACTCCTTCTGAAGTGGACGATGCCCGTCAATCGTCTTCCAAGAAGCGCAAAGAACCTTCGGCTGAGACCGATGGCGCTGATGCTCAGGAAAATAATCGCGACAATGACATGGCACCACCGAAGCCAAAGCGCAAGTATACTCGAAAGCCAAAACTCCCAACGCACGCGCCGTCGTCAATTGATGGCGAAGTCGCATCCACTGAAAATGGCGGTGAGAAGCCGAAGCGCAAGTATACTCGAAAGCCAAAACCACCTTCGGATGAAGCGGATGTTGCGGTGGAAGCAGAACACGATGCGGCATCATCTTCCAACGCTGAATCGGCCACAAAGCCTAAGCGTAAGTACACTCGCAAACCCAAGGAGAATGTCGCCGGGTCTGACAATGTCGATGGTTCAACACAACAACCGCCGATCGTCGACGCTTCTTCCGCGCCTACACCCGTCAAGCGAGGCAGAGGAAGACCTAGAAAGGTGCCCCTTGTCCAACCGCCTGCTCAAGAAACTGATGTTGTAGTAAAGCAAGGCGATGCTCAGGCATTGGAAGCTTATGATATGGATAGCCCTAACGGTGGCAATGTTTCCCTTTCTGCGTCTCCCGCGCACTCGTCTCTACAAGAACTTGCCAAGCAAGCGGGCCAACGTACTGCAGTCTCCGGTGAGAAGCCCAAGTCGAATTTGTTTGCAAAGACTGCTGTTGAGAAGACGGCGCCAAAGCGCGCCCCTGCATCTAAAAAGAAGCGTCAAGAAAAGTGCTCTCTCGAACTTGTCTCATACGTACCTTCAGATCCGAAGCGCTCTGTATTTAGGCGACCTAACGTGGACGATAATGAAGAGGATGACGACGCGCCTCTTGATGGCGACTTGATTGAAGATGATGGCGTGGATGAAGATGGTAATGCTTCATTCCATTGCTCTTCGTCGTCAACAGGTTCAATCAGCGACATTAGCGATAGCGAGGACAATAGCCGCGTCGACGATGACAGTCTCATTGAGATTGCGGATTCGACGACCAATGACGAATTTGACGCACCGCGTACCACGTCTGAGAAGGATGAGAAGAAGCATCGTAAGCGAAACGCGCCCTATGACTTGGTCATTAACACGGCGGACAAGTTGGACGAATCGAACTTGCACTTTAACGCATCGTCTGATTTGTGGGTTGGTAACATTGTCGAGGGAAAAAGGCGCGAGAGGAGACAAACTCGGACAATCAACGTCCCGCTACTATCCAAGAAGGAAATTGCGGCTCTTCAACAAAAAGGTCAAACAGGGCCAAGTCGCGGTAAAGACGTTGCACCCGTTTCCAAGGCAAAGCCGGTGAAGAGCGACGATGACTTGTCGAGCGGAGATGATAGCGAAGCAGAATCGCCTGTAGTGCTGTCCGACTCTGATTTGGACGATGATTTCATGTACTACGACCTCGAAGAATTGTCTCCCAGAGCACGTAAAATGGCCAGAGAATTGCTAAAGGCCGCGGCCGAGGAGGACAATGAGGAGGAGGAGGAGGAGGAGGAGGATGATGAAGAGGACGAGATTGAAGACGACGACGAAGAGGAGGGTGAAAAGGACGATTTCGATGAAACGTATCCCATGGCACGTAGATTAGTGCGAGAACTGTCGAAGCGTGCCGCTGAGTACAAACAGAGGAAAGAAGAGAATGGTGGCGTGGAAGAGGAAGACGAGGAGGAAGACTGTCTTCACCTAGACGCCGATGCTTAAATTTGCAAATATACAATTCAAATTTCTTGTTTATCAATACAAATACCACAAGCTTAAATTCTTGGGTCGAATGTGGTTGGCATATCTTGTCTGCTTGTGTATGTCGACGCGTAACGCTTGGTTGGTTGTGACGAAGATGTCGGAGACCAGTATGCCTGACTGTCTTCCGTGTCCGAGGACGAGTAGTGCCTTGCTTCACGGTGTCGCTTGTGTCTTTTACCGCGCCTGTGCTTCATGTTGGACGTGTCTGACGTTCGATCATCGGCTAAATCAGTGTATGCGCTGCTAGACTCGTTCGAACGTTGGCTATAAACGGATGTAGACACATCACCGACCATATCGGAAGTGTACTGCTTAAAATCACTCTTGTTGGTCACTCTTGCACGATCGGCGAATGAAGTAATCTTCAATACATACTCGGGTATGTGATTTGTCCATGATTTATCGACCATGCCCATGAAGCACCGGTACACGTAGACTTTTTCACGCATCGGGTTCCACACGGCAACGAATGCCTCGTTGTGTATAAGATCGGTCAGATAAGACTCTTCCGGGTACATGACCATCAAGAGGGATTTTGCTGCGCCCTGTGGATAGTACGCTTCGACTTGGCCAATGGCGCCTTCACCATGTTGCAACGCATCAACGTTGGATGTTGGGTAATTTGCACTCATGCTTACATGTCTTGTTCTTTCCGGATTTTCAAGCTGAATACGCGTTCCCAGGAAGCGCACATAGAATTTTTGTGGCTGTTGAGCTTCGCCCTTCTTGCCCATGTTGATGAATAACGGGCACAGTATTCTAATGTTACAGTCCACTTCTGTCAGCCAATGCACAATGTGAAATGGTGGAGTGTGTCGGACATTTCCGTCCAATATTTGGTATTGGTGGAAATGGAGTGAGGAAATACCGATTTATTGTCCTGATCAACTTGAGTCTGGTTTTATTTCCGACAATTGATCATAAATCAGAACATAGATGTCATCCACGCCGCACTGGTTACATCGACGGTATGTTTCTAGTGCCGGTATACAACCACTGCATCGTCTGATTGGGATGATGTGCGTTTCTCCGTGTACTGTATGTTCATCGTTTCCACACGCATGGCATTCAGCTCGTCTTGCTCGCTGTCTAAATGTCTGTAGTTGTTCCTTGTTCATGCTTGCCATGCCAATTGTCAAGCGCACAACTGACTTGCCTTAGTCGTAGCACAGAATCGACCGGCGGACACACAAGATACAATACACAAAATCGACCCCGGGCACACAAGAGCTGAATTGTGTGTACACAAATTTTTTTTTATTGTATGACACGCATTGATTGAAGGCATTCTTTTCCAATCTTGCCCGCAAAGTCAACAGGAAACACATTTCTGGGATTGTGTTTAAAGACCTCTGCGTCCAATATACCACACAAGTGGTAGAGCTTGGTCACAAACTCGCTGCAAAAGTAGGACGATCCATCGGGTGACGCGAACATTTTTACGACACTGCCGTGCAGAATACTCGATAAGAAGTTGACAATGTTGCTCGGATAAGCAGTACCGATGCTCGTCGTCACGAAATCGGCCATATCACTTCGGCGATTATGAGAGTGAATG
>Ga0255338_1005797_pt1 | contig 11028 bp, 7 predicted proteins | sample MeOH1_35cm_T4_19_FD_203715 | JGI IMG/M metagenome (GOLD analysis project Ga0255338, IMG submission 203715) | Sandy soil microbial communities from University of British Columbia, Vancouver, Canada - MeOH1_35cm_T4_195 | ecosystem: Engineered > Artificial ecosystem > Sand microcosm > Unclassified ... | reverse complement strand
CCGTCACGCCGAGCGCGAACCGGAGCGCGAGCAGCATCGGAAAGCCGTTCGCCACGCCCATCAGCGCCGTCACCGCACTCCAGGCCACGAGACTGCCCACGACGAGCCGCGTCCGCGAAAACCGGTCCGCCAGACTGCCCGCGATCGGCGACCCGATGGCGTAGCTCCAGAGGAACACCGACCCAAGCAGGCCCAGCGAGACGTCCGAAATCCCGAGATCGCTGCGAATCGCCGGCAGCACGGCCGACATCGAGGCGCGGTCCGCGTAGTTCATCGCGGCGGCCGCCGCGAGAAAGAGCGCCACCCGCCAGCGGGTTTGTCGGAACCACACGTCGCTTGCCATGGCCGGCGTTGCTAGGTGGCTGGACCGTCGCTGGCGAGCGCAGGCGTGCGGCGGCGAAACGAAATCCTGCCGCGGCGCCGCATCACGCGGTGCGCGGGGCGACGGCCCCGTCGAGGTGCTCCCGCATGAAGGTCGTGATCATCGCCTCGTACGCCGGCTCGAACCGGATGCCCGGCAGCGCGCCGCCTGTCGTGGCCAGCACGCCGCGCTGGTGCAGGGGCAGCTTGAGGGTGTGCAGGAAGTGATTGAACGACTGCCGCACCTCCGGCCGCGTGAAGATGCCCCACAGCGCCGTGATCCGTTCCTGGGCCGCGCGCGCTCCGGCCACGTCGCCCGCCTGCCAGGCCGTGAAGAGCGATCGAAACATCTGCGGGGCGATGCAGCCCTGGGCGACGACGCAGCCGTGGCCGCCCGCCTCGAGGGTCGGCAGCACGAGCTTCTCCACGCCTTGCAGGAACAGGAACGGCCGTCCGTCCGTCGCCGCCAGAATCTCCGCGCAGCGGTTGGCGTCGGCGCCATTGGTGTCCTTCAACGCGACGATGTTCGGGTGCTGCGCCAGCCGGGCGACCGTCGGCACGGCGAACGGCGTCGGCATGCGCAGATGGTGGTAGACCGCCAGCGGCAGCGGGCTGCCGTCGGCCACGCGAGTGCAGTAGTCGACCAGCTGCGCCTGATCGAGCGCGACGAAGAACGGGCTCATCAGCACCGCGACATCCGCGCCGGCGCGCTGCACGTCCCGCGCATTGCGCAGCGCGTGGCGGTGGCCGAGCCCGCTCACACCCGCGTAGAGGCGCGCCTGGGGTGCGGCCCGCCGCACGGTCTCGACGATCGCGAGCCGGTCGGCTTCGTCGAGCAGCGGCGACTCCCCGGTCGAGCCGACCAGGAAGAATTCGTTGATGCCGCCCTGCAGCAGGTACGCGACCAGCCGCTCGAGGCTCGGCCGGTCGATGTCCCCGGCGGTGGTGAACGGCGTCACCAGCGCCGCGATGAGATGCGGTTCGGACGTAGACAGACGGGTCGGACTCATGAAGCGGAAGTGGAATGTGCCGGCACCGTGGCGAGCGCGGCGTCGCAGTCGGCACGGAAGCGTGCAAACTGCGCCTCGGTCGCGCCGCGATAGGGTGGCAGCAGGTCGAGCGGGAAAGTGGGAAAATGCCGCTTCACGTACAGCTTGTCGTACGCGCCGTCCATGTACGCCGCGCCGGCGAGCGCGGATTTCGCCGCGGCGTGGATCGCCCGGAACGCGGGTTCGAGGGCGCTGCGCTCGGCCGTCGGTCCCGCGAACCAGCGCCGGGCGAGCGCGGGCTCACACCCGCCGAACGAACACAGCAGGCCGCACCCGGAGGTGTCGGCCAGCGCGTGGTAGCCGAACTCGGTGAAGAAGCAGCGCACGCCCGCCGCGTCCGCCGCAGTGGCGACCTCGCGCAGCACGGGCATGTTCTCGCCGCCCATCTTGATCGCCACGAGATTCGGATGGCGGGCGGCGAGACGCGTGTAGTCGGCCCCGGTGAGCACGCGTTTCGCACGCGCGAGATTGTAGTGCAGGAAACGCGCGGCCGGAAAACGCCCGCACGTCGCGGCGAAGAACCGGTCGACCTCCACATCCTCCAGCGCGCCCCAGGCCGGCAGCGAAAGCTGGAACTCGCGCCCGCCCCACTCGAGCGCCTGCGCGATCCGTTCCTGCACGGTGCCGAGCGAAAGGCTGATGACCCCGATCATCGGCTCGCCGCCCGCGGCCCGCATCTCCTCGACGAAGGCGCGCCCGATCGCCGCGAACTGCCGGTCGGTGACCGCGTAACCCTCGCCCGCCGTGCCGAAGATGTACTGGTGCGGACCCAGCGTCTGCACCGCGTGCCGCACCGTGCGGCGGAACAACACCTCGTCCCACGTGCCGTCCGGCCGCCAGGGCGCCACGCAGGTGCCGAGGATCACGCGCGGGTAGCGGGCCGGAGCGGAGGCCGGCGGGGGCGGAGGAGGGGTGGACGCCATCGGGATGCGCGAGGGCCACGAAGTCAGGAATGGTATACCACTGCAAGGGTTTCTTTCCACCCGGGGCGGCGGGCGCTTCCCCGCCGCCGGGCCGGCGCCGCTCGCGCCGGCGGGACCCGGCCGGGCCGCATTGCGGCATTGACTTCTGGTATACCACTGGAAGCCTGCCGGGACCGAACCATGAAGCGTCGCTACCCCGGCTGGTTGTTCGTCCTCACCCTGGTCACGTCCGTCGCCGCCGCCGCCGAACCGGCCGTCCGGTCCGTTCCGCCGCGGAGCGTGACGATGCTGACGGCCTCGTCCGCGCAGCCGGCCGAGTTTCGCTACCTCGCGTTTCCCACCGTGCTGCGGACGTCCGCCGACGAGATCTGGGTCGCGTACAAGTCCGGGCGCAGTCACGCGACCGACGCCGGCGCGGCCATGGAGGTCGTCCGGCACTCGCTTTCGACCGGTGCCACGCATCTGATCCAGCGGGTGCCCGCGCCCGGCACGAAACTGTATCAGATGGGGGAGTGGGTGCGCTACCCGGATGGCGCGATCGACCTGTGCATCGATGTGCAGGACGTCGGCTGGGACGGCCGCCATTACCGGTCCGGCGCCGAGACGCTGCGCTGGAACCCCACGCGCAACGCCTTCGATCCCGCGGCGCCGCTGCGGCCGGTCGCGGGCGTGCAGTACGGGTACCCGTTCGAGTTCATCGTCGAGGGCACGACGACGCTGCAGCTGATCATGGCGTTTGGCTACCACAAGCCAGGCGGACGCTGGAGCGTGGACGTGATCCGCTCCGAGGACTCCGGCCGGTCGTGGTCGTTCGTGCGGAACCTCACCGAGGAATTTGGCGGCATCCGCGGCAACGAGAGCGGGTTCCTGCGGCACGGTGACGGTTTTATCGTCACGACGCGCGGCTACGACCGGATCGCGCGGCTGCACCGGACCGACGCCCAGTTCCGCGTGCGGCACCAGGCCGATCTCACGGGCAAGTACTCCTTCGTGAACAGTATCGTCGGCCGGCCACGGATCTGGCTGCGCGACGGACACGGGTACCTGCTCGGGCGCAACTGGACGCGGCCGACCGGAACCGCGGCCGACCGCTCGGCCGGCCCGAGCGAGATGCAGCTGTGCCTCTTCCGCTTCGATCCCGAGACGCTCGCGCTCACGAGCTGTGTGATCCTCGACAACGCCGACCATCAGAAGGTGACCGATGGCTACTACGCCGTTCCGGTGTACACGGGCGAAGGCGACCAGGCGCAGCTGCACGTCATCACGTACAAGGGCGTCAACGGGCGTCCGCCGGATATCGTGCGGCTCGATTACCGGTGGGCAGATGTGAAGTGAAAGCGGGCTGCCAGCGGGAGCGCCGTGGACGAGGCATCCCTGCCTCGTGGTTTGGCGCTTTCAGATCGAACTGCAACGAGGCAGGGATGCCTCGTCCACGAGTGCGATCCTTCCTCGCCCTCCTCCTTGCTTCGACGCTCTCCGCCAGCGACCGCATTTCCTTCCACCAAGTCCCGAGCGCGGCACTCGGGCGAACGCTGCCGGTGACGGTGATCGCGCCGGAAACGACACCGACCGCCGCCCCGGGGCGCGAGATTCCCGTGCTGTTCTTCCTGCACGGCCGCGGCCGGCACCACCGCTCGCTGCTCGAGCCGCCCGCGGTGCCGGCGACGCGGGACGCGTTGTTGCGCGCACCGTTCTTCATTGTGCTGCCGCAGGGCGAGGACGGCTGGTACATCGACTCGCCCGCGCAGCCGGCGGCGCGTTACAACGCCTGGCTCGAGGAGGTCCTCGCGTGGGCGGGGCGGACGCTGCCCGTGTCGGGTGCGGCGGCGAAGCGCGGCCTCGCCGGCTGGTCGATGGGCGGCTACGGCGCGGTGCGGTTCGCGCAGACGCACCCGGGGGCGTTCGGCTTCGTCGGCAGCGTGATCGGGCTGCTGGATTTTCCGCGCGCGGAGAACCTGCCCGAGGGACAGAACTACCGCGTGCCGACGGCGCGTTTCACCGGCGATCCGGCGGTGTGGGCGACGCTCAATCCGCTGACTGCCGTCGAAGCGCTGCGCGGCGCCCGGATCACGCTCGTGCTGGCGACGCGCGGGTTCGAGCGGACGATGAACGAGAATTTTATCGCGGCGCTGGCGGCGAAACAAGTGTCGGCGGAAATACACTGGCTCGAGGGCGGACACGAGTTCCCGCTCGTGGAACGGGCGCTGCCGTTGATCATCGACGCGGCGGGCCGAAGTTTTCAGAACCGGAATCCATGAGCCTCGTCGCCGCCCATCGTCTGACCACGGAACTGCTCGTCGCGGGTGGCGGCATGTCGGGTGTGTGCGTCGCGCTCGCGGCCGCGCGGCTCGGGACGAAGGTGATTCTCGTGCAGGACCGACCGGTGCTCGGCGGCAACGCGTCGAGCGAGATCCGCATGCACATCGTCGGCGCGACCGGCCTGCACGCCGGACTCCCGCTGGTGCTGGAGCCGCGCGAAGGCGGACTGATCGAGGAGATCCGGCTCGAACTCGCCGTGCGCAACCCGCAGCGCTCCCCCGCGGTCGCCGACCTGATCCTGTACGAGCTGTGCCGGGCCGAGCCCAACCTCACGTTGCTGCTCAACACGACCGTCGTCGGTGCGCGCGTCGAGGGCGGTCGCATCACGGAGGTCGAGGCCGAGCGGCCGTCGACCGAGGATCGCTTCACGATCGCCGCGGCGATGTTCGCCGACTGCACGGGCGACGGCCGGCTCGGCGTCGAGGCCGGCGCGCCGTTCCGCCGCGGCCGCGAGGGGAAAGACGAGTTCGGGGAAACACTCGCGCCGGCCATGGGCGACACGAAGACGCTCGGCTCGACGATCCTCTTCCAGGCCCGCAAGCATGACCGGCCGATGCCGTATGTCGCACCGCCGTGGATACGGCGGTTCAAGGCGGGCGATTTCGCGCTGCGGCCGTTCGGCAAGTCCGGCTCCGATCTCGGGCTCGAATACGGCTACTGGTGGATCGAGTGGGGCGGCTGCCTCGACACCCTGAAGGACAACGAACGGATCCGCGACGAGCTGCTCGCGATCACGCTCGGGGTGTGGAATTACATCAAGAACGAGTCGGGACTCGACGTGGCCGAGTGGGCGCTCGACTGGATCGGCTTCGTGCCGGGCAAGCGCGAGAGCCGGCGGTTCGTCGGGCAACACGTGCTGACCGAGGGCGACCTGTTCGCCTCGCGGCCGTTTCCCGACGCGATCGCGTTTGGCGGCTGGCCGATCGACACGCATCCGCCCGAGGGTGTCGATGCGCCGGCCGAGGCGCCCTGCACGCAGAATCACCTGCCGTGGTTGTACGACGTCCCGCTGCGCAGCTGCGTGGCGACCGGCGTACGCAATCTCTTCTTCGCCGGTCGCAACCTTTCCGCGACGCACCTGGCGTTTGCATCGACGCGCGTGATGGCGACGTGTGCGGCGGTGGGGCAGGGCGTCGGGACCGCGGCCGCGCTGGCGTTGCGGGCCGGCGTCGAGCCCGCCGCGATCGCCGCTGACGCCGGGCTCGTGCAGCGGATCCAGCAGCGGCTGCTGCGCGACGACGCATACCTGGTCGGGGTGCGCAACACCGAGGCCGGGGATCTCGCCCGCGGCGCGGTGATTCGCGCCTCGAGTGAGCAGCCCGGAGGCGAGGCCCGGCTCGTGTTGTCCGGCCAGACGCGGGCGGTGCACGGACCGGCCGCGGTGGCGGCGAACGCGGCGGCTCCGGCCGCCAACCAGTGGGAAAGCGTGCTGCGGGAACTGGAGACGGGGAAAGTGCAGGCCCTCTACACGAGCGCGCCGCCCGACCGCGCGTTCCCGGGGACGCATCGCTGGATGAGCGATCCGCGCGCCGGCCTGCCGGCGTGGCTCGAGCTGCGCTGGCCGGAGCCGGTGAACGTGCGCGAGGTCCAGCTCGTCTTCGACACCGGCCAGCACCGGTTCCTCACGCTGTCACAGGCCGACGGATACACCCGCCGCATGCACTGGGGCGCACCGCAGCCGGAGACCGTGCGCGACTACCGGATCGAGGCGGAGACGGCGTCCGGGTGGTCGGTGCTGCACCGGGAGCAGGGCAACTACCAGCGGCGCCGCGTGCACCGGCTGGCGGCACCGGTTGCGACGAGTGCCTTGCGGATCGTCGTCGAGGCGACGAACGGGCTCGACCACGCGCGGATCTTCGAAGTGCGGACTTACGCTCGGGCCTGATCCGAGCCCGACCAACCCTGTGGGAGGGGCTTTACGCCCCGACCGATCGCCGGACAAGAAGCTCGGGGCTTAAAGCCCCTCCCACGGCGGCGCCTCAGGGCGCCTCGTTCTCTTCCTCCTCCGACGTGAACGCCTGTTCCGCCTCCGCGAGCAGCCGGCGCGCCTCCGCGGCGTGCTCGTCCTCGACTTCGACGCGGATGCCCGCGCCGCTGAAATCGGGCGAGGCTTGCGCGGTGAGTTCGCCCGGGACGTAGGCTTCGATGCCATTCGCCTCCAGGACGGACTTCAGCAGCATGGCCTCGGCGGGGTTGGAGCAGGTGGCGACGGTGGTCATGGTGCGGCAAACATAACGTGGTCCGTGGCGTTGGCGAGAGCGGGAGACAGATTCCAGCCTCGACTTTCCTGCGCACATTGGACGGTTGCTCGGGTTGATGAAACCCCTGTTCCTGCTGTTCGTGCTGCTCGCCGGGTCTGCCTTCGGGCAGAACACAACCCGCAATGTCCTGCTCGTGACGCTCGACGGCCTGCGCTGGCAGGAGGTGTTTCGCGGGGCGGACGAGGCGTTCATCAACACGCCGGGTGGTGGTGTGCCCGAGAAGGAAATCAAGGCGGTGCGCGAGACCTGGCTCGCGCCGACGCCCGAGGAGCGCCGTCGCAAGCTGATGCCGTTTGTCTGGGGCGAGATCGCGGCGCGCGGCCAGCTCTTCGGCAATCGCGACCGCGGCGCGCCGATGCAGGTGGCGAACGTCGAGTGGTTCTCCTACCCGGGCTACAACGAGCTCCTGTGCGGCTTCCCCGACGCGCTCGTCACCTCCAATCTCCCGATCCCGAACCGCAACGTCACCGTGCTCGAATGGCTCAACGGCCGGCCGGGTTTCGCGGGCCGCGTCGCGGGCTGCACGACCTGGCAGATCTTCCCCGCGATCGTGAACGTGGGCCGCAGCCGGCTGCCGCTCTGGGTGTCCGGTGCGCAGCACTCGGCACTGGCCCCGAAGACGCCCGCGTTCGCCGAAATCAACCGCTGGATGGAGGACATCCCGAGCAAGGCGAACGACGAACACTATGACGGCTTCGGGTTCCGCGCGGCGCTCGAGATGATCGATGCCGTCAAGCCGCGCGTGCTCTACGTCGCGCTCGGCGAGCCCGACACCAACGCCCACGCGCGGCGCTACGGCGTCTATCTCGAGTCGATCCGTCGGTGCGACCGCTTCATCCGGGAGATCTGGGCAAAACTCCAGTCGCTCGAGCAGTACCGCGGCACGACGACGCTGGTGATCACCACCGACCACGGTCGCGGTCGCACGCCGGAGGACTGGAAGGATCACAACAAGAAGACGCCCGGCTCCAACGAGACCTGGCTTGCCGTGCTTGGACCGGACACGCCCGCGCAGGGCGAGCGCACGGGCACCGCGCCGGTGACCTCGGCGCAGGTGGCCGCGACGGTCGCGGCGCTGCTCGGAGAGAACTTCGCCGCCACGGACGCGCGGATCGCCGGGCCTGTGACCGACGTGCTCGCGCGCCGGTAAGATACGTCGGACGGTGTCGGCGGGGTGTGGGCACTCCGCCCACCTGCGCGGCGGGCGGGCATTCCCGCCGTCGTTCAGGTTTACGTTAGACCGATCCGGGGCTCGTTTGCCCGGGAGTGGTGGACTCTACTCGCGTCAGGCTGCCTTCGGCGCAGCCCGGTTGCACCGGTTCCGAACCTGCGGTCCGGTCTCCAGTCCCCACCCAACCCCACCTCGATGAACCCGACTTCGCGTGTTTTCCTGCGGAATTTCCGCGTCACGGCCCTGCTGGCCATGGTGCCGTTCGTCCCGCCGCAACTCTTCTCCGCGCAAGCGCCGGTTGCGCCGACGACGGCCGGCGGCCAGTCCGCGCGGGCCGCGGGCGACGAGACGATTGTCCTCACCCCGTTCACCGTCGACGCCACCCGCGACGTCGGCTTCGTCGCCGCCAGCGCGCTCGCCGGCGGCCGGCTGGCCACGGACCTCAAGGACACGCCGGTCGCGTACTCGGTGCTGACGCGCGAGTTCATCGACGCCCTCGGCGTCTCCGATGTGACCGAGGCGGCGGCGTGGACGACGAACGCGAGTTTCGCCAAGGACGACGGCCGCTCCACGCAGTTCGGCCGCGTCGGCTTCAACGACCTCGTGACGTTTCGCGGCGTGCCCGCCAACCGGGCGAACATCAATTTCTTCCCGGTCCACTTCGATTACGACAGCTTCAACCTCGAGCGCTTCGACTTCGCGCGGGGACCGAACTCGATCCTGTTCGGCACCGGCTCGGTCGGCGGTTCCGCGAACGGACTCTACAAGGAGGCGCGCACCGACAAGCACATCCGCGACGTGTCCCTGCGCGTCGGCTCCTGGGAGTACTATCGCGCCACCGTCGATGTGAACGAGCCGATCAACAAACAGCTCGCGGTGCGGGCGAACTTCCTCTGGCAGGACAACGGCACCTGGCGTGATCGCGAGTGGCAGAAGCGCGAGGCCGGTTCGATCCACTTCACCTATCGCCCGTGGGAAAAGACGAAGATCGTCGTCGTCGGCGACAAGGGCAAGGTGCGCCGCAGCTACGGCACCACGACACTCGGCGACCGCCTCTCCACGTGGGACGGCGTCACGGTGTTCAGCGGTCCCATCACCACGACGCCGGCGGTCGCGACCGGCACGCAGCGCATCGGTAATCCGCCCGGCGTCTCGTATCTCTACATCCCAGGCGGCAGTGCGATCGCGAACAGCGTCGTCAACTGGGCTGCGATGGGCATGACCGCCACGTCGCACCAGACCGGCTCGCTCTACGGCCCGGGCCGCACGCCGGTGGTCGGCGCCAATCCCGGCTTCATCCCGGAAGCGCTGCACAACCGGATCAACGTTCCCGCCAACGTCCTCGGCGCCGCCGAGTCCGCCGGTTTCCGGCTGCCCGGCCGCGAATTCTCCGCCGCCTTCGACGACACCGCCTACCTGAACGACTACCACAACGTCGTGGCCTCGATCGAACAGCAGGTCGGCAAGCACCTCTATCTGCACGGGTCCGCCAACACCTCGGAGGGTCTGCGCGGCAGCAATTTCGCCACGGCGCGCGGACTCAAGGACGGTATCCAGGTCGACATCAACCGCAACCTGCCGACGGGCGTCGCGAACCCGTATTTCCTCCAGCCCTACATCCAGTCGACGAATGATTTCGACCAGGTGAACACGAAGTCGGACCAGTTCCGCGGCACGGTGGCCGTTGTGTTCGACGACACGCGCTGGGGAGACTTCCGGCTCAACGCCGAGTTCGGCCACGAGAAGCTGATCAACTCGCGCGAGAAGTACCGCTACGCCGTCTCCGATCCCAATGTCGACGCGCGGCTGTGGGCGTCCAACACGCTCGTGTCCTGGCGCTATTACTATCTCCGCGAAAACGCCCGCCCGATGAAGGAGCTCGGTAGCATCAGCGTCGTCGACCCGGTGGCCGGCACCACGCGCACGCTGCCGACCGCCTACACGCTCGATACCGCGCGGCCGACCGAGACGATCTACACCGACCAGAAATTCGACTACGCCCAGGGAACGCTCAGCGCGAAGTTCTTCAAGAAGCGCCTCCATCTCATCGGGGCGGTGCGCGAGGACAAGTACTCGACCGACAGCAAGTCGCTCAAGGCCCGCATGGAGCTGCCGTCGAACTGGAATGGCGTCGATGTGATCTACCGCCCGCCCGCGCCCGCCAACTACCGCCAGCTCACCTACGTGCCCAAGGCCGCCAACGGCTCGGTCACGGGCTCGCGCCAGGAGGCGACGACGCGCCCGCGCGACGGCGCCGGCGTCGGCCTGGCGCAGTACGCGAACGACGTCTTCCAGGACGACTTCTCCCCGCCCAGCGTCTCGGGCAAGACCACCACCTACTCGTACGGCGGCGTGTACCACGTGCTGCCGTGGCTCAGCGTCTTCGCCAACTACGCCGAGACCTGGTCGCCGCCGACCAGCAATCTCACGATCTTCGGCCAGGTGTTCGGGCCCGATGTGTCCGAGGGCTGGGACACTGGCATCCGGCTCTCGCTGCTGCAGGGCCGGGTCAACGCCTCGTTCATCCGCTACGAGGGCAAGCAGTCCAATCTCACCGTTTCAACCGGCAGCAATGGACAAAACATCAACAACATCGCCGCGACGAACCGCCTGAACGATCTTTCCCTCAGCGGCATCAACGCCCGCGGCCTGCAGGACGTGCCCCGCACCTACAACGACACGGTCGCCCGCAAGACCGACGGCTACGAGTTCGAGGTCACCGCGAACCTCAGCCGCGGCTGGCGGCTGATCGCCAACCTCGCCTTCGCCAACGCGCGCCAGGGCGACTCGCTCGCCGGGACGCGCGCGTACTTCGCGCAGAATCAGAACCTGCTGAAACAGATTCTCGCCGATGCCGGCGTGTCCGTGGGCGCCGACAACGTCGCGACCGTGAATGCCGGCGTGACGCCCGCCAATTCGCCCGACGCCGCCATGGCCCGCGACTC
>Ga0255338_1005796_pt1 | contig 11031 bp, 11 predicted proteins | sample MeOH1_35cm_T4_19_FD_203715 | JGI IMG/M metagenome (GOLD analysis project Ga0255338, IMG submission 203715) | Sandy soil microbial communities from University of British Columbia, Vancouver, Canada - MeOH1_35cm_T4_195 | ecosystem: Engineered > Artificial ecosystem > Sand microcosm > Unclassified ... | reverse complement strand
CGCGGTACGACGTGCCCGGTCTGGGCCAGGTCCCGCTGGAGGCCGGACCGCTCGCACGCCGGATCGCGGCGGCGGCGCCCGGCGCGGCAGCACATCAGGACAGCGACCCGCTGTTCCTCGACCTGCTGCTGAAGAAGGGGCCCTCCGTCTTCGTCCGCCAGATGGCGCGGATGCACGAAGCGCCGAAGTACTTCAAGTGGGTCATGGACTGGATCAGCCAACTCGACCTGCAGGGCTCGTTCTACACCAAGCCCGAAGAACTGGTGTCCGGCAAGGGATTCGGCTCGACCGAGGCCGCTCGCGGCTCGTTGTCGGACTGGATCGTCATCGAGGACGGCAAGATCGCGAACTACCAGGTCGTCACACCGACCGCCTGGAACATCGGTCCGCGGGACGCCCAGGAGCTGCTCGGTCCGATCGAGCAGGCGCTCGTGGGGTCACCGATCATCGACCAGGACGACCCGGTCGAGCTCGGTCACGTGGCGCGCAGCTTCGACTCCTGCCTGGTGTGCACGGTCCACGCCTACGACGGCAAGACCGGTCGCGAGCTGAGCAAGTTCGTCATCAACGGGATGGGCTGAGCGACGATGTCGGCCGCACCCGGTCTCCACGAGCTCCTCGACGACGGCTTCGCACCGGCGCCGTGCGACGTGCTGGTGATCGGGTGCGGCAACATCCTGCGCGGTGACGACGCCGTCGGGCCGGTGCTGATCCGCTACCTCTGGGACACTGGCGTCCCCTCCTCTGTCCGCATGGTCGACGGCGGCACAGCGGGCATGGACGTCGCCTTCCAGATGCGCGGCGCCGCGCGCGTGGTGATCGTCGACGCGTCCAGCACGGGGGAGAAGCCCGGCACGATCTTCCGGGTGCCCGGAAGCGAGCTGGCCGAGCTCCCGCCGATCGACGGACTGCACACGCACTCGTTCCGCTGGGACCACGCACTGGCCTTCTCCCGCTGGCTGCTCGGCCCGGAGTGTCCGACCGACGTGACCGTGTTCCTCATCGAGGCCGGTCCGTTGAGCTTCGGCGCCGAGCTCAGCGCACCTGTGCGCCGGGCGATGGAGCAGGTCGCCGTGCTGGTCCGCAACGAGTTCTTCCCCGACGTGGCCCTCGAGGGCACCCGCACCGTGGAGGTCACCGAGGGCGGCTACCTGCGGATCCCCGCGGCGCTCTCGCAGGAGTTCTTCCCGGGTGGCGCCTGCGGGCTGGCACTCGACCGCGAGACCGAGGCCGCCCTGGAGCTGCTCCTGGTGCCGCTCCAGAGCACCGCGAACGGCGGGCAGTTGCTCAAGGTGCGCAACTCCGCAGGAGATCGGGTGCTTCTCGTCCGCGAAACCCTGTCCGACGACCTTCCCGTAGGCGAGCATCGGACGGAGTGGGACGACGAGCGAGGCGTGCTGGTCGTCCACCTCGAACCGAGGGAGCTGCATGAGGATGGGCGAATCCAATGACGGGCACAAGGTCAATCGTGACCAGGCGTACGACGTGGACACGGTTGTCGTCGAGGAACGTCGGCAGTGGCATGTGGAGATCGTGGTGGTCTTCGAGGACGAGGTCGTGCGACGGCGTGTGGGCACCTACTTCACCGAGAGGCGGGCTCAGATCGCTGCCGACCTGATCAAGCGAACGGCAGAACGTGACATCTCGGGACCAATCCATGGGTGAAGGGCGAGTCAATCCATGCACCAGATCCGCACCGTGCAACCGATCGGAGCGTTCGCGTTTCCCCTCGGCATGCTCCTGCTTCCCGACGACGTCGAGGATTACGAGGTCGAGCAAGCCCGCGCATCGCTGATCGAGGCTCGGGAGCCGGCCAGCTGGCCCGTGACCCTGCGTGGCCACGAGCTCGCGCATGCGGGGCGGCTCGACGAAGCCGCTGCCCACTTCACGCAGGCAGACGAGCCGATCAGCGCGTTCAACCGCTACGTGCTCGAACCGGAGGGCGTCGACACGGTTGCCCTCCGGAACGCGTTGCCGAGCCACCTCGCCGACCTCGTCGACGCCGTGCGCTACACGATCGGCGACCTCGACCACGTGCCGCCGGCATCGTCGACAGCTCCTGAGGTCGTTGCCCTGCTCGACGCTGCGCGGGCAAGTGAGCTCCTATCCCACGGGGACCCGGCGGGCGCGATCGCGCTGCTGCACGACGCTGCTGAGTCCGTGGCGCCGGTCTCCGCTCCGCTCTCCGCCTTGTTGCTGGGCAACGCCGGGACGATCGGCCACGAGTACGGCGTGGACCCGGACCAGGCGCTCGACGACCTCCGGGTCGCGTGCCTCGGTCTCGTGGAGACCGATCTGGTCCTGGCCAGGGCCGAGCTCCACCTGCGGCTCGGGCTCGCCATCCACGCAGCGGCCGCCGCCGGCCGACGCCCTCTGAAGGACGCTGTCCATGAGTACTACAGCGCGTTGCAGCTCGTCGACGAAGACTCCGCGCCCTACACCTGGGCCAGCGCGCACCTGAACCTCGGGGCGGCGTACCTGACGATGCCGATGATCGAGGCCACCGACCAGCTGCGATCGGGGATCGCGATGCAGTCGCTCCGTGCGGCGCTCGGCGTGTTCACACGTGAGGAGCACCCCGCGGAGTGGGCGAGTGCGACGCTGAACCTCGCTAACGCGCTCGTCTACACGCCCTCGACGCATCAGGGCGACAACATCGTCGAGGCGGTCGAGCGCTACGAAGAGGTCCTCGAGACGCGGAGCCGGGACACCGACCCGCTCGGCCGCGCTCGGATCCTAGCGAACCTCGGCAACGCCCTGGCCCACCTAGGCATCTTCGAGCACGCGAAGTCCCGGCTCTACGAAGCCCGCTTCCTGTTCGAGGAGGCCCTCGACCACGAATCGGTGATGGCCGTCCGCTCGATCCTCGACGAGATCTCGCGCGAGACCGTTCCCGACTCGGGACGCGTCACCCATGCGTTGCCGGGACGGATCCCGGTTCCCGAATCAGAGGAACCCGAGGAGGTCGGATCATGAGCGAGGTCATCGACAGAGCGGGATCGGATCTGCTGCCAGAGGACCGTGAGGTCGAGGAGCTGGCGGGTGCCCTCGACCGGGCGATCGCGGCCGTCGAGCTCCTCGACGGTGCGCCGCGGGCGGCCGCGGACGCCCTCCGCGCAGGGCTCGACGACGTGCACCGGGCGATGCTCGTGCATGTCGTCAGGTCGCTCAAGGCCGACGAGCGCGGGCGAGAGCTTCTGTTCGAACTGGTCGACGACCCGCGCGTGCGGATGGTGCTCCTGATGCACGGACTGATCAGGCCCGACCCGCTGACCGCTGCCCGTGAGGCGCTCGACGCGGTCCGGCCACAACTGCAGTCCCACGGCGGCGACGTGTCGCTCGACCGGATCGAGGACGGGGTCGCCTACGTCCGTCTCTCCGGCGCGTGCAACGGGTGCTCGATGTCTGCGGTCACCATGCGCAACGGCGTCGAGCAGGCGCTCAAGGAGCGAGTCCCCGGTGTACTGGGCGTCGAGGTGCTCCCGAACGAGCCCGGACCGGCGTTGATCGGACTCTCGGAGATCGGGCTGCGCACTGTAGGCCCACAACCGGGCTGGGCCGACGCCGGCCCGATCGGCGACTTCGCCCTCGGCGAGGTCTCGCAGCGAGACCTGACCGCGGACGACGGGTCCCGCCAGGACGCCGTCGTGGTCAACCTCGCCGGCCAGCTCGCGGCGTACATCAACAGCTGCCCGCACCTGGGCAACAGCCTCGACGACGCAGAGATCGACGTCGTCGCCGGCACGCTCACCTGTCAGTGGCACGGCTTCTGCTTCGACGCCCTGTCCGGCGAGTGCCAGACGCTTCCCGGCGCACAGCTGCGGCAGCTCCCCCTCCGTGTCGAGGACGGCCGGGTCTTGATCCGGGTGGCCGGTTGATGCGAGTCCAGATCCTTCCTCCTGGTGCCACGGCTGATTCTCTGCAGCCGATGGCGTCCGAGCTCGTCCCATCCACCCGATTGCCCACCGTGTACGGCGGCTGGCGGCCGCGCGCCGTCCTCGGGGCGACCTCGGCCGGCGGGCTCCTCCTCCCCGCCGCGGACCCGACCGCCGGGCAGCTGTACGCCCCTCGCGGGGTCCACGTGGACGGCTCCCGGGTCGTGGTCGCCGACACCGGCAACCACCGCGTGCTCCTGTTCTGCGGTCATCCCACCGAGGACGGCGCCGAGGCGGACGTCGTGCTGGGCCAGGCCGACGTGGTGTCGGAGGGGCCCCAGGCTGCGGGCCGTGGGCCGGCCGCGGGCATGAACCTGCCGACCGGCGTGCTCGTGGACGAGGGGCGGCTTGTCGTCGCGGACGCCTGGAACCACCGGATCCTGGTCTGGGACACCGTCCCGACCGCGACCGACACGCCACCTGACCTCGTGCTCGGGCAGGTGGACGCGGAGTCGGTCGAGCCCAATCGCGGTGGCGAGCCGAGCGCGACCAGCTTCTACTGGCCCTTCGGCATCGCCGTCGTCGACGGTGCGTTCGTCGTCGCGGACACCGGCAACCGGCGGGTCCTCGTCTGGGCCGACGGTCTCCCGACGCACCCCGCGGCACCGGCCGACGTCGTGCTGGGACAGGACGGACCGCACTCGCGGGAGGAGAACCGCGGCGGCGACGTCTCGGACTCGTCCTTCCGGTGGCCGCACGCGGTGGTCGGCGACGGCAAGGGCGGTCTGCTCGTGGCGGACGCCGGGAACCACCGCGCGGTGGGCTGGAGCAGCCGTCCGACCGCCGACGTTCCGGCGGACTTCGTCCTCGGTCAGCCCGACCTGACCACGGGCGCCGAGTTCCCCTACCGCCAGCAGAGCGGCACAGGTTTCCGCTTCCCGTACGGCTCTGCGTCGATCGAGGTCTCCGGGACGACGGGTCTTGCCGTCGCGGACACGGCGAACAATCGGGTCCTGCTCTGGGACGACTTCCCGCACGACCCGCTCGCGGCGCCGGACCACGTGCTCGGCCAGCCCGACTTCTCGAGCAATGGCGAGAACAGGTGGCACCACGTCGACCGGGACACCCTGTGCTGGCCCTACGGGCTCGCGTCGTACGACGACAAGGACACCCATCTCCTCCTCGTCGCGGACTCGGGCAACAACCGGGTCGTCCTCTGGGAGAGGACATGACCGACGCTGCCTTCGTCCGGCGACGGATCGACGTCCGTGGTGTCGTCCAGGGCGTCGGCTTCCGGCCGTTCATTGCCCGGCTCGCCGGCGACCTCGGGCTGGCCGGCAGCGTCGGGAACGACGCGACGAGCGTCTTCGTCGAGGTCGAGGGCAGGGTGAGCGAGGTCGAGGAGTTCATGCGCCGTGTCGTGGCCGATGCTCCGCCGCTGGCCCGGGTCGTGGCGGTGACGGCCGTCGAGCTGAGCCCGCTCGGTGCCGAGGGCTTCGCGATCGTGCCCAGCCGCGAGTCGCAGGGCGATCGCACGCTGGTGCCGCCCGACGTGGCCACCTGCGAGGACTGCCTGGCCGAGCTGGGCGACCCTGCTGACCGGCGTTTCCGGCACCCCTTCATCACGTGCACCAACTGCGGACCCCGGTTCACCATCATCGAGGACCTGCCCTACGACCGGCCAGCGACGACGATGCGCGAGTTCGAGATGTGCCCGGCCTGCGCCGCGGAGTACCGCGACCCGATGGACCGCCGCTACCACGCCCAGCCGATCGGCTGCCACGACTGCGGGCCCCGCCTCTCCTGGCACTCCGGCACGGGGCAGGTCGATGGCACCGAGGCTTCGCTGGCCGAGGCGGTCGGATGCCTCCAGCGCGGCGAGATCGTCGCGGTCAAGGGGATCGGTGGCTTCCACCTCGCGTGCGACGCCACCAACGAGGCTGCCGTCGCGCTGCTCCGGGAGCGCAAGCACCGGCCGTCGAAGCCCTTCGCCGTCATGGCCCGCGACCTCCTCACCGCGGCGGGCATCGTCGAGCTCGACACCGCCGCTGCGGACCTGCTGTGCCAGCCGGCGCGGCCGATCGTGCTGGTGCCGAGGACGAATCAGGCGCGCGTCGCGGCATCCGTCGCCCCCGGGCTCGACGAGCTCGGCGTGATGCTGCCGTACACACCACTGCACGCACTGCTGCTCGAGGACCTCCCCCCGCTGGTGATGACCTCGGGCAACCTCGCCGACGAACCCCTGTGCTACGAGGACGACGAGGCAGTGCAGCGACTCGGCGGCATTGCCGACGGGTTCCTGATGCACGACCGCAGGATCGCGGTCCCGTGCGAGGACTCGGTGGTGACGGTCCTCGACGGTGCGGAGCTGCCCATCCGGCGCTCTCGCGGCTACGCGCCGCTGCCGGTGCTGCTCGACGGGACCGGGCCATCCGTGCTCGCCGTCGGCGCGGAGGTGAAGAACACCTTCGTGCTGACTCGGGGAGACCTGGCGTTCTGCTCCGCCCACCTCGGCGACATGGGAAGCCTGGAGAGCAAGGACGCCTTCGAGCGCTCAGTCGAGCAGCTGAAGGCGTTGCACGGCGTCGACCCACAGCTCCTCGTGGCAGACGAGCACCCCGGCTACCAGACCACGGCCTGGGCAGAGCGGATGAGCGCGACGTACGGGACGCCGCTGATCAAGGTCCAGCACCACCACGCGCACCTGGCGTCGCTGCTCGCCGAGCACAGCGCCACGAAGGCCGCCTGCCTCGGAGTGACTTTCGACGGTACTGGCTACAGCTGCGACCGGACTGTCTGGGGCGGAGAGATCCTGTACGTCGACGGCGACATCTCCACCGCGACGCGGGTGGCCCACCTCGAGCAGTTCGCCCTTCCCGGCGGCGACAAGGCTGTGCGGCAACCGTGGCGGGTGGCGATGGCCCTGCTGAAGCTCGCGGGCATCGACGACCACTGGGGGCTTGCACTGGCGGAGTCGGTCCCCGAGAGGGACCGGGACGTGGTCGCCTCCCAGCTCGCGTCGGGGACCGGCGTCGTGCACACCTCGAGTGCCGGCCGGCTCTTCGACGGCGTCGCGGCGCTGCTCGGCATCTGCCTCGAGGTGGGCTACGAAGCACAGGCAGCGATCGAGCTGGAGCACCGGGCACGGTCAGCGGAGAGGTCGGTGCGCCTGCAGATCGGCGCCGACACCGGGGTGCTCAGGCTGGGGCCGATGGTCCGGGACCTGGTGGCCGCGCTGCGCGACGGTGCCGACGTCGACGCGCTCGCGCTGGGCTTCCACGAAGCCCTTGCCGATGCCACGGCTCTCGTCGTGATCCGGCGAGCGGCGGAGCTCGGAGTGACGATCGTCGGCCTGACCGGAGGCGTGATGCAGAACAAGCTCCTCGTCCGCCGGCTCACCCAGATCCTCGAACGAGCCGGCCTCATCGTGCTCGTGCACCACCTGGTCCCGCCCAACGACGGAGGTCTGAGCCTCGGCCAGGCAGTCGTCGGGCGGGCTCGGCTCCTCAATGCTCTCTCGGGCGTCGAACGCAGCCTGGACGCGTTCGACCGGCAGGAAACCAACGAAAACCACGAGCTCTCTGGGCGAGAGGGAGATGACTGACATGTGCTTGGGCATACCAGGCCGGATCACGGAGATCTGGCACGAGGACGGGGCGGCGTACGCGTACGCCGACTTCGTCGGTGAGATCCGCAAGATCTGCCTCAACTACTTGCCGGAGCTGCAGGTCGGCGAGTTCACGATCGTCCACGCGGGGTTTGCGCTGACCCGTGTCGACGCCGAGGAGGCAGCCGAGACCGTCCGGATGATGCGCGAGGTCGGCGTCCTGCCTGCCGAGCCGACGGAGGTGGCGTCATGACCGCGGCTGCGCTGCCGGTCGCTGAGCTGATGGACGAGGAGCTCTCGACCGACCTGGCCGCCGCCTCGCTCGCGCTTGCTCGCCGGTACCACGCCGGAGCGACGCTGTGGGTCCTCTCGCCGGAGTGGGAGCCGCACGCGCACCACGTCGCGGTCGAGTTCGTGCACCCGGTGATCGTCGGCAAGCGTGCCCTTCCGGCGTTCGCCCTCACCGGCGCGGACCCGATCGGTGAGGCGCGACTCGCCACCCGGCCCGGCGACGTCCTGCTCGTCGTCGCGGCCGCGGACGACCCGCGCATCCGCGAGGTCGTACGGCGGGCACCGGCCTGGGGTGCCGAGACGATCTGGATCGGGTTCGGTGAACGACCTGAGGCCGGCGCGGCCAACCACGTCCTGTGGGTCGACTCGAGCGACCCGATGGTCCCGGCCACCGGTCGCTTCGTCCTGATGTACCACCTGCTCTGGGAGCTCACCCACGTCTGCTTCGAGCACCCCGGCCTCCTCCAGGACGCGCAGGAGGACTGCACCGACGATGTCTGCATCACGTGCAGCGACGAGGGCCGCCTCGGCGAGGTCGTGATGGCTCCGGTCGAGGCGTACGGCCCGGCGCTGGTGCGCACCGCGACCGGTGAGGAGGACGTCGACGTCACCGTGGTCGGTGACGTCGTGCCCGGCGACTTGGTGCTCGTGCACGCCGGCGCGGCCCTCACCAGGCTCGAGGAGGTGGCCCCGTGACCGACTTCCTGTACCCGTTCATTGATGCCCACGAGGAGGACGTCGACGCGCTGCTTGTCGACCTGGCCTCTTCCGCGCGGGCGAAGGCGGCCGAGTCGGCGCGCTTGCAGGAGTCCTCGCTGCGCGAGCTCGACGCCGAGATCGAGGCGTGCGCCGCAGCGATGGCCGACCGGTTCGCCCGTGGCGGTCGGCTGTACACCTTCGGCAACGGTGGCTCGTCCACGGATGCGGCGACGCTCGCCTCGTTGTTCTCCCACCCTGCCAGCGGACGACCGCTCCCCGCGTGGTCGCTGGCAGCCGACCAGGCCGTCGTCACCGCGCTCGGCAACGACGTCGGCTTCGAGCTCATCTTCTCGCGCCAGGTCATCGCCCACTCCAGGTCGGTGGACGTCGTCGTGGCGATGTCTACGTCGGGCAACTCCGACGACCTCGTCTCGGCGCTGGCGGAGGCGCGAAGGCGCGGGCTGCTCACCATCGGCTTCGCCGGGTACGACGGCGGACGCATGGCCGAGCTCACGGCCGCAGGGGAGCTGGACCACTGCTTCACGATCCGCTCCCAGTCGATCCACCGGATCCAGGAGAGCCAGGCTCGTGTCGGCCACAGGCTCTGGGTGCGGACCCAGGACCTGATCGAGCAGAGCCGGACCACGGCCACGACGACCCCAGGAGGTGCTCGATGAGAGTCGATCCCAGCGCCCCGCGCGCCGAGCGCGAGAGCCAGATGCTGCTGAAGATCGAGGACTTCCGGCAGCGCCGACCGCGTCTCATCGACGAGCTCGTCACGCTCGCGCACGGGGCCGGCGGCAAGTCCTCGGCGGCGCTCACCGACCACGTGTTCCTCGAGGCGTTCCGCAACCCGGAGCTCGAGCAGCTCGGCGACGGTGCGGTGCTCACGCTCCCGAGCGGCGAGCGGCTCGCCTTCTCCACCGACTCCTACGTGGTCCAGCCACTGGAGTTCCCCGGAGGGTCGATCGCCGAGCTCGCCGTCCACGGCACGGTCAACGACCTCGCGGTCAGCGGGGCCAGGCCCCAGTGGCTCTCGGCTGCCTTCGTGATCGAGGAGGGCTTCCCGATCGACAAGTTGAAGGAGCTCGCGAACCGCATGAGTGCCGCTGCCAAGGCGGTCGGCGTCACGATCGTCACGGGCGACACGAAGGTGGTCGCGCGGGGCGCTGCCGACGGCGTGTTCATCAACACCGCTGGCATCGGGCTGATCCCCGAGGGTCGCATGCTCGGGCCCGGGCTGGTGCGGCCCGGCGACAAGCTCATCGTCTCCGGCCAGATCGCGGCCCACGGGATGGCAGTGATGCTGGCGCGCGGGAACCTCGCCATCGAGGCGGACATCAAGTCCGACACGGCTCCGGTCCACGAGCTGTGCGAGGCCGTGCAGGCGGCAGCACCGGGCACGAGGTGGATGCGCGACGCGACCCGCGGAGGACTGGGCACGGTCTGCAACGAGCTGGCGCAGACGACGGGCCTCGGGGTGATCCTGGACGAGCGGCTCCTCCCGGTCGACGAGACGGTGCTGGGCGCGTGCGACATGCTCGGGATCGATCCGCTCTACGTGGCCAACGAGGGACGGTTCGTGGCCGTCGTACCCGCCGAGCAGACGGAGGCGGCGGTGGCGGCGCTGCGCACCCACGAGGACGGCGCGGACGCCACCGTGATCGGAGACATCGTGGCCGAACCCACCGGGATCGTCGCCCTGCGCACGCCGTTCGGGGGAACGCGCATCGTGGACATGCTCGTCGGCGACCCGCTCCCGCGGATCTGCTGACCGACCGAGGACAGAGGAGGAACGACATGTGCCTGGGAATCCCCGGACAAGTGGTCGAGATCGTCGACGCCGAGCAGCACATCGCGGTCGTCGACGTCAGTGGTGTACGACGCGCCATCAGCGTGCGGCTCCTGGCAGAGCAGGACCTGCCCGTGGGTGCCTGGGTGTTGGTCCACGTCGGGTTCGCGATGGCGCTCATCGACGAGAAGGAAGCGACGTTGACGCTCGACCAGGTCAAGAAGATGGGGCGCGACTACACCGACGAGATGGACGCCTTCAAGACGTCCGAGATCGCCTAGACACGGTCTCGAGGAAAGGACCCAGACGATGAAGTTCGTGGATGAGTTCAGGGACCCGGCCGCGGCCCGCGCCCTGGTGCGGTCGATCACCGAGCTCGCCGGTGACGACGAGTTCAAGTTCATGGAGGTGTGCGGCGGGCACACGCACACGATCTACCGGCACGGACTCGAGCACATCCTGCCCGCCAACATCGAGCTCGTGCACGGCCCGGGGTGCCCGGTGTGCGTGATCCCGATGGGACGGGTCGATGACGCGATGTGGCTGGCCGAGCAGCCGGACGTCATCTTCACGACGTTCGGCGACATGATGCGCGTGCCCGGGTCGAGGGGCTCGCTGCTCGACGCGAAGGCACGGGGCGCCGACGTCCGGTTCGTCTACTCCCCGCTGGACTCGCTCAAGATCGCGGTCGAGAACCCCGACAAGCACGTGGTGTTCTTCGCGGTCGGGTTCGAGACGACCGCTCCGTCGACCGCCGTGACGCTCGT
>Ga0255338_1005795_pt1 | contig 11037 bp, 10 predicted proteins | sample MeOH1_35cm_T4_19_FD_203715 | JGI IMG/M metagenome (GOLD analysis project Ga0255338, IMG submission 203715) | Sandy soil microbial communities from University of British Columbia, Vancouver, Canada - MeOH1_35cm_T4_195 | ecosystem: Engineered > Artificial ecosystem > Sand microcosm > Unclassified ... | reverse complement strand
GTCTGGGGCTACAGCTTCAGCAGCGGCGAGGACAATCCCTACCGCGTGCTGCTGGAACTGGCCGACGCCTTCATCGTCACCGGGGAAAGCATCTCCATGCTGACCGAGGCGAGCCTGACCGGCCGGCCGGTGGCCCTCTACCCCCTGCCGGTGCGCCGCCCTCTGCCGTTCAAGCTGCTCCACGCCGTGGAGAAGCGCCTGGGGGTCGTCGACCGGGCCGCGGGCAGCCGCGGCGTACCGCGCCAGCAGCACATCCTCGGCCGGCTGTACGACCGGGTGATCGAGGCCGGCTGGTTCAACCGCGAGCGGCGCATGGAGGAGGTGCACCTGGCCCTCGGCGTGTCCGCCCTGCCGGAAGGGCTGGATCGGCTACCCGAGCTTTCGCCCGAGCTGCTCGCCTCCTCCCGCGCCCGCGCCCTGCGGGAGATCCGCTCGGTGCTGACGGCCGAACGGCTGATCGCCACCCTCTGAGCCCTGTGCCGCGCCCGCCCCGTCCGCCGGGGCCGGCGCGGCCTGCCGCCGCTGCACCCAGACCGACAGCAGCCCGCTGCCGATGACGATGGCCATGCCCAGCAGGGCGCCGGCGTCCGGCACGTGGTCGAAGGCAACGAAGCCGACCAGCGCGGCGCAGACGATCTGGGCATTGGTGAAGGGCGCCAGGGTCGCCGCGGTGGCGAAGCGATAGGCATGGCTCAGCAGCAGGTGGCCGAACATGGCGATGCCGCCCAGCACGGCGATCATCCAGGCGTCGTAGCCGACCGGAACGGTCCAGAAGAACGGCACCAGCAGGCTCATCAGCAGGCTGCCCACCAGGCTGGTGAGGAAGTTGCTGGTGATCGGATCGTCGGTGCCGCTGAGGCGCCGGGTGAGCAGCTGGTAGACGGCGAAGCAGAAGGCGGCGCACAGCGGCAGCAGGGCCGCCGGGGTGGCCAGCTCTCCGCCCGGCCGCACGATCACCAGCACGCCGAGCAGGCCGCAGAACAGGACCAGCCACTGCCCGGGGCTGATCCGTTCCTTGAGCACGGTCGCCGACAGGGCGGTGACGAACAGCGGCGCGAGGAACAGCACCGCGGTGGCCTCGCCCAGGGGCATGAAGCGCAGCCCCGACATGAACAGCAGGCTGATCCCGACCAGGCTCAGCCCGCGCGCCAGCTGCAGCCGCGGGCGCCGGGTACGGACCAGGCCCAGCCCCCGGCGCGGGCCGAACAGCAGCAGCATCAGCACGCTCTGCGACAGGTAGCGGGCCCAGACCACCATGATCAGCGGATAGAGCTGGGACAGGTGCTTGGAGATGGCGTCGTGACAGGACAGCACCAGGCAGGCGCCGAGGATCAACAGAATGCCGCAGAACGGACGGTTGGAATCGCTGGTCAAGAAGCCCCCGGAGCCCGAACAGGAAAGACCGACTAAGTTACTCCCAAACGCCTCCTTCCGGCAGGGTCGGCGGGCGCTCGTCCGAAACCGGCACTCCGTTCCGGGAAAATCGACGGAAGGTCATTCTGACGTGTACGGAAACAGTATGCTGAGGGGCTTCCGCGGTCGGCTGCCGCAGAGACGCGCAGCCGCCGAAGAAGACCCTCCGACCGGAAGGACACTCCATGTTCCTCAGAATGCTCCTGTTCCCGGCCCTGCTCTTCGGGAGCGGCGCCTACGCCCAGGTCATGCAGCGCGAACTGGGCGACTTCGAACTGAAACTGGCCACCACCCCCACCCGCAACATGGCCCAGGGCCTGATCCAGCCGGCCCGCAGCGGCAACTTCCACGGCGGCCTGGACCTGACCCACGCCAACGGCTGGTATTTCGGCCAGTGGTCGCCGAGCGTGGGCATCACCCCGGGCTCCCAGCTGGAGATGGACTCCTACGTGGGCTACGCCGGCGCACGCGGCAACGGCCCGGGCTACGAGATCGGCGTGATCCGCTACGCCTATCCCTACCTGAAGAACGCCGACCGGCACGAGGTCTACGCCGGCCTGACCCTGCTCGGCAGCCGCCTCGGCGCGGCCCTGAGCCGGGCCAACGACCGCGCCGACAACACCCTGCTGGTCGACCTCGGGCAGCGTTCGCCGCTGAACCTGGACGTGACCTTCAAGTACGCCAGCCACAGCCAGAACAACCCGGTGTCGCTGGCCAACGGCCGCAGCGTGCGCAACTACAACGACTGGTCGCTGAACCTGTCGCGGCCCTGGCTGGGAATCCGCTTCGACCTCTCCTACAGCGGCTCGGACCTGGACAACCGCGGCGGCTGCGCGGTCTACTCCGGGCAGAACGCCCAGTGCAACGACTTCCTGCTGCTCAAGATGGAGCATCCCCTGTACTGACAGGCAACAATTCAGCCTGTTTCGGCGCACGAGCCCATCGGCCGCACTAAAATAGCGCACCAGAAAGCCCCATAATCAGGCGCCACCCCGCCGCACCCCGCGGCCGGCCGGACTCCGGCGGCCTTGGCAAGCCCCTTGCTCGAAGTCCGGCATCGATCGATGCGGAAACTGCCCCATGCTGGTGATCCACCGACGCACTGCCGCGCGTCCCGACTGGGACGCCGAACTGGAACTGACCTTCGACGCCCGCAGCAAGAGCCGCCTGCGCTGCTTCGCCAGCAGCGGCGAGGAGGTCGGCCTGTTCCTCGAGCGCGGCCAGCCGCCGCTGCGCGACGGCGAGTTCCTCGAAGCGCAGGACGGCCGTATCGTGCGCGTGCGCGCCCGGCCGGAGCCGTTGCTGCACGTCACCTGCGCCGACGCCCTGGAGCTGACCCGCGCCGCCTATCACCTGGGCAACCGCCACGTCGCCCTGCAGATCGGCGACGGCTGGCTGCGCCTGCTCGACGACTACGTGCTCAGGGACATGCTGCTGCAGCTCGGCGCCGCGGTGGAGGCCGTCGAGGCGCCCTTCCAGCCCGAGCACGGCGCCTACGGCGGCGGCCACCACCATTCCCACGCCGGCGACGCCGAATTCAGCTACGCCCCGCGCCTGCACCAGTTCGGCGTGTGCCCATGAGCGGGACCTGGGCGCTGCTGCGCCTGGCCAGCCCGCAGCTGCCGATCGGCGGCTACAGCTATTCCCAGGGCCTGGAGCTGGCCGTCGAGCGGGGGCTGGTGCACGACCCCGCCAGCGCCCGGCGCTGGCTGGAGGACCAGCTGCGGCTCAACCTCGCCCGCTTCGAGGCGCCGCTGCTGCTGGCCCATTGCCAGGCCGCGGCGGACGGCGACTGGGATCGCCTGCGCACGCTCGCCGAGCGCCACGGCGCCAGCCGCGAGACCCGCGAGCTGCGCCAGGAGAGCCGGCAGATGGGCTATTCCCTGCAGCAGTTGCTGGAGGGCCTGCCAGAGCTGGACGAGCCGTCCCGCGCCCTGCTCGCCGGCATCGAGGAACCCGGCCTGGCCCTGGCCTGGGCGCTGGCCGCCCGCACCTGGCGGATCGCCCCGGCGGACGCGCTGTCCGCCTGGCTCTGGGGCTGGCTGGAGAACCAGTTGGCGGTGCTGATGAAGACCCTGCCGCTCGGCCAGCAGGCCGCCCAGCGTCTGACTTCCGCGCTGCTGCCGGTGCTCTCGGAGGCGCAGGCCGCGGCCGCCGACCTCGATCCCGAACGCTGGGGCAGCGCCGCCTTCGGCCTGGCCCTGGCGAGCATGGCCCACGAGCGCCAGTACAGCCGTCTCTTCCGTTCCTGATTGGAGAACACACATGAACAGCCAACCCCTGCGCGTCGGCATCGGCGGACCGGTCGGTTCCGGCAAGACCGCCCTGACCCTGGCCCTCTGCCAGGCCCTGCGCGAGCGCTACAACCTCGCCGTGGTGACCAACGACATCTATACCCAGGAGGACGCCCAGTTCCTGGTGCGCAACGAAGCCCTGGCGCCGGAGCGGATCATCGGCGTGGAGACCGGCGGCTGCCCGCACACGGCGATCCGCGAGGACGCCTCGATCAACCTGGAGGCGGTGGACCAGCTCAACCGCCGCTTCCCCGGCCTCGACCTGATCCTGGTGGAATCCGGCGGCGACAACCTGTCCGCCACCTTCAGTCCAGAGCTGTCCGACCTGACCCTGTACGTGATCGACGTGTCCGCTGGCGACAAGCTGCCGCGCAAGGGCGGCCCCGGCATCTGCAAGTCGGACCTCTTGGTGATCAACAAGATCGACCTGGCGCCCATGGTCGGCGCCTCGCTGGAGGTGATGGAGCGCGACGCGCGCAAGATGCGCGGCGAGCGTCCCTTCGTGTTCAGCAACCAGAAGACCGGCCAGGGCCTGGCCGAGATCATCGCCTTCATCGAGCAACAGGGCATGCTCGGCGCCGCCTGAGCCGCCCCCATTCCACTTCGGGAGATCGTCCATGAACTTGCGTCAAACCCTCGCCACCGGAGCCCTGCTGCTCAGCCCGGCGCTCGCCTTCGCCCACGACGGCCACGACCACGCCGGCCTGCTCGCCGGCCTGGCCCACCCGCTCGGCGGCCTCGACCACCTGCTGGCGATGCTCGCCGTCGGCCTCTGGGCCGCCCAGCAGAAAGGTTCGGCACGCTGGGCGCTGCCGCTGACCTTCGTCGCCGCCATGCTGGCCGGCGGCCTGCTCGGCTTCGCCGGCCACGCCCTGCCGCTGCTGGAAAACGGCATCGCCGGCTCGGTCCTCGCCCTCGGCCTGCTGGTCGCCCTGGCGGCGCGCCCGCCGCTGGCCGCGGCACTCGGCCTGACCGCCCTGTTCGCCCTCGGCCACGGCGTCGCCCACGGTCTGGAGCTGCCGGCCCTGGCCAGCCCCTGGGGCTACGCCGCCGGCTTCGTCGCCGCCACCGCCGCCCTGCACGGCCTCGGCTACCGGCTGGCGCGCCGTCTGCCGCAGGCCGTGGCGCCGCTGGTACGCATCGCCGGCGGCCTCACCGCGCTCGCCGGCGGCTGGCTGCTGGCCGCCTGATAGCCGGGCGATACGGCGGGCGCCGCCCCGTCAGCGGAACGGCGGCTCGTCGAAGCTGCGCAGCTTGCGCGAGTGCAGCGAGTCGAGCTGGCCGCGCAGGAGGTCGAGGGCGGCCAAGCCGATCCGCAGGTGCTGGGTCACCGCCCGCTCGTAGAAGGCGTTGGCCGCGCCGGGCAGCTTGATCTCGCTGTGCAGCGGCTTGTCCGACACGCACAGGAGGGTGCCGTAGGGCACCCGCAGGCGATAGCCCTGGGCGGCGATGGTGCCGCTCTCCATGTCCACCGCCACTGCCCGCGACAGGTTGATCAGCGGCCGCTCCTGGGCCCAGCGCAGCTCCCAGTTGCGATCGTCGTAGGTCAGTACGGTGCCGGTGCGCAGGCGCCGCTTGAGGGCGTCGCCGCGCTCGCCGGTGACCAGCGCGGCGGCCTCCTGCAGCGCCTGCTGCACCTCGGCCAGCGCCGGCAGCGGGATGTGCGGCGGCAGCACGCGGTCGAGGATGCCGTCGCGGCGCATGTAGGCATGGGCCAGCACGTAGTCGCCGATGGTCTGCGACTGCCGCAGGCCGCCGCAGTGGCCGATCATCAGCCAACAGTGCGGGCGCAGCACGGCCAGGTGGTCGGTGATGTTCTTGGCGTTGGAGGGACCGACGCCGATGTTCACCAGGGTGACGCCGTGGCCGTCCTCGGCCACCAGGTGGTAGGCCGGCATCTGGTAGCGGTGCCAGAGCACCGAGTCGATCATCGCCTGCATCGCCCCTTCTTCCATGCCCCGCTCCAGCACCACGTTGCCCGGCAGCACCAGGCGCACGAAGCGCGTGTCCTCGCGCAGCTGGTCGAGCCCGTAGCGGATGAACTGGTCGACATAGCGGTGGTAGTTGGTCAGCAGGATCCACGGCTGCACGTGGCGCCAGTCGCTGCCGGTGTAGTGCACCAGGCGGCGCAGGGAGAAGTCCACCCGCGCCGCGTCGAACAGCGCCAGCGGGAAGGCCTCGGCCTTGTCCCATTCGTAGAGGCCGTCGGCGATGCGGTCGGTGGCCGCCGACAGGTCGGTGCTGGGGAACACCCTCGCCAGCTCGGCGGCGGTCACCCCCGATCCGGCCAGTTCGTCGCCCTGCTCCACCACGTAGGGATAGGGAATGTTCTGCTGGCTGACGCCGACCTCCACCTGCACCGTGAAGTCGCGCATCAGCGGGCGCAGCTGGTCGAGCAGATAGCCGCGGAAGGCCGCCGGCTGGGTCACGGTGACGCTGTAGGTACCGGGCACCTGGACCCGGGCATAGGCGCGCACGGTGGACGGCACCTCGCCATGGCAGTGGTAGGTCAAGCGCAGCTGCGGATAGCGGAACAGGCTGCGCTGCCCGGCGTCCGGCTCGACCCGGTCCTTCAGATAGCGCTTGAGCGCCTGGTGCAGCGCCGTGGCCGCACGCTGGTGCAGACCGGCGAGAAGGTCCACCGCCTCCTCGGCGGTGGCGGCGGTGATGAAAGCTCCTGAGTCGATGTTCACGTTCCGGCTCTCTGTCTTGTTTTCTCGAACCTATCTTGCCCGCTTTCCGGCGCCGGGCGATAGCCGCCGGGCCGGACGGCGGCCTCCGGAGACGGTGACGGGCGTCTAGCATGGACTCTCGACGCACGGAAAACGCAACGCTGGGTCTTGCGCATCGCCATTAATGAGAATTAATATCAATGGCGAATGCTAAGACGTCACAAGGATCGACATGCTCAGCGAATCATCCGTCCTCGCCCGCCTCGGCCACGGCGAAGCCCTCCACGGCCTGCTCGGCTCGGTGCCCTCGCCGCTGCTCTGCGAGATGGTCGCCGCCGCCGGCTACGACTTCCTGATCCTCGACCGGGAGCACCTGCTGCGCGGCGAGGAAGAACTGATGCACTGCCTGCGCGCCTGCGAGGCCGCCGGCATCGCCGCCTGGCTGCGCCTGCCGGAGGTGGACGCCAAACAGATCGGCCGCGCCCTGGACGCCGGCTTCGAAACCATCGTCCTGCCCCGGGTGGAAAGCGCCGACGAGGTCGCCCAGGCCGTCGCCGCCGCCTGGTTTCCGCCGCAGGGCCGGCGCGGCATCAGCGGCGGGCGCGTCACCGGCTTCGGCGCCCTGGCGCTGCCCGACTACATCGCCCGGGTCAACGGCGAGCCGCGCATCGTGCCGATGATCGAGAGCGCCGCCGGCCTCGAGGCCCTGCCGGCGATCCTCGCCCAGCCCGGCGTCGCCATGGTCCTGGAAGGCGCGCTGGACCTGGCCCTCGACCTGGGACTCGGCCCGCAGCCGGCCCACCCGCAGGTCTGGCGGGCGCTGCAGCGCATCGCCGAGGCCTGCGCCGAGGCCGGCGTGCCCTTCTGCGCCAACCCGCGCACCCCCGAACAGCTCGATCACTGGCGAGCGCGCGGCGTCCGCTGCTTCCTCGCCGGCGAGGACCGCGGCCTGCTGCTCGCCGCCCTGAAGAACCGCCTGCACGACCTGCAACAGAAGAACTAAGGAGCAAGAAGTCATGAAGTACAAGGCCGCACGCCACATCCGCTGGTCTCTCAGTCTGCTCACCCTGGCGCTGGCCCAGGCCGCCGCAGCCGCCGAAGACGTCAAGGACGAGGAAAAGACCAAGGAGGAGAAGCTCTCGCTCGCCTCCCAGGTGATCAAGGGCGACGTCCTCGGTCACGGCAGCGACGAGGAGGTCCGCACCTACGCCGGCAGCCGCAGCGTGGTCAAGTCCGAGGATCTGAAGAAGGCCAGCGTGCGCGGCCTGGACGACGCCCTGCAGCGCGTACCCGGGGTGAAGGTGTTCGACGAGACCGGCACCGGCGTGCTGCCGCAGATTTCCGTACGCGGCCTCTACGAGAGCCGCAGCGGCCGGGTCCAGGTGCTCTCCGACGGGATTCCGCTGTCGCTCGCGCCCTACGGCCAAACCAGCCTGTCGCTGTTCCCGCAGACCCTGCAGACCGTCGACCGGATCGACATCGTGCGCGGCGGCGCCGCCGTCCAGTACGGCCCGAACAACGTCGGCGGGGTGATCAACTTCATCAGCAAGCCGATCCCGAAGAAATGGGAAAACAACATCGGCGAGCGCCTCACCTTCTCCCCCGGCGGCCACCAGCTGTACGACACCTACCTGAGCACCGGCGGCCACCTGACCGACAACTTCGGCCTGATGCTGGAGTACAACAACAAGAGCGGCCACTACGACCGCGACCACTCCAACACCGACGTGGACAACGTCCGCCTGCGCGGCCAGTGGGACATCGACGACGTGCGCAGCCTGAGCTTCGGCCTGCAGCACTACGAGGCCGACATGGAGCTGGCCGGCGCCCTCAGCGTGAAAGACTACAAGCACGACTGGCGCGACTCGACCCGCGACCTCGACCGCTTCAAGGGCAACACCGACCGGGTCTGGGGCACCTACACCCAGTTCCTCGGCTCCCACGGCCCGCTGGAGGACATGGAGTTCAGCCTCACCGGCTTCGCCCACGACAGCGACCGCAACTTCATCGTCGGCCTGGATTCCAAATCGCAGTTCACCCCGGACGCCACGCCGGCCTACCGGCAGAGCGCCCCACGCAACTTCAAGGTCTGGGGCATCGAGCCGAAGGTGAGCTTCAGCTTCTACGGCGACGTGGTGGACCAGACCTGGCTGGTCGGCGGCCGCTACGTCAGCGAGGACACCCAGTTCGACGTCAACAAGACCAAGCTGTCCACCGGCGCGACCACCGTGGTTCGCGACTGGAGCTTCAACACCGACGGCGGGGCCTTCTTCGTCAGCGACGCCATCAGCCTGCTCGACGGCCGCCTGACCATCACCCCCGGCGTGCGCCACGAGCACGTGGAGATGAACTATTCCGACGCCGTCAGCCGCAAGAGCACGGCCAACACCAGCGACGAGTGGCTGCCCGGGATCAACGCCGGCTTCCAGCTCACCGACCACTGGTTCCTCTTCGCCGACGCCCAGCGCTCGCTGCGCGTGCCGCAGATCACCTCGATCGTCAAGGACGGCGACGTCGGCTCCGAAGTGGCCTGGAACTACGAGGCCGGCTTCCGCTACACCCCGCTGGCCAACCTGCGCTTCGACTTCAACCTGTACCGCATCGACTTCGACAACCAGATCGAATACAACCGCACCACCGACACCTACCAGAACATCGGCAAGACCCGCCACCAGGGCTTCGAGACCGAGATGTTCTGGACCCCGGTGGACAAGCTCGACCTGCACGTCGGCTACGCCTATCTGGACGCCGAGCAGCGCGCCGGCCAGTACCGCGGCAACGAAGTGCCCTTCTCCTCCAAGCACCAGTTCAACGTCGACGGCCGCTATCGCCTGAACCAGGACTGGACCTACGCCCTGGACGGACTCTTCGTCAGCAAGGCCTTCACCGACACCGCCAACACCAAGGACGAGAACGCCATCGCCTCGGTCGGCCAGCTGCCCTCCTACTGGGTCTGGAACACCTCCCTGGAGCGCAGGTTCCGCTTCAGCGGCGACGAGCTGACCACCTCGATCGGCATCAGCAACCTGTTCGACAACCGCTACTACTTCCGCGGCATGGACACCAGCCCCTGGGGCCGCCAGTCCGCGCCCGGCCGCACCGTCACGGTCGCCGCCAACTACCGCTTCTGATCCACCCTCCCCAACCCGCATCCATCTGCAGGCATCGCCGTCCAGCCTCACGGCCGGACGGCCCCTGCCCGGAGAACGCCATGCCAAGGCCCATCGTCATCCTCAGTCACGTCGCCACCCACGCCGTCTGCGAGGGCTTTCTGCCCGCCGCCCGGCGGCGCGGACACCCGCTACTGCTCGTCACCGACCACGCCCAGGGCCACTGGCGCCACCTGGCCGACGCCGGAATCGAGATCGACGCGCTGGAGATCCTCGAGTGCGACGTGTTCAACCCGCTGGCGGTGATCGAACTGCTGCACGCCCAGGGCCTGCGCCCGCGGGCGGTGTTCTCCAACAGCGACCACCTGCAGACCAGCTGCGCCCTGGTGGCCGAGGCCTTCGACTGTCCCGGCAAGGACTGGAGGATCTGCCACGCGGCGAAGAACAAGGCGGAGATGCGCGAGCGCCTGCAGCGCCTCGGTCTGCCCGGCCCCTGGTTCCGGGTGCTCACCCCCGGCGCGGCGCTGCCCGGTGACGCGCCCTTCCCGCTGGTGGCCAAGCCGCGCGAGGGCGTCGCCAGCCTGGACGTGCAGCTGTGCCGCAACGCCGGCGAGCTGGCCGCCTACTGCGAGGCCTTCTGGCAGCGCCAGCCGAACCGCGCGCTGCTGCTGGAGGCCTACCTGCAGGGGCCGCTGTTCACCCTGGAGACCCTCGGCGACGGCCAGAGCCTGCAGGCCATCGGCGGCTTCGACGTGACGCTCTCGCCTCCGCCGCACTTCGTCGAGCTGGAAGCGCGCTGGAACGGCCCGCTGAGCCGCGGCGCGCGCCAGGCGGCGCTGGCCCAGGTGGCCGCCTTCGGCGTCAACTTCGGGGTCTGCCACAGCGAGTTCATCCTCACCGCCGACGGCCCGGTGCTGGTGGAGATCAACTACCGCAGCATCGGCGACGGCCGCGAATTCCTCCTCGACCGCCTGCTGCCGCAGGGCTGGTTCGAGCGCATCCTCGCCCTGCACCTGGGCGAGCCGCTGGAGGACAGCGAAAGCAGCGGCGCCGAGGCCCTGGTGCACTACCTGGTCGCCCCGCGCGATGGCCGTCTGCTGGCGGCCAGCCCGAGCTTCCGGGAAGAGGACGACGGCCACTGGGTCGACTACTGCGCGCTGCGCGAGGTCGGCGAGGAGATCCGCCTGAGCCACTCGAACAAGGACTACCTGGGCGTACTGCGCCTGATCGCCCCCGACGAGGCCGCGCTCGCCGCGCGCTTCGCCGCCGCGCGCAGCGACCTGCGCTGGGAGCTGGCATGAGCACGGACAGCCTCGATCAAGACCGCGCGGCCATCGGCCAGCGCATCCTCGACTGCTGCCTGCGCGAGGACATCCGCGGCCTGCTCGGCCGGGCGCGCGTCGCAGCCCTGCCGGCGGAGCTGGCCGCCCACTGGCCGCAGCCGGCGGAACCCGACTGGCTGTGCATCGACCACCTGGGCTGCGGCGAACTCTGGCTGCCGGTGCGCCGCGGCGCGCCGCTGCAGGACTGGAGCGCGGTCGGCGACCG
>Ga0255338_1005794_pt1 | contig 11037 bp, 8 predicted proteins | sample MeOH1_35cm_T4_19_FD_203715 | JGI IMG/M metagenome (GOLD analysis project Ga0255338, IMG submission 203715) | Sandy soil microbial communities from University of British Columbia, Vancouver, Canada - MeOH1_35cm_T4_195 | ecosystem: Engineered > Artificial ecosystem > Sand microcosm > Unclassified ... | reverse complement strand
TCGAAGACCTGGCGCACCGTGCTGGGCCCCCGTTCCCAGAGCACCCGGAGGATGGCGAGTTCGGCGTCGGTGGGCCTGGGGGAGGGCGTCATGGGAAGGGGCTCCGGAAGGGGGGTGCGGAAAAGATACGACATGTTTCGTAGTGTTCAACGAAAATCTTCGTAATTCGTTTAGTCCCTTTCTGGAATGGGATAAAAAAGCGCGGGCCCGAAGGCCCGCGCGGGGGGTGGCCCGGAGGCCCGGATCAGAAGGCGATCATCAGCGAGGTGATGAGGGAGTCCCCACCCTGTTCGCCGATCTGGCCGGCGCGGGGGGCCAGGAAGTTCTTGCTGCGGATGATGTAGTCCACCTTCAGCTTGCCGAGGGTGTACTTGCTGGGCACGAACACGTAGTTGTAGCCCAGGACGGTCTCGGTGTACTTCGGGCTGTAGTCGCCGGTGGCGGTCTTGTAGGGGTTGGTGGCGGTGTACCAGTCGTCCCCGGAGTTGTAGTTCATCACGTCGTAGCGGGCGAGGAACTGGTGGTGGCCCATCTTGTAGCCGCCGGAGACCGCATAGCCCTGGTACTTCTGATCCAGGTGCTGGCGCGAGGGTGCCGTGGCGGTGGTGAAGAGGGTGGGGAAGCGGCGGCCCAGGAGGCCCGTGGCGAACTCGGCGTCCGCGTGCCAGCTGGCGGTGTCGTAGACGTAGTAGGCGCCAGCCAGGGTGGTCTTGTCCTTGTTGTCCAGGATCTGCGCGGCGGTGGGGGCGCCCACGGTCCAGGTGGCGGGAATGGTGGCCGCCACCATGGTGGAATTCTTCTGGTTGGTCAGGCCTTCGCGGTAGTAGGCACCGAAGCGGTGGTCGGTCGCGTAGCCGCCCTCGAAGCGGAAGGTCCAGTCCTTCTGGGCGTTGAGGTCGTTGTTCTTGCCCTTGCTGCCGTCGTCCGTGGTGCCGTTGGAGACCGCCAGGTTCACCTTGCCCTGGAAGCCGTTGGGGTCACCGTAGCTGTAGATGAAGTTCACGCCACGGTCGCGGGTGTCGCCCAGGACGCGGTTGAGCTGGTTGCGGTCGTAGAACAGCAGATCCCGGGAACCCGCGATGGTGCCTTCCCAGGTGGTGGGCATCTTGAACTGGCCCGCCCTGACCGAGAAGCCCTTGATCGGCGTCCACGTGATCACGGCGTCGGACAGCACGTTGTTGCCCACGGAGGAGGTCGAGTTGTTGGGATCGAACATCACGTTCCAGGCCACGGTCTCCGAGACCTTGCCGTTCAGGTAGATCTCCGTGCGCTTGATGGCGAAGGTGTTCTCCGAGAAGCGGCCGGCGCTGAGCCCGTCGTAATAGGCGGCGCCCCCGGCGGGCTTGGCGGCCGAGTCCAGGCGGAGGTTGTTGTCGAGCATCTGGGTGTACCAGGCTTCGATCAGGACGTTCAGCTTGACGTCCTGGGCCTGGGCGAGCCCGGCGGTCAGCAGGGCGGCGGTCACGCCGGCGAGGCGGATGCGGTTCATGGAAGCTCCTCGATGAGGGGATGGGGGAGGGGTGGACATGGGTCGAGCGCAGCGCGGCCCGGGAGGGGAGGGCGGAAGGGGCGGCCTCCGACAGGTCGGAAGAGGTCCCATTTCCTGATTACTCGTAAGTCGTCATACGTCTTATCACAAATTCGAGATGGCCCCTCGAAAAATCCAGGGCCCGGCCGGCCCTTTCTTCAGGGGATGGAGCGGACCCTGACCCGCGCGACGGCGGAGCCGCCCGGGGCGGGGACGAAGGAGTTCGGGCCGGGTGCCGGTTGGTTACAACCGGCCCTGGGATTCGTAGGCCCTGCGCAGCCGTTCGTGGCTGTCGGCCAGGTGCTGGTGCATCCGGTCGCGAGCCGTCTGGGCGTCCCGGCCCGCGATGGCTTCGAGAATGCGCTCGTGCTCCTGGTTGGTCCGCAGCAGGTAGTTGGGACTGGGCACCAGGGCCAGCTGGGAGGTGTCCAGCCGGGTGCGGGGGATGGTGGCGGTGCCCAGGTGGCGGTAGAAGTCCTCGAAGTACTGGTTTCCGGTGGCCAGGGCGATCTGGAGGTGGAACTGGAAGTCGGCCTCCACGGCGCTCCGGCCCTGCTTCACGTCCCGCTCGAACTCATCGAGGGCGCGGCGCATCCGGGCCAGGTGGTCGTCCGTGCGGCGGAGGGCCGCCAGGCCGGCCGCCTCGGTCTCCAGGCTGACGCGCAGCTCGATCATGGCCAGCACCTCGCGGATCGAGGCCACGGTCTTGAAGTCGAGGAGGGGCAGGGCGGGGCTGGGGAACTGGAGCACGAAGGTGCCCACCCCGTGGCGCGTCTCCACCAGGCCAGCGGCCTGGAGACGGGACATGGCCTCCCGCACCACCGTGCGGCTCACGCCCTGCTCGGCCATGACCTCCGGCTCCGTCGGCAGCTTTTCTCCCGGCTGGTACAGGCCCTTCCTGATCTTGGCGCTCAGATCCTCCATGACCTGCTGGGCCAGGCTGCGGGTCTGTCTCCGGGGAAGGGCGGCGGGGGAGGGTCGGCGCATGGGCGAGGTGTGATCCTTGTCAGAGGTGTTTGCTTGCAAGACCCGGGGAGGTCATTATACTTCGCCGTAAGACGTATGACGACTGATGAGTTATAAATGCCTAGAACCCCCTCGGCTCACCCCACCTCCTTGCTGCCGGACTGCCGGCACCAAGGCTTTTGAATTCATCCCATAACCTGATTCCACTCCCGTCCCTCGAGGAGGCAAGACCGTGGAAAACGTAGCCGTTGCACAGCCTGGCATGAAGCTGGGTTCCCGAGCCCGCTGGGGCATCCTCGCGATGCTCTTCATCATGACCACCATCAATTACGCCGACCGGGCGACCATCTCGATCGCGGCGCCCGAGATCAAGAAGGCGCTGGGTCTCTCGCCGGTAAGCCTGGGCTACATCTTCTCGGCCTTCGGGTGGTCCTATGTCGTGGCCCAGCTGCCCGGCGGATGGCTCCTCGACAAGTTCGGCTCGAAGATCACCTACTTCTTCAGCATCTTCTTCTGGTCCCTCTTCACGCTGCTCCAGGGCGCGGTGGGATTCTTCGTCGGTGGCGCCGCGGTGGCCCTCCTCTTCGGCTTGCGTCTGCTGGTCGGAGCGGCCGAGGCCCCCTCGTTCCCGGGGAACAGCCGCCTGACCTCGGCGTGGTTCCCCACCTCCGAGCGCGGCCTCGCCGCCGCCATCTTCAATTCCGCCCAGTACTTCGCGACGGTGCTCTTCGCCCCCATCATGGGCTGGCTCGTGCATTCCCACGGATGGAAGAGTGTCTTCTACGTCATGGGTGGCCTGGGTCTCGTGATGTCCTTCGTCTGGATGAAGACGATCTACGGCCCCAAGGACCACCCCGGGATCAGCAAGAGCGAGCTGGATTACATCGAAGCCGGGGGCGGCCTGGTGGATCTGGACTCGGCCAAGGCTTCAGTGCCGGCCAAGCAGGTGAACACCTGGGCCTGCATCAAGGAGCTGCTGAGCAGCCGGATGCTGCTGGGCGTCTACGTCGGCCAGTACTGCATCACGACCCTCACCTACTTCTTCCTCACCTGGTTCCCCGTGTACCTGGTCCAGGCGCGCCACATGACCATCCTCAAGGCCGGCTTCGTGGCGTCCGTCCCGGCCGTCGCAGGTTTCCTCGGGGGTGTGCTCGGCGGCTTCGTCTCCGACCGGCTGCTCAAGGCCGGCTACTCGCTGTCCGTGGCCCGCAAGACACCCATCGTGATGGGCATGATCATGTCCATGAGCCTGATCGCCTGCAACTACGTGGGGGCCGACAAGATCGTCGTGGCCCTCATGTCCCTGGCGTTCTTCGGCAAGGGTGTCGGCGCGCTGGGCTGGGCCGTGGTGTCCGACACCTCTCCGAAAGAGGCCGGCGGTCTGAGCGGCGCGCTGTTCAACACCTTCGGCAACACCGCCGGCATCACCACGCCCATCATCATCGGCTACATCATCCAGGGCACGGGCTCCTTCGCCGGGGCGCTGGTCTTCGTGGGCGCCAACGCGGCGGCGGCGATCCTCTGCTACCTGCTGGTGGTCGGTGAGATCAAGCGCTTCGAACTGAAGAAGTCCCTGTCCTAGTCGAAACCAACCCATTGCAGGCAACCACCATGGAAAAGACAGCGAACACCACCCATCTCGGCGGCACACCCGTCGTGATCGACATGCAGGTGATCCCCGTGGCCGGGCAGGACAGCATGCTGCTGAACCTGAGCGGCGCCCACGGGACCTGCTTCACGCGAAACATCCTGATTCTCAAAGACAGTGCCGGACACACGGGGCTCGGGGAAGTCCCGGGTGGCGAGAAGATCCGGCAGACCCTGGAGGAATCCCGAGAGCTGGTACTCAATAAACCTCTGGCCCAGTTCAACAGCATCCTGAATGCCATGCGCACGGCCTTCGCGGATCGGGATGCCGGCGGCCGAGGGCTCCAGACCTTCGATCTCCGCACCACCATTCATGCCATCACGGCCATGGAATCGGCGTTGCTCGACCTCCTGGGGCAGTTCATGGGTGTGCCTGTGGCGGCGCTCCTCGGCGAGGGCATGCAGCGCGAGGCCATCGAGATCCTGGGCTACCTTTTCTACATCGGCGACCGCAGGAAAACGAACCTCCCTTATCGCGCCGAACCCCATGCGGACAATGCCTGGTGGCGGCTGCGCAACGAAGAGGCCATCACCCCTGAGTCGATCGTGGCCCTCGCCGAAGCCTCCCATGAGCGCTATGGGTTCAACGACTTCAAGCTCAAGGGCGGCGTCCTCTCCGGCGAAGAAGAGATGGAATCCATCAAGGCCCTGGCCAAGCGGTTTCCCCAGGCCAGGATGACCATCGATCCGAACGGTGCCTGGTCCCTGACGGAAGCGGTCAGTCTCTGCAAGGACATGCACGGCATCCTCGCCTACTGCGAGGATCCCTGTGGCGCGGAGCAGGGCTACTCAGGCCGCGAGGTCATGGCCGAATTCCGCCGGGCGACCGGGTTGCCCACGGCGACCAACATGGTGGCCACCGACTGGCGCCAGATGGCCCACTCGATTTCGCTTCAGTCCGTGGACATTCCGCTTGCGGACTGCCACTTCTGGACCATGCAGGGCGCGGTCCGGGTGTCCCAGCTGTGCCACATGTTCGGGCTCACCTGGGGTTCCCACTCCAACAACCACTTCGACATCTCCCTGGCCATGATCACCCACACCGGCGCCGCCGCTCAGGGCAAGGTGACGGCCATCGATACCCACTGGATCTGGCAGGAAGGGCAGCGCCTCACCAAGGAACCTCTCAAGATCCAGGGCGGCCTGATCCGCGTGCCCGAGCGGCCGGGGCTCGGCATCGACATCGACATGGTCGAGGTCGAGAAGGCGCATCGCACCTACCAGAACATGGGCCTGGGAGCCCGGGACGATGCCCAGGCGATGCAGTTCCTCATTCCAGGCTGGACCTTCAACAACAAACGCCCCTGTCTGGTGCGCTGAACAGGATATGTGATGCCGACTCCACAACCCTATTCATCCATCCCCAACCAGTTCCGGCGGGACCTCGTGGCCGGCAAGCGGCTCATCGGCTGCTGGAGCTCGCTGGCAAGCCCCATCACCACCGAGATTCTGGGGCTGGCCGGCTTCGACTGGCTCCTGCTGGACGGGGAGCACGCGCCCAACGACGTGCTCTCCCTCATCCCGCAGCTCATGGCCCTGAAGGACAGCTCCAGCGCCCCGGTGGTGCGGCCGCAATGGAACGACACGGTCGTCATCAAGCGGCTGCTCGATTCCGGCTTCTACAACTTCCTGATCCCCTTCGTGGAATCCGCCGACGATGCCCGGCGGGCCGTGGCCGCCACCCGCTACCCGCCGGAAGGCGTGCGGGGCGTCTCCGTCTCCCACCGGAGCAACGGCTACGGCACGGTGAAGAACTACATGGAAGTCATCAACGACAACATCACCGTGCTGGTCCAGATCGAAAGCCGGACCGGCGTCGAGGCCATGGACGGCATCTGCGCCGTCCGCGGCGTCGATGGCATCTTCATCGGCCCCTCCGATCTGGCGGCGGCCTACGGCCACCTGGGCGACTCGCTGCACCCGGAGGTCCAGGAGGCCATGAAGCAGGTGTTCGCGCGGGCCAAGGCCCACGGCAAGCCCGTGGGCATCCTCGCACCCGTGGAGGCCGACGCCCGCCGCTACCTGGAGCTGGGGGCCAGCTTCGTGGCCGTGGGCAGCGACCAGGGGGTGTTCCGCGCCTCCACCCAGGCCCTGCGGGACAAGTTCCTGAAGGCATGAACCCCCGGCTCCGCGGCCCCGACCAGGCCGCGGAGCCGGCACCATGCAGCATCCGAACAAGATTTCAGTCACACCCAAGAGGAGCAAGGCCAATGAGCAGGATCGGATTTGTGGGTTTGGGCATCATGGGCGCCCCCATGGCGGGGCGCCTCATCAAGGGCGGCCATGAGGTCTTCCTGTACAGCATCCCCAGCGTGCCCGCCGCGCTGGTGGAGGCCGGCGGAAAGGCCTGCGCCTCGGGCCGGGAGGTGGCGCAGAGCGCCGACATCATCTTCATCATGGTGCCGGACACGCCCCACGTCGCGGCGGCGCTCTTCGATGCCGGCGGCATCGCCGAAGGCCTATCGAAGGGCAAGACCGTGGTGGACATGAGCTCCATCTCCCCCATCGAGACCAAGGTGTTCGCGAAGCGGATCCTGGACCTGGGCTGCGAGTATCTGGACGCCCCGGTCTCCGGCGGCCAGGTGGGCGCCGAGGCAGGCTCCCTGTCCATCATGGTGGGCGGGAAGCCCGAGACCTTCGAGATGGTGAAGCCCCTGTTCGAGCTCATGGGGAAGAACATCACCCTGGTGGGCGAGAACGGGGACGGCCAGACCGCCAAGGTGGCCAACCAGATGATCGTGGCCCTCACCATCGAGGCCGTGGGCGAGGCACTCCTCTTCGCCTCCAAGGCCGGGGCCGACCCCGCCCGCGTGCGCCAGGCCCTGATGGGGGGCTTCGCCTCCTCCCGCATCCTGGAAGTGCACGGCGAGCGCATGATCAAGCGCACCTTCGAGCCGGGCTTCCGCATCGAGCTGCACCAGAAGGACCTCAACCTCGCCCTCAGCGCCGCCCGCAGCCTGGGCGTGGCCCTGCCCAATACCGCCACCTGCCAGGAGCTGTTCAACATGTGCGCGGCCCATGGCGGCAAGGCCTGGGACCACTCGGGCATGGTGCAGGCGCTCGAGCTGATGGCCAACTTCAAGGTCGGCCAGGAGGCCTGAGGCCCATGAACGGCGAACCCGCTCTCCCGAAGACCGTCAGCCTGCCCTCGGGGGAGCGGATTCCCGCGCTGGGCATGGGGACCTGGCACCTGGGCGAGCGGTCCGTCCGCCGTGCCGAGGAGCTGGCCACCCTCCAGGAGGGCATCGACCGGGGTCTGGGCCTCATCGACACCGCCGAGATGTACGGCGAAGGCGCCGCGGAACGTCTGGTGGGCGAGGCGATCCGCGGGCGCCGCGACCGGGTCTTCCTGGTCAGCAAGGTCTATCCCCACCACGCCAGCCGGAAGGGGGCCGTGGCCGCCTGCGAGCGCAGCCTGGACCGCCTCGGGGTGGACTGCCTCGATCTCTACCTGCTGCACTGGCGGGGGAGCCATCCCCTGGCCGAGACGGTCGCCGCCTTCGAGGCCCTCCGTCGCGACGGGAAGATCCGGCACTGGGGCGTGAGCAACTTCGATCCCGCCGACATGGCCGAGCTCCACGCCCTTCCGGGCGGACGCGAGGCCGCCACGGACCAGGTGCTCTACAACCTGACGCAGCGGGGCATCGAGTGGGACCTGCGCCCCTGGTGCGCCGCCCGCCAGGTCCCGATCATGGCCTACTCGCCCATCGAGCAGGGGCGGCTCCTGGATCATCCCGGCCTCCGCAGGCTGGCCATCCGCCTGGGCGCCACCCCGGCCCAGGTCGCCCTGGCCTGGGTGCTCTGCCAGGAGCAGGTCCTGGCCATCCCCAAGACCGCCACCCACGCGCACCTGGCGGAGAACCTCGCGGCCCTGGACCTCCGGCTGGAGCCCGACCTCCTCGCCGAGCTGGACGGCCTGTTCCCGCCGCCTTCCGGACCCGAACCCCTGGCCATGCTCTGAGCACTCACCGCTCCGGCCCACCGCACGAGGACGACATGGACACCACCCGCAAGGATGTCCCCCGCTACATCAAGGTCCACGAGGCCGACAATGTCGCGATCATCGTCAACTCCGGTGGCCTCCCGCCGGGCACCGCCCTCGAAGGCGGGCTGACGCTCCGGGAGCATGTCCCCCAGGGCCACAAGGTGTCTCTGGCGGCCCTGGCCGAGGGGGCGCCCATCCTCCGCTACGGCGAGGTCATCGGCCACGCCGCCCGGTCCATCGAGGCGGGCTGCTGGATCGAGGAATCGCTGGTCCGCCTGCCGGAGGCGCCCGGCCTGGAAGCCCTGCCCCTGGCCACCCGGGTGCCGGCGCCCCTGCCGCCCCTGGAGGGCTTCCGCTTCGAGGGCTATCGCAACGCGGACGGCACCGTGGGCACCAAGAACATGCTGGCCATCACCACCAGCGTGCAGTGCGTCGCGGGCGTGGTGGACTTCGTGGTGGACCGCATCCGCAAGGAGCTGCTGCCCCGCTTCCCGAACGTGGACGGCGTGGTGGCCCTCAACCACCTCTACGGCTGCGGCGTGGCCATCAACGCCCCCGCGGCCATCGTGCCCATCCGCACCCTGCACAACCTGTCGCAGAATCCGAACTTCGGGAACGAGGTGCTGGTCGTCAGCCTGGGCTGCGAGAAGCTGACGCCCGAGCGGCTCCTGAACGAGGGCGGGCGACCCATCCCGGTCGACGCGGACGACATCGTCTGCCTCCAGGACGAGCGGCACACGGGCTTCCAGTCCATGGTCGACAGCATCCTCAAGCAGGCCGAGAAGCACCTGGCCGTCCTCGACCAGCGACGGCGGGAGACCTGCCCGGCCGCGGACCTGGTGGTGGGGATGCAGTGCGGCGGCAGCGACGCGTTTTCCGGCGTCACCGCCAATCCCGCCGTGGGCTTCGCTTCGGACCTCCTGGTCCGGGCCGGGGCCACGGTGATGTTCTCCGAGGTGACGGAGGTGCGCGACGCCATCCACCTGCTCACGCCGCGGGCCGCCACCGAAGCGGTCGGCCGGGCCCTGATCCGCGAGATGGCCTGGTACGACGCCTACCTGGCAGGGGGGCAGACGGACCGCGCGGCCAACCCCTCGCCCGGGAACAAGAAGGGCGGTCTGGTGAACGTGGTGGAGAAGGCCCTGGGCTCCATCGCGAAGTCCGGCGCCAGCCCCATCGTGGGCGTCCTGGCGCCGGGCGAGAAGGTGGACCGGAAGGGCCTCCTCTTCGCCGCCACCCCGGCCAGCGACTTCGTCTGCGGCACCCAGCAGCTGGCCTCGGGCATGACGCTCCAGGTGTTCACCACGGGCCGGGGCACGCCCTACGGTCTGGCGGCGGCTCCGGTCATCAAGGTGGCCACCCGCTCGGATCTGGCGGCGCGCTGGCACGACCTCATGGATGTGGACGCGGGCCGCATCGCCACGGGGGAGGCCTCCATCGAGGAGGTCGGCTGGGAGATCTTCCGGCTCATCCTGGACGTGGCCAGCGGGCGGCGGCAGACCTGGTCGGATCAGTGGGGGCTCTTCAACGCCCTGTCGGTATTCAATCCGGCGCCGGTGACCTAGGCGGGAGCTTGGGGAAGCCTGCCTGGCGCGCCTTCCCTGAGATGGGACTACACTGCTCTCCCCGGAGGGTTCCGCCATGGCGCAGATCGAATCCACTCCCACGTTCGTGAAGGCCGTCTACGACCGCATGGCCGCCAACCTGAAGGTGGTGCGCCAGCGCTTGAACCGACCCCTCTCCCTGGCGGAGAAGATCGTCTATGGCCACCTGGACCACCCGGATCAGGCCGAGATCGTGCGGGGGAAGAGCTACCTGGAGCTGCGGCCGGACCGCGTGGCCATGCAGGACGCCACGGCCCAGATGGCCCTCCTCCAGTTCATGACCTCGGGGCTGCCCGAGGTGGCCGTGCCCTCCACGGTCCACTGCGACCACCTCATCCAGGCCGAGGTGGGCTCCAGTCCGGACCTGGCCCGGGCCAACACCGAGAACAAGGAGGTCTACGACTTCCTGTCGACCGTGTGCGACAAGTACGGCCTGGGCTTCTGGCGCCCGGGCAGCGGCATCATCCACCAGGTGGTGCTGGAGACCTACGCCTTCCCTGGCGGCCTCATGATCGGCACGGATTCGCACACGCCGAACGCCGGCGGCCTGGGCATGGTGGCCATCGGCGTGGGCGGGGCGGACGCCGTGGACGTCATGGCGGGCCTGCCCTGGGAGCTGAAGGCACCGAAGCTCATCGGCGTGAAGCTCACGGGCGCCTTCCGGGGCTGGACCTCCCCCAAGGACGTCATCCTCAAGCTGGCGGGCATCCTCACGGTGAAGGGCGGCACCGGCGCCATCGTGGAGTACTTCGGCCCCGGGGTGGATGCCATCTCCTGCACGGGCATGGGCACCATCTGCAACATGGGCGCGGAGATCGGTGCCACCACCAGCCTCTTCCCCTTCAACCACCGCATGGCGGACTACCTGCGGGCCACCTCGCGGGGCGAGATCGCGGCGCTGGCCGAGGGTTTCGCCGAGCACCTGAGGGCCGACGAGGGCTGCCAGTACGACCAGGTGGTGGAGATCGACCTCAGCACCCTGGAACCCCACATCAACGGGCCCTTCACGCCGGACCTGGCCTGGCCCCTGTCGACATTCGCCGCCGCCGTGAAGGAAAAGGGCTACCCCGAGGAGCTGAAGGTGGGCCTCATCGGCAGCTGCACCAACTCCAGCTACGAGGACATGGAGCGCGCCGCCAGCGTGGCGCGGCAGGCCCTGGACCACGGTGTGAAGGCCAAGTCCACCTTCACCATCACGCCGGGCAGCGAACAGATCCGCGCCACCATCGAGCGCGACGGGCAGATGGCCGTCTTCACGCAGGTGGGCGGCACCGTGCTGGCCAATGCCTGCGGGCCCTGCATCGGCC
>Ga0255338_1005793_pt1 | contig 11040 bp, 6 predicted proteins | sample MeOH1_35cm_T4_19_FD_203715 | JGI IMG/M metagenome (GOLD analysis project Ga0255338, IMG submission 203715) | Sandy soil microbial communities from University of British Columbia, Vancouver, Canada - MeOH1_35cm_T4_195 | ecosystem: Engineered > Artificial ecosystem > Sand microcosm > Unclassified ... | reverse complement strand
GCGGGGAATCGGTGTCGCGGCCCTCCCATTCGAGCGAGCCATCGAGCCGGCCGACGACCCGCGCGGCGACCGGCGCGGTCGCCTCGACATAGCGGCGGACGAGCGCGGCGATGTCCTGCTGCTCACCCGCAGCCGCGACGATCGGCCTGTTGGCGGCGGTGATGGCGAGCACCCGGTCGGTCGCGGGATCCACGGTCATGCGGATATCGGTGACGAAATACCCATAACGCCCGGCGCTGGTCAGCGTGCGCACCGAGCCGTCGGCGGCGGGACGCTGGCAGACGTAGGACTGGTGGGTGTGGCCCGAGACGACCAGCCGGATCGCCGGGTCGAGCCGGTCGAGGATCGGCAGGATGTCGCCGGAGAGCTCGGGGCACTCGCCGGTGTTGAACGGCGGCCTGACGTAGCCTCCCTGGTGGATCATCAGCACCACCGCGTCGGCCCCTTCGGCGCGCAGCTTCGCGGCGAGCGCGTTCGCGGTATCGGCCTCGTCGGCGAAGCGATAGCCGGCGGTGCCGGCCGGCGAGACGAGAATGCCGGTTTCCTTGAGCGTCATGCCGATGAAGCCGATCCTGACCCCGCCGAACTCGCGCATCGCGGTGCCGGGAAACAGCGTGTTGCCCTGCGAGTCCAGCACGTTGGCCGCGAGGTAGGAAAACCGCGCGCCTTCGAACGGCCGGTCGAGCTGGCATGGCTCGCGCAACGTGTTCTTGTCGCAGCCGCCGGCCTGCATCCGGCGCAGCTCGACGGTGCCGCGGTCGAACTCGTGATTGCCGACCGAGGCCAGGGCGAGCCCGAGCCGGTTCAACGCCATGATCGTCGGCTCGTCGAGGAAGTACGCCGAGACCAGCGGGCTGCCACCGATCAGGTCCCCCGCGGCGACGGTGATGCTGTTGGCCTGGCCCTGGCGCAACTGCGCCAGAGTGGCACCGATGCGTGCCGCGCCGCCGAGCGGTTCGCGGCGTTCCTCGCCTGCCGAGAAATAGGTCGTCGGGCCGGCCGGCGCGTCGATGTAGCCGTGGAAGTCGTTGAGGCCGAGGATCTGGATCGTTTCCGGCGCCGCGGCAGGCTGGTCGATGGTTGTGCACGCGCTGAGAGCCGCGGCAGCGGCGATCGCGGCGGCAACCCGCGCGAGATGCGTGGCGAAGCGATCAAGGCCGCGCATGGGACTCTCCGTTTGACAGGGCGAAGGGGATAGCAGCACGCGAGCGCGCCGTTATCCCCTTCAATGGTCCTGCCGGGTGAACTGGTCCACCCGTGCCGGCATCAGAACTCGAAGTTCAGCGTTGCGGAAATGGTCCGCGGCGCGCCGATCTGGGCGAACGGCGTGGAGCCCGGGTTGCCGCCGAACTGCCCGCTGCCGATCACGTTGCCCTGGTTGAGACCGCTGGTGAAGTTGCCGACGTAGAGCTGGTCGAACAGGTTGTAGACGTTGAGCTGCAGGTAGGTGCGCTCGTCGAGCAGCCCGGTCCACTCGAGGTTGACCCGTGCGTCGAGGTTGACCAGCCAATAGGCCGGGGTCTTCGCCGGATAGATCTGGTAGAAGCTCGCCGGCGTGATCGCCCCCGTCGCCGGCGCGGTGCCGGCGAAGACCGGAAGGTTGGTGTCGTAGATGTACCGGCCACCGGTGCGCTTGGCGGTCAGCCCGAGATCGACCGGGCCGAGGGTGACCCGGCCCTGTACGCCGTAAGTGTACTCGGGCGCACCAGCCTCGCGCTTGCCGGCGGTGGCCACGAACAGGGTCTGACCGACGGTGGTGCAGCCGAAGATCGCGCGGGTGACCTGCGCGGCGGTGCACTCGCCGCCGACGACATCGTCCTCGATCTCGGATTCGAACCACGAGCCGAACACGTACAACACGACCGGATCCGCCGGGCGGAACGCGATGCTGCCGTCGATGCCGTACTTCGTCACGGTACCGAGGTTGCGGTAGAGGTTGCGGTCGGTCACCGGGTCGTACGCCGATGCCAGGCGGTTGTCGTAGCCGGTGTACCAGCCGACCACCTGCGCCTGGATGCGGCCGGTGGTGTAGCGCAGGCCGGCATCGAAGTTGTCGGTGGTCTCGGGTTCGGGACGGGCCGAGGCGGTGTTGGGCGCGAAGAAGAACGCGTTGTACAGCGCGTCGGTGCCGGGCACCTGCAGGCCCTTCGAGTAGTTGGCGAACAGCGACAGATCATCGAGGGCGTCGAACACGAGGCCGACGTTGGGCAGGATGTCGTCGTACTTGAGGACGCGCTGCTGCGGCCCCTGGATCGTCGGGTTGAGCGTCGCGAACGTGGCATTGCGCGGATCGCTCGCACTGCCGAAGCACTCGACGAAGCCGGTGTCGCTCGAGGTGAAGCAGTAGTTGTTGAGGTCGCGGGTGAACCACGGCGCGCGAACGCCCACGTTGACCCGCAGGCGGTTGTCGAAGAACTCGCCGTGGTACTCGGCCGACAGCTGCTCGAGGATCGCGTAGGACAGGCGATCGCGCTTCTGCAGCGTCATGCCGGTCCCGTCTGCCAGGCCATTGACGGTGGTGAACACCTCGTGCGGCTCGCCGAAGAAATCCACCGGGCCGACCTCGCCGGTCTGCCGGTGCCGCGCGCGGTCGTAGGTAAACGCGACGCGGACGCTGTGGTCGTCGTTGATGTCCCAGCGCAGGTTGGCAATCACGCCGTAGCGGTTGGTGTTGGTGTTGCTCGGCGCGACCATGGTCAACGTGTCGAGCGTGTCGCCATCACCGTTCAGGTCGCGGCCAAAATAAGGTGTGCCGCCCAGGTAGCCTGAGACGCAGGTGTTGCTGGCGCTGCTCGGCGTGGTCCGGCACTGCGCGACCGTCGCGGTGCCACCGGTCGGGTTGATGTCGCGCACCGCCCCTTCCTGCGCGGTGACGGTGCCGCCACCGTTAGCGAGCACGTACTGGTAGCTCGGATCAACCGACAGCGAGATGCTGTCGGTCAGGTGGAACAACGAGGCGCCGCGGATATTGCCGGTGTTCGACGGGTTGTAGCGCCGGTCGAACTCGGTGGCGCAGGTGTTGGCCAGATCGGCCACGCCAGGTGTGGCGGCCGTGTTGAGTTGGCACAGGTTGAGATCGTATTCGCGCTCGTCGTTGTCGAGCGGAAAGCGGTTGGTCGCCAGCGGACCGACCACGCGCGGCGCGGAGTTGGTATTGCTCTGCGTGGTGTCGGTGCGCAGCGGCAGCGAGCCGAAGAAGTTGTTGCGGTTCTCGTTGTAGTGGCCCGAGATCGAGATGAAATCGTCGCCTTCGCCGAGCGGCTGATAGATGCGCGCGTTGACCTGCGTCTTATCGAGCTTGCCGTAGTTGTTGTACGGGTTGTCGTTGACCGACTTGCTGCCGGCGAAGAACGCGCGTGTGCCGAACGAGGTGAACTCGCCAGTGTCGACCATGCCGAAGACGCGGACGAAGTCGAACTCGCCAACCGACGCGGACAGGCGCACGCCTGGGTCGACGTCCGGCAGGCGGGTCCGGTAGTTCACCGTCGAGCCGGTCGCCGCCGCGGTCGGGCTGTCGACGTCGGTGGTGCCGAGGTTGACGTTGACCTGCTCGATCAACTCGGGATCGAGCTGCTGACCCGAATAGATCTGGTAGTTGCCCGAGTCGTTGAGCGGGATGCCGTCGAAGGTCAGGCTGATGCGGTCCTGCGAGAAGCCGCGGATGAACAGCTGGCCGCCGGCCGAGCCGTAGGCATCGTTGTTGGTGAAACTGACACCCGGGATGATGTTGATGCTGTCAAGCACCGTCTGGCCGGGATTGTTGCGCGCCAGCTGCTCCTGCGTCAGCACCTGCTTCGCCTTGGGGGTATCGGGCACGATCACGCCCTCGACTCCGCGCGTCGTGGCCGAGCCGGTGACGATGATCTCGCTTTCCTCGAAGTCGACGGAGCCGGTCGACTGGGCATGCGCTGCGGTGGCCGACAAGCCCATGGCGCTGGCGGTCAGAAGATACTTGAATTTCATGGCGCGGTCCCTCTGCGTGTCCCCAGGGTTTCCGTTGCGTTAGAAACGATTTGAGACTCAACAAGGTCTTATTTGTGACTGCTCGGTTACAGTCGTCCGGCACTTGGCTGTGCACAGCTTTTCCACAGGCGCGCGATTGATATTGCAGCGCTTTCTAGATTGTTGCGGCGCTGCAACATGGTTGCAGGAATCGCGCACTGGGGCCGCGTGCCGCTGCCCTCACACCAGATTTATCTCGCGCAGCCGTTCCATCAGGTAGTCGTGCGCAGTGATCGGCGACTCGACCTCGTCGCGCCGGGCGCCGGCGACGCACTGGTCGAGCGCTTCGATCAGGAAATCCGGCCGGAAATGGAGGAAGAACGGCATCGAGTAGCGCGCATGCCGCGCGCGCTCGCCGACCGGGTTGATCACCCGGTGGGTGGTCGAACGCAGGCGGCCGTTGGTCAGCCGCTGGAGCATGTCGCCGATATTGACCGCGAGCGCGCCCTCGGGCGGCGAGACCGGCAGCCAGCGGCCGTCCCTGGCGAGCAGCTGCAGGCCTGCTTCCTCGGCGCCGAGCAGCAGCGTGATGGTGTTGATGTCCTCGTGCGCGGCGGCGCGGATTCGCCCTTCGGCTTCCTGCGAGACCGGCGGATAGTGCAGCAGCCGCATCACCGAGTTGCCGTCTTCCACGGTCGGATCGAACCAGTGCTCGGACAGTCCGAGGTGCAGCGCGATCGCGCTGAGGATGCGCCGGCCGCATGCCTCGAACTCGCCGTAGAGCGTCTCGAACGTGTCGCGGAAGCCCTCGACTTCGTCGGGCCAGACGTTCGGCGGCATGTACGGTTCGAGCGGGTCGCCCGGCGGCAGGGTGCGGCCGACGTGCCAGAATTCCTTGAGGTCGTGGACCGCCGCATCCTTGGCCCGCTCGATCCCGAAGGGGGTGTAGCCGCGCGCGCCGCCCTTGCCCTCGAGGTGGTACTGCATCTTGACCGCTTCGGGCAGCGCGAAGAACTCGCGCGACTTCTGCTCGGCGCGGGCGATCAGGTCCGACGGGATGCCGTGGTCGCGGACGATGGCGAAGCCGTATTCGGCGAACGAGCGGCCGAGCTCGTCGGCGAGCTCTTCGACAGGCCTGGCGAGGCTGACGGAGGCGATATCGGTCATGCCGCCGCTCTTACAGCTAGAGGAACAGCCCCGCCAGCGCGGCGCTCATCAAATTGGCCAGCGAGCCCGCGGCCAGTGCCCGCAGACCGAGCTTGGCGATCAGCGGCCGCTGGTTCGGCGCCAGCCCGCCGGTCACCGCCATCTGGATCGCGATCGAGCTGAAGTTGGCGAAGCCGCACAGCGCGAAGGTGACGATGGCCCGCGTCCGCGCGCTGATCGCGCCGGGGTCGAGCGCGCCGAGATCGATGAAGGCGACGAACTCGTTGAGCACGATCTTGGTGCCGAACAGCCCGCCGGCGACCTGCGCTTCGCCCCACGGTATGCCGAGCAGGAACATCACCGGCGCGAACACGGTGCCGAGCACGCCCTGGAACGAGAGCTGCGGATAGCCGAACAGCCCGCCGGCCCAGCCGAGCAGCCCGTTGGCCAGCGCGACGAGCGCGACGAACGCGAGCACCATCGCGCCGACCGCGACCGCCAGCTTGACCCCGGTCTGCGCACCTTGCGCGGCGGCTTCGATGATGTTGGCCGCCTTGTGATCGCCCTCGAGCGAGGCGACCACCTCGTGCGGCGGTTCGCCCTCGGTGATCGCCGCGGGCCCTTCGGCGCTGATGCGGCCTGCGGGCAGCACGATGGTCTGGCCGTCGGGCACCGGCCCCTCGTCGGGCATGATGATCTTGGCCATCAGGATGCCCCCCGGGGCCGACATGAACGCCGCGGCGAGCAGGAACGGCAGGTAGTCCTCGCCGAGCAGGCCGGCGTAGGCGGCGAGGATGGTGCCGGCGACGCCGGCCATGCCGACGGTCATCAGCGTGAACAGCCCGGCAGGCGGCAGCGCCGCGAGGTACGGCCGCACCACCAGCGGGCTCTCCGACTGGCCGACGAAGATGTTCGCCGCCGCGCCGAGCGATTCGACCTGGCTGATCCCGGTGACGAAGCCGATCGCCCCGCCGACCCAGCGGACCACCCGCTGCATGATCCCGAGGTGGTAGAGGATCGAGACCAGCGCGGCGAAGAAGATGATCACCGGCAAGGCGCCGAGCGCGAAGGTGTCGGCCAGCGGGTTGTCCTTGCTCGCGCCGAACAGGAACTCGGTGCCGGTGCCGGCGTACGACAGCAGCGCGGCGACGCCGTTGGCGAGCGCCTGGATCCCCGCGGCGCCCCACGGGGTGCCGAGCACGAGCGCGGCGATGGCCACCTGCAACGCGAACGCGGGGCCGACCACGCGCAGGCGGATGCGCTTCTTGCCCGAGGAGAGGAGGAAGGCGATCGCGAGGATCGCCACGATGCCGATGAGATTGATCGCAGTGGGCGGCATGCCGGGCTTTCGTGGCCGAAGGTGGGGCGTGTTTCGCCTTTTGCACCGCTCGCGTCAAATGCCGCCGCCGCGACCCTTCCCATTCCGCCGCAAGGCGAATAGTCATCGCCCGATGACCGCCGCCGAAGCCGCGCCCGCCATCGCCAAGCCCCTGTTCGTCTATGCGCTGCTCTATGGCGGGATGACCTGCATCGCCGGGGTGCTCGGCTTCAAACAGGTGGCGCTCGGGCCGCTGGCGGTCGAATCCGGGATCTTCGCCTTCCTCATGCTGGTGGTGATCTCGAGCACGGTGGCCCAGCTCTACGGCGCGGCGACCGCCAACCGCATGGTCCGCTGGGGCTTCCTGCCGCTCGCGCTGTCGATCGTGCTGATCGCGCTGGTGCTGCAGCTGCCGCCGGCGCCGACGATGCCGCCGGAGAACGTCTCCGCCTTCGAGCAGGTCCTGTCGCAGACGCCGCGGATCATGGCGGCAGGGCCGGTCGCGTACTTCGTCTCGCTGTGGCTCAACGTGCGCATCTTCTCGGCGCTGCGGGGGAGCGGCGAAGGCGACGGAGGCTGGTGGATGCTGGCGCGCGGGGCGATCGCTTCCGCCTTGAGCCAGGTGGTCGACACGCTGATCTTCATCACCCTCGCGTTCTACGGCGAGTTTCCGATCGGCTCGCTGCTGCTCGGCCAGGCGCTGGCCAAAGTGGTGCTGTCGATCGTGCTGGTGCCGCCGCTGATCGCGCTGTTCGTGCGGCTGGCGAAGAGCCGCTGGCTGGCCGGCTAGCCTACACGTTCCGCCAAAAGTCGCACAAAAGTCAGCCCAAGATCGAGCCGTGGCAAGTTGACGAACTCCATGCGGGGAGCGATTCCAAGGCAGGCCTTGGAACTGCACAGCGGGTCACGGATTCAAAGGGTCAATCCGAACATAACAGGAACATCGTGAGTAGGAAAGCGCTTTTTGCCGTCGTCTGCGCCGCCTTCGCGTCCGGTCCTGCCGAGGCACGTTCGCTTTACGTCGAGGCCGGGCGCCTGCTCGATGTCGAGAGCGGCATGGTCGCGACCGGCCAGTGCGTTCTCACGCAGGACGAGCGGATCGCGCGGATCGAGCCGTGCGGGGCGACGCCCGTCGGCGCCGAGCGGGTCGACTGGTCGGGGTACACGGTGTTGCCCGGGCTGATCGACCTGCACACGCACCTCGCCGACGCCGGGCAGGACGCCGACGTCGCACTGCCGCTCAAGACCTCGCCGCAGGCGACCGCGCTGATCGGGGCGCACAATGCGCGCACCACGCTGATGGCCGGGTTCACCACGGTGCGCGACGTCGGCACCTATCGCGGGCTGACCGACGTGGCGCTGCGCGACGCGATCAACCTGGCGCGCGTGCCGGGGCCGCGGATGGTCGTCGCCGGGGCCTACATCACCGTGCCCGGCGGCGGGGGCGAACTGAACGGGGTGGTGCCCAACGATGAGCTGCCGGCGGACATGCGGCTCGGGGTGGTGCGCAACGCGCAGGAGGCGCACGACAAGGCCGAGTTCCTGTTCGCCAACGGCGCCGACTTCATCAAGCTGATCGCCACCGGCGCGGTGCTGGCGATCGGCACCGAGCCGGGCGAGCGCGAGCTGACCGACGAGGAGATGCGCGCCACGGTCGCGGTCGCCCGGGCTCACGGCAGCTACGCCACCGCGCACGCCCATGGCGCCGAGGGCATCAAGGCCGCGATCCGCGCCGGGGTGCGCTCGATCGAGCATGCCAGCCTGATCGACGACGAGGGTCTGCGGATGGCGAAGGACGCCGGCGTGTGGCTGGTGATGGATATCTTCAACGGAGATTACATCGACGAGGTCGGCACGCGCGAAGGCTGGCCCGAGGAGTACCTGCGCAAGAACCGCGAGACCACCGACCTGCAGCGCGAGGGGTTCGCCAAGGCGGTGAAGCTGGGCGTGCCGATCGGCTACGGCACCGACGCCGGGGTCTATCCGCACGGGCTCAACGCGCGGCAGTTCGCCTACATGGTGCGCTTTGGGATGACCCCGTTGCAGGCGATCCGCTCGGCGACGGTCGAGGCGGCGCGGCTGCTCGGGCGCGAGGGGGACATCGGCTCGCTGCGGGCTGGGACGTTTGCCGACATGATTGCGGTGGCGGGGGACCCGCTGGCGGATGTGCGGGTGCTCGAGAGCGTTGCCGGGGTGATCAAAGGTGGCGTGCGGTATCGATAAAGTGCTGCGACATCGATCTGCTTCGATGTCCGCCCCCGGAGAGAAAGCGGAGCGCTAGGTTTGCGCCCAAAGTCGCGCTAGCCTGCCGGGACATGGCCGGCATGCCTCGATGCCCCGTCGATGCATCTCTGCTTTCGGAGGGGGATACGTGTCGCAGGACCACCTGGGGCTGTTCGATACACCGCCGACCCGGACGCAGATCCGGTTCGGGCTCGCCGTCGTCTTCATGCTATCGGTCGGCTACCTTGTTGCCTTGCCGCTGCGCGACGTTCGATTGCCGGAGGTCAACGCGTTCGTCCCGGCGATCGACGCCGTCATGTTCGTGGGCGACCTGATCACCGCCACCCTGCTCTACGCCCAGGCCTCCGTCTTTCGCTCGCGAGCCCTGACCGTCCTGGCGTCCGGCTTCGTCTTCGCCGCGTTGCTGCTGATCCCGCACGCCCTCACCTTTCCCGGCGCTTTTGCTCCGGACGGCCTGCTTGGCGCGGGCGTCAATACCACCGCGTGGACCTATTCCCTTCGGCGGTTGGCGTTTCCCATGGTGGCTATTCTCTATGTCATGCTCAAGCGCGCGGATGCGGCAGCGCCGCAGGGAAGCTCACGGCCGGCGGCCAGGGTCGGCGTGGGGGTGTTTGCGGCAATGCTCCTGGCCGGAGCGGCTGCGCTGCTGACGACTCGCGGACACGACTTGCTCCCGGCGTTCTTTGTCGATCGATCCGACCTGATCTATTCGAAGGTGGTCTGGCACCAGGCGGCCTTGTGCGGACTCAACCTCGTCGCGATAGCCTTGCTGTTGCGGAATCGCAGCTCGGTCCTCGACGTGTGGCTGCTGGTGGCGTTCTCGGGCTGGCTGATCCAGGCGCTGATGATCGTGACGCTGCAGAGCCGATTTACGGTGGGCTGGTACAGCCTGTTCGCCATCACGCTGGTCTCGCACCTCGTCATGATGCTCGCCCTGATCGCCGAGTCCAACCGGCTCTACGCGCGGCTGGCGTTATCGACAGCGGCGCGCGATCGGGAGCGCGATGCCCGGTGGATGTCGATGGAGGCCGTGTCGGCCGCGATCTCCCATGAAGTCGGGCAGCCGCTCAGCGCCGTGATCACCAACGCGACGGGCGCGCGGAATTGGCTGAACCGCGAGCAGCCGAATCCCGCAAAGGCTATCACCGCGCTGGATGCCATTATCGATGCCGGCAAGCGCGCCACCGACGTGACCAAGAGCATCCGGGCGATGTTCGCCCGGAGGCCCGGCGAAGTAAGCGCGTTCGACCTCAACGCCCTGGCCCTCGAGACCGCGTCGCTGCTCGACCGGGAGCTGGCCGGTGAACGGGTCTCGCTGCGCTTTGCGCTGGACGAGGCGCTGCCCCTGGTTGTGGCCGATCGAGTCCAGATTCAGCAGGTGCTGGTCAACCTACTGACCAATGCGATCGAATCCGTGCGTGCAACCCGGCGCACACCTCGCCGCGTTTCCATCCGTTCGGCACCGCTCGATTCTCGCAACGTCCTGCTCGAGGTCAGCGATACCGGCATCGGCATCGCGCCCGAGGACATGGCGCAGATCTTCCAACCCTTCTTCACCACCAAGGCGACTGGTACCGGCCTCGGCTTGTCGCTGTGCCGCACGATCGTCGAAGAACTTGGCGGGAGCCTGTGGGTCTCGCGGGGCGAGGAGCAGGGCGCGACCTTCCACCTGCGGTTGCCACGGGCAGGTGCCGACGCGCGCTGAAGACTTCGAACCCTCGGGATGCGGGGCGCGGTGTCGGCACGTCCGGCGCCGCCGTCAAACCGCCTGGCCCGCCGCCCAGCCGCTGGCCCAGGCCCACTGGAAGTTGTATCCGCCGAGCCAGCCGGTGACGTCGACGGCTTCGCCGATCGCGTAGAGTCCGGGGATGCGCCTGGCTTCCATGGTCTTGGACGACAGCTCGGCCGTGCTGATCCCGCCGGCCGTGACTTCGGCCTTGGCGAAGCCTTCGCTGCCGTTGGGCCGGAATGGCCAGCCGGCAAGGCGGGTCTCGGCGCCCTGCAGGGCCGCATCGGTGATGTTGGCGAGCGGGCCTTCGAGCCCGAGCCGGTCGCTCAGCGCGTCGGCCAGCCGGTCGGGAAGTGCGGCGCGCAGGGTGCCGCGCAGGGTGGCGCGGGGGTTCTGCTGCTTGGCGTCGCGCAGCCAGCCCGCTCGGGCCTCGGGCAGGAAGTCGATCTCGATCGTGCTGCCGCGGCGCCAGTAGGACGAGACCTGCAGGATGGCCGGTCCCGAGAGGCCGCGATGGGTGAACAGGGCGGCTTCGCGGAAGGTGGCCGGGCCGCAGCGGGCGACGACTTCGGTGGCCACGCCCGACAGCTCGCGGAACAGCGCGTCGTCGCCGCTCAGGGTCAGCGGGACCAGCGCCGGACGCGGCTCGACGACCTTGAGG
>Ga0255338_1005792_pt1 | contig 11041 bp, 6 predicted proteins | sample MeOH1_35cm_T4_19_FD_203715 | JGI IMG/M metagenome (GOLD analysis project Ga0255338, IMG submission 203715) | Sandy soil microbial communities from University of British Columbia, Vancouver, Canada - MeOH1_35cm_T4_195 | ecosystem: Engineered > Artificial ecosystem > Sand microcosm > Unclassified ... | reverse complement strand
CGCTACCTGGACCTCGATCGCAGCGTGACGGCCGTGCTCACGCCGCGCAATTCGGGCAAGGCGGTGCAGGCGCAGGGGTACGGCGGACAGGAGCACATCACGTTGAGCGAGGTGAAGCCGACCACGCTGCCGGCGTGGGCGCGGCCCGCGATCGAGCGGTTGAGCGTGCCGGAAACCAAGGTGAATCCGGTCGTCTCGAAGCTTGCCAACGGCATCACGCTCATCGTGCAGCCGGTGGACGTCAGCGACAGCGTGAGCGTGTTGGGCCACATCAAGAATCGTCCCGAGCTGCAGGTGCCTCCGGGCAAGGAAGGGTTGAACGACGTGGTGGAGGAGCTGTTTTCGTACGGCACGCGCGACCTCGACCGCCTTGCGCTGCAGAGCGCCTATGATGCCATCGGCGCCGAGGGACGTGCCGGACGCGAATTCGCGGTGGAGACGCTCACCGAGCACTTCGAGCAGGCGGTGGCGCTGCTGGCGCAGAACGAGCTGCAGCCGTCGTTTCCCGAGCAGGCGTTCGAGGTCGTGCGCAAGCAAGTCGCGGACACCGTTGCGAGCCGCCTCGAGAGCCCGAGCTATCTGCGCGAGCGCGCGTTGCTGGCCGCGGTGTTTCCGCCGGGGGATCCGACGCTGCGCGAGGCGCTGCCCGGGACCGTACAGTCCATCACGCTCGACGACGTGCGCAGCTACTATCGCGCGGCCTTCCGTCCCGATCTCACGACCATCGTCGTCATCGGCAAAGTGACGCCCGAACGCGCGCGGGCCGTCATCGAAAAACATTTCGGTCGGTGGAGCGCGACGGGACCGCGGCCGCAGACGGACCTGCCGCCCGTGCCGTTGAGCACGGCGACGGCGATCGCGGTGCCGGACGCGAGCCGCGTGCAGGATCGCGTCACGCTCGCGCAGACGATGGGACTCACCCGCCAGCATCCCGACTACTATGCCTTGCAGCTCGGCAACACCGTGCTCGGCGGCTCGTTCTACTCGACGCGGCTCACGCGCGACATTCGCATGGCCGCGGGGCTCGTGTACGGCATCGACTCGGCGCTGCAGATGAGCAAGACGCGCGGGCTGTATCTGGTGCAATACGCGTGCGATCCGGAGAACGTCTCGAAAGTCTACAACATGGTGCGGCGCGAGCTCGAGCAGATGCAGACGACGCCGGTGACGGACGGCGAATTGAAGCGCGCGCAGGCGCTGCTGCTGCATCGCATACCGCTCGAGGAAGCGAGCGTGTCGGACATCGCGCAGCGCATCGTTCAGCGCACGGTGCTCGATCTGCCGCTCGACGAATCCGCGCGGGCCGCGCGGCGCTATCTCGAGCTCGGTGCGCCCGACGTGAGGGCGGCCTATGCGAAATGGCTGCGTCCCGCGGAGTTCGCACGGGTGAGCCAGGGCCCGGCGCCGCAGTGATAGTCACTTGTTAAAAGCGGTGAACCGTGAACCGTGACCAGTGAACCGTGAATCGTGAGAGGCGTTCCAATGCCGCCTTCCGTCTTCACGATCACTGCGGCTGTATGCCGGCCGTCTTCGCGATCTCCGCATATTTCCTGAGATCCCTGGCGAGGAAGTCCGCGAATTCCTGCGGCGTGCTGCCGACGGGCTCGAGGTTGAGTGCCGTGAAGCGCTCTGTCGTCTCCGGCATCCGGACGACGTCGCGCACGGCCGCGCTCAATTTCTCGACCGCCGCTTTCGGCGTGCCGCGCGGGCCATAGAGACCGTACCAGCCTGTCATTTCGTAGCCTTTGACGCCGGCCTCGTCCACTGTGGGCAGGTCGGGAAGCTGGGGCGACCGCTTCGGCCCGGTGAACGCCAGCGGTCGCAGACGTCCGGCCTGAACCATGGGCACGACCACCGGGCTCGGCCCGAACATCAGCGGTATGTGGCCGCCCAGCAGATCGTTCACCGCCGGCCCAGCCGCCTTGTACGGCACGTGCAGTAGTTTCACATGCGCCATGATATTGAACAGCTCGCCCGCGAGGTGCGTGGAATTGCCGAAGCCCGCGGAGCCGTAAATGACCTTGCCCGGGGTCGCCTTCGCCAGCTCGATGAGCTGCTGCAGCGACCGCGCGGGAAACGACGGATGCGCCACGATCACGAGTCCGCCGGAATTCGCGATATGGTTGATGGCCGTGAAGTCGCGCAGCGCGTCGTACGGCAGCTTGCGGTATACCGCGGGGTTGATGGTATGCGCGCCTGCGGTGATGAGCAGCGTATAGCCGTCGGGCGCGGCGCGCGCTGCGATCTCGGTGCCGATGATGTTGTTCGCGCCGGCGCGGTTGTCGATGACCACGTTCTGGCCGAGCGCCTCGGGGAGCTTCGCGCCGACGATGCGACCCACGACGTCGATGGCGCCGCCCGGTGCGGCCGGCACCACGAGCCGTATCGGGCGCTCGGGATAAGCGGCCTCGCATACGGCTGCGTACCACAAGAGAATCACCGCTGCTGCGCGTGCGAGCATCTCGATCTCCTCCAGCGTGGGCGCGCGCCTGTCCGGCGTCTGCGCTGCTATTGCGGGCGTTACTCCATCAGCTCGGCATCCATGCCATGGGCGCCTGTCCGGCGAATTCCGTCTTGACGTCGATCACGGCGGGCAGCGGGGAAGTCAGCGCCTTTTCGAAGGCCTTGCGGAAATCCTGCGGTTTCTCGACCGTCAGCCCGACACAATCCAACGACTGCGCGATGCGGGCGAAGTCGGTGTTGGAGTATTCGTAGCACTCGCCTTTGCGGCTGTGATCCGTCCGTCCTTCGTAGGCGATGTTGAGATTGCGCAGCCCCTGCGACAGGCACCCGTTGTTGTTCACGATGGTGACGGTCTTGATGTTGCGCCGGCGCGCGGTCTCCAGTTCCGGGAGATGGTAGTAAAACCCGCCGTCGCCGCAGAAACAGATCACAGGCCGCTCGCCAGCCGCGCATTTCGCGCCCAGCGAGGCGGGAAAGGACCAGCCGAGCGAGCCAGCCGCGCGATGGTACTGCTGCGTCGGATGATTCAGGTACACCATAGTGCTGGTCCATATCGCCGCATAACCGGTGTCGGCGATGAGGATGGCGTCTTTCGGCAACACGTCCGTGAGCTCGCGGCAGATGCGCGCTGGCTGCATGGGTACCTGTTCCGATGCACGCAGCTTCTCCGCCTCCTCACGCCAGTCCTCGACGTGCGTGCGGCAGCGGGCGAGCCAGTCGTCGTGCTTCGCAGCAGCGGCAGCCTGTGCGAGCGCTTCCAGCCCCGCGCGCACGTCGCACTGTATGCCGATCGCGCCCGGATAGTTGCGGCCGAGCTCCACCGGATCGAGGTCGAGCTGGATCACGGCCGTGCCTGCGGCGGGCATCCTCCAGTTGCCGGTGGTGTGATCGCTCGTGTTGCTGCCGGCGTAAATGACGAGGTCCGCTTCCGCAACGATGTGATTGCCGCAGCTGCGTCCGTAGAGGCCCGTGGTGCCGAAATACAGCGGATGCGATGCCACCATGATCGTTTTCGCGTCGGGCGTGGCGACGACCGGCGCCTGGATGCGCTCGGCGAGGCGGGCGACGGCCTCTCCGGCATCGGCGATCGTGGCGCCGCGATCGGCGACGATCACCGGACGCGCTGCGGCCCCGACGGCCGCTGTCGCGCGCGCGACGGCGGCGGGGTCGGGATGCGGTCGCAGGGCAGGATAGCGCGTATGCGCGTCGTCGGCTGCGACGTCGAACGCGCCGGAGAGCGACGTGAGGGCGTCGCCGGTAAACCCCGCGATGTCGAGATGCACCGGTCGCGGCGTGCCGGTCGTCGCCGCACGGAACGCCTGCCGCAGCACATGCGGAATCTGCTCCAGCGCATCCATGCGCATGCTGCATTTCGTGACTGCCGAGAACAGCGGCTCGTGCGCGACTTCCTGATACGCGTTGCGATACTGCATGGGGGCCACGTGCCGCCCGGTGATCGCGATGACCGGCGAGTGGCCGAGATAGGGATCCTGCATGCCCGAGGCGAGGTTTGCGGCACCGACCGACTGGGCCATGCATACGCCGGGGCGGCCCGACACGCGGGCATAGCCGTCGGCCATGTATGCGACCGCTTTCTCGGAATGCCCGAGGATGCGTGTGATGCCCACATCCTCCATTTCCGCGAGCGCGCGGCGGAGAACGGCATCCATGAAAAAGACGTGCGTGACGCCGTACGCCTCCAGCATGCGCGCAACGAGCCGCGCTCCGGTCATGCTCTGTGCCATGGTCTCTCCTCCCTGGACGTAGACGAGCCGCGATTCGCGCATGGTAGCAGAGGCCCTGATCGCGCTGCAGGCGAACCTGCCGCAGGCTCGTGCCGCGGGCGGCACGATGGTTGCACAGCATGAGAAACCTGTCGGCTGACACGAACTGCAGCGCCGCGCCTCCCGTGAGCCGTATGTCCGGCGCACTGATCACTCAACTCTTTATCCAGCAACCGTCGTCAATGTCCGAGTCCATGCACGACGGCGCCGTAAACCGGTCGATGTGTTTCGCAGCGGTCCACGGCGCCGGATCCCTTCGTGGCCCCGCAGTGATCCTGCCGGCTTGCTGTGGGTGGTCTGCGCGGCACACTCCAGGGAGGCGACCGTGAGTCCGCCGGGCCGCGGCGGCGCGGCACCGATACTCGTGGTGAACGACGCCGAGGCGGCCCGGTATGTCATAACGCGCATGCTCGACCGGTCCGGCTTCCCGGTCGTGACGGCCGCGACGGGCGCCGAAGCGCTGCAGCGCCTCGCCGGCGGGGAGCCGCGGCTCGTCGTGCTCGACATCGAGCTTCCCGACATGAGCGGCCTCGACGTGTGCCGCGCGGTGAAGGCCGATCCTGCCACCCAGCACATCAAAGTGCTCCACACATCGGCCGTGCATGTCGCGACCGACAGCAAGATACACAGCCTCGAATCCGGCGCCGACGGCTATCTGAGCCAGCCCTTCGAGCAGGAAGAGCTCGTCGCCACCGTGCGCTCGCTCATCCGCCTCACCGAGACCGAGCAGGCCTTGCGCGACCGGGCACGCGAAGTCGACGAGGCCAACCGCAGGACGCACGAATTCCTCGCCATGCTCGCGCACGAGCTGCGAAATCCGCTCGCGGCGATCGTGAATTCGCTGCCGCTCATCGAGCAGCGCGACGCGACCGACGAGCCCGAGCGGACCGCGCGCGAAGTGATGCGGCGGCAGACCTCGCGGCTCACGCGGCTCGTCGACGATCTGCTCGACGTCGCGCGCGTGACGCAGGGCAAGATCGAGTTGAAGACCGAGACGGTGAATCTCACGGACGTCGTGATGCGCGTCGCCGAGAATGCGCGGCATTCGAAGATGGCGCCGCTCAAGCAGACGCTCGAAGTGAGCGTGCCGCCGTACACGTTGCTCTGTCGCGGGGATGAGATGCGACTGGAGCAGATCGTCACGAACCTCCTCGACAACGCATCGAAGTACACCGAGCCGGGTGGCTGGATCTGCATAGAGCTCGCCTACGAGCCCGGTCCGACTCGCGCCAGCATCATCGTGCGCGATTCCGGCATAGGCATTACGAGCGGCGCGCTCGGATCGATCTTCAACCTCTTCTCGCAGGCCGACGTGCCGCTGGCACGCTCGCGCGGCGGATTGGGCGTGGGCCTTACGCTGGTGCGGCGGCTCGTCGAGCTCCACGGCGGGACGGTCCAGGCACGCAGCGAAGGTGCGGGCAAGGGCAGCGAGTTCATCGTGACCCTGCCGCTTGCCGAGAAGCCGGCGCTGTCGCGCGCGGCGGGCAGTCCCGACGCGGCGGGGTCTCACGCCGCCGTGAAGCCGAGAAACATCCTGCTGATCGAGGACAACTACGATGCGCAAATGGCGCTCGCCATGCTGCTCGAGATGTGGGGGCACAAGGTCGACATCGCGCCCGACGGGCTCGCCGGCATTGCGGCTGCGACGCGCAACCTGCCCGACATCGCCTTCGTCGATCTCGGTTTGCCGGGTGTGGATGGCTTCGAGGTGGCGCGACGCATACGGGCAATGCCGGGCGGTAAAGACGTGCTCCTGGTGGCGCTCACCGGCTACGGCACGGCCGCTGATCGAGAAAAGTCGCTCGCCGCGGGTTTCGATCTGCATGTCGTCAAGCCGATCGAGCCTGAACAGCTGCTCGCGCTCGTTGCGGACGCCGACGCCGTGGTGCGCGCGCAGCAATCGCTCCGCGATGCACGCGTAACGGCGGGATCGCAGCCGTGCGCCGCGATCAGCGGGCGCCCACGCCCTTGATCTCCCCATCGAGCCGCACCGGCACGAGGCCGCGCGCTTCCAGCCACGACTCGAGATCGGCGGCCTCGAGCGGCCGGCAGTAGAGATAACCCTGCGCCCGCTCGCACGCGGCCGAGCGGAGGAACTCGGCCTGCGCTTCCGTTTCCACCCCTTCCGCGATGACGTCCAGGCCGAGGGTGCGACCCATGCTCAAGATGGCGCGCGTGATGGCCGCGGCATCGTCGCTCTCGCCCAGGTCGCTCACGAACGAGCGATCCACCTTCAAGCGTTGTATGGGCAGGTTGCGCAGATAGCTCAGGCTCGAGTAGCCCGCGCCGAAGTCATCGATGGCGAGCGTGAGCCCCTTCCGACTGAGTTGCGCGAGCGTATGGATCACGCCCTGCGCGCCGTGCATGAGCACGCTTTCGGTGAGCTCGAGCTCGAGGCTGTGCGCCGCGAGCCCGCATTCCTCCATGATCTCGCTCACGACTTGCGCGAAGCCCGGCTGGCGGAACTGTATTGCCGACACGTTCACGCACATGCGCACCGACTCCGGCAGCCCGTTCCAGCGGCTGCGCTGCCGGCATGCTTCGCGCAACACCCACACGCCGATGGGGTGGATGAGGCCGCTTTCCTCCGCCAGCGGAATGAAGCGGTCGGGCGGCACGATCCCGAGCTTCGGATGACGCCAGCGCGCGAGCGCTTCCATGCCCACCACCACGCCCGTCTCGATCTGGACCTGCGGCTGGTAGGCGAGACACAGCTCGCCGCGCTCCACCGCGTAACGCAGATCGTGCTCGAGCTGCAGACGCTCGGTCGCGCGCGCGTTCATGCTCTCCGAGTAGAACTGGTAGCGGCTGCGGCCCGACTGCTTCGCCGCGTACATGGCGGCATCCGCGTTGCGCAAGAGCTCGGTCATGCTCTCACCGTTGTCGGGAAATATCGCGATGCCTATGCTCGCGCCGGTGGCGAGCTCATGATGATCGACGAGGTAGGGCTGCGTCGCCTCCGCGAGGACTTTTTCCGCCACGCGCGCCGCGTCCTCGACGTGCGAGATGTCGGGCAGCAGCATCAGGAATTCGTCGCCGCCGTGGCGGCCCACCGTGTCGGAGGCGCGCACGCACCGCAGCAGCCGCTCGGCCACCCGCTTCAGCACCTGGTCGCCGACGAGATGGCCGAGCGAATCGTTGATCAGCTTGAAGCGGTCGAGATCGGCGAACAGCAGCGCGAGCCGATTCCCGCGACGGCGTGCCTGCTCGATCGCGACGTCGACGCGGTCGGAGAGGAGCGAGCGGTTCGGCAGGCCGGTGAGCACGTCGTGGTGCGCGAGGTGGCGCACGTGCTGCTCGGCGAGCTTGCGCTGTGTCTCGCGCACGAAGTTGTCGAGCGCGAAGGACACGTTTTCCGCCATCTTGCGCAGGAGCAGGACGAGCTCCGCGTCGAAGAACCGCCACTCGCGCGCATACAGGCACAGGGCGCCCACGACCTTGTCGGACTGCGTGAGCGGGATCACCGCGAGCGCCCGGATGTCGTACTTCTCGGCGTAGGAGCGCCACGGCCCGCCCGTCTGCTCGCCGGCCTCGTCGAGGATCTGCGGCCGGTTTTCGCGTATCGCCGTCGCGGTGGGGCTGTTGCCGCGCAGCCGCGCGGCGCTGATGCGGGCGCAGGCGCCGGGCACGTAATCGGCCTCCGCGCCGGCCGCGGCGGCGGCGCGTATGGATTCGTCGACCCAATCGACGAGCCCGATCCATGCGAGCGCGAGGTTGCCTTTCTCGACCGCGATCTCGCACACGCGCTCGAACAGCAGATCGCGCTCGGTGATGCGCATGATCGCCTCGTTCGTTTCGCTCAACGCGGCGTAGAAGCGCGTGAGCCGCTCGATGTGCTGCTCCGCGCGCTTGCGCTCGGTGATGTCGCGGACGATGAGGGAGTTGCCGATGATCTCGCCCGCGTCGCTGCGGATGGAGGACAACGTGAGCGAGACGTCGACCCTGCGGCCATTCTTGGTCACGCGCACCGTGTCGTACGTTTTGAGCGGCAACCCTTGCGCAAGCATCTGCCGGTTCCGCGCGACTTCCTCGTCGAACTCGGGCGGTATGATGAGGGCGATGTTCTGCCCGATCGCCTCCTGCGCCGTGTAGCCGAACAGCCGCTCGGCCGCCGGGTTCCACGACACGACACGCAGGTCCAGGCCGCGGCTGATGATGGCGTCGGCGGAGTTGTCCACGATGGCGGCGAGCCGCGCGTCGGTGCTCGCCGCATGGTGCCGCTCCATGGGGCGCGAGAGCTGGGCGCCGATGTTCGCGATGTTGTCGAGGAAGAGCTGGTCGGGCTTGCGCACCTCGTCGCCGAAGAACTCGAATATGGCGGCGATCTCCCCGTGCAGCAGCACCGGAAACGCGAAACCCGAGCGCGCGCCCAGCTCGCGCAGGCGCCGCGTCCGCCGGCCCAGCGTCGACTGATCGATGTCCTGCATCCATACCGGCGAGCGCGTGCGTATGCAGCGGCCGAGAAAAGAGCCGGTGAGACGCGAGTAATCGTAGCCCACTTCATGCTCGACGAGGGACGTGAAGCGCTGGTCGCCGCCGAAGTCCCAGATGGCGTCCACGGTCTCCTCGAGCCCGGTGCCGGGCGCGAACGTGACGACGTGTCCGAAGAGCCAGCGGCCGTGCGCGCGGATGAGGCGCAGCGAGGTCTGCAGCGCCTGCGCGGGGGTGCTCGCTTCGTTCGCCGCCGCAGCGAGGTGTCCGAGGAGCTGGACGAGGTCGTAGTGCCGTTGCTGCTGCCGCTCGCCGCGATGGACGAATCTGTGCAGCAACCCGGCAAGGAGCGCTCCTCCCGTTGCGCAGAGCAGTAGCGCGAGCGCAGTCACGGCGCCGGGCGGGCCGCGATATGCGTCAGGCGCCGCGCGATCGTGGACCGCGGCGCGAGGCAAACGACATGCAGCACGTTACTCCTCCGTAGATGCCGGAGCGGGTTTCCGTCTTCGCGGCATAGTGTCTACTCTGCTGTGCACGGGACCGGGCAGGTGGCCGTCATCACGCTCTCCCCGGTCCGGCAGTCTGTGTCGCCGGCACACTGGAATGCGGGGGACTGCTCTACAATGCCGTCGGGCTTCGAGCCTTCGGTCTGATGAACAAAACCGTAACCATAGCAGCAAATCGACAAGGAAACGGCATGAACAGGGGCAGCTTCTTTCCCGTAATCGGCGCGGTGCGGCAGTCGCCGACCGGTGTTCTCGCGCGCGCGATGCAGATCGCGCTGGCCGCCGGTGCATTGACCCTCGCGCTGCCGGGGGCCGCGCAGACCTATCCCGAGCGCCCGATACGGATGGTCGTGCCCTTTGCGCCCGGGGGCGGCCTCGACATTCTCGCCCGTCTGCTCGGGCAGAAGTACCTGGAGACGATGGGGCAGCCGACCGTCGTCGACAATCGCACCGGCGCGGGCGGCAACATCGGCGCGGACATCGTGGCGAGGGCGGCACCGGACGGCTACACGGTGCTGCTGACCAGCACCTCGCTCGCGGTCAACATGACGCTGTACCGCAAGCTGCCTTACGACGCGGTGAGGGACTTTGCGCCGGTGTCGCTCGTTGCGTCCGTTCCGCTCGTGCTCGTGGTGCATCCGTCGGGTCCGAAATCGATCCGGGAGCTCATCTCTGCCGTGAAGGGGAGACCCGATGCCTACAACTACGCGTCCAACGGCGCCGGCACCACCAGCCACCTCTCGGGCGAGCTCGTGAACATACTTGCCGGCGTGCACATGACCCACATCCCTTACAAGGGCGGCGTGCCGGCAACGTCCGCCGTTGCCGCGGGAGAGGCACAGCTGCTGTTCACCACCATACCGTCGGCGATGCCGCAGATCAAAGCGGGCAAGGTGCGGGCGATCGCCGTGTCGACCACGCAGCCTTCGTCGGCGCTGCCGGGCGTGCCGTCGATGAGCACCGTGCTCGCCGGCTTCGACACCGATAACTGGTATGCGCTGTTCGTGCCGGCCGGCACACCGCGTCACGTCATCGCGCGGCTGCATTCGCAGACGGCGCAAGCGCTCAAGGCGCCGGACGTCCATGATTTCCTCGCGCGCGATGGCGCGGAGGGGATAGCGAGCAGACCCGAGCAGCTGAAGACTTACTTCGCAGCCGAGGTGACGAAGTACGCCAAGCTCGTGCGCGCGTCCAAGGCTACGGTGGATTGAGCGCCGCGGCCTTTGTCGCGCACGCGCCAAACGACCGACGTCCCATTTGCGGCATCAATCTCTCTCCGGGAGAGAGAATGGTGAGCGTCAGGGAACTATCGAGAGCTCGACAAGGCGCGCGTGCGGATACTCAACGGCGCGTCGACTGCTCCCTCGGCATGCTTCGATGCGTCGAGCCGTGCCAGGGCGCATTTTCCTGGGCATTATGGAAGAGATAACCGTTGGCCGCCGCAGCCGATACGCAAGCGTCATAGGCGGAATAGGATGCGCTCGATTCGGAGAGCACGACGCGCCCGGGCGTGAGAGTCTGCCAGCGCCAGCGGCGGTCTTCGCCGACGAAGAAACGCCATACTACTGTGCTCATGACCATCCTCCTTCCGTTTCATCATTATGGCGCCGCTGCAGGTTTGCGCACCGGCGGGTGACGGGAACCAACAAGTAAATGTATCACTTTTGGAGCGGCCCGGCGCGTATGAAGGCCGGGCATGCTTTACGCGCCGACCGCGTAGCCTAGCCGACCAGCTGCTCGGCCACTTCGATCAGCGCTTTTTCATGCAGCAGCGCATTGCCGCGCTCCTGTTCCTGCATCGCGAGTCTCACGATGCGGTTCAATTCGCTCGTCTTCATGCCGAGCCGCTCGGCGACG
>Ga0255338_1005791_pt1 | contig 11043 bp, 10 predicted proteins | sample MeOH1_35cm_T4_19_FD_203715 | JGI IMG/M metagenome (GOLD analysis project Ga0255338, IMG submission 203715) | Sandy soil microbial communities from University of British Columbia, Vancouver, Canada - MeOH1_35cm_T4_195 | ecosystem: Engineered > Artificial ecosystem > Sand microcosm > Unclassified ... | reverse complement strand
TTCGTCTCGATCCAGCGCCGGTACTCGCCGCTCCTCACCTGCGCCACCCAGGCCGCGTTGTCGAGGTACCAGCGCACCGTGCGCTCGAGCCCGCTCTCGAACGACTCGCGCGGCGACCATCCGAGTTCCGCGCGGATCTTGCGCGCATCGATCGCGTAGCGCCGGTCGTGGCCGGGCCGGTCGGCGACGTAGGCGATGAGTCCCCGGTAGCCGCCTTCGCGCGCGCGCAGCGCCTGGAGCGCGTCGCACAGGGCGTGCACGACCTCGATGTTTCGCCTCTCCGCGCCGCCGCCGATGTTGTACACCTCCCCGGGACGGCCCCTCGCGAGCACCATCCGGATGGCCTCGCAGTGGTCGCCCACGTAGAGCCAGTCGCGCACCTGGCGGCCGTCGCCGTACACGGGCAAGGGCTTGCCCTCCAGGGCGTTGGCGATCATCAGGGGAACGAGCTTCTCGGGAAACTGGAACGGACCGTAGTTGTTGGAGCAGTTCGTCGTGAGCACCGGCAGCCCGTAGGTATGGTGATAGGCGCGCACGAGGTGGTCGCTCGCCGCCTTGGAGGCCGAGTAGGGGCTGTTGGGCGCATAGGCCGTGGCCTCCGAGAAGGCGGGGTCGCTTTCCGAAAGGGAACCGTAGACCTCGTCGGTGGACACGTGCAGGAAGCGGAAGGCCTCGCTCTCGGCGCCCCGGAGCGACTGCCAGTGGCCACGCGCGGCCTCCAGCAGCCTGAAGGTGCCCACGACGTTGGTCTGGACGAATTCTCCCGGCCCGTGGATCGAGCGGTCGACGTGGCTTTCCGCGGCGAAGTGCACGACGGCGCGCGGCCGGTGCTCGGCGAACAGGGCCTCGACGGCCGGCTGGTCGCCGATGTCGCCCTTCACGAAACGGTGGCGCGGCTCGCCGGCGAGCGAGGCGAGGTTGGCGAGGTTGCCCGCGTAGGTGAGCTTGTCGAGGTTAACCACCGGCTCTCCTCCGTCCGCCAGCCAGTCGAGGACGAAATTGGAGCCGATGAAGCCGGCGCCGCCGGTCACCAGGATGGTCATTTCCCCGCCTTCTGCAGCTCGATGAGCTTGAGGTACTTGTGAAAGGTGTTGTTGCAGCCGATCACGACGTGCGCGAAGCCCGGGCCACCGTCGAGAAAGCCCAGCTTGACGACGTAGAACTTGAGGAAGCGCACCACCGGGTTCACGAAGAGCTTCACGTAGCCCGCGCGGACGCCCTGCCGATAGAGTGCCTGCGCGTGCAGCGTCGTGTAGCGGTTCTGCTTGGTCATGTAGGTGGCCACGTCCTCGGCGGAATCGTGGAGGAGGTCGCCGTCGAGCCGCCCGACCTCGGCCGTCGTGAGGACCGCCTCGTGCACGTCGTCGTTGGACCAGCTCGCATGCGCCCGGTGGAAAAGCCGCAGCGTCCAGTCCGGGTAGCCTTCGCCGTGGGCGAGCCATGCGCCGAGGAAGCGATTGCGCCGCGCCACGCGCCAGGCCTTGAAGCGGCCGCCGGACAGCGCCTCGCGGATCGACTGCGCGAGCCGCGGCGTCACCCGCTCGTCGACGTCGAGGCAAAGCACCCAGTCATTCCTCGCGGCGGAGACGGCGAACTGCTTCTGGCGCCCGTAGCCGAGCCAGTCCTTGCGGATCACGCGCGCGCCGCGGGACTCGGCGATGCCCACGGTGCCATCGACGCTCCCGGAATCGACGACCAGCACTTCATCGGCGAACCCGACGCTCGCGAGGAGTTCGCCGATCTGCGTCTCGGCGTTCAGCGCGATGACGGCGACCGTGAGGGGCAGCTTTTCGGCGGTTGGAGCCACGGGGGGGATAGGTGGACGGGCGAGGGATGCATTTTACCGGTTACCGTGCCCTGCGCCCCGGCTTCGACCCCAAGCGCGGCAGCCGATTTAGAATGCGCCATGCCCGCACCGCGCGCCCTGTTCGTGAAGCTCTCCTCGCTGGGCGACGTGATCCACCACTTCCCCGCGGTCTCCGACCTGCGCGCGCACCGCCCGGAGGTGGCGATCGACTGGGCGGTCGAGGAAGCCTACGCGCCGCTCGTCCGGCTTCACCCGGCGCTCGCGCGGGTGATTCCCGTCGGCCTGCGGCGCCTGCGCTCGGGCCTCCTCCAGCCCTCCGCGTGGACCGCGATCACGGGGGCGCGGCGCGCGCTTCGCGAGCGGGCCTACGACTGGATTGTCGACTCCCAGGGATTGCTGAAGAGCGTGGCCGTGGCGCGGCTTGCGCGCGGTCCCGTCTTCGGCTTCGACCGCCGCAGCGTCCGCGAAAGGGCGGCCGCGCGCTTCTACGACCAGGCCCTCGCGGTGCCGAAGAAGCTGCACGCCGTCGAGCGCAATCGCCGCCTGGTGGGAGCCGTCTTCGGCTACGCGCCGGAGGGCCCCCCGGACTACGGCCTCGCGGCTCCCGCCGAGTCGCCTGCCTGGGCGCCGCCCGGCGAGTACGTCGTGGCCCTTCACGCCTCGAGCCGCCGCGACAAGCGCTGGCCCGACGACCGGTGGACCGCGCTGGCGGACCGCCTGCGCGCCGAGTCGATCGCCGTCGTCTACCCCGCGGGCTCCGAGGCGGAGCGCGTGCAGGCCGCCCGGCTCGCGGCCACCTCGCCGGGAGCGATCGCCGCCCCCGCCATGGCGCTGCCGGCGGCCGCGGCACTGCTCGCCCATGCCAGCGCGGTCGTCGGCGTCGACACGGGACTCACGCACCTCGCGGTCGCGCTGGGAGCTCCCACTGTGGGCCTCTATGTGGCTACCGAGCCCGGCCTCACCGGGCTGCACGGCGGCGAGCACACGGTGAACCTCGGTGGCCCGGGCGAGATCCCTACCGTCGAGCAGGTCATCCGCGTCCTCTTCGGGACGACGGCAGGAGCTTGATGGCCCGTCTCGCCTATAGCGCCCTTCTCTGGCTCGCGCTGCCCTTCGTGCTGGCCCGCCTTGCATGGCGCGCGCGCCGCCAGCCCGGCTACCTCGAGCACCTGGGCGAGCGTTTCGGCGCCGCACCGGCGCCTGGCGGCAATCCGGTGATCTGGGTGCACGCCGTCTCCGTGGGCGAGACGCGCGCCGCGGCCCCCCTGGTCGCACTGCTTCGCCGCGACCATCCCGGGGCCTCGATCCTGCTCACCCACATGACGCCCACCGGGCGCGCCACCGGCCGGGAGATCTTCGGCGATGGCGTCACCCAGTCGTGGCTTCCGTGGGACCACGTCTTCGCCGTGCGCCGCTTCCTGCGGCGAACCAGGCCCGCCTTCGGCGTGCTGATCGAGACGGAAATCTGGCCCAACCTGCTGGCTGAATGCGACTCGCAGGCCGTCCCCGTCTTCCTCGTCAACGCAAGGCTTTCGGCGCGCTCGGCGGCCGGCTATGCCCGCGTCGCCCCGCTGGCCCGCGAGGCGATCGGCCACCTGGCCGGAGTGGCCGCGCAGACCGTCGAGGACGCCTGGCGGCTCGAGGCGCTCGGCGCGAGGGACGTGGCCGTGACCGGCAACATCAAGTTCGACCTCGCGATTCCCGAGGACACTTCCGAGCGGGGCGGCGAGCTGCGAGCGCTGTTCGGCCGCGGGCGCCGCGTCTGGGTCGTGGGCAGCACTCGCGACGGCGAGGAGTCGATGATCGTGGATGCCGTCGAGGCCGCAAGTCCGCCGCCCGACGTCCTCGTCGTCTTCGTGCCCCGCCATCCGCAGCGGTTCGAGGAGGTGGCGGCGCTCCTCGCCTCGCGCGGCGGTCCGGTCGCACGGCGCAGCCTGGGCGAGCCGGTGCAGGCGGCGGCGCGTTACGCGCTGGGAGACTCGATGGGAGAGATGCTCGCCTACTACGCGGCGGCCGACGTCGTGTTCGTGGGCGGCAGCCTCAGGCCGTTCGGCGGGCAGAACCTCATCGAGCCCTGCGCGGTCGGCCGTCCGGTGATCTTCGGGCCGCACACCTTCAATTTCGAGAGCGCGGCGCAGGCCGCGCTCGCCGAAGGCGCCGGGCTTCGCGCGCGCGATGCGGCGGAGGCGGTGGCGATGGCGCTCGCCCTCCTCGACGACCCCGCGCGCCGCGCGGACATGGGCCGGCGCGCCGGACGATTCGCGCAATCGAGCCGCGGCGCCCTCGAGCGCCTGGCCGCCTGGCTCGCCCCGCGACTGGCCGCTAGCCGCGACCCAGCGCGCGGTTGACCTGCTCGAGGTCCGGCTCGGCGAGCGTGCCCGTGGCCGACTTGAGCCGCAGCGTGTTCATGACGTACGCGTAGCGCGCCTGCAGCAGGTCGCGGCGCGTCTGGAATACCTGCTGCTGCGCGTTCAGGACGTCGACGCTCGTGCGCACGCCAACGTCGCGGCCGAGGATGGTCGAGTCCAGCTGGCTCTGCGTGGAGGCGAGCGCCTGCTCGAGCGCCCTCACCTGCGCGATGCCGCTCGTCACGTTGAGGTAGCTCTGGCGCACCGACTGGGCGACGGAGCGTTGCGTGCCCTCGAGATCCTGCTCGGCCTTGTCGCGTCCCGCGAGCGCCTGCCGCACGCGCGACTGCGTGGCTCCGCCGGCGAAGATCGGCACCGAAAGCTGCAGGCCGACGGCTCCGCTGTTGGTGGTCAGGTCGCTCGTCCCGAGGCCCTGGGTGGGCCCCTTGGAATGCGTGTAGGAAGCGGCGAGATCGACGGTCGGGTAGTGCCCCGCGCGGACCCGCTCGACCTCCTTCTGCGCGATCTCGAGCGCCGCGCGCGACACGGCGATCGAGAAGCTCGAGGTCGAGGCCGCAGCCACCCATTCCTCGATGTTGGCGGGCTTCGGGGTGGCCAGCGTCAGCGGATCCTTGAGCGGCGTGAGCGCGTCCGCGGGCTTGCCGACCAGCTGCTGCAGGGCCCGCTTCTTCACTTCGAGGTCGTTCTTGTCGGAGATCTCCTTGGCCACGGCCTGGTCGTAGCGCGCCTGCGCCTCGAGCGTGTCGACGATGGTGGACGTGCCCACCTCGAAATTGCGCTTGGCCTGCGCCAGCTGCTCCGCGATGGCCGTCTTCTGCGCTTCCGACAGCGCGACGTTGTCCTGCGCGAGGAGCACGTCGAAATAGGCCTGGGCCACCCGCAGGATGAGGTCCTGCTTCGCGGTGGCGAAGGTGGCTTCCACCTGCAACACCTGCCGCTCCGCCTGGGAGATGGCGACCCAGTTCTGCCACCGGAAGATCGGCTGGGACAGCGTGACCGCGTAGTTCTGCGTGTTGTAGTCGACCTGCGGCGCGACGGAGGTGTCGACCTGGTTGCGGAACCGGGAGGCGGACCCGTTCACGTTGGGCAGGTAGCCGGCGCGCGCCTGCGGCAGCACCTCGAGACCCGCCTGGTACTGCGCCCGGGCCGACTGGTAGACGGGGTCGCTCACGAGCGCGTCGCGGTAGACGCCGAGGAGGTCCGCGCCGTGGGACGAGAAGGCGAGACCCGAGGCGGCAAGGAGGAGGACGAGGCGTTTGGGATTCATCTGGAAGTCTTTCGGTTCGTTGTTCGGTTGGGGTTGGACGCGAGGGAGCAGGAAACCGGATTCCTCCCGGCCGCCCCGTCAGTACACCGCCATGCCCTGGTCCACGGTGCGCGCCCAGGCATCGATTCCGCCGCTCAGGTTCACCACGTCGGCGAATCCGCAATGCTCGAGGTAGGCGGCGGCCCGCAGGCTCCTCACGCCATGGTGGCAGATCACGACCATGGGGCGGGAGCGGTCCAGCTCCTCGACCCGCGCGGGCAGCTGCGCAAGCGGAACGAGGCGCGAGCCCTCGATGCGGCAAACGTCATATTCCCACGGCTCGCGCACGTCGAGGAGCATCGCCGACTCCCCATCGGCCTCGAGCCACGACTGCAATTCTGCGGCTCCCATGTGGCGCATCAGAATCGGAAGCGCGCGGGCGCCTGGGCGTTCACCAGGGGCTTCAGGATCGTCTCGAAGACCTCGGTGCGCCGGAACGACCCGCCGGCGCCGCGCTCGACGACGACCGCCTTCATCACCGGGGCATCGCCCACGACCGTGAACAGGCGCCCGCCGGGATTCAACCGGTCGAGGAAGGCCCGGGGCAGCTCCGGCGTGGACCCGGTGATCACGATGACGTCGAAGTCGGATCCGCCCAGAGGCGCGCGGGCGCTGTCACCGCGCATGAGCGTCACGTTGGCGATTCCCGCGCGCGCGAGGTTCGCCGCGGCGCCCGCATGCAGGTCGTCGTGGATCTCGGCACTGGTCACGTGCGCCGCGCGTCGGCCGAGAAGCGCCGTGAGGTAACCCGACCCCGTTCCCACCTCGTACACAGTTTCCTCCGGACGCACCGCCAGCTCCTGCAGGATTCGCGCCTCGACCTTCGGCTGCATCATCGCCTCGCCGTGGCCGATCGGAATCTCCATGTCGGCGAACGCGAGGGCCTTGTGCGGCCCCGGGACGAAAAGCTCGCGCTTCACCTCGAAGAGAAGGCCCAGGACTTCGGGGTCCAGGACCTCCCATGGCCGGATCTGCTGCTCGACCATGTTGAAGCGGGCTTGCTCGAAGTTCATGGTAACGGAGGCCAGGGAGAGGGAAAAAGTCGAATTGTATCAAAGCGAAACGGGGATTTACGGCACGTGGCGGCGTCAATCGAGGGTTTCGCGGTAGCGTGCCATCGCGATCGCCCCCGCCGCCGCGAGAAACGCGGCGAGCGCCGCCACCTCGAGGGCGATGTCTCCCCACTGGTTCCCCTTGAGGAGGATGCCGCGCACGATCCTCAGGAAATGGGTGAGGGGAAGGACCTCGCCGATCGCCTGCGCCCAGCCCGGCATGCCGCGGAACGGGAACATGAAGCCCGACAGTAGCATCGATGGCAGGAAGAAGAAGAACGTCATCTGCATGGCCTGCAGCTGATTGCGCGCGAGGGTCGAGAACGTGAAGCCCACGGCGAGGTTGGCAGCGATGAACAGCACGAGTATGGCCGACAGGAGCGCGAGGCTTCCGACCATCGGCACCCGGAAGAGCGCCCACGAGGCCACCAGGATCACCACCACCTGGACGTATCCGATGAGGATGTAGGGCAGTATCTTGCCCGCCATCACCTCGAACGGGCGAACCGGCGTGGCGAGCAGGTTTTCCATCGTGCCGCGCTCGCGCTCGCGCGTCATCGCGAGCGCCGTCATCATCACCATCGTCATGGTGAGCACCACACCCATGAGGCCGGGCACGATGTTGTAGGCCGTGATGCCCTCGGGGTTGTAGAGCCGGTGCACGCGCAGCTCGAACGCGGGCGGCCCCGCGCGCAGTCCGGCCAGCGCGCCGCCCATGTCCCGATCGACCGCGGTCTGGTTAAGCGTCTGCAGCGCCGCCAGCGCGTTGCCCGTGGCCGCGGGGTCGGACGCGTCCGCCTCCATCAGCGCCACGGGGCGCTCGCCGCGCTGCAGCTTGCGCGAGAAATCCGCCGGCAGGTGCAGAACGAACTGCACGTCGCCCTCCGCCATGAGCGCCCGGGCGGCGCTCTCGGTGGCTGGCTGCGCCACCACGCGGAAGTAGCCGCTCGCCTCGAGGGCGTGCACGAGGGAGCGCGAGAAGGGGCTCGATTCCGCCGACACCACCGCCATGGGCAGGCTCTTCGGGTCCATGTTGATCGCGTAACCGAAGAGGACGAGCTGCAGGACGGGGATGCCCACCATCATCGCGAACGTGAGCCGGTCGCGTCGGACCTGCGTGAATTCCTTCACGACGATGGCGGCGAAGCGGTCCCAGGAGAACATGGCCCTAGCCCTGCGCTTCGCGAGCCGCGACGACCGGCTCCGGCGCCCGGCGCATGAGATGGATGAACACGTCCTCGAGGCCGGGCTCGATGGGGGAGAACCGCAGGCCGTTTCCGGCGGCCGCGCTCGAGACGCTGGCCGCCAGCGCCCCGGCGTCCGTGCCGCTCACGTGCAATCGCGCGCCGAAGGGCACGACCATGTCGACGCCCGGGGCGCCGCGCAGCCGCGCCGCGGCGGCGGCGACCTCCTCGCCCTCGAGCGCCCAGGTGAAGAGCTTCGCGCCGGCCACGACCTCTTTCGCGGTTCCGCTCGCGAGGAGCTTGCCGTAGGCGATGTAGGCAAGCGCGTGGCAGCGCTCGGCCTCGTCCATGTAATGCGTGCTCACGAGCACGGTCATCCCTTCATGGGCGAGCAGGTGCAGGTGCTCCCAGAACTCGCGTCGCGCGCCGGGATCGACGCCTGCCGTGGGTTCGTCGAGAAGCAGGAGCCGGGGGTCGTGCAGCAGGCAGGCCGCGAGCGCGAGGCGCTGCTTCCAGCCGCCCGAGAGCGTCCCGGCGAGCTGCCCCCGCCGGGACGTGAGTCCGAGACGCTCCAGCGCCTCGTCGACCCTCCGGCGACGGTGGGCCAGCCCGTAGACCCGTGCCACGAACGCGAGGTTCTCCGCGATCGACAGATCCTCGTAGAGGCTGAAGCGCTGCGTCATGTAGCCCACTTCGCGCTTGATGAGCGCGGACTCGCGCAGGATGTCGAATCCCAGGCATGTGCCGGTGCCCTCGTCGGGCGTGAGCAGCCCGCAAAGCATGCGGATCGTGGTCGTCTTGCCGCTGCCGTTGGGGCCGAGGAAGCCGTAGATCTGCCCCTGGCGCACCTGGAGTCCGAAATGGTCGACGGCGACCTTCCCGCCGAAGCGCTTGGTGAGGCCGGCGACGTCGATGGCGAGGGCGGCTTCGGACATGGCGCGATCAGCGCAGCGTCACGTCGAGTGGTTGCCCCGGCTTGAGCCGGAGCGCGTCGGCGGGCGACGGGCGCGCCTCGACCAGGTAGACGAGCTTGGCGCGGCTGTCCTTGCTGTAGATGACCGGCGGCGTGAATTCGGCCTGCGGGGAGATCCACGTGACCGCGGCGCGGATGGGCTCGGCGCACCCGTCGCAGCGCAGCTCCACGGCCTGCCCCACTTTCAGCGCCCCCAGGCGCGGCTCGGGGACGTAGAAGCGCGCCTTCACGTTTTCCGGGGGCAGGAGCGTGAGGACCGGCTGGCCGGCCCCCACCCATTCGCCGCGCACGAAGAGCGTGTCGGTCACCACCCCCGACACCGTGGACACCGCCGTCCTTTGCTTCAGGCGCCAATCGGCCTGCTCGAGGGCTGCCGTCGCGGCGGAGGCCTGCGCCTCGGCCGCCCGGATCTCGTCGGGGCGGGAGGCGAGTTGCGCCGTGGCGATCTGCGCTTTCAATTCGTCGAGGCGCGCCGAGTCGCGCTCGACGGCGGTCCGCGCCTCGTCGAGGCGCTGGCGGCTGACGAAACCCTTCGCCACCAGGTCCTGCTGCCGCTTGAGCTCGGTGGCCGAGAGTGCCGCCGCGGCCTGGGCCTGCGCCAACTGGGCGCGAATCGCTTCGATCTCCGAGGGGCGCCTTCCCTTTCGCAGGTTTTCCAGCTGCGCCTGGGCCTGCCGGGCGCGGTCCTCGGCTTCCCGCCGCGCGGCGGATTCGTTCTCGGCCTCCAGGGCGAAGAGCGGCGCCCCGGCCTGCACCCGGCTGCCGCGCTGCACGTCGAGCCTCACGAGCGTCCCCGCGAACGGGGCGGCCACGCGCACGAACTCCCCCTCGGCGTAGCCTTGGAGGGCCGTCTCCTGCGGCGATCCGCAGGCGGCGAGCGCGGCGGCGAGGACGAGTATCCGGGCATTCATCATGCGGCTTCTCCTTTGCGCCTCTTTGGCGGCAGGGGCGCCTTGAGCGTGGCCAAGGCAGCCAGCGCGAGGTCGATGCGCTCGTCGAGCGCCCGCTCGGTCAGGACGCTGGCGCGCATGTCCTGCCTGAAGGCAGGGTCCAGGGCCGCGCTGTCGGCGAGGGCGCCGCCGAGCAGGATGGGCATGCCGACCGCCCCCGCGCAGAACGCGAATGCCTGCAGCGGCGCCATCGGCCTGAGCTCTCCCCGGTCCTGCCCCGCGGCCACGAGACCCACGACGACGCGCAGGTGGCGCGGGAAATTGTCACGCAGGAATTCCCGGGCGATCGCGTTGCCGCCGAGCGCGTCGGCCAGGACCCGCGCGAGAAGCGACCTGTTGGACTGCAGGAAGCGGCCGATCACGCGCAGGGCGGCACGAAGGTGCGCCGTCGCCGTCGCCTCCGCCGGGGCGCGCAGCGCGAGCTGCGAGAACATCTCCTCGTAGGCCGCCTGCATCACCGCGCGCAGGAAGACCTCGCGGGTGCGGAAATGGTAGTGGAACATGCCGATGTTCACGCCGGCCGCCTCCGCGACCTGCCGGATGGTGAGGCCGGAGCAACCGTGCACCGGAAGCAATTGCCTGCCTGCAGCGAGGAGGGCCCGGTCGAGATGGCGGGAAGGGCGTGGCATGGTCGCGAGCGGTTTCCGCCAAAACTGTACAATCGACTAATAATACCGTCAAGGGCTTCCGCCCGAGGAGGCGGATGCCGGCGGGCGGAAGTCATTTGCGCGGGCCGGATCCTTCCGGTAGCTTGTGCAGTCCAAACGCAGGGGTCCGGGCATCCGCCCGGTGAGAGAGTCCCTTCGAACCTGAACCGGGTCATGCCGGCGTAGGGAGCGTGGGCCCCGCCTTCCGCTCCTCGCCGCCACCCGCTGGAGCACACCATGAACGCAAGCCCCAAATTCATCGCCGCGTCGGCTCACGTCGACGAGGCCGCCGTCCAGCCCCTCCCGCGCTCGCGCAAGGTGTACGCCGAGGGCTCGCGTCCCGACATCCGCGTGCCGATGCGCGAGGTCTCGCAGTCCGAAACGCCGGCGACCTTCGGCGCGGAGGCGAACCCGCCCGTGTTCGTCTACGACACGAGCGGCCCCTACACCGACCCGGCTGCGCGCATCGACATCCGCTCGGGTCTGCCAGCGCTTCGGGCGGGCTGGATCGAAGAGCGCGGCGACACGGAGCTCCTCGACGGCCCCACGTCGCGATTCGGCCGGGAGCGGCTCGCCGACCCGAAGCTCGCCGAGCTGCGCTTCGACCTGAAGCGCGCCCCGCGCCGCGCGAGGGCGGGCAGGAACGTCACGCAGATGCACTACGCGCGCCGCGGAATCGTCACGCCCGAGATGGAGTTCGTCGCCATCCGCGAAAACGGACGCCGCCGGGAGTATCTCGAAGAGCTCAGGGCCGC
>Ga0255338_1005790_pt1 | contig 11043 bp, 9 predicted proteins | sample MeOH1_35cm_T4_19_FD_203715 | JGI IMG/M metagenome (GOLD analysis project Ga0255338, IMG submission 203715) | Sandy soil microbial communities from University of British Columbia, Vancouver, Canada - MeOH1_35cm_T4_195 | ecosystem: Engineered > Artificial ecosystem > Sand microcosm > Unclassified ... | reverse complement strand
GACCTCGAGCAGCTCGCTCGGCTCGTCGACGACCACCTTCGCGGTCCGCAGGGTTCCCGTCAGCGCCGCGATCTCGCCGAAGAAGTCACCCGCGCTCATCGTCGACAGCGAGCGGAACTCGCCGTCGTCCGCCGGGGTCCCCGCGACGAGCCGCCCATCAAGGACGAAGTAGGCCGAATCGCCCGCCTCGCCCTGGTTCACGATCGTCGCGCCCGACGGCGCGTTCGCGACCCGGGCGTGCTCGACGAACGACGAGCGACGCCGATCGTCGAGGAGGGCGAACGCGGGGATATGCCCGACGAGCCGCTCGAAGTCGGCCAGGGTCGCCGCCCGAACCGGGACGGCCGCCGGCTGCGGCGGGGCGCTGCGGAGCCGCTGCATCGCGAGCCGCCATTCGGCCGCCGGCTGTCCGAGCCCTGGGGTCAGCTGCGTCCACAGCCCGGACGCCACGACGATCACCCCGGAGGTGATGACCAGCAGCCGGACGTCGATCAGGTCGGCCAGCCCGGCCGCGACCATCCCGACCAGGAAGACGACGTCGCGCGAGACGAAGAACGCCGAGAAGATCCGGCCGCGCATCTCGCGCGGCGTGTTGCGCTGGATGATCAGCCGTCGGGCGATCGACGACGGGGCGTTGAGGAAACCGCTCAGCCCGACGAGCAGGATCGCGACCGCGATGACACCGGTCGGGCCGAGGCCTCCGAAGAGGGTCGGCGTCGCGCCGTAGAGCACGCTGATCACCCCCATCGAGATCAGGCTGATGACGATCCAGGCGCCCTCGCGGAGCCGGTCGGCGAAGCGAGCCATCAGGAGGCTGCCGACGACGAAGCCGACCGACGTGAGGCCCTCCTGGAGCCCGTACTCGAACTCGGTCGCGCCAAGCGCGCGGATCGCGAAGGGCAGGAGGAGCACGTTCCACAGCCCGAAGCTGAAGTAGACCGGGAGCGAGGTCAGCATCGACGCGCGCAGGATCGGCGTCTCGCGCAGCAGCCGGATGCCGCTCTTGAGGTTGTCCGCGACCGCCTCGACCGTCGTCTCGTCGGTGACCTCGACGGGCCGGATCCGAACGAACACGACGAACACCGCCGAGAGGAGGAAGGTGAGCGCGTCGAGGTAGAACGCGACGTCGAGCGAGGTCGTCGTCGCGAGGAGCCCGGCGGCCGCGAAGCCAATCGCGGTCGAGCCGAACGAGCTGATCGACAGGAACGCATCGGCCGAGGCGAGCTCCGCCTCGTCGGCGACCTCCGGGATCACGCTCTCGTGCGCCGGATCGAAGAACTGGGCGACCGCGGCGTTCAGGAGCACGATCACGTACAGCCACGCGACACCTGCCGTCGCGATCCCCAGCGGGATGCTCGCGACGAGTGCGGCCCGGATCACGTCGGCCGCGATCAGGATCTTCTTCCGGTCGAATCGGTCGACGAAGACGCCGGCGACGAGCCCGAAGACGAGGCTTGGGACGGCCGACGCCATGAGGACGAGCCCAACGGCGAGGGCCGAGCCGGTGAGGCGGAAGACGAGGATCCCCGCGGCAAGATCCGTCAGCGACGATCCGATCGTCGAGATCAGCTGGGCGAGCCACAGCCGCGTGAAGGCCGGCTTCCGGAAGACCGCGAACATCGAGGGGGCCGGCACCGCGACCGCCGTCATCGCGACGACCCTCGGCTCGACTCCGTGATGCGCATCCGCTTCCTCCCGCCCGCTCCGACACCCGCCGTGTGTGGCCGGCGATGCCCGGAGTCAACGGGCGGAGTGTACGGTCCGCGCGTCGCCGCGATTCGGCGATTTCGGCTCCGAAGACGTCTCAGCGCAGCCGGTCGCGCGCCGGCAGCTCGATCCCCTCGAGCTCGAGGAGCTGCCGCTTGAGCGCGAGCAGCGCCTCCCGCGTCCCGAACCAGGACCCGCCGTACCCGCCGAGAGAGCCGTCGCCGGCGATGACCCGATGGCACGGGATCAGCAGCCCGATCGGGTTCCGTCCGACCGCGCCCCCGACGGCGCGCGCGGCACCCGGACGCCCGATCCGGCGGGCGACGCCGCCGTAGCTGGTCACGTCTCCCCAGCCGATCCCCCGAACGCCCTCGAGCACGGCGCGATCCCAGCTCGCGACGCCCGGCAGGACGACCGGCAGGTCGAACGCCGTCGCGCGGCCCGTCAGGTAGCCGTCGAACCGGTCGACGAAGCGATCGAGGAGCGCGACCGCCGCGTCGTCGAGGCCGGCGGCAAGGCGGACGACCTCGCCGTGGACGCGCCGCTCGACGGCGGCGACGAATCCGTCCGTCGGCGCCATGAGATCGAGCCCGACGATCCCGTCCGCGGTCGCGGCGACGTGGACCGGACCCCACGGCGCCCGGAGGATGGCGAACACGGCACGCGACAGGCTCATCGGCGCCATTGTCGAGGAATCGCCGGCTTGGGGGCGACTCGGGCGAACGCGGCATCCGGCGCTCGGTGTGTATACTCCCCCCGGGTATGAACACGACGACCGTCCAAACCAGCGCCGATCGCGCAACCGAGATCAGCCTCCCGATCGCCGGGATGACGTGCGCCTCGTGCGTGAACCGCATCGAGCGCTTCCTCTCCGGGACGCCGGGCGTCACCTCGGCAACCGTGAACCTCGCGACGGAGGTCGCGACGGTCCATTACCTGCCCGAGCTCGCCGGCCGCGCGGAGCTCGTCGGCGCGATCGAGGCGGCGGGATACGAGCTGAAACCGTCCGCCACGGCCGCAGGGGACACCGAGTCGCGGTCCCTCGCCGAGGAGGCCGACGACGAGTCGATCGAACGGGCCCGCGAGGTTCGCTCGCTCCTCGTCCGGGCGGCCACGTCGCTCATCGTTGCCGGCGTCCTGATGGCGGCGATGTTCTGGCCCCAGACGAGCGTCTCGATGGAGGACCTCAACAAGCTTGCCCTGTGGCCGGCGACGCTCATCCAGTTCTGGGCCGGCGGACAGTTCTACCGTGCAGCCTGGCGCGCTGCTCGCCACCGCGCGACGAACATGAGCACCCTCGTCGTCGTCGGGACGACCGCGGCGTGGGCATACAGCGTCTTCGTCACGATGTACCCCGAGATCATCCACGAGGCCGGCCTCCACCCGGAGACCTGGTTCGACTCGTCCACCGTGATCATCGGGCTCATCCTCCTGGGCAGGTGGCTCGAGGCCCGGGCAAAGGGCCAGACGACCGGGGCGATCCGGCGCCTCATCGGGCTCCAGCCCGCGACGGCGCGGCTCGTGCGTGGGATCGAGGAGACCGACGTCCCGCTCGATGCCGTCCAGCTCGGCGACCTCCTGCGCGTCCGGCCGGGCGACCGGGTGCCGGTCGACGGCCTCGTCGTCGAGGGGGGATCGGCCGTCGATGAGTCGATGCTGACCGGCGAGCCGATCCCGAGCGCCAAGGAGCCGGGTGACGAGGTCTTCGGTGGGACCCTCAACACGACCGGCTCGTTCGTCTTCCGGGCGACGCGGGTCGGCCGCGACACGGCCCTCGCCCGGATCGTTGAGCTCGTCCGCCGCGCGCAGGGCTCGAAGGCGCCGATCCAGCGGCTGGCCGACCGAATCAGCGGCGTGTTCGTTCCGGTCGTCCTCGTGGTCGCCGCGGCGACGTTCGCGACCTGGTTCCTGGGCGGCCCCGAGCCGCGACTCACCCTCGCGCTTGCCGCATTCATCGCCGTCGTCGTGGTCGCCTGCCCGTGCGCCATGGGGCTCGCGACGCCGACGGCGATCATGGTCGGGACCGGCAAGGGCGCCGAGGCCGGCATCCTCATCCGCGGCGGCGAAGCGCTCGAGATCGCCCACCGGATCGACACCATCGTCCTCGACAAGACGGGCACGCTGACACTCGGACGCCCCGTGGTGGCTGCGGTGGTGCCCGTGACCGGCGTTGACGAGGCCGAGCTCCTCGACCTCGCGGCGTCGCTCGAGAAGGCCAGCGAGCATCCTCTCGCCGCCGCGATCGTGGCACGCGCCCGCGCCGACGAGCTGGGAGACCGGGCGGTGACCGGGTTCGCTGCCGTGGCCGGCCACGGCGTCGAGGGAACGATCGACGGACGACGAATCCTCGTGGGCAATGGGCGGCTCCTCGCCGAGCGCGGGATCGACCTCGCCGAGCTGACGGATGCCGCCTCCCATGCCGCTCGCTCCGGCTGGACGACGGCGTTCGTGGCGCGCGACGACCGGGCGATCGGTCTGCTCGCGATCGCCGACCCGCTCAAGCCCGAGGCGGCGGGTGCCGTCGCGGAGCTGCAGGCGGCCGGCCTCGAGACGTGGCTCGTGACGGGTGATTCGCGGGCCACGGCGACCGCCGTCGCGCGGGCCGTCGGGATCGCCCCGGAGCGGGTCCTCGCCGAGGTCCTGCCGGGCGACAAGGCGGCGACGATCGAGCGGCTCCAGGGGGCCGGGCGGACCGTCGCGATGGTCGGCGACGGGATCAACGACGCGCCGGCGCTCGCCCGGGCCGATCTCGGGATCGCGATCGGCAGCGGCGCGGACGTCGCCATCGAGGCCGCCGATGTGACGCTCGTCGGGGGCGACCCGCGAGGGGTTGCTGCGGCGATCGAGCTGTCGCGAGCGACCATGTCGACGATCCGCCAGAACCTGTTCTGGGCGTTCGCCTACAACGTTCTCCTCATCCCGGTCGCGGCCGGCGCGCTCTACCCGGTGTTCGGGGTCACGCTCAATCCGGCGATGGCCGCCGGCGCGATGGCGCTGTCATCGGTCGCGGTGGTCGTCAACTCGCTCCGGCTCCGCCGGCTCGACCTCGCCCGCCGCCCGTCGGCCGCCGGCGTCAACCGGCGCCTGCCACTGCTCCGCCGGCTCCGCGAAGTGTGGTTCCTCGGCGCGGTCGGGCTCGCGTCGCTCGGGCTCGCGGGGGGCGTGCTCGCCGCGGACCGGGCGATCGATGCCGGCGCGGCAAGGCTCGACGTCGTCGCCGAGGGCACCCGGTACGACAGGACGACGCTCCGGATCGAGGCCGGACGGTTCGCGATCCTGACGCTCCGCAACGAGGATCCGATCTTCCACGATCTCGAGGTCCAGGGGCTGGCGAACGTCGATGTTTCGGCCCGGCCCGGCCAGGCGAACGACATCCGAATCCGGATCGACCGGCCGGGGACCTACAAGTTCATCTGCACCGTCGACGGTCACGCCGAAGCCGGCATGGCCGGCACCCTCATCGTCGAGTAGCGCCCCCGCGGGCTCCGTCAGCGAGTCGCCACGACCGCGAGGATGACGAGGGCAATCAGTGCGCCGGTAACCGCCGCGCCGGCGCCTGCCCGGCGCCCGAACCCGAGCGGGGTCGCGACCTGGCTCGCGAGGAGTCCGACCAGGGCAGGCAGTGAGGCCAGCGCGACGACGAAGAGGGCGCCGGTGAACAGGATCGTCAGGTCGGACGCGAGGAGGAACCCGGAGATCGCGCCGAGCAGGGCATCCGACCGGGTCGCCGCCATCGCGACGGGGTAGGCGACGGTCACGACCCCGAGGGCGAGGACGCCGGGCGCAAGCCGCAGGGCGCCGGCCGGTCCGGTCATCAGCGCCGGCCGGCCCGGGCCGGTCAGCTGATCGCCCAGGAGCGTCGTGATCGCGACGACGGACGCAACGACGGCTGCCTCGATCGCGCGCCGGAGCCACGGAGCGAGGAGTCGAGCCACCGCCGCATCGTACACTCGGGTCCGTGGCACAGAACCCGGTCCCGCTCCCGATGACCAACCGTCGGGCGCCCCGCTCCCGCCAGCCCGTCCCGCCCGACCCGCGCGATCAGCTGGGCGACTACGGCTTCTGCCGGCACGTCGAGGTCCGCTTCGCCGACACCGACGCAATGGGCCACGTCAACAACGCCGCGTACCTGACCTACATCGAGATCGCCCGCGCGGCCTACTACGAAGCCGTCACCGGCCGGCCGCTTCCCCTCGGTGTCCACGGGGCGGAGGAGGGGATGATCCTCGCCGAGGTCCGCGTGACGTATCGGACTCCGGCGTTCTACGGCGAGACGCTGGCGGTCGAGACGCGGGTGACCCGGATGGGTCGGTCGAGCTTCACGATGGAGCATCGGCTGACCGCGCCCGACAGCCGCTACGGCCCCGCCCGGCTCGTCGCCGTCGCCGACAGCGTCCTCGTGACGTACGACTACCGCGCCGAGCGGGCCATCCCGATCCCGGAGGCGCTGGCCGCGGCGATCGAGGCCTTCGAGGGGACGGCGCTCAGAGCGTGACGGGCGCGCCGCGCCGGCGGGTCACGCCTCGAGCTCGAACCGCCGCAGGATGGCGACCGCGTTCTGGCCGCCGAACCCGAACCCATTGATCATCGCGGTGTCGACCCTCGCCTGACGCTTCCGGAGCGGGACGTAGTCGAGGTCGCATTCCGGGTCCGGGTTGTCGAGGTTCGCCGTGGGCGGGATCCAGCCGTCGCGAATCGCGTAGATCGCGGTCACGCCGGCGACGGCGCCGGCCGCTCCGAGCAGGTGGCCGATCATCGACTTCGGCGACGAGATCGGGACCGCGTAGGCACGCTTGCCGAACGCCGCCTTGATCGCCCGCGTCTCGGTCACGTCGTTGAGCGGCGTCGAGGTCCCGTGGGCGACGACGTAGTCGACCTCGTCCGGCCCGATCCCGGCGTCGCGCATCGCCCGGCTCATCGCCATCGCCGCGCCGCGCCCCGTCGGCTCGGGGGCGCTGATGTGGAACGCGTCTGCGGTCAGGGCTGCCCCGGTGATCTCGGCGAGGATCGTCGCCCCGCGCTCGAGCGCATGCTCCGCCGACTCGACGACCAGGACGGCGGCGCCCTCCCCGAACAGAAACCCGTCGCGGTCGCGATCGAACGGCCGCGACGCGCGCTCCGGATCGTCGTTCCGCTTCGAGAGCGCGCCCATGTTGGCGAGCGCAGCAAACGCGATCGGCAGGAGCGGTGCCTCGGAGCCGCCGGCAAGGACGACGTCGCACTCGCCGGAGCGGATCAGCCGGAGGGCGTCCTGAAAGGCGATGACGCCGCTCGCGCACGCCGCGACCTGGGTGATGACGGGGCCCGTCAGCCCGTAGCGCATCGAGACCTGGGCGGCGCCCATCGAGCCCGACAGCGCGGGGATCGCGAACGGCGAGACCTGGCCGGGGCCCTTCTGGCGGAGGATCTCCGCGCCGTCGGTCACCTGCTCCATGCCACCGCCGCCGGTATTGATCGCGACGCCGACCCGGTCGCGTCGCTCGATCGGCCACGTGCTGAAGTCGATCGCCGCATCGGCGACGGCCTCCGCGGACGCCGCCACCGCGAAATGGATGAATCGGCTCATCCGACGAGCCATCTTGCGGTCCATCGTTGCCGTCGGGTCGAACCCCTTCACCTCGGCGGCGATCCGGACGTCGAAGGTCGACGCATCGAAGGTCGTGATCGGGCCACCGCCGTTGACGCCGGCGAGGACGTTGCGCCAGTAGGTCGGCGCGTCGTTGCCGATCGGGGTGACCGCACCCATGCCGGTCACGACCGCACGGCGCGAGAGATCAGTCGGCACAGGGGACCTCTAGGACGATCGAGGGGTTCGGCCGATTGTAACCACCGCTACGATGGCGCTGGTGCCGATGGGCGAGCCCGCATTCGGGGACACGTGGCGGCTTGTCCCCGCGGCCTCCTCTACTGGCCCTCGTACCGCTTGAAGATCACCGCGCCGTTGTGGCCACCAAGGCCGATGTTGTTCGAGAGCGCGTGGCGGATCGTCATCGGCGTCGGTTCCGTGACGACCCACAGGTCGCACTCGGGGTCGAAGTCGCGGTAGTTGACGGTCGGAGGAATGCACTGCTGGTCGATCGACATCACCGTCGCGAACGCCTCGAACGCTCCGGCCGCGCCCATCATGTGGCCGGTCATCGACTTCGTTCCGCTGATGGCGAGCGATCGCGCGGCCGCTGACGAGCGCTCGCCGAAGACCGCCCAGATCGCCTCGGCCTCGCGCTTGTCGCCGAGCGGCGTGGACGTGCCGTGCGGGTTGATCAGGTCGACCTCGTCGGCCGGCACGCCGCGCCGCTCGAGCGCCATCTTCATCGCCCGCGCCGACCCGGCGCCCGCCTCGATCGGCTGGATCATGTCCCATCCGTCGGCCGCCGAGCCGTAGCCCACGACCTCGGCGTAGATGTGCGCGCCGCGGGCCTGCGCATGCTCGAGGTCCTCGAGGAACAGCCCCGCGGCCCCCTCGCCGAGCACGAACCCGTCGCGGGTCGCGTCGAACGGGCGGGCGACGGTCGAGATCGGCTCGCCCGGGCGGGGGTTGCCGAGCCCGCGCATGTTGCCGAAGCCCGCGTGGGCGACCTCGAGGAGCGGCGCCTCGGTCGATCCCGAGATGACGGCGATGCAGTCGCCACGCCGGATCGCCTCGGCTCCCTCGCCGACGTTGTGCGTGCCGGTCGCGCAGGCCGACACGATCGAGACGTTGTGGCCGATCGCGCCCGTCTCGATCGCGATCATCCCCGACGGCGAGTCGACGAGCGCATTCGCGATGAAGGTCGGCGGGACGCGGTTCGGCCCCTTGTCATGGAGGGTCACGTACGAATCGATCATCAGCTGCTGGCCACCGGCGCCCGAGCCGAAGACGACCCCGACGTCCGTCCGGTTGTCGTCGCTGATCTCGAAGCCCGAGTCGGCCAGGGCCTGCTTCGCCGCGGCGACGCCGAACCACAGGCTCGACTCGCTGCGCCGGACGGCCTTGGGGTCCATCCACTGCGTGGCATCGAAGTCGCGGACCTCGCCGGCTGCCTTCTGCTCGTAGCGCGAGGGGTCGAACTTCGTGATCTCGGCGATCCCCGACCTGCCGCGGATGAGGTTCGACCAGGCGGTGTCCTTGTCGTTGCCGACGGGGCTGACCACGCCGAGGCCGGTGACGACGACGCGGCGGTTGTAATCGGGTCTGCGCACGAGCGTGGGCTCCTTGGGGGTCTCGGGGTGCCGCACTCAGGCGGCCGAAGGGAGGAACGGGACGGACAGGCGGTCGGCGGCTGCGGCATCGTCGACGGCGATCGCCTCGGCGTCGGGGGCGATCCGCTTGATGAGGCCGGTCAGGACGCGCCCGGGGCCGACCTCGACGAACGTCGTGACGCCGGTGTCGGACATCCGGCGGACGGCAGCGATCCAGTCGACGCCGGCGGTGAGATGCTCGATCAGCTCGTTCCGGCACGCGCCGGCGGTCGTCAGCAGGCGGGCGTCGGCGTTGGCGAGGAGCGGCGGCGCCGGGTCGTCGAACGCGACCTCGGCGAGGACGACCTGCATCGCGGCCGCCGCTTCGGCCATCAGCGGGGAGTGGGCGGCCACCGACACCGGCAGGACGATCGCCTTCCGGGCACCGAGCCGCTTCGCGATCTCCGCGCCGGCCTCGATCGCCTGGCGCTCGCCCGAGACGACGACCTGCCCCGGGGCGTTGCGGTTGGCGACGCCGAAGACCCCGCGGGCCGCCGCCTCGGCGACGAGCTCGGGGAGGCGCTCGTCGTCGAGGCCGAGGATTGCCGCCATCGCGCCGTCCCGGCCCGCGCCCGACGCCTGCATCTGCCGGCCGCGTTCGCGGACGAGGCGGACGCCGTCGGCGAGCGACACGGCCCCGGCCGCGACGAGGGCCGAGTACTGGCCCATCGAATGGCCGGCCGCGAACGCCGGGGGCGGGACCTCGATGGCGCTGGCCGCCCAGCGCTCGCGGAGCGCGGCGAGGTACGCGATCGAGGTCGCGAGGAGTGCCGGCTGGGCGTTCTCGGTCCGGTCGAGCTCCTCGGCGGGACCTTCCCAGGCCAGCCGGCTGATCGGCTCGCCAAGCGCGACGTCGGCCGCGGCGAACACGGCTGCCGCGGCGGGGGAGGAGTCGGCGAGGCTACGGCCCATCCCGACCGACTGGGAGCCCTGACCGGGAAAGACGAAGGCGACGCGGCTCATCGGCCGCGCGGAGTGGTGGAGATCAACACGGGCGAATTGTCCGGGGCGCGGAGCGTGCCAAGCGTGAGATGCGTGCGACTCTGCATCGACCGGGCCGTTTTGGCGTACGCTCCACGGCGATGGCATCGGACACCAGCCGGCTCGGACCCAGGGCACCGAAGGCACCGCCTCGCCGCCAGATCGCGCGCCGTTTCGAGGCGGACCTGTCGGCGCGGGTCCTCGCCGCGGGCACCCGGATCCAGAACGTCCGCCAGATTTCGGAGCGGGTGGCGATGGGCCGCGCGCTGTGGCGCGAGCTCGTCATCGGGTTCGCCTTCCAGCTCGGCGAGCTCCGGCTCGGGTTCACGCAGCTCGCGGCCCTGTACGTCCTGGCCGACGGCCAGACGACGACCGTGGCCGATCTTGCCGAAGCGATCGGGCGGTCGCCGTCCGCGACGAGCCGGCTCGTCGACGGCCTCGTCCGCCGACGGCTCGTCGAGCGACGGGCCGAAACCGAGGATCGCCGCCAGCGGACGCTGTGGCTGACGCTCCGTGGCCAGGCACTGCTCCGCGTGGTCGATCGGGCGCGCGCCGACCAGTTCCTGTCCGCCGTCCGACCCATGCCGACGGCCGAGCGGCAGCTGATCGCAATGGGCGTCGCCGCGCTGGCGACGCACGCGATCTCGCGCCGCGGCCGGCTCATCAAGGCGCCGCGAACGATCGACTGAGACCGGCGTGACGGCGGGGGTGCAGACTCGCATGGGCCCGGGCTCGAACCCGTTCACGAGGATGCCGCCATGGATCAGCTCCGGTTCGTCGAGACGCAGTACCGGCTCGAGCACCGCCACGACGACGGGACGTGGGCACCGATGGTCGAGCAGGCGCGGCACCACTCAGCGGTCGAGCACGACCCGGAGCGCTCGTGGGGCATCCGGCGGATCTTCCGATGCTCCCGCTGCGAGGAGACGGCGACGATCATCGCCGGCGACGAGGGGGAGCCGGCCGAGGGGCGGTGACGCGCCGAGCCGCGCCGTTCCAGCGAGCGATGCGGGCGTATGCTCGGGTCGCCGATGGGCGAACAGCGGGAGGCGCAGGGAGAGCCCCGGGCAGCGCGCGGCCGCCTGCTCGGTGCGATCGGGCTCGTCGAGCAGGCGATCTACGCGCTGATCGCCGTGT
>Ga0255338_1005789_pt1 | contig 11045 bp, 7 predicted proteins | sample MeOH1_35cm_T4_19_FD_203715 | JGI IMG/M metagenome (GOLD analysis project Ga0255338, IMG submission 203715) | Sandy soil microbial communities from University of British Columbia, Vancouver, Canada - MeOH1_35cm_T4_195 | ecosystem: Engineered > Artificial ecosystem > Sand microcosm > Unclassified ... | reverse complement strand
GGCTTGAGCAACACCTGAAGCGTTACCAACCCACATTTGGCCAGCAGCCAATGAAGTACTTTGCTTTCCAGAGAAAGAAACATAGTCAGCATTGCTGATCAAACCGGCAGTGACTGAACCAGAAGCCGAAGCCATTGGGAAATCAAATGTGTGAGCAGAACCAGAAGACGTAATTGCTGGAGCATTGCCCGCTGAACCAACAACGAAAGACTGAGTGTTTGTAGAAAGACCATTGAGGTTAGAGATACCAGAACCAGCAACACCGAGTGATTTTACAGTCGTACCGTCGAAGTACTTGATCACGCCAGTGTCGTACCACATTTGCCCCGCAACAGTACCGTTTGTAGAGTTCGCAGAAAGACCGAAGTACTTATTAGCTGCCATCACGATGTTTTGAGTGTTTAAATCACCACTCATTGTATCGCCAGCTTTATTTACTGGAGTGTAACCAAGAGCTGTTGTGATATCGCCAGCAGCCAAGTTAGCGCCAGAAACTACACGACCTTGAGCATCGGTTGTGACTTTGAAGTAAGTGCCAACAGTGCCTGTGTTTTTCAAAGATAACAGGCCTACGTTAGACATCGTAGCATCACCAGACATTGTGTAAGCAGTCGCAGTATTAGCTGAGTTACCAATCCAGATCTGACCATCATTAAGTGATGGCATATCAGTAGTACTCATTGAAGAAGTACCAGACACCACACGACCTTGAGCATCGGTAGTTACCTTGAAGTACGTACCAACAGAGCCTGTGTTTTTCAAAGACACTAAACCTACATTAGAAATTGAAACGTCGCCAGACAGTGCACGAGCTTCAGCGCCACCAGCCGAGTTACCAACCCAAACTGAAGCAGAAGTCAAAGCGTTAGCTTGTTTATTATTGAAAGTAGTCCAATCAGCTGAAGTCAAAAGACCGCGATTTGAAGAAGATGATGAAGGCAAATTAAATGTGTGCGCTGAACCCGTAGAATCGATATTAAAATCAGTTCCCGCAGAACCTACTACGAAGGATTGAGTACCTACAGCAAGACCATTTAAGTTTGTGATGCCAGCGCCAGCAACGCCGAGAGATTTTGTTGTTGTACCATCAAAGTACTTAACAGTACCGGCATCATACCAAATTTGACCAGCAACTGTGCCTGCAGTACTTCCAGAGCCAAGGCCCAAGAACTTACCAGCAGCAAGCATCAAGTCACCACTCATTGTGTCGCCAGCTTTATTTACTGGAATATAACCAAGAGCTGTTGTGATATCGCCTGAAGCTAAGTTAGCACCAGATACAACACGACCTTGAGCATCCGTTGTAACTTTAAAGTAAGTACCAACAGTGCCAGTATTTTTAAGAGTGAGAAGACCCGCATTATCGATTGTCGCATCTCCTGACATGACAACTTCAGCAGCCACACCAGAAGCATTACCGATCCACATTTTGCCATTTGTTAATGGAGCCGAGTCTGAAACCTGAGCAAGATAAGTGACCCAAGAAAGATCGCCAGAAGCATTGGATTTTAAGATCTGGTTATTAGCAGGAGCTGCCGCTGGAAGTTTTAAACCATAAGTCGCTGAAGAAGTGGCCGCAGAAATTGTAACTGTACCGGTATTAACTAAACCGATACCAGCCATGTTACCAACGCCTGAACCATCAAGAGCTAAGATGTAGTTAGATTGTGCTGTTGTTGTTTTATTAACTGTAACAAGACCGACGTTAGAGATAGAGAAAATATCCCCTGACAAAGCACGAGCTTGCGCCATACCTGAAGCATTACCGACCCACATTTGACCCGCAGCGAGTGATGAACTTTGTTTTCCACTAAACGAAACGTAATCAGCATTGCTGATCAAACCGGCAGTGACTGAACCAGAAGCAGACGCCATTGGGAAATCAAAGGTATGAGCAGAGCCCGAAGAAGTAATCGCAGGAGCATTCCCGGCAGAGCCAACTACGAATGACTGAGTGTTTGTAGAAAGACCATTAAGGTTAGAAATACCAGAACCAGCAACACCCAAAGATTTTACAACAGAACCATCAAAGTATTTGATGGTTCCAGCGTCGTACCACACTTGCCCAGCAACAGTACCATCAGTAGAGTTTGCAGAAAGTCCGAGGTATTTATTAGCAGCCATGTTGATATTACCACCATTGGTAATATCATTGCCACCCATATTGATGTTGCCACTCATGCTACCACCAGCTAGTGGCAACTTATTTGCACCTGTTGCTGAAGCAGTCAGTGTTACGCTACCAGTATTAGATACTGAAGCGATATCACCAGAAAGAGCAAAGCCTTGTGGACCACCAGAAGCATTACCCACCCAGATTTGACCCGCAGTCAAAGAAGGTAAGAGAGCCGCAGGACTTCCCCAATTCAGATTCCCAGCCCCATCCGTTTGTAAGAACTGATTGGCTGAACCACTTGAAGCCGGGAAGGTGAGCATATTATTAGAGGCAGAGTTTGCGTAACGAATCTGCAAAGATCCACCGCCAGCACCTTTAACATCAGCACCCTGAGAAACGGCGATACCCGAAGAATCCAATTGCAAGATCTTACTAGCAGCACCAGTTTGAGTTTTATCAACAGTCACAACCCCAGAAGTAGAGATCGTTGCGTCACCTGAAAGTGTACGAGCTTCAGCCGAGCCAGCAGCATTACCAATCCAAACTTGGCCCGTTGCCAAAGAACTCGATTGCTTAGCATTGAAAGTAGACCAATCAGCCGAAGTCAAAAGACCACGATTAGAAGCAGATGAAGAAGGCAAATTAAATGTATGCGTAGAACCAGCAGAAGAAATACTAAAGTCAGTACCAGTTGCACCTGTTGCAAAAGACTGAGTTGCATTCGTAAGACCATTGATTCCAGTAATGCCACCCGCAGCAGGAGTCTGCCATACTAGGCCAGACGAGGCATTAAATGTTAAAACTTTACCATTATCCGCTGGAACAGGAGCGGTTACCGCAACACCTTTAATTTTATCAACAGATACAGATGGCAAAGTTCCAGAGACATCTCCACCCAAAGTAGGGATTGAAGAAAGATAAGCCGTACCTGGATTATTCACCAAACGGAAGAACTCAGATAATTGAGTTCCATTCAAATCACTGTTTGTAGGTGAAGCAATCGAAGGATCGATTCTGAGTAAATGGTTTGTATCGTAACCATTTACTTTAGCGGTGTTGATTGCCTGCATAGCCAAAGGCACTGGAGTGATACGCAATGCTGGCAAAGCTTGATCCGTACCGGCTGCACCAATGCGGAAGAAAATCGCCATCACACGGCCTTCGTACTTATCAGTCGAAGTCGAAGGATTGTAGGAACCAGGGCAAGAAGCGTAAGTACCTACAGCAAGACTTGAGAAAGATTTGCTGTTATCGAAGATATCAGCGAATGTCGCTGGACCACCACCCAATGGGTTGTTCAATGAAGGAGTCCCATACAAAGTTGTAGGATCGTTAGAACCTACTTCGAAAGCAAAGTTACCAGAAGATGCAGACATATCGACCAAGCGTTGTTCTGTATAGAGCCAACATTTTTGATCAGGGTCTGAAATCGTAATTGTGAAATAAACTTGCGAAGCTGTTACGGGTTGATCGTTTGAGTCTAAGATGCGACCAGTGTAAGTGATTCCGGAAGAAGGGGCTGCAGCTTGAGCGTGCTGTGCGAACACTAGTAAAGCCGTGATGAAGACAATCTTGATGTGGTTTATACATCCCGTTGCGATTCGGTTAAGATTCTCTGGTAACGTGCATGTGAGTGTTTTCATACAGGAACTATCGGCAGTTACGCGTTTTCGCTTGATCAATAAGCGTTCGAAAGTCTCAGGATGAGTCGATTGTATTGAAAACAGTGCTCCAGAAAGTCGTGGCCACAATCAAATATCTCATACTAGGACAGATTTATTGAGTGTTTCACGAGGGATCAAAGGCCAGTCTAGACTGAGACTTATTTTACAGTTCCTTGATAGATGTAAGCGATGCCGCCGGTGAGACCCGTGAATTTCATTTCACTAAAGTCGCCAGTTTGCTTCATCAATGCGAGGAATTCTTCGCGACAAGGGAAGGCCGCAGAAGATTTTTGCAGATACTCGTAAGCTTCGCCTTGGCCGGTAACGAGTCCGCCGATCTTAGGCAAAATCTTTTCAGAATAAAAATTATAGAGAGGGCCAAACACGGGCAGTTGCACTTGGCCGAACTCCAGAATCATCACGCGCCCGCCAGGCTTCACCACGCGAGCCATCTCTTTGAGGCCCTTCACGGGGTCACCAACATTGCGAATTCCGAATGAAATACTGGAAATATCAAAACTGTTATCAGCGTACTGAAGCTGAGTCACATCCGCTTGTTCAAAGCGAATATCCAAACCACGAGCCTCCGCTTTCGCAGGTGCTGGCACGAGCATCTCAGCACAGAAATCCGTACCTACAACAGTTCCTGTGGGGCCCACAGTTTTTTTGAACTCAATCGCAAGATCACCCGTGCCCGTTGCACAGTCCAACACTGCTTGGCCCGCATGAGCACCGCTCAGCTTCACCAACTTTTTGCGCCACAAGTGGTGTACTCCCATCGACAAGACGTTATTGCCTTTGTCGTAGTTCGCCGCCACTTTGCTGAACATATTGCGGATCACTTCGGGATTTGGAGAGTGTTTCTGTTGCACAGGATTTCCTTAAACGAAAGAAGCTTTTTGCAAGGGACGATCAAGAGCGCCGAGCACTCGCTCAATTTTACTCATCATCTGCGTGAAGTCATCAAAGGTCAGAGCCTGAGGTCCATCGGACAGGGCCTCCTTCGGACGAGGATGCACTTCTACGATAATTCCATCAGCGCCCGCAGCCGCTGCGGCGATCGCAAGATCAGGAACCAAAGCACGAATTCCCACCGCATGAGAAGGATCCACAATCACAGGAAATGAAGTGTTTTTCTTCACATAGACAACTGCGTTCAAATCCAAAGTATTGCGAGTCGCCGTTTCAAAAGTACGGATTCCACGTTCGCACAAAATCACATTCGGATTGCCGCCGGAAGTGATGTACTCCGCCGCTTTAATCCATTCATCGATCAAAGAAGCGAAACCGCGTTTCAAAAGAATCGGCTTGTTGGTACGACCGAGCTCTTTCAAAAGAGAGTAGTTATGCATATTGCGAGAGCCCACCTGAAACATGTCGACAACGTCGGCAACTTCTTCAATTTGACGAGGATCGGTCACTTCAGAAACAAGACCCATTTGCGTTTCACGGCAAACGGATTTGATAAATTCAAAGGAAGTTTCGCCCAAACCTTGGAAGGTTTTTGCGGACGTGCGCATTTTCCAGATGCCCCCACGGAGCATGCAGGCACCTTGTGCTTTAACAGCTTTAGCAGTCTCTAAAAATTGTGCGTGGCTTTCGATGGAGCAGGGTCCTGCCAAAACCGAAAACTGCGGTCCCCCAATATCCAGTGTCCCATAGGCCGTCTTGATCTTGACGATTTGGGTTGAGGGAGTTGTTTGCATACTTTCCATTTCCATATTACGAACTTCTTTAACCAGTTAAGGTATTTAAGTTAAGCAAAGCAAAAGACTTTAGCAATGAACACCAGTTCCTACCACGCTTATTGACCCAAAGGGTCGAAAAACCGGGGTTTTTGTGGAAACGCAGACTAGCATGAAGCCATCAAATTTTACAAACTTTTTAGAGTCCGGAGCCCTCCTGCGTTCGGGGCCAAACAACTGGTTTTTGTTGGAAGGTCCCTTCACCGCGGCGACCGAAAAGCCTTATCAAAAGCCCGCTCTTTATCATCCGGATTTCTTTGTGGGCTCCTCTGAAAAATATTGGATTCCGGAGTCCTTTTACAGACTTACTGATGAGGCCTTGCGGGGCCTCGTGCAAACTGTTCCGACCTCGCTTCCGCCAATGAATTGGCAACCTGCGGAGCTTGAAAGCTTTAGCGCTTCTTACAAAGCCATTTTAGAACGCATTCATCATGGGCCCCTTCGCAAAGCGGTGCCGATCGTTTTCGAAAAATCTACAGTGGTTCCGGGGCCTGAGCGGATCGTTGCTATGATCAAAGAGTTACTCAAGGCCCCTGCGAATTTGTATGTTTTTGGATTCTGGCAAAATGACAAAGGCATCCTGGGCGCGACTCCGGAAGTCTTGCTCAAGCAAGAAGGCCGCGTGCTGAAAACGATGGCGTTGGCGGGAACATGCCCGAAAGAAGATGAGGACTCGCGAACGTCTTTATTGGAAGATCCCAAAGAACGTTATGAACACGATTTGGTTGTGCAGGATATTTTGCAAAGCCTCGCGAATTACGGCGAAGTGAGAGCCCAAGGTCCGCAGATTTTGGAATTGCCGACGCTGTATCACTTAAAGACCGACATTGAATGCACCTTGCCTGCCGGAAAAGATTTTTCTTTCTTCAATGCCTGTCGAGCGCTTCATCCGACACCGGCCCTGGGAGTTTCGCCGCGGGATTACGGCTATGAGTGGATGAAGACCTTGCCCGAGCAGGTGGAGCGCCGAGGATTCGGAGCTCCATGGGGACTCTCCTGGGGAGAAGACGAAGCGCTGTGCTTGGTGGCGATTCGTAATCTTCAATGGGAACCAGCCGGGTCCAGAATTGGTTCCGGATGTGGCGTCGTCGCGCAGAGTGATTTAAAACAAGAGTGGAGAGAACTTCTTCAAAAAAGAAATTCGGTGAAGAAAGTGCTGGGATTGGAATCATGACAAATATGGAATTGGCAGCAAAAGTGCTGCAAGGTTTGGTGTCATCAGGGATCAGTGAGTTCTGCCTTTGTGCAGGAGCACGCAATGGTCCTTTCGTGCACATTCTTGAAGAAAACAAAAGCATCAAGGTCTATTCATTTTTCGAAGAGCGGTCCGCAGCGTTCTTTGCCTTGGGTCGTATGGCGAAAACTCAGCGTCCAATGGCTGTGATCACAACTTCTGGAACAGCTGTCGCAGAACTTTTACCTGCGGCGGTCGAAGCCACTTACTCGTCTTTGCCTTTAGTGATGGTCTCTGCTGATCGCCCGAAATCTTACCGTGGCTCCGGGGCCCCTCAGAGTATCGAGCAAGTCGGAATCTTTTCGTACTATATCGAGGCGTCGCTGGATATTGATGCTGAGAACAGCCACTTCTCCATGAAGGGGTTGACTTGGAAAAAGCCCGTGCACATCAACGTGTGTTTTACGGAACCTCTTCTGGATGGCCCGGTGGTCAAACTGGATTTCGAAAAGGATTGTGAGTGGGTGAAATTCCCAGAGCATGTCGAACCCACCGCAGGACACGACACAACTCATTTTTTGAAAATCTATAATCCGATCGTTATTCTGGGGACGCTGCCGCCGAAAGCGCAGGCGCCGATGGTGGGCTTTCTTAAAAAAATTCAATGTCCGATTTATGCCGAAGGAATTTCGGGTCTGCGTGGGCATCCGGAGCTCAAGCATTTAGAAATTCGCTCTGGCGAAAACTATCTCAATCATCTTTTGGACCAAGGTATTTGCAACGCGATTCTTCGTATCGGCGGAGTGCCCACGATTCGCTTGTGGCGGGATCTCGAAGACAAACGCAAGCATCTGCCGGTTCTTTCGGTGGGCTACAATCACTATTCGGGTCTCAGTCGTGAGGTCAATCACTTCACGCACTTGGCGTCGCTAGCGATGATTCAGAGTCCAGAGCACTTCAAAGATCTCGGACCCATCCTCAAAGAGGATCATCAGATTGCTCACAAGAAAGAAGAATTGTTCCGCAAATATCCGCGCTCTGAGCAGGGGCTTGTATGGGCTTTGTCCAAAAACTTGAAGGGTCAGTCGATCTATTTGGGAAACAGTTTGCCGATTCGTCACTGGGATGTCGCTGCGGATTTTGAATCCTATCCGGCACGCGTGGTGGGAAATCGGGGTGCTAACGGGATTGACGGTCAGGTGTCGACTTTTTTGGGTTGGACGGAAGTCGCGACGGAAAACTGGTGCCTCGTCGGGGATCTCACAGCGATGTACGATCTTTCGTCTTTGTGGATTACTCCGCAGCTTGAAAATAAGAAAATGCGTGTTGTTGTGATTAACAATCGGGGTGGCCAGATCTTCCAGCGCATGTTCAAGAAAGATATTTTCTTAAACCGCCACGAGATTGAATTCAGTCACTGGGCAAAAATGTTTAAGTGGGGCTATCAAGCTTGGGAGAAAATCCCAGAAGCCCCGACCCTCGGAGATCACGAAGTCATTGAGCTCATTCCAGATCCTGCACAAACCGATGGCTTCTTACAGGAGTGGGAAACTCTTTGGAAAAAGTAGGAGCGAAGATGAATATCATCTGCCTTCACGGATTTCTGGGACTCCCTTCGGATTGGGACCTCGTGAAAAGCTACTTTATGGTTTCGCCACTGGCTCGTAGGTTCGAATGGTGGTCCGTGGACTACATGAAAACTCCGGGTCTCACTCCACAAAGTGATTTCGCTGAATGGGCACGAAATTTTAATCACGAGGTACGCCAAAAGTTTTCCGAAGGACCCTGCATGCTCTTGGGATATTCTTTGGGGGGACGCTTGGCTTTGCAGGCGTTGAAGGCCTCTCCTGAACTTTATGATAAGGCCGTTTTTATTTCCGCCAACCCAGGCCTTCAGCGCGAGAAAGAAAAAGAAGATCGCGCTCAGAACGATCTGCAATGGTCGCAGAAATTTCTCGAGATGCCTTGGGACCAAGTGATGAGCGAGTGGAATGCGCAAGCCGTGTTTAAAGAGAGTAAGAATGAACCCACACGTATGGAAGCTCACTACGATCGCAGGGCCTTAGCCCAGTCATTGCTTGAATGGTCTTTGGCTCAGCAGGAAGACTTCCGTGATTTGATTGCTCAACACAGTCAGAAGATTTTGTGGGTGAGTGGTGAAAAAGATATTAAATTTGCTAGTATCGCGATGGAGCTTAAAAAGCGAGCGCCGGTGCTACGGACCGAGATCTTGACAAGATCCTCGCACCGGGTGCTATTCGATCGGCCGAGCGAACTTGCTCAGGCGATGATTCAGTTTCTAGAATAACCTATTACAGACTTTGCTTTACAAGGCCGATCCACGTCGCAAACAGTGTTGCATTCGTGTAGATCACGCTTTTGTTGCAGAGGTTATCGACATCGTCTTCGGACGAGTGATTGGCGACTCCCCAAAGATAGTACTGACCGCGGCCGTTTTTATCTTTCAAATAAACGAACGCCGGTCCGCCGGAGTCGCCGTGACATGCGCCGCTGCCTTTGGTTTGATCCAACAAGATTTCTGTCGGGCTGAATTGAGGGTCGCTGATTTTCAAGACGGTGAAACGCAGAACACCCGCACCTGATTGAGTCGTGGCATTGTCGATGCCGTAGCCAAGCACGACGGTGTTCATTCCTTTTGTGAGGACGTGATCGTCTTCGAGGAATTTTGCGGCCTCATAACCTTCTGGAATGTCTGTACCCGCAAATTTAATAACGGCGATGTCGCTGGTGTTTTTATCTTCGTTCTGACGAAGCTCCCAGTAAGGGGATACTTTGGCAGCGATGATTTGGCGTCGCTCCGTTCCCTTTTTGGGTTTTGCTGCGAAGAAGAGGTACATGCTCGCCATGTTTTTGCTGTCCACGCAGTGAGCTGCAGTTACTGCGAAGGTGCCACCGATCAAAGCGGCGGAACAGACTTCGCTGGTCATGGAGTTGATGAGTAAAACTACACTGCGCGAAAGCGGCGTGCCGTTTTCGACCTCTTGGCCACCCACGATATTTTGAGATTCGGGTGTGTGCAAATCCGAATCTTGTGATGGCGAACAAGCCGCCAATGACAAACTGAGTGTTAAGCTGATGAGAACGGATGCCTTGGAAAAACCCCTCATTACGATACCCATTTATACCCCTCGCTGAGCGCCGAATAGCGCGTTGCATCAAGGAGTTTCGCCGATCTTGGGGGGTTTCTCAATACGAATCTAAAGCCCCGTAAAAACAGGGCTTTTTGGCTTAAAACCTAGTAAACTTTACAAGCGTCTGAGAACTCCACCAAAGTGCTTCGAGTGCCCGTTTCGGCCGCCGCATGACCCGCATCGGGGGTGATAACGAGCTTCGCTTCGGGCCAGGATTTGTGCAAATCCCAAGCGCTGCGAGCCGGGCAGACCACGTCGTATCGGCCCTGAACAATGAAGCCGGGGATGTGGCGGATTTTATGGACGTTTTCCAGGATCCAGTTGGTGGTCTCAAAGAAGGCGTTGTTTATGAAATAGTGGCACTCAATACGGGCAAAGCTCATGGCATGATCGGGGTCATCGAACTCGTCAATGGCCTCTCTGCTAACGATCAACCGCGAGGTCGCAGCCTCCCACTTACTCCACGCTTTTGCGGCCTCCAAACGCACACTGTAATTAGTATCTGTCAAACGTTTGTAGTACGCTTTCACTAGGTCTTTTTGCTCTTCTTTCGGGATGGGTTTCAGGTACTCGTCCCAAATATCCGGGAAAATTTGCGAAGCCCCTTCTTGATAGAACCAGTGAATTTCGGAAGGACGGCAGAGGAAAATGCCTCGTAGAATCAAAGCCGATGTTCTTTCCGGATGAGTGATCGCGTAAGTCAGCGCAAGAGTCGAACCCCAACTCCCGCCGAACACAACCCACTTCTCGATGCCGAGTTTTTGGCGAAGTGTTTCGATATCCTTCACCAAGCTCCAAGTATCGTTCTCGCGCAGTTCCGCAATCGGCGTACTTTTTCCAGAACCGCGTTGATCAAAAAGAATAATGCGATAGTGATTCGGATCAAAAAATCTTCGATGATCAGGAAGAATGCCGCCACCAGGTCCGCCGTGCAAAAACACAACAGGCCGTCCTTTGGGATTTCCCACCTGCTCATAATACAGCTCATGAATTTCAGAAACTCTCAATCGCCCAGTCTCGTAAGGCTCAATCTCCGGATAGTAATCACGCATAAAAATTCCTTTCAGAAGGTACGCCGAGGCTATCCGTAAAGTGCCTGCTTAATGAGTATCATTGAGCAGGCAAGTTCAACGAAGCCAAGGTAGTTTTCCATTTTTCTTTCCCATCTTATTTCTAAGCGCCTAAAGTTCTTTA
>Ga0255338_1005788_pt1 | contig 11046 bp, 9 predicted proteins | sample MeOH1_35cm_T4_19_FD_203715 | JGI IMG/M metagenome (GOLD analysis project Ga0255338, IMG submission 203715) | Sandy soil microbial communities from University of British Columbia, Vancouver, Canada - MeOH1_35cm_T4_195 | ecosystem: Engineered > Artificial ecosystem > Sand microcosm > Unclassified ... | reverse complement strand
GCTGGCGCTGATCGATCGGATCCAGGCCGCGATTCCCGGCGCGGTGATCGGCAACGGTTACGGCACCACCGAGGCCGGCCCGGCCGTGTTCGGCCCGCATCCCGACGGACGGCCGACCCCTGCGCTGGCGCTGGGCGTTCCGGTGCCCGGCGGTGAGGTCAAGCTCGTGGGCGGCCCGGACGAGAACCAGGGCGTGCTGTGGATGCGCAACCCCGCGGTCACCAGCGGCTACCTGCACTTGGCGGAGAAGAGCGCGCAGGTGCTGCGCGACGGCTGGTATGCCAGCGGCGACGTGTTCCGCCGCGACACGCAGGGCTTCTTCTACTTTGTCGGCCGCGCCGACGACATGTTCGTGTGCAGCGGGGAGAACATCTACCCGGGCGAGGTCGAGAAGCTGCTGGAGCAGCACCCGGAAGTGCAGACCGCGGCAGTCGTGCCGTTGCCCGACGAGGAGCGCAGTGCCGTGCCCGTGGCTTTCGTGGTCCGTACTGCGGGCTCCACCCTGACGGTGGACAAGCTCAAGCGCTTCGCGATCGACCGCGGTCCGGCCTATCAACACCCGCGACGGGTCGAATTCCGCGGTGACCTCCCGTGGGCGGGCACCAACAAGATCGACCGCGCCGCACTGCTGGCGCGGGCTCGCGATCTGGAGGCCGCGCAGGGATGGTCACTGTAAGCCGGGACATCACCCGTCTGGACGGCAGGGTGGCGCTGGTCACCGGCGCCAGTCGGGGTATCGGCCGCGCGATCGCGCTGGCACTGGCCGCACGCGGCGCTTTCGTCGCTGTGCACTATGGCCATTCGGCCGACTCCGCACGCGAAGTCGTCGCCGGCATCGAGTCCGCGGGCGGCCAGGCGCTCGCGGTGCCGGCGGACCTGGAACAGCACGATGCCCCGCGGCGCATGTTCGACGCGCTCGACCGCGCGCTCACGGCCCGGCTCGGCAGCCCGCGGCTCGACATCCTGGTCAACAACGCCGGCGTCGGCCGCCGCGCCACGATCCAGGACGTGACCGAAGCCGACCTCGACCGCATCCTGCAGATCGACCTGAAGGCGCCGTTCTTCATCATCCAGCGCGCACTGGATCGGCTGCGTGACGGCGGTCGCATCATCAATGTGTCGTCGATGGGCACGCGCGCGGCATACCCGGCGATGGCCGCCTACGCGCCAGCCAAGGCGGGTCTGGAGGCGCTGACCGTGCTATTGGCCGAACAGCTGGGCGAGCGCGGCATTACCGTCAACGCGGTGTTGCCGGGCGCCACCGCCACCGACATGAACCCGGCTGCGCGCGACCCCGTGTCCGCGGCCGCACTGGCACGCGGAATCGCGCTGCGCCGGGTCGGCCAGCCAGAGGACGTCGCCGACATCGTGGCCTTCCTCGCCAGCGATGCGGCCCGATGGGTGACGGCCCAGCGCATCGACGCCAGCGGCGGACAACGGCTGTGACCGGGACCCAAAAGGAACCATGACCAACTTCACTCATTTCTTTGCCAGCAGCTACGCCGCCGCCCGCAGTCGCTTCAGGCGCGCCGCGCAGGCCGCCGGAGCGTCCTCGCTGCGTGCCCACGTGCACCCAGAACAGCGCGGTCCCGACGGTGGCGAACTGACCATCGACGTCGCGCACCTGGGAAATCGGCAGGGTTCGCGGCAACTGCTGGTGATCAGCGGCACGCACGGCCAGGAGGGGTACGCCGGGTCGGCCGCACAGGTGGCCTGGCTGGCCAGCGGCGACGCCGCGCGGCTGCCGGCGGACACCGGCGTGCTGTTGGTGCACGGGCTCAACCCCTACGGCTTCGCGCACGGCACCCGGACCACGGAACGCAACGTTGACCTCAACCGCAACTTTCTGGACCACACGCTGCCGGCCCCGGCCAACCCCGGCTACGAAGAGTTGCGGCCCTATCTGGTACCCCGCGACTGGAACGACGACCAGATCGAGGCCAACGACCGCGCCGAGGCCGGCTTCGTCGAACGGCGTGGCCGCGACTGGCTGTTCGACACCCTGGCCCGCGGCCAGTACACCGACCCCGACGGCCTGTTCTTCGGCGGTACGCAGCGCGAATGGTCCCACCGCGCGCTGGAGGACATCGTGAGCGAGCACCTCGGCCCGGCCCGCAAGGTCGGTCTGATCGACTGGCACACCGGCATCGGCGAACGCGGCCAGCCGTTCTTCCTGTGTTTCAACCATGAGGGCTCGGACGAACAGGCGCAGGCCGCCCGTTGGTGGGGTACCGAGCGCGTGATCGGTGCCCGACCGCATGGCTTGGCGCGGCCGCGCTACCAGGGCCTGGTGTTCCACGGCGTGCAACGCTTCCTGGGCGGCCGGCCCCTGGCCGGCGCGGTCATCGAGTTCGGCACTCGCGGCCAGCTCACCGGGCGGGCGCTGCGTCTGGACCAGTGGCTGCGCCGGCACGGCCACACGCTGGAGTTCGACGCTCGCGCGCAGCTGCAGGCCGACGTGCTCGACGCGCTGAACCCCGTCGACCAGCACTGGCGCGGCAGCGTCGTCCGCCACGGCCTGAAACTGACGCGGCAGGCCGTGCAGGGCGTGGCCGCCTGGTAGACGCCGGCCTGCCGTTGATTGCTGCAACAACCCTGAGAACAAACAAGGAACCCGATGAAAGCCCTGGTGCTGCGAGAGCATGGCGGACTCGACCGCCTGAAAGTGCAAACCGACTTCCCTGATCCCGTAGCGGGCGAAGGCGATGTGGTGCTACGCGTGCGCGCCACCTCGCTGAACTACCACGACGTGTTCACCCGCCGCGGCATGCCGGGGATCAGGGTGCCCATGCCGGCCATCATGGGCCTGGACATTGCGGGCGAGATCGTCGCCGTCGGCCCCGGTGTGCAGAGCTGGTCGGTCGGTGATCGCGTCGTCGTCGATCCTATCAACCGGGTGGAAGGCGGACTGATGGGTGAGACTGTCCACGGCGGATTGGCCGAACTGTGCCGCGCTCGCGCGCACCAGTTGGTGCGGCTGCCGGGCGACGTCGACTTCGAAACAGCCGCCGCGTTGCCCTGCGCCTACGGCACCGCGCTGCGCATGGTGCGGCAAGTCGGCCAGGTACAGCCCGACGAGAAAGTACTCATCCTGGGCGCCAGCGGCGGCGTCGGCGTGTGCGCGGTGCAGCTGGCGAAGGCTGCCGGCGCCTACGTCATCGCCTGCACCGGCAGCGCTGAAAAGGCCGAACGCCTGAAGCAGCTGGGCGCCGACGAGACGGTGCTGTACACCCAGGAGGAGTTCCTGAAGGTGGTGCAGCGGCGCCATGGCAAGCCGACGACCCGTCGCCTTCCCGAGGCCGGTAGCCCCAGCGGCGTGGACGTCGTCGTCAACTTCACCGGCGGCGACACCTGGGTGCGCAGCCTGCGCACCCTGCGCCGTGGCGGCCGGCTGCTGACCTGCGGCGCCACCGCGGGCTTCGAGCCGCAGGAGGACATCCGCTACATCTGGACTTTCGAGCTGCAAGTGCGCGGCAGCAACGGCTGGCAGCGCGAGGACATCCACACGTTGTTGGACCTGGTGCGCCTGGGCCGGCTGCAGGTGCCCATCGACCGCGTCTACCCCTTGGACGAGGCGGTGCAGGCGATGCGAAGCTTGGAAGAACGACGAATCGTCGGAAAGGTGTTGGTGAGGCCATGAGCGGTGGTTTCAGTTCCCCGCCCGGCTTGACGCTGGCGCAGGTCCAGGCCGCGTTCGACGGGTCGCCATACATCCGCACGCTGGGCCTGAAGGCTGCTGCGCAGGACCCCGAGCACGGCGAGCTCACGGTGCACATCCCGTGGCAGCCGCAGTTCGAACGCGGGGCCGGCACGAAGCAGTGGCATGGCGGTCCGCTGGCCTCGATCATTGACACCGTGGGTGACTTCGCGCTGGCGCAGCAGTTGGGACGCGGGCTGCCGACCATCAACTTCCGCGTCGACTACCTGCGCCCCGCGATCGACACCGGCCTGACCGCCGTCTCCCGCGTGCGCCGCAATGGTCGCAGCGTTGGCGTGGCCGATGTCGACCTGTTCGACGACCAGGGCCGGCTGGTAGCCACGGGGCGCGCCAACTACGCCACCTTGGCGGCTTGACCCGGCGCGGGAGCACGACACCGCCCTGTCGGCGCCTCCCGTTTCCCGCAACCTCAACGAACGACATGAGCCTTCCACTTGACCACGTGGTCATCCTGGTCCGCGACCTGGAGCAGACCATCGCCGAGTACACCGCGCTGGGATTCACGGTGCAGCGCGGCGGCACACACACCGACGGCTTCACGCACAACGCGCTGATCGGCTTCGCCGACGGCAGCTACCTGGAGCTGATCGCCTTCCTGAGGCCAAAGCCCGAGCACCGATGGGGCGGCTTCGCGGCACGGGGGCACCAGGGTTTGGTCGACTTCGCGTTGCTGCCGCCCTCAGTGGCCGAAGTGGTGGCCCGCGCCCACGCCGGTGGCGTCGCCTACCAGGGGCCGTCGGATGGCGGCCGCACGCGGCCCGACGGCGAGATGTTGCGCTGGCAGATCGGCACACCGCCCGACTCCGGCCTGCCGTTCCTGTGCGGCGACCTGACGCCAAGGGCCCTGCGCGTGCGTGAAGGCGAGGTTCGCCAGCACGCCAATGGCGTGACTGGCGTCGCGAGCCTGACGGTGGTCGTGCGCGACCTAGCGGCTAGCGTACGGCGCTATCGCGCGCTGCTGGCCATGGAGCCGGGCACGGCGGTGCACGCCGCGGGTCTTGGGCTGAAGCAGGTGTTGCTCCCCCTGGGCGCGATTCACTCCGATGCTTTGGGCCCGACCACGCTGATGCTGGTGTCACCGGGCCCTGATCTGCATCACCCTGCCGCAGCTACGCTGCATCAGGCGCTGAGCACGGGCGGCGAGGGTCTGGTGGGACTGACCTTGCGCGGGCCGACTGACGTCGCGATGCCGCGCCAGCGTATGCAGGGCGCCGTGATCGACATCGTCGGCGGGTGACCCGGAATCAGGCGCTTGAATTGAAGCGGTGCGGGGAGCCGGCCCTTCTTGCGTCGGATCGATCAGCGCGGTAATTAGATGATTAAGGAATAAATATCTGAATTCTTATTGGTTCCTGTTTGATGACGCGGCTTCCAGAATGTCGGAATCGAATTGCCGTGCACCAGTCCTGCTCCCCAGCCGACCCACCATGACGCCCCAAGTTGCTCGTGACCCCATCCGTGTCCGTCTGCTGGAGATTCTCGGCGTCACCGCCGTCGCGTGAGGCCCCGCGCCGTCGGTCCGTGGCCGGTGGGCTCTCAAGGAGGAAAGCCATGAACGAAATTTCTACCGGCGGGGCGCGCGTGGAAGCGCGCGGCCTCGGCAAGCGCTTCGGCAGCCGTGAGGTGCTGCGCGATGTCGACCTCGCCATCGAGCCGGGGGAGTTCGTCGCCATCGTCGGACGCAGCGGCTGCGGCAAGAGTACCTTGCTGCGCCTCATCGCCGGACTGGAGAACACGAGCGCCGGGAGGCTGCGTATCGAAGGCGAGGACATTGCGGGGCTGTCCGAGGACACCCGGATCATGTTCCACGACTCGCGCCTGCTGCCCTGGCGCAGCGTGTGGGACAACGTCACGCTTGGCTTGCCCGCAGCGCTGCGGCCCCGGGCGGCCGACGCACTGGCTCTGGTCGGATTAGCCGGCCGCGGCGGCGATTGGCCGGCCCAGCTCTCATGCGAACAGCGCCAGCGCGCGTCGCTGGCTCGTACCCTCGTTCATAACCCCAGGCTGATGCTGCTGGATGAACCGCTGGACGCATTGGATGCGCTCGCGCGCATCGAGCTGCGCCGCCTGATTGAAGGGCTGTGGCAGCGTTGCGGCTTCACGGCGCTGCTGGTGACGCACGACGCGGGGGAGGGGCTTATGCTGGCCGATCGCGTGATCCTGATCGAAGAAGGCCGGGTCGCGCTGGACAAACGCATCACACTGCGTCGCCCGCGTTCGCCGGACGGCGCAGCCTTGGCCGCACTCGAAACACGCATTGTTGATCGCGTGGCACCGACGACAAACGTCGAGTCGGCCGCAGGCGACGACTCATGGGCCGGCGCTCGGGGCCACGGCCTGCGCCGGGCCGCCTGAACCCATCCATTCAACCAAGAAAGACGCTATGTCCAACAACTGGAAGTTCGAAACCCTGTCGGTCCACGCCGGCTATTCTCCGGAACCGACCACGCGGGCGGTGGCGCCGCCGATCTACCAGACCGTCGCCTACGCGTTCGACAGCGCGCAGCACGGCGCCGACCTGTTCGACCTGAAGGTGCCGGGCAACATCTACACGCGGATCAACAATCCCACGCAGGATGTCCTCGAGCAGCGCATTGCCGCGCTCGAGGGCGGCATCGCGGCACTGGCCTTGGCCTCGGGCCAGGCCGCGGTGACCTATGCGATCCAGACCATTGCGGAAGCCGGCGACAACATCATCTCGTCCACGGCGCTCTATGGAGGCACCTACAACCTGTTCGCGCACACGCTGCCGCAGTTCGGCATCGCGACGCGCTTTGCCGACCACCGCCATCCGGCCAGCTTCGACCAACTGTTTGACGAACGGACCAAGGCGGTATTCGTCGAGTCGCTCGGCAACCCGGCGGGCAACGTCACCGACGTCGCGGCCGTGGCCGAGATTGCCCACCGCCATGGCGTACCGCTGATCGTCGACAACACCGTGCCGTCGCCGTACCTGAGCCGTCCGTTCGAACACGGCGCGGATATCGTCGTGCACTCGCTCACCAAGTACCTGGGCGGCCATGGCACCAGCATCGGCGGTGCCATCGTCGACTCGGGGAGGTTTCCCTGGGCCGAGCACAAGCAGCGCTTCAGGCGCCTGAACGAGCCCGACGTGAGCTATCACGGGGTGGTCTACACCGAGGCGCTCGGCCCGGCCGCCTATATCGGCCGCGCCCGCGTGGTGCCGCTGCGCAACACCGGGGCCGCAATCTCGCCGTTCAACGCCTTCCTGATCCTGCAAGGCATCGAGACGCTCGCGCTGCGGCTCGACCGCATCACGGACAACGCGCTCGCCGTGGCCAAGCACCTGAAGGCGAGCGCCAAGGTCAAGTGGGTCAATTACGCAGGCCTGGATGATCATCCGGACCATGCGCTCGCCAGGAAATACCTGGGCGGCAAGGCGTCCGGCATCCTGACCTTCGGCATCGAAGGCGGCCGCGCTGCCGGTGCACAGTTTCTCGACGCGCTCAAGCTGTTCACGCGCCTGGTCAACATCGGTGATGTTCGCTCCCTCGCCACTCATCCCGCGTCCACCACGCACCGCCAGCTGTCGCTGCAGGAACTTGCCTTCGCCGGCGTCACCGAGGACACCGTGCGCCTGTCGATCGGCATCGAACATATCGACGACCTGCGTGCGGACCTCGACCAGGCATTGGCGGCCGTCGCGGCAGGCGGCCGCACGAACGGGTGATCCGGCCGCGGGGAAGGCACCGGCCACCGGAGCGGCGACCTGGGCGTCCGCCGTGGCCACCGGCGCTTCCCGCCCAACGCGATGCCGGCGGTGGTGCCGCATTCAGAAATCGGAAGAGAGTCTCATCATGTCCAAGTTCTTCACCGACAACTCGCTGTCCATCGGACGTACGCCCTTGGTCAGGCTCAACCGCGTCACGGACGGTGCCAAGGCGCTCGTGCTGGCGAAGATCGAGGGCCGCAATCCGGCCTATTCGGTCAAGTGCCGCATTGGCGCTGCACTGATCCGGGACGCGGAAGAGCGCGGCCTGCTCGGGCCGGGCAAGGAGATCGTCGAACCGACCAGCGGCAATACCGGCATCGCGCTGGCCTTCGTGGCCGCCGCGCGAGGTATCCCGATCACGCTGACCATGCCCGACACCATGAGCATCGAGCGGCGCAAGCTGCTGCTCGCCTACGGCGCCCGGCTGGTGCTGACCGAAGGCGCCAAGGGCATGAAGGGCGCCGTGGTCAGGGCCGAAGAGATCGCGGCCAGCGACTCCAAGTACGTGCTGCTGCAGCAGTTCAAGAACCCGGCCAACCCGGCCATCCACGAGTCGACGACCGGCCCCGAAATCTGGGAGGACACCAGCGGCAGGATCGACATCCTGGTCTCCGGAGTTGGTACGGGCGGAACGATCACCGGCGTGTCGCGCTTCATCAAGAGGACGCTGGGCAAGCCCATCGTGTCGGTGGCGGTCGAGCCCGTCGCCAGCCCGGTGCTGACGCAGTCGCGCGCAGGCGTAGCGCTGACGCCCGGGCCGCACAAGATCCAGGGCATCGGCGCCGGGTTCGTGCCCGATGTGCTTGACCTTTCACTGGTGGATGCCGTCGAACAGGTCAGTAATGAAGAGGCGGTCGAATACGCACGACGCCTGGCACGGGAAGAAGGCATCCTGTCGGGCATTTCGTGCGGCGCCGCCGCGGCGGCGGCCGTGCGCTGGGCTCGCAAACCGGAAAGCGCAGGCAAGACCATCGTGGTGATCCTGCCCGACTCGGGCGAGCGTTACCTGAGCTCCGCGCTGTTCGAAGGGGTGTTCGATGCGTCGGGACTTCCCGCATGACGGGGCAATGAACCTTCGCCTGATGCCGCAGTTCAACCGCTGAGGACCCCATGGCCACGTTTCCAACGATCATCATCGTTCCCGGCTGGCGCGGCTCCGGGCCAGGCCACTGGCAAAGCCTGTGGGCCGAGTGCTTGCCGCGCGCGCGCCGTGTTATGCAGGACGACTGGATGTCACCATCGCGCAGGGCGTGGGTGGAGGCATTGGCGCAACAGGTACTGGAAGTGCCCGGGCCCGTCGTTGTGGCCGCGCACAGTCTCGGGTGCATCGCCACCAGCCACCTGCCGGCGCAGGCCGCAGCGCGCATTCAAGGCGCATTGCTGGTTGCGCCGGCCGATCCCGAGCGGCGAGCCGTTCTCAACGACTTCGCACCCGTTCCTTCGCGCAGGCTGCCTTACGCCAGCATCGTCGTCGCCAGTTCCAACGACCCGTATTGCCCGATCCGGCTCGCTGGTGCTTATGCCCGTGCCTGGGGCAGCACATTCGTCAGGCTGCAGGACGCAGGGCATATCAATGTGGAATCCGGGCATGGCAACTGGCCGCTCGGGCTCGCCCTCCTTCAGTCGCTAATGAGCGCATCCGTGCCGAGTGCCTCTTCTGCGAAAGTGGCGGCGATGGACCAGCAGCGATGGCATAGAAGCATGCTTGAAGTTTCCTGCCGCGACGGCGCCACGCCACTTTCGGGATCACGCGCTAACCTGGTGGCGAAAGGAGCGGGGCGACTCAAAGTCTAATGAACGAAGGTCTGAGCGGGCGGTGTACTTGCGGATTTGCCATGCAATGACCGCGCCAGAGTCGATACCCCGGCGCGGTCGCCGGTTGTTCGGGAACTGTGGCAGCGAGGGCGCGCAGTTTACCGCTCTGCACCACGCCCGGTAACCGGGGTGTGCGTCGTGAACATCAGCCGCAGCTGCCCGGCGACCGAACGGCACCTGCTGAATCGGCACGCGCACCTCCTGTGCGGACAGCTCCGCCGCCAGATGTGTGGGCGTGCCACTGCCGCCTGACGCGAATGTCAGCGATCCGAGCAGGCGGCCTGGACGGCGTCGCCGAACGACCGCAAGGGGCTGTCTGGTCGCACAACCTTTATGGTGTAACCCACAGACGACTTCACATTGATCGCATCGTGGCCTCAGCCGCAGGCGCCCACGTGCCCGCAGTGCGTGCAGTAGTCGCAGCCGTCCTTGCGGATGGTCGCGTAGGCGCCGCATTCCGGACACTTGCGGCCAGTCATCGGCGCGACGACGCTGGACGCGACCTCGGCCGGCGTGTCGGCGGCGAGCGCGTCCTCGGCCTTGGCGTCGCCGCGGCGGCCGGCGATGATGTTCTGCAGCGCGTACGCCAGTGCCGCCACTTCCGAGTCATGCCACATCGGCACCTGGGTGCCGTCGGACTTGGTGTACGTGCCCAGGCGCACCGGGCCGCGGTCCCACGCCACCTTGCGCATGTCCGCCAGGGCGCGGTCGAGGAAGCCGCCGCGCGCCGCGAGCGACAGCAGCCGCATGCTGGAGGTCACCCACTGCTGCGATTCGCCGGTCTGGCCGACCGGCATGAAGAACTCGATGGCGCGCTCGCGCCCGTCCGGCAGCGGCATGAACGAAACCACCAGGTACAGGTGCTGGCGGCCCTGCTGCGTCCAGTACTCGATCTTCTCGGCCACCGCGGGCAGGCCGCCCTTGGGACGGCTCGCGATCACCTCGTACATCGGATCGGCCGGCGCGGCCGCGGCGGCCGCAGCGGCGGCCGCGGATTGCTGGGGCGAGTCGGTCTGCAGCACGGCGCCGACGATCGTGTTCGGCCGGTAGGTGGCCAGGCCCTTCAGGCCGGCATGCCAGGCCTCCCGGTACAGGTTCTTGAAGTCCTCGTACGGGTAGTCCACCGGCACGTTGACGGTCTTGGAGATCGCCGTGTCGACGAACGGCTGCACCGTTTCCATCATGGCGATGTGCGCGGCGGCCGGCATGGCCAGCGCCGACACGAAATAGGGCGGCAGCTTGGCGGTGTCGCCGCCGAGCGCCCGGAACATGCGCCAGGCATGGTCCTCGACGTCGTACTCGCTGGTGGTGCCGTCGGCCTCGCGCTTGCGGCGGCGGTAGGTCCAGGAAAACGCCGGCTCGATGCCGTTGGACGCGTTGTCGGCGAAAGCCAGGCTCACGGTGCCGGTCGGGGCGATCGAGAGCAGGTGGCTGTTGCGGATGCCGTGCTGGCGGATCTGCTGCTTGAGCGGCTCGTCCAGACGGCTGGCGAACGTGCCTTCGCCGAAGTAGCCGTCCGCGTTGAACATCGGGAACGGGCCCTTTTCCCGGGCCAGTTCCACCGAGGCGGCATAAGCCGCGTCGCGCATGCGGCGCGCGATCGTGGTCGCCATCTCGCGGCCGTCGGCCTCGTCGTAGCGCAGGCGCAGCATGGCCAGCGTGTCGCCCATGCCGGTGAAGCCCACGCCGATGCGGCGCTTGGACATCGCTTCCTTGCGCTGCTGGTCCAGCGGCCAGAAGGTCAGGTCCAGCACGTTGTCGAGCGCGCGCACCTGCAGGC
>Ga0255338_1005787_pt1 | contig 11049 bp, 10 predicted proteins | sample MeOH1_35cm_T4_19_FD_203715 | JGI IMG/M metagenome (GOLD analysis project Ga0255338, IMG submission 203715) | Sandy soil microbial communities from University of British Columbia, Vancouver, Canada - MeOH1_35cm_T4_195 | ecosystem: Engineered > Artificial ecosystem > Sand microcosm > Unclassified ... | reverse complement strand
GTCGCGAAATCCGCCTGGCGCTCGCTGAAGGCGGTGGGCAGCGGGTCGGGGAAATGCGCGGACGGAGGGAAGCTGCCCTGCTCGAACGCCGTGACCAGCGCATCCGCGAGGCGCCGCATGGGCGCCCGGGTCAGCACGTGCGCGCGCCACGGTTGCGTGTTGGAATTGCTCGGCGCCGACGCCGCCGCCTGCAGGATTTCCAGCACCAGCTCGCGCGGCACGGGATCGGCCTTGTAGGCACGCACGGACCTGCCGGAATGCAGGACCTGGTCGACGCAGCGGCCGATGTCGGCCTGGGACCATGTCGGTGAAGTCATGTCCGCTCCTTGGTAGCCGGGAGCGCGTTCACTCCTCGGAGCGGAAGCCGGAAGCACGCACCACCGGGCCCCAGGCTTCCCGCTCGCGCCGCACCAGCGCAGCATAGTCCTGCGGCGCCAGCGTGCGTGTCTCGAGCCCGACCTTCTCGAAGGCGGCGACCAGGGCAGGATCCTTGCTCGCGGCGACCACCGCCTGCTGCAAGGCAGGGACGGTCGCCTCCGGCGTTCCGGGCGGGGCGAAGACGCCGTACGTCTCCACGCCGCGGATCGAGGCCAGGCCCTGCTCCGCGAAGGTCCAGGCCGCGGCCGGCGCGGCAAGGGCGAGACGGGTGAAGCTGCGGCGGGAGAGAGCGTCCATGCATTGCCTCCTTGTGGGCGTTCGCTCACGGGGGGATGGGGCGTGATCATGGTCGTCGCCCCAGTTGAACGGAACTGATGTCTTTGCAAGACTGAACTGAATGAGCTTCAATGGCCGCGTCCCACCGGAGACATCCGCGCTGGCCGCCCGCGCTGGCGCAGGCGCAGGGGCCCCTGCGTGCGAGGAACAGCGCGACGAACACCACCCGCGCGCCGTTCTGCTGATCGGGGGCCATGCTGTGTTCCATGGCTCATCTGCGACCGAGAACGGTCGTCACCCGGGTCGCGTCCGCGCGCAGTTCACTCGCGACCTGCGTGGCCAGGTGCAGCCGGCGCAGCACCCAGGGGCTCAAGCCGGTCTGCTGTTCCGGGGGCGGGGCGATCGCGTCCGCTCTCGCCGGCAGCGCCTGTCCGCCACGGGACGAAAGGACCGCCGCGATCCTGGCGGCAGCCTGTTCCAGCGGGGCCTGCATCTGGCGCAGGTCGACCAGCGCCCGTCGCCGCAGCAACATCGTCTTGACCGCCGTGAGGTGCGCGAAGAGCTGGTAGCCCCGCTCGAGCATGCGCTGCACGTCCCCGAGCGGCGGCCGTACCCCGCGCGGCTCCGAACGCGATCGCTGCACCGCCAGGGCGAGTGCGGAGAGACTGTCGTAGGCCTCGCGGCGCGCGAGTCGCCAGGCCACCTCCGACTCGGTGCTCACGCCGTCCACGTGCCCCAGCCGCAACACGAGTTGCGCATGCCGGGCCTGTGCCGCCAGGGCCCGAGCGACGAGGCGACCGATCTGCATTCGCTCCCAGGAGGGCAGCACGTAGCTGAAAATCGAGGCGATGCCCACCCCGATCACCGTGTCGATCACCCGCTCGGCCACGTCGAATGCCGGAACGCTGGCGGCGTTCAGGAGGTGCGCCTGGAGCAGGGCCAGGACGGTCGCGGCGACGGCCGTCACCAGGTAACGTTGCAGGACGAACGCGTGCGCCAGGCCGTGAGCGAGCGCAACCACCAGGAGCAGCGCGAGGGCGGGCAGCCGCGCATGGAGCAGCGCGCCGGCGATCACGCATCCAAGCAGCGTGCCAACGATGCGGCCGTTGCGCCGCTCGACCGTCTGCGAGAAGGAGGTCCGGAGCACGAACGCGATGGTCAGCAGGATCCAGGTCTCGTGCACCGCCCATGGGATGGCGCGGGCCACCATGCAACCGGCGGCGATGGCGAGCGCGGCGCGGATGCCGTGCCGCAGCGGCGGCGCGTCCAGGCGCCACAGGCTGCGCAGGGGCTGCCAGGACCAGTGGGTCGGGGTCACGAATTCCCGCCAGGCGGTGCCCACGACGTCTGCGCCGGGCGCGCGCTCGCCGCGCGCGAGTTGCAGGAGCCGGGCGATCTCGTGATGCACGTGCGCCACGCGCCGCGCCAGGCTGCGCGCCAGCAGCCGGGGCGCGGGGCTCCCCCACGCCGCTCCCAACTCGGGCACCCCGGCGGCCGGGTCGAGCGCCGGCCGAGGCCGCGCGCGCGGCTGCGGCCGGCGGTTCCACCGCAACGCGTCCGCGATCTCCTCGAGCTCCGGGGCGAGGCCCTGGAGCTCGACGCCGACGCTGCACAGCAGCGATTCTCCGTTTGGCGCGGCGCGCAGCGCGTCCAGGTCGAGCGTGGAGGCCGTCAGGTGGTCGCGCAGGTCGATGGCGTGCAGCAGCATGCCGGCCAGTTGCAGCCGCCGCGGCCGATCGGGGTCTTCCAGCAGGAGGTTGCGCGCGCCCTGCAGTTGCTCGGCAAGGCTGGCCTGCAGCCTCATCAGCCGGTCGGCCAGCCCGGTGCGCTGCTGCACCTGCGGCGGCATGGTGAATTGAAGCCCTTGTGCCCGCATCAACGCAGCAACGCCGTCCAGCGCAGTGGCGAGCGCCAAGGCGCGGTAACGGTGGTTCAGGACCGCGTTGGCCGCGGTGGCCCACAGGACATACAGCCAGGCACCCACCGAGAACGCCAGGGTTTCGCGCGCGGCTGCGGCTGCGCCGGACGCCGGCGTCGCCAGCCCGAACAGCGTGGCGAACATGAGCGAAGCCGGGATGGGCAGCCCGCGCTTGCCCCAGGCGGCGAACAGGAACGCGATCAGGGCCGCGGCCATCAGCAGCGGCACGAGTGCCGCCATCGAGGCACGCAGGGAGACGACAGCGAAGAAGAGCGGCGTCCCGAGCAGCGCCGCGGGCAGGAAGTGCATAAACCTGCCGCGCCGCGGCGCCGGGTGGTCGGGCGGCGTGGCCACGATGACGCCCACCATTGCCGCAGCCGCGGCGCCTGCCCCGGCGGTGCGGTGCACGATCCCGGAAATCGCCAGGAGGCCGATGGCCGCCACCAGGCCGTTGGTGACATGCGCGCTGAGGAGAGCGCGCGCGGCAGCGCGCAACACCTCACTGCATGAGCGCCGGCCCGCCTGCGGCTTCCCTCGCGCACGATTCGCCGCCGCCGTGTCCTCGCCCATGCCGGCCCCGCTCAGGCGAGTCGCGCCCCCAGCGCCTGCAGCGACAGCAACAGGCCGCCGATGAAATCGGCGGTCGGCGCGTCGACCAGCTCGCCGTCGGCGTCGAACTTGTTCTGGGCGGTGCCGATGAACACCTCCGGCTTGTTCACCGCGACGGTGTTCAGGAACGACAGCACCTGGCGCAGGTGCGGCTGGGCGCGGCTGGTTCCGAGAGCGCCCGCGCTCGCCCCCAGGATGGCGACCGGCTTGCCCTCGAAGGGCTGGTTGGGCGGCAGGGAGAGCCAGTCGATCACGTTCTTCAGCACCCCGGGGACGGAGGCGTTGTATTCGGGACAGGCAATCAGCACCGCATCGGCCCCGCGCACCTGCTCGCGCAGCCGTTCCACCTCGGCCGGATCGCCGCCGGCGCGCAAGTCCTGGTCGAACAGGGGGACGCCACGAATGTCGGCGATGGTGATCTGCATGCCCGCGGGGGCAAGTTTTCGGGCCGCGCGCAGCGCCATCACGTTGTAGCTGCGTTCGCGCAGGCTGCCGGCAATTGCAAGGACGTTCATTCTCATGCTGCTGCAATCGAGGAAGGGGTGGTGACGGCGCGGGACTCGAAGCCGATCAAGTGCGCGAAATCCTCGACACGCTCGCGCGGCACGCGCGCCTGGTTCACCTTGGCATCGTGATCGCCATGGCCCATGGACATGCCGAAGGCCGTCACTTCCTGGGGCGGCATCTGCACGTGTCGCGCGATCACCTCGTGGTAAGGCGCGAAGGACACGTGTGGACAGGTGTCGATGCCGCGGGACTTCGCCGCGATCATCAGGGTCTGCGCGAACAGGCCGAGATCGATCCAGCTGTGCGGCTTGAGCCGGCGGTCGATGCCGAAGATCAGGCCCACCGGCGCGCCGAAGAAGGACAGGTTGCGCTCCACCTGGCGGGTGCGCCCCTGGATGTCGTGCCGCTCGACTCCGAGCGCCCCGTAGAGGCGCGCGCCGAAGTCCTGCAGCCGGGCGCGGAAGACGTCCGGCAGCGGCTCCGGAAAGTGCTCCGGCGGCGCCGCGCGACCGGCGCGCGACGCTGCGACCAGCGCCTCACTCATCGACTTCAGCGGCTCCCCCGCGAGGACGTACACGCGCCAGGGCTGGATGTTGGCGCCGCTCGGCGCGGTGGACGCCTCGGCGAGGAGGTCGTGCACCAGTTCGCGGCTCAGCGGATCGGGACGAAAGGCGCGCACGGCCTTGCGCTGGCGCAGCACGTTGCCCACGCAACGTGCGATCTCGGGCTGCGACCATTCAGGCGCGCTCGTGCTCACGGCTTTCCTCCTCGGGGGCGGGGTGGTACGAGATGCGGCCGGAAGGCAGGAAGAACAGCGCGATCACGGCACCGCCCCTGGCCTCCGGATAGTGCTGGCTTTTCGGCGCCGGCGCGGTCCAGCCTGCATGGCACCAGCCGTTGGGGCCGTTCAGCGCCGCACCCGGGTTGAGCGGGACGACCATGTTGAACTCGCCATACGGGTGGCCGTGGTACTGCCCGCGGTAGCGGTGGTCCGGCAGGCCCAGCCGGTTGCCGGTGCTGTCCATGTACACCGCGGTGATGCTGAAGAAGCGCGTGCGCTCCGAGGGGTCGGCCAGGCGGCTGCGGCGGTAGACCGGGCCGTCGATCTCGATGTTGGCCGCCCAGCCGTCTGCCACGCCCTTCTTCACCAGCCGCGCCAGCGTCTGGTACAGCTCGCTGTCCGGGCCGTACTTGCGGTTGAGCCAGCGCTCCACTTCCGTGTCGGCCGTCATGTCCTTCACTTCCTCCAGGAAGGGCACGCAGCGCTCGATCAGCGCTTCGAGGTCTTCGTTCGATGTTGCGGTGGTCATGATCTCCATTCCTGTAATGCCTGACGGCAGGACGCGATCATGGGTGAACGACGAAATGAATGGAACTGATGTAATTGCAAGAGCAGAATGCAGGCTGTTCAACGCTGCCAGGAGCGACCGGTGAGCATCGGACGGATGGACCTGAACCTGCTGAAGGTCTTCGACGCCGTGTACGAGGACCGCAACCTCGTGCTCGCGGGCCGGCGACTGAACCTCACGCAGTCGGCGGTGAGCCACGCGCTCACGCGCTTGCGCGAGCTCGTGGGCGACGAGCTCTTCATGCGCACCGGCAAGGGGATGGTGCCGACCGGCCGCGCCACGGCCATGGCGCCAAGCCTGCGCGACGCGCTGCGCCGCATCGAGGTGACGCTGGGCGTGGAGCCCTTCTCGCCGGAGAAGTCGACGCGCCGCTTCGTGATCGCGGCCAACGACCACCTCACGCTGGTGCTCCTGGCGCCGCTGTCGCGCCACCTGCAGGAAGTCGCCCCGGGGGTGGACCTCGTGATCCGGCCTTCCACCCGGCTGGATCTGGCGGAGCAGATCGATCTCGGCCGGATCGATCTCGCGATCGGCATCTTCGCGCAGGTGCCGCCGCGCCTGAGCGCACGCACCCTCATGTCCCAGCGCGAGGCGATCCTGATGCGCAAGGGCCACCCCGCCTCGCGCCACAAGCTCACGTTGGCGGACCTCGCGAAGTACCCTCTCGTCACCATCTCGGTGGGCGGACAGGAAGAAGGCGCCGTCGGCGGCTTCATCCTCGAGCGCGGCCTGGCCCGCCAGTCGGAGATGTTCGCGCGGCACGCCCTCGAGGAGGCGCTGGCGGCGGCCGGGCTGGTTGCGCGCATGCGCGTGACGGTGCCGCACTCGCTGGCCATCCCGGCCATGCTGCAGGACTCCAACATGCTCTCGATCGTGCCGGCCTCGCTCGCCAAGGCGCTGCTGCGCGGCGGCGAGCTGCTGGTCCGCCAGCCGCCCTACCGGGCGGGCACCTCCGTCACGCGCGCCGTCTGGCACGAGCGCAACGAGCACGACGCCGCCCATGCGTGGCTGCGCGAACAGGTTGCTGAGACGGCACGCAACGCGGCCGGCGGCGGGGAGGAGTGATGCGGATGCGGCTCAGACGATGCCGCCGTTGGCCCGAAGGACCTGCCCGTTGATCCAGGCGCCGTCGGCGCCGGCGAGGAAGGCCACCACGTTCGCGATGTCCTCGGGCTGGCCCAGGCGCTCCAGCGGCGCGAGTTTGGCCAATTGCGCGACCACGGCCTCGGGCTTGCCGTCCAGGAACAGTTGCGTGGCAGTGGGGCCCGGCGCGACTGCATTGACGCTGATGTTCCGGCCGCGCAGTTCCTTGGCCAGCACCCGCGTCATCGCCTCGATCGCGGCCTTGGTGGCGGCGTAGACGCCATAGGTCGGCTGATACAGCCCGACGACGCTGGAGGAGAGATTGATGATGCGGCCGCCGGAGCGCATGCGCCGGGCGGCTTCGCGCATCGTGTGGAGGCTCCCTTTGAGGTTGATCGCCAGCTGTCGTTCGACCAGGGTGTCGTCCGAATCGGCGAGCGCGGCCAGCCGCATGATGCCGGCATTGTTCACGAGCACATCGATCCCGTGGAGCGTCGATTCGGTGCGATCGAACAGCTCGCGGACCGCCTGCGGATCGCTGACATCGGCCTGAACGGCGAGCGCCGTTCCGCCTGCCCCCTCGATCCGCCTCGCCAGGCCCGCCGCCTCCTGCGCGCTGCCGGCATAGTTGATCACGACGGCGAACCCGTCCGAAGCGAGCCGCGATGCGATCGCCGCGCCGATGCCGCGCGACGCCCCCGTGACCAGGGCCACTTTCCTTTCGTGCTGCTCCATTTTCCGGTTCCTTGGGACTGCTGCAAGGTCCGCAACTGTAGTTGCGCGACGCGGCCCCACCGGGGACTGGCGGTGCATGCCGCGAGATTGGCAGAAAACGCCGGATTTGCCGCTTCCGGCAATCCCGCGCGCCATGGAAACTTCCCGCGCACACCAACCACCAGCAGACACCCCATGAACACAATCCACGACTCCGCCGAAGACGCGGAGCGGGTCGGCCCGGCCTTTTCCCGCGACGGGATGCTGACCACCCGCCATCTCACCCGGGTGCGCTTCGGCCGCAACACCACTCGCGCGATGAAGCAGGCCTCCATTCCCGGGGCCGTGCTGCAGGAGGACGACATCTTCTTCATCGACATCGCACCGCGGCATGGGGCATGGGAAGGCGACGGCGGCGAGACGTTCACCGTCGGCGCAAACCCGCTGCATGCAAAATGCGCCCGCGATGCCAAGGAGCTGTTCCATGAAGTCCGGCGCCACTGGTCCGCGCACGGGTGGACGGGCGTGCGACTGTACGAGTTCGCGCGGCGCTGCGCCGGGGAGATGGGCTGGGAGCTCAATCCCGACCTGCCCGGCCACCGCATCTGCGACTTCCCCCACGCGGCCATCCACACCGGCTCGCTTGCGGCGGCGGACTTCCGCCCGTCGCCGCTGCGCTGGGTACTGGAGATCCACCTGCGCGATCCGCTGGGGCGCTTCGGCGCCTTCTTCGAGGACCTGCTGCTGGAAGACCGGTTCTACGAAGCCTAGCCGGCGGGCGTGCGAGCCTTGCTGACTGCCGTTGGCATGAGGTCGGCAACGGTGCGCCGCAACCAGACGTTCCCCGGATCCCGGTGGTAGCGGACGTGCCAGTGCTGCTTCACGGTGTAGTGGGGAAGCGGGTAAGGAACGGTGAGCTGCCGGATCGGCTCCCGCGAGACCATCACGTCCGCATAGTGGCGCGGCACGGTGGCGATCAGTTCCGTTTCGCCGGCGATCTGCGCAACGGCAAGGAAGCTGGGCACGCGCAGGGCGATGCGACGCGAAATTCCCTGTTGCTCCAGCACCTCCTGGATCATGGCCGCGTGTCCGGTGCCGGAGGCAGTCACCGCCACGTGTTCCTCCGACGTGAAGACTGCCCGCGACAGCCGCTTTCCGATGCGCGGGTGCGAGCGGCTGGCGATGCAGACGAAGTCCTGGTCGAACAGCGCCTGCTGGTAGAAGCCCGCCTCCAGCTGGGGCAGGTAGCCGACCGTCAGGTCGAGCGCGCCGTCCTGCAGTTGCCGCGGACTGTCCGAAGTGATCTTTTCCGCATCGACGCGGATGAGGGGCGCGTGCAGCCGCAGGTGATTCAACAGGCGGGGAAGCAGCGAAATCTCCCCGAGGTCGGTCATCGCGATGCGGAAGGTCCGTTCAGCCTGCGCGGGCTCGAACTCGGCCTTGCCCACCCGGGCCAGCTCCAGCGCTTCGCGCACATCGCGCAGGATCGGATGCAGCGCATCGGCGCGCGGGGTCGCAAGCACGCCGCGCGCCGTGCGCGTGAACAGGGGATCGTCGTAGTACGCACGCAGGCGATTCAATGCCGTGCTGGCCGCGCCCTGGGTGATGCCGAGGCGCTCGGCCGCGCGGGACACGCTCGACGACTTGTAGACCTCATCGAACACCGCCACCCATTGAAGGTCCAGCGAAGCCACGGGCGCCCCTCCCAGGAAGTTGACCGGTCGATATCAAGAAGAACGATACATGTTATGCGAGCGGCCGGTTGCGCCGATATCTGGTGGGCCGAAGAATGATCGCCAAGCACCAGGAGACAAACAATGAGTTTTCCCAGCCCGAGTCGGCGCGGCCGCCGCAGCGCAGTGATCTTGCTGCTCGCGGCCCTTCCCGGCCTCCACGCCCTGTCCCAGCCCGCGCCCGATCTTGCCGGCCGGCCCGTCACCATCGTCACGGCCTTCTCCGCCGGGAGCGGCCCCGACGCGATGATGCGCGCCGTCGCGGAAAAGCTCTCCGCGCAATGGAAGACGCCGGTCGTGATCGACAACCGGCCCGGTGGAGCGGGCTTCATCGCCATCAACGCAGCGCGCTCCGCGCCGCCGGATGGCCACACCCTCCTGATGCACGAAGGCGACGCGCTCGGCGCCCTGCCCCACCTGTTCACGAGCCGCAACTTCCGCGTCTTCGAAGCCTTCGACCCGGTCGGAGTCCTGTACAGCACGCCGTTCTTCATCGTCGTTCCATCCACCTCGCGCTGGAAGAGCGTCGCCGACCTGGTCGCAGCCGCGAGGTCCGAGCCGGGCAAGGTGACCTACGGGAGCTGGGGCGTCGGGAGCACGGCCCACCTCCAGACCGCGCTGCTCGAGACCCGCGCCGGCGTCCGGATGCTCCACGTGCCGTACAAGGAAATGGGCCAGCTGTACACGGGGGTGAGCACGGGGGAGACCGACTGGGCGCTTGGAGCGATGGCGTCGACGAGATTCGCGTATGAGTCGGGCCGGGTGAAATACCTGGCCGTGACGACTGCCACCCGTCTTGCGGACCTGCCCGACGTGCCGACCGTCGCCGAAAGCGGCGGACCGTCGAATTTCGAGGCCAGCGGATTCGTTGCATTGCTGGCGCCAAGGGGAACTCCGGAGGCCCTGCGCGCCCGGATCAACAAGGACCTGGCGGCCGCGGTCTCCAGCGCGGATGTGCAGGCACGGTACAAGACCTTCAACTTCGAGGCCACCCCGTGGAGCCCCGAGCAGACGCGGCGCGTGATCGAGGCCCGTAGCGCGAGCTACGGCCAGGTGATCCGCGCCAACAACATCAGGCTCGACTGATGGCCGCTTGCGCCACCGCATCGGAGCCATGGCGCCTGGGCGCCGCAGAGCTGGCGGCCCGGATCCGCGCCGGGGACGTCTCGTGCGTCGAAGCCGTGGAGAGCTGCTTCCGGCGCGTGGACGAGGTCAACCCCCGCCTCAATGCCATCGTCCACGCGGACCGCGACCGCGCATTGCGCGAGGCGCGGGCGGCCGATGTCATTCGTGCGAAGTCGCCCGAGCGGATGGGACTCCTGCACGGCGTACCCGTCACCATCAAGCTCAACGCGGACGTGGCCGGTGAGGCAACCACCAACGGCGTGCCGGCCTACGCCGAGCGGGTTGCGGCGGAAGACAGTGCCGTGGTGGCCAACTTGCGACGTGCGGGAGCGGTGATCGTGGGGCGCACCAACGTGCCGCCATTCTCCTTCCGCTGGTTCACGGAGAACCCGTTGCACGGCAGGACCCTGAATCCCTGGAACCGGGACCTCACGTCGGGTGGCTCGAGCGGCGGGGCCGCCGTGGCCGTCGCGTCGGGCATGTGCGCGCTGGCGCACGGCACGGACATCGCCGGCTCGATCCGGTATCCGGCCTGCGTGAACGGTGTGGTTGGCCTGAGGCCGACGCCAGGGCGTGTGCCCGCCTACAACCCCTGCAACAGCGCACGCTTCGCCGGCCTGCAATTGTTCTCCGCGCAGGGGCCGCTCGCGCGGAGCGTCGAGGACGTGGTCCTCGGACTGCGCGGCATGGCCGCCGACGGGCGCGAAGACCCGACCTGGGTGCCAGTGCCCCTCGATTTTCCTGATGATGCGGCGCCCGTGCGCGTGGCCTGCGTGGAGGCGATTCCGAACGCGACGCTCGCCGCGCCGGGCAGGGCGGCGCTCGAGCAGGCGGCACGTGCGCTGGCAGCGGCCGGCTACGAGATCGAGTACGCCAGCCCGCCATCCTTGGATGAGGCCGTCGATCTCTGGCTCGCCATCGTGATGACGGAAGTGCGGATCGGCATGATGGCCGCGGTCGAAGCCACGCAGGACGCATCCATCGTGGCATCGGTGCGGGCCATGGCCGATTGCGCGCCGGCGCCCGACTTGCAGACCTACGCCGGCGCGCTGGCACGCCGCGACGCGCTCCGGCGTGAATGGAACCGCTTCTTCCATCGCTATCCGCTGCTGCTGATGCCCACCTCCTGCCGGCCGCCGATGCGCTGGGGCGAAGACCTGCAGGGCACCGAGGCGATGCGGAGGCTGCTGGCGCAACAGTCCCCGCTCATTGCGGTGGCGGCGCTGAGCCTGCCGGGAATGCATGTTCCTACCGGACTCTGCGACGGGATTCCCACCGGGGTGCAACTGGTGGCGGGCAGTTTCCGGGAGCAGAGACTCCTTGCCGCCGGCAGGATCATCGAGCGGGAGGCTGCCAT
>Ga0255338_1005786_pt1 | contig 11050 bp, 12 predicted proteins | sample MeOH1_35cm_T4_19_FD_203715 | JGI IMG/M metagenome (GOLD analysis project Ga0255338, IMG submission 203715) | Sandy soil microbial communities from University of British Columbia, Vancouver, Canada - MeOH1_35cm_T4_195 | ecosystem: Engineered > Artificial ecosystem > Sand microcosm > Unclassified ... | reverse complement strand
CGGTCCTGCTGGGCGCGCTCCTGCTGCAGCACCCAGGCGAGGGGCGGCTCCTGGCACTCCGGGTCGCCCTCGCAGGCGCGCAGGATGCGGCTGAAGAGGAAGCCGCCGGGGTGCGCGAGGCCCTGCTTGGCGCTCACCCACACCGCCCAGCGCGCTCCCCAATGGGCGCCCCTCCCGCTCTGGTGGCGCAGCAGGCGGCGGATCCCGGCGGGCTGCACGCCCAGTTCAGCCAGGAGACGAGGGACCTCCGCCGCTTCCGGGTAGATGGCTCCCTCGCCCTCCTCATCCTTGCCCGGCAGTGCCCCCGGCAAGGCAGGGCACATGGGGGGTGTGGGGGGCGGCGCACCGGTTGGGTTTCCAGACGGGCTCCCGGCGGCGGCCGGCGGGTTTTCAGACGGGTCCGGTTTCGCCACGGGTCGGGGTTCCGGACCCGTCGGAATGGCCGAGGGGTGGACCGGCACCGCGCGGGGCAGGAGCAGCTCGCCCTGGCCGGTCGCCTGGAAGCGGGCGGTGAGGCTGTCCAGGGTCGGGAGGTCGTCCGGGTGCAGGATGTCGTCCAGCACCACGTTCAGGAAGCGGTACGATTTCCCGGCGCGGCGCTCGATGGTGAGGGCGGCGCGGAAGAACTCCCACTCCAGGTTGCCGGGCTGCTCCTGTTCCCAGAACTGCACCAGGTAGTGGCGCACCTTCTCCTCCGAGAGGCCGCGGAGGGTACCCGCCAGGTCCGCCAGCGAGGGCTGGACGGCCCCTCGTACGCGCGCCAGGGACTGCAGCCGCACCCACATGCTGGTGCGGTACGGGTGGATGAGGCCGAGCCAGCGGTCCACGTGGTAGAGCGTGAGTCCGGCCGGCTCTCCCGCCAGCGTGATCTCCCGGTACGCCTGCAGCGCGGCCCGGCTGCGGCTGGTGAGCCGCGCCGCCAGCGCGCCATCACTCACGAGCTGAAGGCCGCGGGAGTGGTGGGCGGCGAGAAGTGTGGGAGGCATATCGGGCGGGGAGGCAAAGGGGGAGAGGAGATTTGAAATTTCAAATTTGCAATTTCAAATTTCAAATTTGGATTCTCCCGGAATGCTGGAGTGAAGTACGGGGGTGTGGGATTGGCGAATTGACAATTCTCAATTGTCAATTCGCCTTCTCCTATACTGCGTGCCGGGTACGCGACTTACTCCCCATCGAACGGGTCTTCTTCCCGCTCCAGGTCGTCGGCCCAGTCGACGAGGCTGAGGGCGGCGTCGGCGAGGCTGCCGAGGGCGAGGTCCACCAGCTCCTGCACGGCGGTGAGGCGCGGGTCGGGGTTCGTCTTCAGCACGTCGCCGATGGCGTCCAGGAGCCAGCCGGCGGCGTAGAGGCAGCGGCAGGCGCGGCGCGCATTCCCCTGCAGCGCGAGCTGATCCGCCGTGCATTCCCAGCTCTTCAGCGCCAGCGAGGCCGTCCGCACGGAGCGCAGCGTCAGCTCGTCCAGCGCCGTCAGCCCCTGCTGGTGGTGCTCCCCGGCGCGGGAGAGCGTGCGGTACATCGCCATCCGGCGAGCGCCGCGGTGACTGAACGCGCGCTCCGCGGGCACGTTCGCGATCATCGATTCCATTTCGTAGCTCCTTGAGGTTCGGGCGGATGGGAATTTCAAATTGAAAATTGCGAATTTGAAATTTCAAATTGGGTGGAGGCGAGGGATGGCCCCTTACGCGAGGCGTAGAAGCGCCGGCGACACCGGCTGCGCCTTGGCGTACGGGTCCAGCACGGCGAGGGCCAGCATCTCCGGGTCGCGGTCGCAGAAGCGGCGGAGGGCGGTGCGGCTCACGCGCTTGCCGATGCCGCCCAGCTCCACCACCAGGCCGGGGTGCTTCCGTGCCCACCGGTAGGCGTCGCGGCGGCCGCAGCGGAGGATGGGGCACACTTCCGGAATGGTGAGGAAGTCCGGCAGGGTGTCCCAGTCCACCGGCTCGGTCCAGCGCTCCACGGGCGCGCGCTTGCTGCTCATGCCGCCCTCCGTTCCGCCTTGCGCAGGGCGCGGCGCAGCGCGAGGTGGTCGGTGTCGCCGCCGGCGGTAAACTCCTCTGCGCCGGCGCGCACCACCGCCACGTAGAGGCCGAAGGCGGCGCGGTACAACCGGGCATCGAGGCCGGCGGGCACCTCGTGGATCAGCTCGATGCGGGTCATCGGCCCCTCCCTTCGCCGGCGGTCGTCTCCGGCAGCACCTCGCCCCGCTCGCGCAGATCGGACAGCTTCTCGCCGCCCAGCGACGTGCGGAGCTGGGTGGACGGCACCAGTTGGAGGCCGCGGCGCGCCACCCGGGAGCGCAGCGTGGGAATCGGGAGGCCCAGCGCCTCCGCGATCTCCGTCTGGCTCATTCCGCGCTCGCCCAGATCCTCCACCCGCTCCAGGAACGCCAGCTCTTCGCTGGGGATCACCACGGCCATTGCACTATCTCCCTGATGGTGTTAATATGTTTAACAGCAAGAGGTTAACAGCTGGTGTTAATTACGTCAACACCATTTTGAAGCGGTTTTTCGCGGATCGTACGGGCCGGTGGTAAAGAATGCGTTAACACTCTCTTATGCCGAGAGTAGATGACGCATTCGGGAAGGCGGTCACCCACGTGTTGACCGAGCACCAGCTGGGGAAGCGCCAGCAGACGGTGCGGACGGGGCTGGACCACGTCACCATCGGGAAGATGATGGACGGCATCATCCCCAGCGTGGAGACGGTGGAGAAGTTCGCGCGCGGCTTCAAGCTGGACGTGAACGCCTGGCGAACGCTGGCCGGCTACGAGCCGGTGGAGTCCGGCGCGCAAATCTTAGACGCGGGCCTCTACCGCCTCTCGCAGCGGGTCGGCGAGGTGATCCCCTGGGAAGGCGAAACCCCCCGCGAGCGCCTCACCCCCGCCGAAGCCCGCGCCGAACTAGCGGACATCGAGGAGGAGCTGCGCGAGCGCGGGATGCTGAAGGACTGACGCCTCGCAGCCGGAACAATTTGAAATTGCAAATTTACAATTTCAAATTGCCTTCGCCTCGCGGCTTGTTTGGCCGCCCTCCACTTTTTGACACCCCCTCTTCCCTGCAGGGGTTTTCTTTTCGCTGTAGAATGCAAACAAATGTTTACGTCTTCGTTCGTGAGACGGGGCATGCGGCGGTTGGGTAGCGCAATGGTGCGGACAGTGGGGGCTGGGGGTTAGAGGAGGGGGTTCGGGAGCGGTGCCCGTACGGGCGATTTGCGCGCTCAGCTTGAGTGATCCGCAACATCGCGCCACCGGCGCACCGGCCCCAACCCCTTTCCCCCAACCCCTGCTCCCCGGCGCTAGCTGGTAGTGGGGAGCTTGATGGACACGTGGATTGAGGAGCGCTGCGAGGCGATCCGGCTGGCGCTGCGGATCGCGGGATTTCCGGAGCTGGCAGACCTGCTGCGCCTGGTGGACTGGCTGGGCGGGATCGTGCAGCTGCGGCACACGCGGGGGGCGGGGGCGCGGGTGATCCACTTCAAGGACGGCACGAAGTCGATCACCCTCCCCGTCCGCCTGGGCGAGCGGCCGATGTGCGAGCAATTGGCGCACGAGGTGGGGCACGTGCTCCTCACGGCGGGGATGGGCTCGCTGCTGCGGCAGCTCGCGCCAGGGGACGCGCAGGTGGAGCGCCTGGCCCGCCGGTGCGAGGCGCAGGACGAGCGCCGGGCGCGCGACTTCGTGCTGGCCTGGTGGCTGCCCTCCCGCCTGGTGGAGCGCTACCCGGACGACGCCGAGTTGGCCGAGCACGCCTCCGTCACCGAGGCGATGGTCCAGCTCCGCCGCCGGCAGCTCGGCGGCCGGGTGATCGACATCACGCGGGAGCTGCCGCGGTGGTCGGCGGGGCAGCACTACCACACGGTGGTTACCCGCATGCGCTCCCGCGCGCTGCTGCAGGTGCTGCGCTTCGGCAGTGCGTCACCCGCGTTCGATCTACCCACCACCCACCCCGCCTGCACCAGCGACGCCCTCCAGGTGAACGCCGACCTGGTCGCGCTGACGGTGGCCGAGTTCGATCGCAAGTACGACCTCTTCCGCTGCGGCGATCCGGAGCTGCAGCCGGTAGACCTGGCGCAGCTGCAGCGGTGGTCGGGACGATAGCGCTGTGCGCTTGGGGTCGGGGGTCGGGAGAATGCAATTTGAAATTGCAGATTTTCAATTTCGAATTTCAAATTGTTTTGGGTACGGAGTGAGGGCACGATGGCGGACGGGCACGTCGGCTACCGGGACGGGCCGAAGGGGCGCAGCCACTACTACACCATTCCGATCACGCGGCCGGACGGCACGCGGGGTCAGGAGCAGCGGCGCGGGTTCAAGAGCGAGCGGGCCGCGCGCGCCGCGATGCGCAAGCGGCTGGTGGAGCTGGAGAGCGGGGTCGCCACCGTCACCTGCAACCAGACGGTGGCGGAGTACCTCGCCTTCTGGCTGGGACAGATCAAGCGCGACGTGAGCCAGTCCACCCTGGCCAAGTACGAGCGCACCCTCCGCGGCGCGCTGGTGCCGGTGCTGGGCGCGCAGCGGCTGAGCAAGCTCACTCCGTTCCTCATCGACGCCGCCTACAACCAGGCCCTCGCGCGGGGTGCCAGCGCCAACCAGGTCCGCAGCGCCCACACCCTCTTCAAAGCGGCGCTGAGCCGCGCCGTGGACTGGGACCTCCTGCCCCGCAACCCGTGCGCCAGCGCTAAGCCGCCCCGGAAAGACCGGTCGCTGGAGGCGGAAGACGCCCGCGTGCGCGCCCTCACGGACGAGGAGGCGAGCCGGCTGCTGGCGGCCCTGGACGGCCCTGGCTGGCCGCTTATCTCTCCCTGGGCACCGGCCTCCGCCGCGGCGAGGTGCTGGGCCTCCGCTGGCGCGACGTGGACTTCGAGGCGCAGACGCTCTCCGTACGGCAGACGTTGGAGCCGGCCGCCGTGGCCGGAGGCGGCCTGATCATCGGCCCGCCCAAAACGGAGCGCTCCGCCCGCACCTTCCACGCCCCCAGCCGGGTGCTCAGCCACCTGCGCGACCACCGCCGGCGGCAGTCTGCCCGCCGCCTGGCGTGCGGCGGCGTGTGGGAGGGGGACCTGGTGCTCTGCCACGACGGCGGGCGCCCCATCCCCCCGGACACCCTCAACGATTGGCACGCCCGTGCCCGCGAGCGCGCCGGCCTGCCCCGCGAGATCCGCTTCCACGACCTGCGCCACACCTACGCCACCCAGAGCCTCCGCGGCGGGGTCAGCGTGACCACCCTTTCCCAGCGCCTCGGCCACGCCAACGTATCGGTAACGCTGAACATCTACAGCCACGCCCTGCCGGAAGACCACGAGTTTGCCGCCCGCGTGGCGGACGCGGCGCTGGAGCGGGTGTTAGCGGCCGGCAGGTCTGGGGGTTATCCGGCAGACGTGCGCAAAGTGTTGGCACATGGGCCGTTTGCGGGGTAAAATAAGAGTAAGCAGGTGGGAAATCCGTGGAGCCACTAGATCCGCGGATTTGATCAGGGATACCGGATTCGGCATCATCCTCTCCACCGCTTTCTCCCCAGTGCTGTCGCCGGTTCTCCGCCGGTTCAGCCGCCCGTTCCACTCCCCGTCCACCTCCGCAAGGGCGTTCGCTCGCGTCCGCCGAATCTGGCTCTTGCAAGTCGAGCGTGGGAATTGAGGAGAGACCGATGGAGTATCGCACGCTGGGCCGCACGGGGCTGCGGGTCTCAACACTGGGCCTGGGTGGGCATACCTATCCGGTGGGGCCGGACGGCTTCTGCACCCCTGAAGAGCGGGCCCGGCTGGTGGCGCGGTTGGAAGCAGGCGGCGTGAACTACTTCGACACCACCTGGCTGAACGAGGTGGAGCTGCTGGCAGACTCCTTCCGCCGCGCGGACGTGGGCGAAGGGTGCCACGTGTCCCTGCAGTTCGTCGACGGCGTTAGTGATCCGGCCTGGCGAGAAAAGCTGCGCGGCGAACTGGAGAGCCGCCTGGCGCTGCTGGGCTACTCGCAGGCGCCGCTGTTCCTGATGGGCGTCGGCAACCGCTGTCCGGAGTTGGGGGAGATCGTTGCGGCATTGGAAGCGATGGCCAGGCTGCGGGATGAGGGACTAATCCGGTGGATCGGCCTGAGCTGCCACGAGATCTCCCGCTTCGACGCGCTGGCGGACGCCATCGAGCAGGCGGACCTGATCGACTACCTGATGATCCGGTTCAACCCCAAGTATCCGCAGGCATCGGAGCGTCTCTTTCCGGTCGCCCGGAGCCGGAACGTGGGGATCGTAGGCATGAAGGCGTTCTGCTGGGACTGCGGTCCGGACCAGTGGGGCCGCCGCATCAGCGTGTTCGAGCCGGTCGAGGCGTCCGGTCGCACCCCCGCTCCAGCGGCATTCACCGCGGCCCAAGAAAGCCTCCGCTGGGTGCTGCAGCAGCCGGGTCTCGCCACCACGGTCCCGGCCATGAACGCCCCCTGGGAAGCAGAGCAGAACCTCCGCGCCGTGGCCGACCTGCGACGGCCCGCGGACGTATCCGGATTTGCGCCCTATCTCGATCGGCTCTGGGGCCCGGCGCAGCTAACCGCTCTCGCTCATTCCGCCGAGAGTGCCGCCATCCGTCAGCGTGCGGAGGCGTTGCTCCGATAGGAAAGACCGTACTGCGAGGAGTAGCGAGACTACCTGGAATCGAAGAGGATGCCGCGCTTCGCTCGCAATACCACTGCTTGACAGCACTGCTTCCGGAGGTAGGATTCCCCCTTCCCTGCGAGGGAAGGGGGTTAGGGGGTTAGGTTCTACACCTTGTCGGGCACCACGTAGGGGGCCCGGTATTCGCGCTTCAGCATCCCGTCCGCCTCTTTGTCCCCCACGAACCGCTCCTTTGTGGGGTCGAAGTGGAGCACGCGGTCCAGGCGGAAGGCGATGTTCCCCAGGTGCGCCAGGCCGGAGGCAGTGTGCGCCGTCTCCACGGGGCCATGCAGGTCTTCTTTCTTCCGGCTGCGGACCGCCTCCACGAAGTTCTTGAAGTGGTCGCCGCCTGCCTTGTTCTTGGGGCCCGGCTCCCGCTTCTCGCCCAGGAAGGTCTCGTAGGAGTCGTAGCCCTTGATGACCATGTAGCCCTTGCTGCCGTAGAAGATGTTCCCCACGCCCGCGCCGTCCTCCAGGTTGGTGCACCAGGGACGTACCTCGAACTGGATCTGCTTCTTCTCCTTGGGATACTGGAACAAAGTGGTGAGAGTCTCCGGGGTCTCCTTGTCGTCGTCCCAGAGGTACTTGCCGCCCATGGCGGTAATCCGCTCCGGCAGGCCCACGCCCAGCCCCCAGAGGCACATGTCCGTCTCGTGGATGCCCTGGTTACCCACGTCGCCGTTGCCGTACTCCCAGGTCCAGTGCCAGTTGTAGTGGACGATATTCCGCGAGAACGGCCGCATGTGGGCCGGGCCGGTCCAGAGGTCGTAGTTCAGCGTGCTCGGCGCCGGCTCCGGGGTCTTCTTCCCGATGCTCGGCCGCCAGCGGTAGACCAGCCCGCGTGCCATGTAGACGTCGCCGATCAGGCCGCTGCGGAGGTGCTGCACCGCTTCCTGAAGCGCGACGGAGCTGCGGAGCTGCACGCCGTGCTGCACGATGCGGTGGTACTTCGCCGCCGCCTCCACCATCTTGCGGCCCTCCCACAAGGTGTGGGAGCCCGGCTTCTCCACGTACACGTCCTTCCCCGCTTGCATCGCCCAGATCGCGGCGAGGGAGTGCCAGTGGTTCGGCGTGGCGATGGAGACGGCGTCGATGTTCTTGTCTTCGAACACCTTGCGGAGGTCCTGCACGATCTCCGGCTTCTTCCCGTACTTCTTCTCGAACTCCGCCTGCCGCTTGCCGGCTACCTCCAGGTCCGGATCGCAGAGCACCGCGACCTCCACGTTCTGGTCTTTCTCCAGCGCCATGAAGCCGCCGATGTGAGCGGTCCCTCGCCCGTTCACGCCCAGCACGGCGATGCGCAGGCGCTCGTTCGCCCCGCGGGCGCTCTGCGGCAGGATCCGCGGCCCGGCAACGGCCGCCGCCGCTACGGCCCCGGACGTGGTCTTCAACAACTCGCGGCGGGTGAGGTTGGTTCGCGATGCGTTCATGGGCGTACTCCTTAACTCTGGCTTCAGGAATGGGTTTAGCTGCTCGCCCTCCACACTCCTTTGAGCAGTTACGTACCAGGCCCCTCGACGGCTTGCCCTGAACGGGATCGCGCGCCGCCCTCTCGGATGACGCGGTGCATCGAGGCCCCCTCCTTTTCTTTGCTGCCTGGGGATGGGGGCCGGGGTCCGCCGGGATGCCCATGTCGGATGCCGGGTGTGCGCCGGTGGACTTGCCACTTAATCCCATGACGCACACCGAGACACCCTCCCGGTATTCCGGTGAAATGGCGAATTATAATAACGAATACAATAAAATTTAAATTGGAAAATCAGTCGGCCGGTGCAGGAAGTAATGGACGGTTGCTTGAAACGCAAGTCGGTAATTGCAATGGATTACCATCAAGCGGGCTCTTCGGGGAGTGGATGCCGAACGGAGCCACGGATTCCAGAGGAGTACTAAGGGTGAGCGGTGCTAAGGTTCCACTTTGCGGAAGCTGCCGCGCCCTGGTTCCCGGAGCCATGCTGGAGGGCCCGTGGGACCCGAGCGATCAGGCACTGGTAAGTATCCGGCTGCGCCGCCGGCGCCGACTCCCGCTGCGGGGGATGACCGCGCTGGGCGTGGCGGAGCGGAGGTACCTCACTTCCGAGGAGTTCGAGCAGCAGTTCGGCGCGGAGGAGGAGGCGGTCCGGCTCCTCGAAGTTTTCGCCCGGGAGACCGGTCTGGAGATCGTCACCCGCCTTCCGGCTGCGGCGCTTTTCGTCCTCGCCGGCACGGTGGCGCAGTTCAACGCGGCGTTCAACGTGCAGTTAAGTCAGTTCACGCTGGACGGCTCGGTCACTTTTCGTGGACGGGTGGGGCCGATCTACCTCCCGGCTGCTCTGGTACAGGTGGTACGGGGGGTGCACGGGCTGGATGATCGACCCGCCGTGCGGCGCGCGCTCTCCGCCCATTCGGTGGGGACTCCGGGAAGCGGGGCGACTGCGGCGGAACTGGCAGACCATTACCGGTTCCCCCGCGGGTATGACGGCACCGGGCAGACCGTGGCCCTCCTCCATTTCGGTCAGGGCTTCAGCCAGGCTGACATCGATCATCACTTCGAGGAGACCGGTACCCGCAGCCCCAGGCTGCTGGACTCGCTTTTCCCTTTTGGGGGAAGCATGCATCCGGAGGATGGCATCCAGGAGCCGGTGACCGATCTGGCCATTGCGGGCGGACTCGCGCCGGGCGCGCAGTTCCTCAATTGCTTCGCACCCGCCTCCACCGCCGGTATGATCCACGGCTTTGCGGAGACGATTCACCACCGGTCCTGCCATGCCGACCGTCCCTCCGTCCTCTCCGTCAGTTGGGGCGCGGTGGAGGCCACCGGGACCCCGCAGTTCTATGCGGCGGTAAACGACCAACTGCGCTCTGCGGCGCTGATGGGGATCACCGTCTGCTGCTCGACGGGCGATCATGGCTCCCAGGCGAGCCAGCCGGGAGGCCGGCACGTGGAATTCCCGGCTTCCAGCCCCTACGTGCTTGCCTGCGGGGGCTCCGAAATCCGCGGCCAGGCCACAAGTCGTACCGAGGTGGTGTGGGGCCTGGACGCTGATACGGCCACCGGGGGCGGGATCAGCAGGCTGTTTCCGGGCTCTCGCTGGCACTCGCACCGGACGTGTCGTATTCTGGCGCGCCCATCCGGTAAACAGGGTACTCCGGTGCTGGCCCGCCGGGGTTCCCGGCGGCGCGTGCTGCCGGACGTCTGCGCGCACGCGGGTGGGTTCGCGGTGCATTATCGAGATCTGGATGAGCCCGACACGGCGATGGGAACGAGTTGTGTGGCCCCCCTCTGGGCCGCCCTGGTCGCCCGGCTGAACCAGGGCCTGGGAAAGCGGGTCGGCTATTTGAACCCGATTTTTTACCAAAGTGGCTGCCGCAAGTTATTTCTGGACGTGCGCGAGGGAAACAACGGCGCCTTCTTTTCCCGGAAGGGATGGGACGCTTGTACCGGTCTAGGCAGTCCCAATGGGGAAGAGCTACTCCGGTTCCTCCGCAGCGGCCGGTAGTGACTGGCCCACCATGTCCGTGCTTGCGTAGGTTGTCTCCCGTCAGGACTGCACCATGAAACCCGGACGCCGCGCCTTTACGTTAATTGAGCTACTTGTAGTGATTGCGATCATTGCCATTCTGGCGGCCTTCCTGTTCCCGGTCTTCGCTCAGGCCCGCGAGGCCGGGAGAAAGGCGAAATGCCTGAGTAATCTACGGCAGATGGCAGCGGCCACGCTGATGTATGCCCAGGATTACGATGAGCTCCTGCCGGTAGACGCATCGAGCTGTCGAGCAGGCTCCGCCACGCAGTTGTGCAGCCGGCGGAGTCCTCAGTGGCGCATCGAAGCGCAGATTGCGCCATACGTCAAAAACGTGGAGCTCTTTGCCTGCCCTAGCGCCAACAACACCCAGGTCCTCTGGAATTCCTCGCAAAACGTGTGCGAGTGGTTTGGCTGGGGCTATCCGTCGTACTTCTGCGACCCCACCAGCACCGTCAACGGGCGATCGATCAGCTACGGCTGGAACCGCTATCTTTTCTTCCGCTGCGCCGGCACCGCCGGTGGCGGGTGCGGCTTGCCCGGCTATCCCCTGGCCGCCGTGACGGATAGCTCGAGCAAGATCATGGCGGCCGATGCCTGCCAGAGCTTTATGGAAATGTCCCGGCTGGCGTTTGCCAACTATCCCGAGTTGGACCCTTCCCAGGCGTCCAATGCGGATCAGTTCTGGCCGGCCGGAGGCGGCGGGGGCACGGAGATCAACGTCCAGCGGCACACCCGCCATGCGCTGGGCCAGTGTCTCGTCTTCCTGGATGGTCACGTGAAATGGCACCGCTACGACACGTTCACGGGGGACCAGCCGCGGGGCGAGGATTGGTTCGATCCCTCCCTGTAACGCCGTCGGCGCCGAGTTGGGCGGGGAGGCGCGGCGATAACGGGGAGCGGCGCCGCACTCCCGAT
>Ga0255338_1005784_pt1 | contig 11055 bp, 13 predicted proteins | sample MeOH1_35cm_T4_19_FD_203715 | JGI IMG/M metagenome (GOLD analysis project Ga0255338, IMG submission 203715) | Sandy soil microbial communities from University of British Columbia, Vancouver, Canada - MeOH1_35cm_T4_195 | ecosystem: Engineered > Artificial ecosystem > Sand microcosm > Unclassified ... | reverse complement strand
GGCGGCCCCCGCGGTGGAGGAGTGGTCGCCCGCGATCCCCCAGCCGTGGTCCGCGCCGGCCGCCGACACCGGTCAGTGGCCGGTGGCCGCCGAACCGACCCCGGCGGACGCCGACCCGTCGGACGCCTTCGCCGGCGTCACCGGGTGGCCCGTTCCGGACACGCTCGAGTCCGAGGTGTACGCGCCGTTCGAGCGGACGCTCGACGAGGCTCGCGCGTGGGCCACCGGGTCCATCCCGGCGGTGCCCGACCATCTCGCGCCGGCGGCGCAGGTGGACGACTTCCGGCCCGACGTGTCGGACCCGACCGCGCACGAGCAGGCCGAGGTGGCCGCGCCCGAGCCCGTCGCGGACCAGGCGCCGGAGCTCGTCGCCCCCCTGCCGACGCCCGCGTGGGAACCGATCTCCGCCGCGACCGCCGTCGGCTCGTCCCCGGCGGCGCCGGAGGGTGCCGCCGAACCGAAGCGTCGCCGCGGACTGTTCGGCCGCCGGCCCAAGGAACCGAAGCAGGCGAAGGGCGTCCCGGCGCCGGCCGATCAGCGGGGGCAGACCCCGGCCTGGGCTCCGTCCACCGTCCCGCCGCCGATGCCGGCCCCGCCCTCGATCGTCACGACGCCGCCTCCCCGACCCGTCCCGGCTGCGGCCGAGGCGTCGCCCGAGGTGCCGGCCGACGCCGCCGAGGTGGTCGTGCCGGCGCCGGCGAGCCCGGCGACGGCCGGCTGGGCCCCGCAGGCGTCGTGGAACCCGCCCGCCGCCGCGAGCCTGCCGGACGGTGCCGGCGCCAGCTGGTCGCCGCCCGAGTGGGCCCCCCGGCCGTCCGCGACGTCGGCCGAGCCCGAGCCCGTGACCAGCAGCACGCCGACGTCGGAGACGCGCATCGGGACGCTGGACGACGAAGTGGCGGCGATGCTGGCGATGCGTTCCGACATCCAGGAGCAGGCACTCTCGGAGCTCAGCCAGCTCTCGGCCTACCGGCCCCAGGTGGTGCAGGGCTCGGAGCGGCTGGCCAGGCGGGTGCCCGCTGCGGTGCCGGAGGCAGTCCCGGACCCGACGGCCGACAATGCGGCTGCCGTCGAACGCGATCCCGACGAGCTGCGCTCGCGCCTCGCCAGCTTCCAGTCGGGGACGGCCCGCGGCCGCCGCGACGCCGACCGTGAGCCGGGGGACACCCCATGACCACCGCCCGCCGACCCAGTCCCGCCGTGACCGGGACCCCCGCAGTCAGCCCCGGCTGCGACCCGAAGGAGGAAGTGTGACCGCGCTCAGTACCGAGGCTGCCAACTTCGGCTGGCTCCTGGACAACTTCGTCCGGACCGTGCCGGGAACCCGCCACACGCTCGTCGTCTCCGCCGACGGGCTGCTCATGGCGATGTCCGAGCTGCTCGACCGGACCAGCGGCGACCAGCTCGCGGCGATCGTCTCCGGCATGTCCAGCCTGACCCGCGGCGCCGCCCGCCAGCTGCAGGCGGGGGAGGTGCGCCAGGCGATCGTCGAGATGGACAACATGTTCCTGTTCCTCATGAGTGTCTCGAACGGGTCGGTCCTGGCCGTGGTGGCAGACTCCACCTGCGACGTCGGGCTGATCGGGTACGAGATGGCCATGCTCGTCGCGCGCACCGAGGCCACGCTGACGCCGCAGCTGATCACCGAGATGCGCGGCCAGCTGCCGGTCGACGGCGCCACCAGGACCACCGAGTGAGCGGAGTCGGGTGATGGCAGACCACGTCGAGTACGAGGCGAGGACCGTCCGGCCCTACGCCGTCACGGGTGGCCGGGTGCGCTCGTCGCACTCCGACCTCCCGCTCGAGGCCCTCGTCGAGCTGATGCCGGGCGCCGTCGGTGGCATCGGCCTCCCGCCCGAGCGCCGGGCGATCCTCCACCACGCCGCGCAGGGCTACGTGTCGGTCGCGGAGCTGTCCGCGCTCCTGCACCTGCCGCTCGGCGTGGTCCGCGTCCTGGTCTCCGACCTTTCCGACCAGCAGTACGTCCGCGTGCACGCGTCGCAACCGATGGACGTCAACACCGGCCAGTCCCCCGCCCTGTCCCTGAGCGTGCTGGAGAGTGTTCTCAATGGCATTTCAGCCCTCTGACTCCGCGCTCGCCGGTGCTGGTGGCGCCGGGTCTGCAGCCCCCACTGTCGTCAAGATCGTCGTCGCCGGCGGTTTCGCCGTGGGCAAGACGACGTTCATCGGGTCCATCTCGGACATCGAGCCCCTCAACACCGAGGCCGCGATGACCGAGCACTCGGTGGGCGTCGACGACGCCGGCATGGTGTCCGACCGCAAGACGACCACCACGGTCGCGATGGACTTCGGGCGCATCGCACTGCAGGGGAACCTCTGGCTCTACCTGTTCGGCACGCCCGGCCAGGACCGCTTCCTGTTCATGTGGGACGACCTGGTGCGTGGCGCGATCGGCGCCGTGGTCCTCGTCGACACCGACCGGCTGGACCAGTGCTTCCCGGCGGTCGACTACATGGAGAGCCGCGGCATCCCGTTCGTCGTCGGGGTCAACTGCTTCGACGGCATCGCCAAGCACTCGCTCGAGGACGTCCGGCAGGCGCTGGCGATCCCCGACCATGTGCCGGTGCTCTACACCGACGCCCGCTCGCGCGCGGCCACCAAGCAGGCGCTGATCGCGCTGGTGCAGCTGGCGATGGCACGGCTCCGGGCGGCGGCGGTCACCCGCTGAGACGCCACCGGGACCACCCGTCCCGGGTCGCAACGGCCATCCGCCACACTGTGCGCGTGAACCTCCGCCCGCCCGCAGCGCCGCGCAGCGGGACGCCCGCGGTGTACGCGGACGGTTCCGCGCTGGTGCAGTTCCTGCCGGGCGCGCCGTTCGGCGAGGACTGGCGCAGGTGGTTCGGCGAGCGCCGGCTGGTGACCAACCAGGTGGGCATCACGGAGCTGCACGGCATCGCCTGGCCCCTCGGGCCGGCCGCCCGGGACGCGGCCGACGACGTCGAGGCCCGGGTCGAGGTGGCACGGCTCTCGGACCGCGCGCTGCAGGTGGCGTCGCACGTGTCGAGCGCGCTGTCGTCGTTCGTCGCGCTGCACGTCGGGACGGCGGTCGCGCACCAGGACGTCGAGACGGTCGCCACCTACCAGCGAGAGCTCGCCCAGGTGGCGCGGCTCTACGGGCTGGCGGTGGTGACGCCCGGCTGGCCGGAGCGGTGGTGGGAGTTCCCGGCCTGAGGCCGGTCACGCGCCCGGGACGGCGACGGGGCTGGGCCCCGGGCTGGTACCGTCCGCCTGACCTGGAGGGCTGGCTGAGCGGCCGAAGGCGACGGTCTTGAAAACCGTTGTGGCGGTGATCCCGTCACCAAGGGTTCGAATCCCTTGCCCTCCGCAAGACCGCCCCGAGTCGTCGGGGCCTGCCGGCCGTTACAGCCCGAGGTCGCCCAGCACCGGTAGCGCGCTGCGCGCGGCTGCCCTCGCCTCGTCGGCGGACGCGGCCTCGACCGCACGGCGCGCCGCGCGCTCGCAGTCGGCGAGCGGCACCGCCCCGAGGGCTGCGGCGACGTCGGCGAGCGCGGAGGAGCTCATGGACAGCGTGGCGACGCCGAGCCCGACGAGCACGACGGCGAGGGCCGGGTCGGCCGCAGCCTCGCCGCAGACGCCGACAGGGCGGCCGCGAGCCGCTGCGCCCCGGCACGCCTCGGCGACGAGCGCCAGCACGGCCGGCTGCCAGGGAGTCGTCAGTGCGTTCAGTGCGGGCAGCAGCCGGTCGGCAGCCATCGTGTACTGCGTCAGGTCGTTGGTGCCGATGCTGGCGAAGGTGGCGCGTCGCAGCAGGTGACCGGCGGCGAGCGCCGCCGCGGGAACCTCGATCATGATGCCGGCCCAGGGCAGGCCGTGCCGGGCGCAGCGGTCGACGAACTCGTCGGCCTCGTCCGCCGTGGCGACCATCGGCGCCATCACCCACACGTCGGCGTGCTCGGAGTCCCGCGCGTCCGCGATCGCGGCGAGCTGCGTGTCGAGCACCTCCGGAGCGAAGAGCGCCGTCCGCACGCCACGCAGGCCCAGAGCGGGGTTGGGCTCGTCGTGCGCCCCGAGGAAAGCCAGGGGCTTGTCGGCGCCGGCGTCGAGCGTGCGCACCACGACCTTGCGTCCCTCGAACGCGGCGAAGACCTCGCGGTAGGCGGCCACCTGCTCGTCGTGCCCCGGCGCCTCCGCCCGGTCGAGGAAGCAGAACTCGGTGCGGAACAGGCCGACGCCCTCGGCGCCCGCCGCTGCCGCAGGTGCCGCCTCGACGGGCCGGCCGATGTTGGCCAGCAGGGGGACGAGATGCCCGTCGAGGGTGCGCCCCCGACCATCGAAGGTGCGCCGCCGTGCCGGCGCGGCAGCCGCTCGTGCGACCAGCGCCGAGTCGGGGTCCAGGTGCACCAGGCCGGCGCCTGCGTCGACCACGAGCTGGGTCCCGGTGCCGACTTCGTCGGCACCCGCGACGCCGACGAGCGTGGGGATCCCCAGCGCCCGGGCGAGGATCGCCGTGTGCGAGGTGGTGGTGCCGCCGCCGAGCACCAGCGCGGCGACCTCGGCCGGGTCCAGCCGGGCCGCGTCGGCGGGGGCCAGGTCGCCGGCGACGAGGACGAAGCGGTGTCCCGGGTGGGGCAGGCCGGGGGCGGGGCGGCCCATCAGCGCGGCGACGATGCGGTCACGCACGTCGGCGACGTCGCGGCTGCGCTCGGCCAGCACGCCGCCGAGCCCCGCGAGCTGGCGCACGAGCGCCGTGCCCGCGACCCACGCCGCCCGCTCGGGCGTCAGGCGCTCGGTGCGCACCAGCGCCTCGGCGGACGTGACGAGGGTCGGGTCGGTCGCCATTGCCGCCGTGGTGCGCAGCAGCTCGGCGCTCGTCCCACTGGCGGCGGAGGCCGCGGCGACGAGCTCGTCGTGCACGGCGTGAGCGGCGACGGCGATCCGCTCGGCGGCCTCGTCCGTCGAGGCCGTGGGTTCGCACACGGCCTCGGGCGGCTCGGCGGGGGGGGCCGGCATGCGCTCGGCCGGACCAGCGACGATGCCGGGCACCACGCACGTGCCGGTCAGGACGACACCGGCGCCGCGGGCGCCCGGGTCGGCTGCCGCGGTCACTCGGCGCTCTCGATCACCGCGCCGAGCTCCTCGAGCAGGGCGTCGCTGCCCGGGGCGTCGCTGTTGAGCGTGACGGTGTCTCCGCGGGACAGGCCGAGGCCCATGATCCCCAGCATGGAGGCGGCATCGGCGGTGTCGCCCGTCCCGTCCGCACGCGCCAGCCAGACCCGCAGTCCCGATGCCGCGACGAGCTGCGCGAGGGTCGCCGCCGGCCGCGCGTGCAGTCCTGCGGCGGCGTGCACGACGACGCTCTTCGTGGGCATGTCACTCCCTGAAACTGTCCTGGCGCGGATCTTGTGGCCGGGCTACAACATACTGTATACCGTAGCCCATGACGCAGATCCTCGTCGTCGGGCACGGTGGCTTCGCGACGACGCTCCTCGAGACGGCCCGCATGCTCGCGGGGTCGATCGGCCGGGCCGAGGCCGTCGACTTCCCCGTGGGTACCGGAGTCGACGAGCTCACCTCACGGGTCGCCGCGGCGATCGACGCGCTCATCGTCGAGCGTGCCGACGACGCCCCGCCGGACCCGGTCCTGCTCCTCACCGACGTCGCGGGGGGCAGCCCCTCCCGCGTGGCCCTCGGTGAGGCGCTGGCCGGCCGGGCCGAGGTGGTCACAGGGGTCAACCTGCCGATGCTGCTCGACGCCCTGTTCGGCGCCGACGCCAGCGCGCCGGCAGAGCTCGCGGTGAGGGTCGCAGCGTCCGCCCAGGCCGGGATCCGGAATCTGGGGTCAGAGGTTCGTGGACAAGGAGTGTCAGCATGACTCTGGCTAAAGCACTGTTGATCGCGGTGGTGGTCGGCCTGACCTACCTCGCGCGCCGGATCGGTGGAGATCCGCAGCTCGAGCGCCCGATCATTCTCGGGCCCGTCGTCGGGCTCATCCTCGGCGACCTGCACACGGGCATCATCGTCGGCGGCGCCCTCGAGCTCGTGTTCATCGGCGCCGCGCCCATCGGCGGGTCGGTGCCACCGAACGTGGCCATCGGCGCGGCCATCGGCACGGCGCTCGCGGTCGGGACCGGCCAGGGCGTCGAGGGCGCGCTGGTCACCGCCGTCCCGGCGGCCCTCGTCGGCACCTTCTTCGAGCTCTTCGCGAAGACGGTCTGCTCGTTCCTGGTGCACAAGGCGGACCAGGCCGCGGAGGAAGCCCGAGGACGAACGGTGCTAGCCGTCGTCTGGGCCGGCAACGCGGTGCACTTCCTCGCGTACGCCATCCCGACGTTCCTGGTCCTCTACTTCGGGTCCAGTGCCCTCCAGTCGATCCTGTCCGGCCTGAACGACAACGTCCAGGCCGCGCTGACCAGCGCGGCAGCCCTGCTGCCGGCGGTCGGCTTCGGGATCTTGCTGTCGGTGCTCTACAACAAGGCGCTCTTCCCGCTGTTCTTCGCCGGGTTCGCGCTGGCGGCGTTCACCAGCTTCACCGTCATCGGCATCGCGATCGCCGCGACCGCGCTCGTCGTGGTCATCATGCGCCGGCCCGCGACGCCGGCCGCGCCGGCACCCGCCGCCGTGGCGACCACCGAGGCGCCGGCCGCGCTCACATCGAGACTGGTCTGAGCGAGAGGGAGACGACATCATGTCCGAGAGCACCACGACCCTTCCCCAGCCGCCGGCACAGGTGCCGGTCGACGCCCGACGGGAGATCCGCAGGCTGAGCATCCGCGGGCTGCTGCTCCAGGGTGGGTTCAACTACGAGCGGTTCCAGAACCTCGGGTTCTGGTGGATGATGCGGCCCACCCTGGACCGCCTCTACCCGGAGAAGGAGGAACGGGCGGCGGCGTACAAGCGCCACCTGGTGTACTTCAACACGCACCCGTGGCTGATCGGTCCGATCGCCGGCGTCACGGCGGTGATGGAGGAGCAGCGCGCGGCGCGCGCCGAGAACATCGACGACGAGACGATCAACTCCGTCAAGGTCGGCCTCATGGCCCCGTTGGCGGGCATCGGCGATTCGCTCGTGTTCGGCACCATCCGGCCGATCGCAGCCGCGGTCTGCGCCGCGATGGCCGTTGCGGGCAACATCGCCGGAGCGCTCATCTTCTTCTTCGGCCTCCTGGCGATCCAGCTCGGGATCCGCTTCTGGTCCACCTCCGCCGGGTACCGCACAGGGGTGCGCTTCTTCGAGCGCATCTCCCCCGATGCCGTCGATCGCATCCGCCGAGGCGCGACGATGGTCGGCCTCGCGGTGACCGGTGGGCTCGTCGCCACGCTCCTCAAGGTCACGACGCCGTGGACGTACACCAACGGCGAGCAGGAGATCAAGCTGCAGGACCAGCTCAACGTCATCCTGCCGAAGATGCTGCCCCTCGTTGCGACGCTGGTCGTCTACATGCTCATCCGTCGCCGGGTCTCGCCGGTGTGGGTGCTCCTGGGCACCCTCGTGGTCGGCCTGCTGCTGGGCTTCCTCGGCTGGATCGGCTGAGAGGGACAGGCACCCAGTGACGGGCGACGGCGACGGGCGGTACGCGCTCTGCGGTGCGCGCGTGCTGCTTCCTGACGGCCGGCTCGAGGCCGCCACCGTCGAGGTGGCGGCGGGCCGGGTCGCCCGGGTGGTCGCAGGGGACCAGCGGCCGGCGGACGGGACCGCGGTGCACGACCTCTCCGGACGGATCGTCGCGCCGGGGATGATCGACACCCACGTCCACGGCCGGCTGGGCCACAACGCGATGAGCGCCACCCGCACGGCCGTCGACGCCATCGGGCAGGCTCTGCTGGCGCAGGGTGTCACGTCGTTCGTCGCCGGCACGGCCTCCGTCGAGTACGGACGCCTGTTGCAGTCGGTCGCCGGCCTCGCCGGGCTCGTGGGCCCGATCGAGGCCGGCGCCGAGCTGCTCGGTATCCACCTCGAGGGGCCGTTCCTGAGCCCGAGGCGGCCGGGCGTGCACCCGATCGAGCACCTCGTCGAGCCGTCGGCGGACCGGATCGACGCGCTGCTCGACGCGACGGTCGGCACGCTGCGCATCTGCACCCTGGCGCCCGAGCTGCCGGGGGCGGGGGACGCGATCCGGCGCCTCGTCGCCGGCGGCGTGCGGGTCTCGGTCGGTCACACCGACGCGAGCTTTGCCCGCACCGCCCAGTCCATCGACGAGGGCGTCACCCGGGCGACTCACCTGTTCAACGGTATGCCGCCGATCCACCACCGGAGTCCCGGTCCGATCCCGGCGCTCCTGGCGGACCGCCGGGTGAGCCTGGAGGTCGTCGCCGACGGCGTGCACGTGGCGCCGGAGCTCGTCGGGGTTCTCCTGCGCTCACCGGGCTTGCAGGGCCGCATCATGTTCGTCTCCGACGGCACGGATGTCGCGGGGCTGCCCGACGGCCCGCATCGCCGGTGGGAGGGGACGCCGGTGGTGCTGCGTGACGGCCGCGCGTTCACGCTGGAGGGTACGGTTGCGGGCGGAACGTCCACCGTGCTGGACGGCGTGCGGTTGGCAGTGCACAACGGGGTGCCCGTGGCCACTGCCCTCGCGGCCGGCACGCACGTACCCGCCGCCTCGCTCGGCTTGACCGACCGCGGGCGCGTCGCGGCGGGGCAGTGGGCGGACCTGGTCGTGCTCGACGAGGCCCTCACCATCGACATGACGATCCTGCATGGTGTCGTGCAGAAGTAAGGAGACGAGCCCATGGAGCTGACCGTTATCCGGGTCGACGACCGACTGATCCACGGCCAGGTGGTGTTCGGCTGGATCCAGGCGTTGGGGATCCAGCAGATCCTCGTGGCCGACGACGCCACGGCGGCCAACCCGACCCAGCGCGACCTGCTGATGCTCGCCGTGCCGGCGGGCGTGGTGGCGGACGTGTTGTCGGTCGCGGACGCGGCGCGCGTCATCGCGGCCTCGCAGTCGAACGTGCCGACCATGGTGCTCGTGCGTGGCCCGAGAGAGCTGCTGGAGCTCAAGGACGCTGGGGTGCCGATGTCCTCCGTGAATGTCGGGAACGTCCATACCGGCCCGGGCCGTCGGCGCCTGACCAAGGAGGTGCACGCCACCGACGAGGAGATCGGCATCTGGCGAAAGCTCGCCGCCGAGGGCGTGCGCCTCGAGGCCCTGTGGATCCCCGGGCAGACCCGGACGGACCTCGGCAAGCTCGTCGAACAGCTCCGGGACTGACGACAGGGGGAACGGTGGTGCTCGCGTTCGCTTCCGAACCAGGTGCGACGGCGCAATCGTCCGTACCCCTGATCCAGCCGATCCATCGCTCCACGCTCCAAGGGCAGGTGCGCGATGCGGTCGAGGACCTCATCGTCTTCGGTGCCTTGCCTCCCGGGGAGCGGTTGGCCGAGGCGGCGCTGGCCGAACGCCTCGGCGTCAGCCGGCAGCCCGTGCGCGAGGCGCTGCACTCCCTCGCCGCACTGGGCTTCGTCGACCTGGCACCCGGGCGCGGCGCTGTGGTGCACACGCCGACGATGCGAGAGATCCGCGAGGTGTTCCACGTGCGGGCGATCCTCGAGGCGGACAGCTGCGAGCTCGCCGCCCGCACCATCGACGAGGCCGGGGTCCGCACCCTGGAGACCATCTGCGCCGAGGCGGACGTGGCCGTCTCGGAGCGGGACACCCGGCGGCTCCTCGACCTCAACGGGGAGTACCACCGGGCGATCACCAGGATCGGTGGCAACAACGTCGCCTTCGTGCTGCTCGACCAGCTCCAGCGCAGGATCGCGTGGTACTTGACCCGGATCATCGTCGAGCGCGCACCCGACTCGTGGGTGGAACACCGCCAGATCCTCGACGCCCTGGCGGACTCGGACGCCGAGACCGCGCATGCGCGGATGCTCGAGCACGTGCACCACTCGCTCGAGGTCATGGAGCTGCGAAAGCCCTGACCGTCCCACCCGCTCGTCACCCCTGCTCGCGACCCGCCCTCCCTCGCGGGTGTGCTGTCGTTCGCTCTCGGAAGGCTGGTCCATGTCTACGCCCGAACTGCTGCTGCTCGTCGTCGCCGGGCTCGCGGCCGGGTCCATCAACGGCGCCGTCGGCTCCGGGTCGCTCGTGACGCTGCCCGTGCTGCTCGCGCTGGGGCTCCAGCCGGCATCGGCCGTCACGACGAACACCATCGCGATGGTGCTGTCGGCGCTGGGCGGTGTCCTCGCCTACCGAAGGGAGCTCCGCGTCGAGCTGCCGCAGCTGCGGCCACTGGTCATCGTCTCGACGGTCGGGGGCGTCGTGGGATCGATCCTGTTGTTGACCACGCCGCCGGGCGCCATCAAGGTCGTCGTGCCGGTCCTCATCGGCATCGCCCTGCTGCTGGTGCTGTTCCAGCCCCAGGTGGCGCGCTGGGTGGCACGGCGTCCCTCCGGGAGCGCTGCCGCTCACCCGTACGGTTCCGCCGGTCTGCGTGCCTCGATCGTCGGCTGCTCCGTGTACGGCGGGTACTTCGCCGCCGCGCAGGGCGTGCTGCTCCTGGGCGTGCTCGGCGCCTTCACCGGCCAGCCCATGGGCCGGATCAACGGCGTGAAGAACCTGCTCACCCTCACGGTGAACGTCACGGCCGCGGTGATGTTCACCGTGGCCTCGTTCCTCGGCAAGGCCGATGTCGTCTGGGCAGCGACAGCCGCCGTGGCGTTCGGGGCGACCTTCGGCGGTTACGCCGGCGGCAGGATCGCGAAGGCCGTGCCCGCGTGGGTGCTGCGCACCGTGATCGTCCTGGTCGCCGGCACGAGCCTCGTCAAGCAGTTCTTGGGCTGACGGAGTGGTGGGCGCGGTGCCTCCTCGTCCAGAGGCCGCAACCGCCGCCACCCCCACCGCCCGATTGCGCTCGGTCCCGATCCGGGGGAGGGTCGAGACAGGTCAGGCGAACGGCCACCGGAGTGACGGTGCCCGGCTCCCGGCCGATCGCCGCTCCGGCCCATGGCCCGCACGCGCGGGCAGGGACGCGGAGGCAGCACATGAGCCAGATGAACTCCCCGACGCCCCGTGCGGGCTCGCACGCGGTCGAGGCCGGCATGGATGTCGCGGGCGACGCGAG
>Ga0255338_1005783_pt1 | contig 11058 bp, 8 predicted proteins | sample MeOH1_35cm_T4_19_FD_203715 | JGI IMG/M metagenome (GOLD analysis project Ga0255338, IMG submission 203715) | Sandy soil microbial communities from University of British Columbia, Vancouver, Canada - MeOH1_35cm_T4_195 | ecosystem: Engineered > Artificial ecosystem > Sand microcosm > Unclassified ... | reverse complement strand
ACTGATCTATATCGCGATCTAAAGGCTATCGGTAGCCGACATTTAGTGCCTTTCATCATCAATGCAAAAGATGCCAAAAGCACAATTCTGGATGAGTACGGTGACAAGATTTATTCAGCACTGGACGCTAAAGATCAGGATGAGGTTTTCAATTCCGGAAAACTGCCCGAAGTGTACGACTTCGTAATGGCAACCTACTCGCAATTCAACAGTCCAAACAAGCCAAAGAAGCGCAATTTTATTCTTGACCTCGCAAGCGGCAATTTGCTCATCCTGGACGAGGCGCACAACGCGAGTGGTTCAGGAAACACCGGACAGTTTATACAGGAAATTGTAGAGAACACCAATGGAGTTTTGTTTCTCTCCGCAACGTTTGCCAAACGTCCAGACAACATGCCTGTTTACGCAATGAAAACAGTTTTGCGTGAAAGCAATATGACCAAAAGCGAATTGGTTGGTGCAATACGTAAAGGTGGAGTTGCGCTTCAAGAAATCATAGCATCGGAACTGGTAAAGGAAGGTCAGATGTTGCGCCGTGAACGATCTTTCGAGGGTGTGGAAGTTAACTACATCACATTGTTTGAACTTGAACAACAACATCGTCCAATAGCGGACGCAGTAACAGAAATTGTTCGGGACATCATTGATTATCAGAAAAAATTCATTCTAGGACAGATTAAATCACTCGACAAGTCACTTGCTAGTGCTCAAAAATCTGCAAATGTCAGAGCTGGAACCCAGAGAGCTGGTGCAGATATGCTTCCCTATTTCTCGAAAGTTTTTCAGGTCATTCATCAGATGCTTTTCGCAGTAAAGGCAGAGGCGGTAGCTGATCGTGCAATCGCTCGTTTGCGTGAAGGCAAGAAACCAGTCATCGCGTTCTCCAGTACGATGGGAGCATTCTTGGACGATATCGAAAGTATCGAGGGTGAAACCGCAAAAGAAGGAGACATCATAAGTGCTGATTTCGCGGAAGTACTCAGACGCGGTTTACGCGGGATTACGCGTTATACTGAAACGGATATTGCTGGAAATAGTGAGCACAAGGAGATTTCGGTCGATAGTCTAGGAACCGAAGCTCAACTTGCTTATCAGCATATTGTCAATAAGATTGAAGCAATTTCAACTGGCATCACGATTTCTCCTATTGATGTTATCGTTGAAAAAATTGAAGCTGCCGGATTTAGTGTAGCTGAAGTTACGGGACGCAAATACAAACTTGAACTGATCTCGGAAGAAACGGTAAACGGACTTGGCGCTGCAAAAGGAAAATTCCCTATCAATATTCAGAACCTCGTTAATCAGAGCGGTAAGTTCGGACCAGGGAAGCAACTACTAGGACGCATTAAGCAACGTAAGCGAATTGTAACGAACGAGGCGTTCCGCAGGTTTAACAATAACGAGATCGATGTATTGTTGATCAATCAAGCTGGTTCTACAGGAGCTTCCGCTCACGCAATCCCAACAGATAAAGTTCCGCCATCCGAAGTAAGGCAGCGTGTTATGATTGTGCTACAAGCAGAACTGGATATTTCTACTGAAGTTCAAAAGCGAGGTAGAATCAATCGCACCGGCCAAATTAAAAAACCGATCTATGACTATGTATCCTCTGCAATTCCTGCGGAACAGAGATTAATGATGATGTTGCAGAGTAAGCTGAAGTCATTAGACGCAAACACTACATCGAATCAAAAGCAAAGCAAGAAAATTCTCGATGTTCCGGATTTTCTGAATAAGTATGGAGATATTCTCGTGGAAGAATACCTAGAAGACAATCCTGAAATAAACGACCTGTTGGATAAACCATTGGAAACCGAGAACTACACGGTCCAAGAAGCTGCCCTCAAAGTGACAGGACGGGTAGCCGTCCTGTCAACTCACATGCAACAGGAGTTCTATGATGAAATGACCAGTCGTTACAATGATTACATCGACTACCTGAAACAAACAGGTGAATATGATCTGGAAGTCGAACGACTGGAACTTAAAGCAAAGACAATCTCCGAGGACGCGGTTATTATGGGGAAAGGTGGTGCTAGTACATTTGGCACTGATAGCGTATTAGAACTTGTTGAAGTTGATGTTCTTCGTAAACCCATGCTGATTGAAGAAGTCACTAACAATATCAATCAGGCACTCGAAGGAAAGACACCCGAAAACTTGAGAGATGAGATTATCAGTCGTTATCGGGACAAGGACACTAAGCACATTACCGACATAGCAGCTATCGAGGAGCACTACGACAAAATTCTACGTGAATTACCAGAAGAGAAGTGGCTTGCAAAAGTTCGCGATACCGATGGTGAAGATCAATACAATCTTCAGCTATCTGAAGAAACAGCAAAGTACACGCAATTAAGGGAAGAAAAAATTGAAAAGCTTTTCAAGAAGCACGCTGATCTCAGGGATTACCTGGAGCGGCTGTTCAAATTCTTCACCGTTGGTCGGAACGTAAACTATGTTCAAGGTTCCGAAGAAACAACATCAAAGGCGACAGAACTCCCTGCCGTGTTTTTAGGTTTTGTGATTGATTCAAAGAAGAAAAATCCTTACGCTCTAAGCAATATTAAACTACGTTTTGCCATTGCCAGCGCACTCAGGTACGTTGCCGTACCTGCATCAGATCGAGTGACCATCAATGCCACTATCGGCGCAAGTGCAGGTGATGCTGAACTAGCTCTCACTGACTATGAGGATTTTTGGCGCGATTCAGTTGCTTCAAAACTGAAAAACCGTGAGCATCGGTTTATTGTTACGGGAAACATTCTTCAAGCACTGGGCAAGTTCCAAACTGGAAGATTAATTAGTTACACAACCGATAAGGGTGAGGAAAAAAAAGGAATATTTCTTCCGGAGAATTGGGAGGATGATGCCGAAACATCCGAGCGACATATCACCGTTCCTGCTTCAAAAGCTTTCCCGATCATTCGTTCCTTGGGTGAAGGACATGAGATCACTGTTGGCAAGAACATTTCAATTTTCCGACAGAACGGTCGATTCAAACTTATTGTTCCTGCTTCAAAGGCCTCAGGAGGTGAAATATATCTTAACGCTGCCTTACTGACCATTGTCGATGGACACAACTTCAACAAAGTGAGCGATACGATGGTCGCGGGTTTCGCTAATGACCGATTGGAAGACGTGTTGAAAGTTCTGGAGCAGCAAGTCGGCACAAGCGTCACAGTAACTAAAACACAGTTCCGATATATTAAGGAATACTATCCCGAAAGGCTTACGGTCAATAACTTTCCTAAACTCGGGTTGCTTCCTGAAGTCATCGATTCACCGGAGGATGATGACTTAGTGAAGGAAGCCGAAGCTCTCATGCTCATTCAGGAATTAGAAATGGAAATGTTGATGTTGGAATCAAACGAGGAAGGAGAATAACTATGAAAATCACAAGACAGAATTACTTCGGAGAATACGATCAACTCAGTGATAAACACAAAACAGAAAATTTCAAGAAGACACACACTTTGCTTCTTGACCTATTCAACAAAGGAAAATCCTGGGCGGGTATTGACGAAAAGCAGGTCTTCGTTGATATGGCGGAGAAGCAGTTCAAGTACCTTGAACTACTCATTGCAAAACATGGTTCTAAGAAACCATCTGTTCCCTCATCATCAAAGGTAAAGGCTACAATCCGTAAGGTTAAAACGCAGGACAAGCCAAAGGTCGTGAAGCAAACCTATAGTGCGAACGATGCTGCCAAAGCTATCAGAAAAGTTGCACCTAAAGTTACTCCGGGTTCGCCTGTTGAAACTGTAGATCCTCACCTGATCATTCTGTCAAGGTATCTACGTATGGACGGCAAAACAGTTCCACGCGACCGCGTGATCGGTTTAGCCAGAACATTGGTGAAGCAAATTGAAGCTCGAATACTTCGCAAAGCGTCTCAGTATTCCGGATTGATCGAGAAGATGAGAGAACACCTGTTTGAATTGGTGGAGAAAAGCAAAGGGGCAAATATCCGTATAGCGGTTTCCGAGAAAACCAAAAGTGCAATCCAAACCGCACTTCAAGGGGAGCATCAAATGAGGTCAGTCCAGCTTCTTCGCAGGTATGCTGGTATTGCCGGACGTAATTCCACCATTGAAAAAGCGAAACGATTGTACAATTCAATGGTCACTGCTATTGAAAAGGAGCAGATTCCGCAGAGCGATCGGTATTTTGAAAGAGTCATCGACGTGATGAGACACCTGAAAAAGTACATTGAAAAAGGCGATGAACGTAAACAATTAGTATTACTGCCTGCAGAACTTTCTGGTGTATTGGGTTGCGCGTGTGCCGATGACGAAGGTGAGTTAAATGGCATTGAGCTGGTCGAGTCAGACGATCACGAACAACCTTTTGATCGTGAGGTCGGTGTCACAACTGAACCCTACATCGGTAAGACGGGCATGAAACCAGTCAACAGTCTTGAATTTATTCAACGCAGATTCAAAGTATATCACATTGACGAACCTTGGGTGCGTGTATTCGGACACATCGAACCAGGTAAACACATCGTTGTTTATTCAAAGGAGAAATTAGGGAAGACGACGGCACTGGTTGACTTTGCTGGTTATCTATCCCAACATCACGGGCCAGTTCTGTTCGTGCAGAAGGAGGAAGAGCTTTCCGGCACGTTCCAAGACAAATTCGAGAAAACAAAAGCCGCCAACGCAAGGCTTGACCTTCTTGAGGAAATTCCGGACGATGAAACGCTCAAGGAGTATCGGTTTGTATTTCTCGACAGCGTAACACGCCTTAAAATGACTCCAGATCAACTTTTGGAGTTGCAACGAAGGTTAGCGCCACACGTTACATTAATCGCTGTACTACATGCAACAAAGAACGGACAGCATCGTGGAGCAAATACGTTTGTACAGGACGCTTCGCAGATTGTTGAATTCCCTGAGTTTGGTGCTGCGTATGGACGTGGAAGATTCAAAGGCACGACGGGCGAATTAATTCGGTTCACCGATCCAAGAGAATAATCGAACTCGAAATCTTGTTATTATCAAGCCATCCGATTAGGATGGCTTTTCTTTTTCTATGCCAATAAGATGCCGTCCCACGCGGCGCAAGTATTCATCATAGTCTTCCTCTTCCCGAATGTAGAGATCATTATCATGGAAGCACGGCTTGCAGAAATACAGGTTGGTGATCTCACCTCCTACTATTGCGGTCATTGACATGTGATAGTAGTTCTCGTCCGTCAATGACTTTCCGCACCACACACAATGATGCATCGTTCGCTGCAATAAATCCTCAAACATCATTGCAAAGATTACAAATACTTACAAAAAATGACAGATTCCATTTTCTCCGGTTGGGCACGATTCGAAATTGATTTTCAAATAATTACGATTCAACTCTCTTGCAGATAATTGACAGAAACTGACATAAAGTGACAAAGATATAATGGCAATCTGTTGTGTTTCAATTAAAACATCACGCGCTCAATATGATCAAAAGGTGTAACAGCAATATGACCTGAAAGAATCAGCTGAGATTCACCATCCGGCGACTCGTTGATCTGCTTAAGTTTCCTTGCCACGATTTTTTCTTCTTCGGTCATGGATGGTTTCCACATCTCACGCAGTCCTTTACCAGTGAAGTAAACTACTTCATTATTCGTAACACGAATAACTCCGTAGTTTAATGTAGTTCCATCCTTCAATTGCATCGCACCTGCATGATTGAATCTTAGTAATTGTATTCCTGGAATATCCTTATAGTCACTCATTTTGGGTTGTATCTAATTCGCTGTGATTGGTATCAGTTAATACACTCGCGTTTGAATCCTCTGTTGGAATTTTCGTATTTAGGTTGGTTTCTAATTCCACGTTTTTATCAGAGGGTCTCAAAAAGGTATTCCATAGATTGAAAAGAATATTGAAGATAAGTGCGGACGTTGCAACTAGTAATGCAGCCCTTGTTGTTCGCCATTGTCGGTTTGCCCTCCATTCTTCTCTTGTGATAAATTTATCTTTAATAAATTTATGAAGTTCTGGAGTCACAAAAATCTCTCGTGTCGAATACTCCACAAACATTTTTGAAGTTCTTGAGTCGGGAAATTGATATGGTATCGACGGTATGTTCACAGCTGCCAGTCCGAATGTGAATGGGTTCGGTGGCAACTGACTCGCATTGACAAAAGTGAAAATATAGCCTTTGTCTTCAAAGAGTTTAATCAAATTCGCAGACTGTATGACTATTGTTTGAATTTCCGCTAATCTATTTAGCAAGTTTAAACGTGGAGATTGTTCAAACACAAAAACAAGCGTGTTATGCCGGTAGTCCACCTGAAAGCTAACACCTTGAATCCACGGGTCAATTAGATTATATAAGTTTCGTCCGCGTCCGTCTGCAATTCTTCGGAGTAATTCTTGTTCATCCTTAGTAAAAGCTCTCATTACTTAATTTTTTTTGCCGTCAGGCTACTAATTCAATGGTCGCGGTACGCAACAGCAATTGTATCAGAAGAGATCATTAAACCTATCCCTTCAAACCATATCTCCGAACCTACCGACCAGATGAAAGTAAAGACGTTTTGAACAGCCGTCACGCTCAAAACGCCTAGAACAAACGTTCCATTTTCCAAATATGAAAAATCATAGTTGCCAACAATTCCGTGAGCACCACTTGTCTTTATCGCAACCTCAGTAAATACATTAGTTACTCCAGAGTGCGCCCAATTTCCTTGTAAATCACCATTGGGGAGCAGAGTATAGTAAGCAACACCGTAGTCATTCATTTTCGCTAAATTTTGTTTCAAAGGTGAGTTCTTCGTGTTGAATAATATTCTGAATGCAGAAATAGTACTTCCTGTATCTGCGCCCATCCACAGTATAATGAACTCCAACCCGATTATACAAGTGAGGATTGCTCTCGGTCACTTGATCATTCCACCAATAAGTGATATTTATATCAATGGCATTCTCATTTCGCCAGCAATCCAATCTCCGATTTGTCTGTTTCTCCGAATCAACACCGTCAGTGTTGACCAGCGCGAAACATTTGTTTTTCTTACTATAATGAAAATAGAGCTTCATAAATAGTTATTGAAGGTCATGTTGTATAAAATAAATTGTTGTGACTATGACCACTTCCACACTTCAAGACCTTGCTTGGCTAGATCTTTTGAACGTTGCTTTATGGCGGTTATGTCCCACTTCCCGTCACGTTTTTTAATGTCCCGCGTCAACGCACTAACCTCGGTGTAACCCTCCTTCTTAGTCTCAAAGGGATCACGACCTGCGTGACTGTTTGCAGGGCGACTAATCAAACATAAATTTCCGAGCGTGTGTTTGTAAGTCTCAAGTGTGTTATCCCTCGATTGCGCACCGAGGTAATCTTTCCAATCCTGGTTTAATTCTTGTGGCAAAATGTGTTCAACCGTATTGATAGATGAATAATCCGGCAGCTGGTTAAACGCTTGCATTTTTCGGTCAATTTCTTGTAGGATCAACCGAGTAAACTCCAATTCCTTAAATCTGTATAATTGTTTATTGATAAACGCCTCTTCAAATTCTTGATCAGATACAAAGAGTTGTTCAGATATTACCTGATTTTGAAATGCCTTAGCTTTATCAGGTTCATTAATAATTTTTGACAATAAGCAAGGGAAGAAAACGTCATACTTAGTTGTCTTCAACTCGCAAACTTTTCTTCGAACTAAAAGTACCAGTAGTGATTTTAGTAATATCACAGAATCCTTGTCATTAATTTTACCCGCACGAAGTTCCGTCAGCAGCGATAAGGTAAACGGAATTGAGGAGTCCATTCCAGTCTGCTTTATTTTAATTAGATACGAACCAATTTCAGCATTAGCATGACCGTATTGAGGTTCTTGCGGTTTATGAATGTTATTAAATATGGAAACGTGATCGGAAATCGCAGTCAATTGATTGAATGCAGATTGCTCTGTTAGAACTTTGTGAGTATTCTTGAAGTGAGAATAAAGAAGCTTCCCTTTCCCGATCATCTTTGGTTTGTCAATCGAAAACAAACTTCTCAGATAAAACTCAAAATTGTCTTCTCCTCCGACTGCCCGAATGCTTTTTAGCCATTTCTCATTGTGAATTTGCTCGTGATGCTTGGTTACTTCATTAATCAATGGTTTGAATAAAAAACTGCACAATAACTCGATAGCTGACAAAGGCATGCCCTTGTCATTTAGACCTTCGAAAATTGCCTGTGGATTATCCTTTTTCTCGTCTAGCGGAATCCAAACAATCTTTAACCCCTTCAATACCGCTTGTGAAAATGCATATAATGTTACAACAGCCTCACCTTTGAATCTTTTATAAGCATACTTCCAAAACTCCTCAATCTGATTCTGTCCCGGAATGTAAAGTTGTAGATCGATTGACAGAGTTCGACTTTCTGGATTTACCTCGAATATTTTCAGGTACGTTGGTAATCGATCCCCTTTGTTGCTATAAACTTTTAGCCTTTTATAATCGTCTCCCTTAGTGTCAATCTTGTTTTTAATAATGCCCTCTAATTCACCGACGTACTTCTTTGCATTTGGCGACAAATCAGTCTTTGACTTAAGTATCTGCGATATTAACGCTAGGAACAAATAAACCGTCGTAATCCGTTGTTGCCCGTCTATTACACTAAAACATTTCAACCCTGGCTCTGAATTCATTTTCTCTAAAACAACAACTGCTCCGAAATAATGCTCATGTTCAAGCAGGTGTTTCTCCAACAGGTCAGGTGTTACCGTATCCTCCCCTTCAGCTTTGATTTTATCAATGATATCTCCAATCACTCCATCTAAATCTTCGAACAATTGTTTCCACTGTTGACGTTCCCATGAATAAGCCCTTTGGAAAAAAGGGATCTCGTAATTCACAGGGGATTTAAATAACTCTTCGAAGGTTCTATTTTGGATTCCGTCGTTGATGGGCATGTGGACTGGGTTTGTAAGTATTAAAGCTGGAGGAAATCAGTGCTAAAGGTATTAATCTGTCAGAAACGAGAAAGCCAAAATGAAATAGCCGTTTACAAACGTTTGTAAACGGCTATTTCATTTTGGTTTTGTATGTTGCACTCTCAGTTCACTTGAACCCCTTATTGAAAAACTCCTGTACAGTAATTTTATGAACCTTCAGTATCTTCCGCAGACTCATGTACGTCATGTTACTCCCCGTCTCACATTTGGTGTATGATACCCTCGACAAGTCATTCGCGTAAGCAAACTTTTCTGCACTGGAGAAGCCCGCTGCAACTCGCAGTTCCCGAATCCTGGCTCCGAGTTCCTTTAACTCTGGCTCCACGTGCTTTTTCACCTGTTTTCCCTTTTTTGCCTGCTTTTTCATACAGACAAAGCACGGTGTTACCTTATCATGGTAAAACCACTTTAAAAAAGGTAACTACTAATAAGGTACATTATAATAGGATTTTTATACATTTGCTACATAAGACAATAGACGTTAGTTAAGTCTTGATCTCGAAACCGCGAAAAATGAAGATCAACTACAAGGCAAAGCTTTTCGTCCACGCAAGGCGTGGGCTTTTGCTTGCTTGTAGTTTAACGCTTCGCGGCGTTCGAGATCAGGTGGCTGGAGTTCCACGCCGCCTTTTTTCAAAACTCAGTATATTGTTCAACGAAACTACCCCTCCCCTCAGTACTGCGCTGATGTCCGGTCTATATAAGGGGTTATGCAACCGGAATCTTCAGTCTCAAAAGGAAATGGAAACCACTTGCCACGCGCAGTGGTTTCCGTTCGCGGAAAGTTATTCGAACAAAGTGTAACGCGTTCGGAAAGAAAATCGACGCGTTTACAAAGTAAAACAACGCGTTCGCAAAGATTAAAGGCGTATTTGAACTTGATGTGTATAAACAACGCAAATAAAAGTTGTGGACTGCTCATCGAAAGATATAAATTGCATTCAAAGAAGAACGGTTGCTCCTTCCCCTCGGCAATGCGTTCTCGATTTACCAGAGAAATCTGGTAGGTTATAACGAGCGAGTCAATTGCCCATCAATTGACTCGCTCGACACAGTGTATTCGGATTCACTTCAACTCCGTGTAGCATTGTGACGTGTGCGCCATCTCCAAAGTGAGGGATGCGCGTTGTGGGGTAATGCGAGATTATTTAGCAATAAGAAAATGAGGTGACAACCTCTGAGTTTAATTCGTGCATTATTTTCAATTAATAATTTTCACTAAAAAAACAAACCAACTAAATGAAAAACATTTCTCCCTTGAGAGGAAGTAAAGTACTTCTTCTTGCAGGAATGCTTGCACTAAGTGTGCAGGGCATTTCGCAAACCCCTACTCCAACTGTTTTTGAACAATGGAATACCACAAGTGCAACCCAAATTGATTACCAGCGCACTGTCGTTCGTACAAAATTACTTGGAGGAGCAACTTACTATTACACGGTAGGTTCATCAATTAATGCGTCTGGTAATTACGATATGTACGTTTCCAAAATGAATTCCGGAGGCACTTTGCTGTGGTCGCAAGTGTACAATGGTTCTGGAAACGGGAATGATTACGCAACCGATGTTCAGATTGATGCTGTAGGTAACGTTTACATATCCGGCACGTACTACAAGAACAGCACAGATAGCAACAATGCTGTGGTTATCAAATACAACACTGCGGGTACGCACAAGTGGACTAAGACCTTCAACGGTGCTGGTTCAAGGCACGACGTTTTCGCCGCATTGCAGGTCGGAGGAAATGCAGTGGTAGCGGTAGGTTCTGCATGGCAGGGTACCACAAACAAATACGACATGCTTGCGGTTCGCTATGACAGTTCAGGAAATCAAGTGTGGTCACAAACGTGGGATTATACCGGACTGTTTGATATTGCTACGAACTTGTACAACAACGGAACGAAAATATACATTGCCGGTGGCGCTCAATCAGCAATAACTACATACAAGTATGCAGTAGTTTCTTTAAAAGCATCCGATGGAAGTTTTCAGTCGTCAACAGTTACAGGTGGAACAGCCTTTGGTTTCGATCAAGTAACCGACTTGCAAATAGATGCGACCGGAAACATTTTTATTACAGGCGGTGCTTTGGATGTTTCAACCTTGTACAATTA
>Ga0255338_1005781_pt1 | contig 11064 bp, 9 predicted proteins | sample MeOH1_35cm_T4_19_FD_203715 | JGI IMG/M metagenome (GOLD analysis project Ga0255338, IMG submission 203715) | Sandy soil microbial communities from University of British Columbia, Vancouver, Canada - MeOH1_35cm_T4_195 | ecosystem: Engineered > Artificial ecosystem > Sand microcosm > Unclassified ... | reverse complement strand
TCCGATCTTTCGACGCCGCTCAAGCAGCAGGATGACCTGCTCGCCGCGCCCATCGACATTCGCGACGGCAAGCTCCATCTGCCGGACACGACAGGCATCGGCGCGATCGTCGACGAACAAAAGCTCGGGCGTTACCGGCTCGACTGGTAGGAGCGGCGATGCCGCAGGTTTCCGGGGAGCGCGTTCATCTTGCCGTCGCGGAAGCTCGCGATCTCGGCGAGCGCGCGCTGCGCGGCATGGGCTTCGAGGCGGAGGAAGCGCGCATCGTCGCGGACCACGTGGTCGACGCGGCGCTGTGCGGCTATGAGTATTCGGGGCTCGCAAAATTGCTCAACGTGGCCGAAAGCCCGCGGTTCGCGGCGCCGCGCAGTCCGATGCGCGTCGCGCGCGAGACCGCGGTGTCGGCTCTGTTCGACGGCGGCAACAATGTCGGCATGCTCACGATGTATCACGCCACGCGCGATGCGATCGCGCGGGCGCAGCGCCACGGCATCGCGCTCGTGGGCGTCACGAATACGTGGACCAGCGGACGCGGCGCGTATTACGTCGAAATGCTGGCGCGCTCGGGACTTGTCGGCATGCATACCGTGAGCGCGAGCCGACGCGTCGCGCCGCTCGGCGGCGCCAAAGCCGCGCTGGGAACGAACCCGATCTCGTTCGGCTTCCCCACCGCAGCCGATCCGCTCGTGATCGACCTCGGCACGTCGGCCTTCATGGCGACGGATCTCAAGGTGCGCGAGCGCGCCGGCACGCTGCTGCCGGAAGGGGTTGCCATCGATCCCGACGGACACCCGACGCGCGATCCCCGTCTCGCGCGCCTGGGCGCCATACTGCCGTTCGGCGGACACAAGGGCTATGGACTCGCGCTCGCCGTGCGCGCGCTCGGCGTGCTGTGCAATCCGGCGCTCGATCTCGAAGGAATCTACGGCATGCTCATCATCGCCATCCAGCCCGACCTGCTGGTGCCGCTCGAGGACTACCGGCGCCAACTCACCGAGGCGATTGCAGAGATCAGGGCGACGCCGCCGCAGGAAGGCGTCGATGAAATCCGGATTCCGGGCGAGCGCTCGTATCGCGAGCGCGCGCAACGGCTGCACGAAGGCATAGACATCGACCGGACGACGTACGACGCGCTCGCCGAGTACGCTTAAGAGGAGCAATGCATGACGACGATCACCGGCGCGCTCGTCGCGCTTACCCAACGCGTGCGCTACGACGAATTGCCGCAGTCCACGGTTGCCGCCGCGAGGCGCGCGATCCTCGACGCGTTGGGTTGCGCCATCGCTGCGCAAGGTTGCGAGCCGGCGCGCATCGCCGGCCGGGTCCTGCCGCCCGGCGGCGGCGAGGCGACCGTCATCGGCGAATCGGGCGGGTCGTCCGTGGAGCGCGCCGTGCTGGTCAACGGCATCCTCGTGCGCTATCTCGATTTCATGGACGTCTACTGGGCCAAGGATGTGTGCCATCCCGCGGAGAACGTGCCGCTCGCGCTTGCAGCCGTGGAAGCCGCGAACGGCAGCGGCAAGTCGCTCGTCGAGGCGGTGGTCGCAGGCTACGAAGCGCAGTTGCGCCTCGCTCATACGCTGTGTCTGGGACAGATCGGCATGCATCACGTCTCCGCGGGCGGCATCGTCGGTCCGCTCGTGGTCGGCAAGGCGTGGGGTCTCGACGCGAAGGTTCTGGAGAATGCCGCGGCGCTCGGCGGCTGTCGGCAATTCACGCTGCATGCGCTCGCCAAAGGCAAGTTGAGCATGGCGAAGGCGATCGGCTATCCGTGGTCCGCGATGGACAGCCTGCTCGCCGTAAGGCTCGCGCGCGAAGGCTATACCGGCCCGGTGGAATTCCTCGACTGGCTCGGCGAGGACGGGCCGTTGAAGGGGGCGATCGACCGCAACGGGCTTGCGCACGACGGCGGGTATCTCGTCGAGCGCGTGAGCTACAAGCAGTTTCCGGTGCAGTTCGAGTTGCAGACGCCAGTGGAAATCGCCATCGGCCTGCGATCGCGGCTGCAGGCCGCCGCTGCCCGAATCGCCGCCGTGGAGATCGAAGTCCCGCCCGTCACGACGAAGCGCACCGCGGACCCGGCGAAGTTCAAGCCGCGCAATCGCGAAACGGCGGATCACAGCCTGCCGGTGTGTGTTGCGATGGCGCTCATCGACGGCAAGTTGACGCCGCATCAATTCGAGACCGACCGCTGGGCGGCACCCGACGTGGCGGCGCTGGTCGAGCGCACGTCCATCGTCGCGAGCGAGGACTTCGCGCAACGCTATCCCGGCGGACGGCCCGCGCGCATCACGCTGCGTCTCGACGACGGCAGGACGCTCACCGATTTTCAGCCTGTGCCGTCCGGCGATGCGACGCGGCCGCTGGACGATGCTGCGCTCGAGCGGAAATTCATGGAAAACGCCGCGGACAGGGTCGGGGAGCGGCGCGCCGCCGACATCGTCGCGTGCATCCGGCACGTGGAGCGGCTCGACCGCATTCGCGAGCTGACGCGGCTGCTCGCGGCCTCGTAGTCGCGTGATACCAGAGGAGGGGAGAACATGAACGGAACTCATGCATACGTGCTCGTCGGCGCGCTGGCGGCAGCGCTGCTTCCGGCGCTCGCTTCATCGGCGCACGCCCAGGCCTATCCGAGCCGCCCCGTGCGCTTCGTCGTACCGTATGTGCCGGGCGGCGGCGTCGATTTCGTCGGCCGCGCCGTGGCGCAGAAGCTCTCGCAGGCGTGGAATCATCCGGTCGTGGTGGAAAATAAGCCGGGCGCAGGGACGAATATCGGTTCCGAGATGGTCGCCAAATCGCCGCCCGACGGCTACACGCTGCTCGTCGCCGGCGTGCCGAACTCCGTGAACATGACGCTCTTCAAAAATCTTCCGTACGACGTCGAGAAGGATTTTGCGCCGGTGGTTCGGCTCTCCACGGCGCCGAACATACTCGTCGTGCATCCTTCGGTGCCGGCCCGATCGGTGAAAGAGCTCATCGCGCTCGCAAAATCGCGGCCCGGGCAGCTCACCTATGCCTCCGCCGGGCACGGCAGCTCCAACCATCTTTCCGGCGAGCTCTTCAGGATCATGGGCAACGTGAACATCGTTCACGTGCCTTACAAGGGCGGCGGGGCGGCGATCACCGGTCTGCTCGCCGGCCAGGTCACGATGTATTTCGGCACCACGCCGAGCACGGCCCCGCATGTCCTCGGCGGCAAGCTGCGGGCGCTGGGTGTCACGGGGGCGAACCGCTCGAAGATCCTGCCGGACGTGCCGACGATCGCGGAGGCCGGGCTACCGGGCTACGAGCAGTCCGCGTGGCAAGGGCTGCTCGCGCCGGCGGGCACACCGGAAGCGATCGTTACGAAGCTCAACACCGACATCATGCATGTGCTGCGCGCCCGGGATCTCGTCGAGCGCTTCGCGGCGCAGGGTGTGGACGTGGTGGGCAGCACGCCGGCCGAATTCGCGGCTTTCATCAAGCAGGACGTCGCGAAGTACCGGAAATTGCTCAAGAGCGCCGACATTCGCGTCGACTGATCGACGCCCGGGCGTACGGGGCATCGCCATCGCCCGTGACGTATCGGTCGCCGTAAGTCCCCGCGCCATCAATCGCCGGAGAGCAGCCGTCCCCAGCCCGTGACCCGCGGCGCGATGCCGGCGGCGATGAACCGCCACGCCTCCGCCACGGGATTGGTGATCACGGGCACCGCGTAGTTCTCTTCGAGGATAGGCACGACCGCAAGGCTGCGCCAGGCGCCGCCGGGCAGGAGCAGAACATCGGCCGCCGGTGCGCGCCGCATGGCTTCGCGCCCGAGCTGGAAGGCGAGCTTGACCCCTTCCTCGATGCTCATGGAAAACGCCTGCTTCGCCCACTGTCCGGCGGACGTGATCGCGAGCACTTCCATGCCGGCATGCTCCAGATATGCAACGAGCGCGTCGTTGACCTGTTCCGACCATCGGCTCGCGACGGCTATACGGGATGCACCGAAGTGCCGGATCGCAGCGATCGTCGCTTCGGCCTGCGCATCTGCGATGACTCCCGTGCGTCGTCCGGTCTCCTCGATCAGCTCCAGCACGCGTGTGCGTCCCAGCTGCACGGCGATCGGGAAGCCGACCAGGCTCACGTTCTGCGCCCCCTGCTCGAGGAGCTCGTCGACACACGTCCAGTATCGTTCGCGGATTACCTTGTTCACCTCGGCATGGGTGTAATCGGCGATCTGGAGCGTTGCCGAAATGCGTCGTATGTGAGGCGGAAGCAGGGGCTCGGGCTGCGGCATCGCATGCAGCGCTTCCCCGACGGGCGCAATTCTTCCGGCGACGAAACCGTCGCGCGCTTCGACTTTTCCATTCATGCCGTTCTCTTCACCGGCGCAGCGTCGTCACCGCGATGACACCCATCATTGCGGCTTGATGCCCGCGCTCTTCACCAGCTCCGCGTTCTTCTTCACTTCCTTGCCGAGGAACACCGCAAATTCCGCGGGCGTGCTGCCCACGTAATCCGAGCCTTCCCTGTAGAGATAGTCCCTGAACTCGGCGGCGGAAGTGCCTTTCACGATGGCCGCGTGCAGCTTCGTCACCACGTCGGCCGGCGTTCCGGCCGGCACGAGCACGCCTTGCCAGCCGCTGTATTCGTAGCCGGATATCGTCTCCGCGATCACGGGCATGTCGGGCAGCGCCGCGATGCGCTTCGGGCTCGATACGCCGAGCATGCGCAGCTTGCCCGATTGCGCGTGCGTGATTCCGGTGGAGACCGGCGAGAAGGAGAGATGCGATTCGCCGCTCAGCACGCCGACCACGAGCTGTCCGCCGCTCTTGTACGGCACGTGCACCATGCTGACGCGCGCCATCTTCTTGAAGAGCTCGCCCGCGAGATGGCTGGTGGAGCCGCTGCCGGCGGAGCCCATGAGGAGCTCACCGGGACGCGCCTTCGCGAGTGCGATGAATTCCTTCACCGAGCGTGCCGGCACGGAAGGATGCACCGACAGCGCGTTGTAGAACTGCGAGACGAGCGATACCGGCACGAAATCGCGCAGCGGGTCGTAGCTCACTTTTCCGTAGAGCGCCGGGCTGATCGCCATCGACACCGAGCCGCCGATGTACAGCGTGTAGCCGTCGGGCGGGCTCTTGGCCGCCACTTCGGTGCCGATGATTGCGCCTGCGCCGCCGCGGTTGTCGACGACCACCTGCTGCCCCAGCGATTCCGTCATCTTCTGCGCGAGCGTGCGCGACATGAGATCCGTCCCGCTGCCCGCGCTCCACGGCACGATGAGCCGGATCGGCTTGGCGGGATAGCCTTGTGCCGCCGCATGCGGCGCGGCACAACAGCAGACTGCGACTTGCGACCAGACGAAGAACCGCTTCATCGTTTCTCTCCCCCTGTTGTATGAGTGCCCCGTGACTCGTGACCTGTGACGCGTTGACGGGACGCGCGTTATGCCGCCCGGGTCTACGCCGGCGCAGCGATCCGCGCGAGCAGCCCGACCCGCTCGAGGTCCGCCTGCAGCGTTTCGCGTTCGGCGGGCGTGAGCGGCAGCAGCGGCGGGCGCACCGGCCCGGCCGCGAGACCGAGCAGCCCGGCCCAACCCTTCAAGTGAGCGACGGGTATCACCTTGTGCTCGAGCCACGGCCCGCGCATCCATTTCTCGTGCACTTCGCGCAGCGGCTGGATGCCGTCGCGTATCGCCTGCGCCTGCCTGAACCGGCCCTGCAGAGCGAGCTCTGCGTAATCGCGGATCGGCGTGTAGTCCGCGACCTGCATGAGTAGTGGCGCCGCCGACGACATGTGCACTTTCATGCCGTGGCTGCGCATGAGATGCAGGAACTCGGTCTCGGAGGGATGCGAGAGCACGATTTCATCGCCGCAGAGCTTCTGCACCTGTGCATAGTGATCGAGCGGGCGCGAGACCTTGATGCCGCAGACGTTCTCGAGCCTCGCGATGCGCGCGGTCACGGCAGCGCTGAGAGCGACGCCGGAGAACGGCGTGTCGAACATCCAGATGCCGATATGCGTGCGGGCCGACACGTAAGCGAACCACTCGTAGATCGCGTCGTCGCTCGCCGCCGGATAATACGGATTGATGACGACCGCAAAGTCGGCGCCGACGTCCGCGGCATGGTTGGTGAGGTCCACCGTCTCGTCGGGCGCATGGTGGCCGGTATGCGCGATCACCTTGCACTTGCCGCGCGCTTCCTCCACCACGATCTCGACGACGCGCTTTCTCTCTTCCTTGGTGAGCGCCCAGAACTCGCCCATCGTGCCTGCGCAGAATATGCCGTCCACGTGCAGCACGTCGGTGTAATGCCGCATGTTCTGCCTCAAGCCGGCCTCGTCCAGCTCGTGGCCGGCAGTGAAGGGCGTATGTATGGCGGCCCATACTCCGCGGAATTGCGCGCGCGACGCGGCCTTGGCTTCCGACTTGCGGTAGTTCATGACGGCTCCTCCTACTGAGCTTTCGATAAATCCTTGACGCTCAATGCCCTCTCGCCCGCAAGGAGAGAGAAGATTCGTGCAGTAAATGGATCGTGCCCATTTACGACGGCTCGCCGGCCGCTGCAATCTTAGCATCGATTTTCCGCAACTACGCTCGGGACGGAAGGCGTGCGCCGGCGGGCGGAGCTACAATACGGGCTCGCCTGACGAGGGGGCCCGCCGGTATGAGCGCTGCGCCATGTCAGGCTCTCGCGGATCTCGATGGCATGGTGGGAACGATTTCCTCGTTCGGTCATATCGGCTGCTGTGCCCGCTGGCTCGCAGCGGCGGTGTTGTGCGCGCTCGCCGGATGCGCGACCAACACGATCACCGGCCGTAGCCAGTTCGTGCTCGTCTCCGAGCAGCAGGCGATCAACGGCTCCGCGGCTGCCTACTCGAGCATGGTGGGACAGCTTTCCAAGAAGGGGAAAGTGATTGCCGGCACGCCGCGCGTCGAGCGCATCCGGGAGATCACCAACCGGCTGGTCGCAGAAGCCGTGCGCTTCCGCCCGGATGCCGCCGAGTGGAGCTGGCAGGTGGAGGTGATCGACGAGCCCAAGACCGTCAACGCGTTCTGCATGGCGGGCGGGAAAATGGGCATCTACAGCGGCATGTGGGAGAAGCTCCAAGCCACCGACGACGAGATCGCGAACGTGATGGGACACGAGATCGGGCACGCGCTCGCGAGCCACAGCCGCGAGAACATGTCGGTCGCCATGAGCACGAGCATAGGTGCAGCGGTGCTCGCGGCCCTCGTCGCCTCGCGCGGCGATCCCGGTTCGTTCCAGCGCACGCGCGATGCGTTCGAGACCGCGGCCGGCGTGGGCATCACGCTGCCGCACAGCCGCGAGGCCGAAACCGAGGCAGACCAGATCGGCATCGAGCTCGCCGCGCGGGCAGGCTACGATCCGCGAGCCGCGGTGACGCTGTGGCAGAAGATGGCGAAGGAAGGCGGCAGCCCGCCCGAGTTTCTCTCGACGCATCCTTCGCCGCAGAATCGCGTGCAGCGACTGAACGAGCTGGTGGCGAAAGTCGATCCCTACTACCGGCAGGCGCAGGCGCGCACGACGCACGACATACCGGATTTTCTGGGCAACGTGAACGAGCGGCGCGTCGATGGGCCGTCGCGCGCGGAGTATGCGCGCAGCCTCGCGGCAGAGCCGCAGACGATGACTTTCGTTGCCGACGACTTCGAGAAATTCAGGCGCGGCGATGCGCACCTCCAGTGCGGCGCCGAGTGCGCGTTGAGCTACTTTGCCCAAAAAGGAAAGTGGAAGGAGCTCCACGACCGGCAGGCCTGGCGCGATCTCGCGGTGGCCGTGGTGCGCGTGGGCTACGGCAACGATTTGTCGTATTACCTGCTCGGTGCGGCGGCGCAGGGTCTCGGCCTGCGCGACGTCGCGAAGACGTACTACGGGCGCGCGCTCGATGCGCAGAAAGCCGGCCGGAGTTGCGCCGGCGTATTCGATACGTGCGAGGGGCTGGCGATCGCGCGGCGGATCGAAGCCGCGCTGCGAGCGATGTAGGGCTACGGCGCCTGCTTGATGCGGACGGAGACTTCCGGTCCGGTCTGCAGCTTGAACGCGATCGAGTCTCCCGGCTGCACGGAAATCGGAGGCACCACGGAGCCCGTGATGACGATCTGTCCTGCGGTAAGGCGCTCGCCGAAGGCCGCGAGCAGATCCGCAATGTGGCGCACGATATCGACGTAATCGCCGGTCGCGCTCTGCAGCTCGCTCGAAGTTGCGACCTCGGCGCCGTTGCTCAGCACCGTTCCCGTCAGGCCTTCCACCGAGCTGCCGCCGCGAACGTTCTCGCGGGTGCCGAGGATCACGTGCCGGTGATAGATGTTGCCGGCGAGTATCGCAGCGACGTCCTCGGGCGGCTCGGCGAGATCGACGAGCTCGATCGCCGGGGCAATGCCGGCAATCGCAGCGGCCGCGGCTTCGCGGCTCGCGCCGCGCGCGATGTTCTTCCCGATATAGACCGCGATCTCGGGCTCGGCGAGCGCATGCGTCCATCCGGCGATATCGACCGTCTCGCCGGAGCGCAATTGCGACTGATCGGTGAGATGCCCGACGAGCGGCGCCTGCAGCTTGAGCCGCTCCATCGCCTCCGCCGTGCCGAAGCCGGCTTTCCAGCCCAGCGCTTTCTCGCCCGCTTTCATGCGTTGATGCCAGCGCGTGAGTTGCTGTGCCATGCCACGCGCTATGCGGGGATCGTACCAGGCGGCGCTCATGTTGCTGTTCTCCATGCGTACACTTGCATGGGGGCGCATTCTATCGCGATTCGCGCCCGCTTCGCAGGATCGTGAACGGTGAGCCGTGTACAGTGAGTGGCGAGCGCACCGCTTCACTCTTCACCCGAAGCGCGTGCTGTGCGCTTCAGGTGCGCAGCACCACGACCGGAAGCTTGGTCGCAGCGATCACTTTCTGCGTCTGGCTGCCGAGAAAGAAATGCGAAAGACCGGTGCGGCCGTGCGAGGCCATCACGATCGCGTCGCATTTGTACTTCTTCGCGGCCTTGACGATGGCATCCGCAGGAAAGTCGCTGTTCACGTAGTGCGCATCGCACTGCACCGCGCCGGCGGTCGCCGCTTTCGCGACGCTGCCCAGATATTTCTCGGCGACTTCCTTCGTCTTCGCGGCGAACTGCGTCGGGGACAGATAATTGCGCGGAATGTAATAGTCGTCGTTGACCTGCGGGTGGTATGCCGGCGCCACGTGAAACCCCGTGATCCGCGCGCCCATGCTCTTCGCCAGCGCGACCGCCTTCACCGCCGCCTTGCGCGACATTTCAGAGCCGTCGGTCGGAACCAGGATGTTCTTGAACACGATCGTATCTCCACTCTGTTGAACCGGGTGCGCCGGCCGCGAGCCGGGCACAGGACTAATGTAGCGTCGTGGTCCGGTCGGCTCTTGATGTGGATCAAGGCGAGCTCAGGAGCGCGAGCGCGGCGCGGTACAGCATCGCAACAGCACTTTCAGCCGCGACCCTCGACGTCTTGCATATTGGACGTTGCTGCAGGAGAGCTGCCGCGACCGCATATAATGGAGCCCCCTGAACGCTTCGACGACCTTTCACTCCCCATGAGTAACGCAGTGCAGGCGCTGCTTGCGCCCCGATCCATCGCCATCCTCGGCGCCTCCGCCGACTTCAACAAAATCAACGGCCGCACGCTGAAAGCACTGCTCGACAAGCGCTATGCCGGCGCCATCTATCCGGTGAATCCGAAGTATTCGGAGATCGCCGGCATCCGGTGTTATCCGGACGTCGCGTCCATCCCCGGGCCGGTGGATCTCGCCGTCGTCGCCGTACCCGCCAAAATGGTCGCACCCTCGATCCGCGAGCTGGGCAGAAAACAGGCGCGGGCAGCGGTCGTGTTCAGCTCGGGTTTCTCCGAAATCGGCGGCGACGGCATTGCGCGCGAGCAGGAGCTGCGCGCCGCCATCCGCGAAAGCGGTGTGCGCGTGCTCGGTCCCAACTGCCTCGGACTCATCAACGGCTACGACAACGTGATGGCGACGTTCAGCCAGTTTTCGCTCGGCCCCACGGAGCCGGGTCCGGCGGCATTCGTCACGCAGTCGGGTGCGCTCGGCACGGCGACCGCGGGCATGGCGCGGCGGCGCGGGCTCAACTTCGGCTACTTCGTGAACACCGGCAACGAGACCGACCTCAACTTCGTCGAGGTGATGCGCGAAGTGCTGGCCGACCCGCGCATCAAGGTGGGCGCGGGTTACATCGAAGGGCTCAAGGACGGACCGGGCCTGCTTGCGCTCGCCGGCGAAATGCTCGAAGCGGGCAAGCCGATGATCATCACCAAGGTCGGCCGCACTCAAGCGGGCGCGCGCGCGATCGCCTCGCACACCGGCTCGCTCGCAGGCGCCGACGCGGTGTTCGACGGTTTGGTGCGCCAGCACGGCATCGTGCGCGCGCGCAGCGACGAGCAGCTGCTCGACTTCACCGAAGTGTTCACCAAGTGCGCGCTGCCTGCGGGCAAGGGTCTCGGGATCATGACGCGATCGGGCGGCGCCGGCGCATTGATGGCCGACCGCGCGGAGGAGCTGGGGCTCACCGTTGCGGCGCTGAGCGCCGAGACCACGGCGGCATTGAAGAAAGTGGTGCCGGTGTTCGGCTCCACGCGCAATCCGGTGGACATCACCGCGCAGGGCCTCGTCGATCCGGCCATCATGCGCGAGAGCCTGAAGATCATGCTCGCCGATCCTGCGGTGGACGTGGGCATCGTGTGGTTCGCGTTCACGGAGAAAGAGGCGGACGCGACGGTGCGCACGCTGGTTGAGGCGAAGGAGCAGTCGCAGAAGCCTTTCGTCGTGAGCTGGGTGGGCGTGCCGGAACATGCACTGAAGAAGCTGCAGCAGGCGGGCATCTCCTGCCTGCGGGGCGCGGAACCTGCCGTCGATGCCGTTGCCGCGCTGGTGAATTATGCGCGGGCGCGCCGGGAGTGGCAGGCGGACGCGGCCGCGCGCGCCGCGTTGCCGCGGCCTGTGCTCGACATGCCGGGCGGCAGCGGCGTGCAGGGCACGCAGGCCGCTGCGCATGCGCTCGCGGCGTGCGGCGTAAAGCTGAGCCCTGCCGAGCTCGCCGACAGTG
>Ga0255338_1005780_pt1 | contig 11065 bp, 11 predicted proteins | sample MeOH1_35cm_T4_19_FD_203715 | JGI IMG/M metagenome (GOLD analysis project Ga0255338, IMG submission 203715) | Sandy soil microbial communities from University of British Columbia, Vancouver, Canada - MeOH1_35cm_T4_195 | ecosystem: Engineered > Artificial ecosystem > Sand microcosm > Unclassified ... | reverse complement strand
TGCACAACACGCTGCAGACCAACGCCACGCAGATGGCGCCCACGCGGCGGGGGACGGCGGTCGCACTCTTCGCCGGCATCTTCTTCCTCGGGCAGTCGGCGGGCGTGGCGCTGGCCGGCCGGCTCGCGGAGGGAATCGGCACCGACTGGATGCTCACGCTCTCCGCGCTGGCGCTGCTGCCGGTGGGGATCGGGTTCGCGCTCCTGCGGGCGAGGGGGACCAGGGCGTAGAGTGCGCAGACGTGGCGGCTTCCCGCCCGCAAATCCGTTTACACGGATAAGGGCTTGTCACGCATTGCCACGGAGGCTCCCATGACACCGCATCGCGCGCTTTCCCCTGCCGGACTCCTCGTCGCGCTGGCCGTCGCCTGCGCCCCGCTCGCCTCGCCGGCAGCCAGTCCCTCGGGCACCGTGGTGGCCGTGACGAAGTTCGAGGGAACAGGAACGGACCCGTACAAGGGCAATTCGTTGACGACCCTGCTGATGGGCGACTTGCTCACGGCGGGCCAGCCCTGCAAGATGCGGCTCGTCGAGTGGGCAAGGCGCGGCGACGTCCTGAAGGAGATCGAGTTCGGACAGTCCCCCTATGCCGACAAGGCGACGGCGCCGAAACCGGGCCAGTTGCTCCAGCCCGACGTGTTCATCGACGGCTCCGTGAGCACGACCGCGACCTCGATGACCTGGTCGGTCCAGGCGCGCGAGGCGTCCACCGGCGCCGTGCTCGCCGAGGACAAGGGCACCGGGAAGGCAAACGACATCGTGTCCATCTCCGAAGGCATCGGCAAGCGCCTGGCGAAGAAGCTGTGCAAGAAGAACGCCGGCTACCGGATCTTCGGCAGGATGGACGACGCCACCATCAACGGCGTCGTCTGCGGCGGGCTGGAGAAGCCGTTCACCGCGACCTCGCCGGAGGTGATCGGAAGCTGGAAGTTCACGCCCACGAGCGAAAGCGCGGGCAGCTTTTCGTACGGCGCGAAGAACGTCGGCGGCGCGACCGGCTCCGGGTCGGGCACCTATACGGTGATTGCCGGGAGCGAGGGCCCCGTGCGAATCCAGCTCGCCGGCAAGGGATCGATCCATTCGCCCGTGGGCACGTTCTCGGCAGAGATCACCGAGTCGCTGACGCTCACGCCCATCCCGAGCTGCGAGCGCGTGGGGGATCGCTGATCTCCTTGCAGCGGTCGTGCGGGCGAGGGGGGGTGACCGGCTAGAATGACGGCGCATCCGTCTCAACCTTGACTCCCATGCCCGCTGCCGCCCCATTCCCCTTCGACAATTCGTACGCCCGCGACCTCCAGGGGTTTTACGTCCCCTGGCAGCCCGTGGCCGTGCCCGCGCCACGGATCCTGTTCCTGAACCACGCGCTGGCCGAGGAGTTGGGACTGGACGTCTCGTCGCTCGACGAAACCGAAGCGGCCGCCGTGTTCGCCGGCAACGCGCTACCTGCGGGCGCCGAACCCATCGCGCAGGCCTATGCGGGCCACCAGTTCGGGGGATTCTCGCCGCAGCTTGGCGACGGTCGCGCGCTCCTTCTCGGCGAGGTGATCGACCGGCAGAAGCGCCGCCGCGACATCGCATTGAAGGGCTCGGGCCGCACGCCGTTCGCGCGCAACGGCGACGGCAAGGCCGCCGTGGGGCCGATGCTGAGAGAGGTGCTCATCGGCGAGGCCATGCACGCGCTGGGCATTCCCACCACGCGGGCGCTGGCGGTCGCGGCCACGGGCGAGCCGGTCCAGCGCGAAAGTTCGCTGCCCGGCGCGGTGCTCACGCGCGTGGCATCGAGCCACATCAGAGTCGGAACTTTCGAGTATTTCGCTTCCCGCGGCGAGACGGAACAGGTGAGGAAGCTCGCGCAATACGCGATCGCGCGGCACTACCCCGAGATCGCCGACGCATCGAATCCCTTCCTCTCCCTGCTCGAAGCCGTGGCGGCGCGCCAGGCCACCCTCATCGCGCAGTGGATGAACGTGGGCTTCATCCATGGCGTGATGAACACGGACAACATGGCGATCTCGGGCGAGACGATCGACTACGGGCCCTGCGCGTTCATGGAGGCCTACGATCCCGGGACGGTGTTCAGTTCCATCGACCACCACGGGCGCTATGCCTTCGGAAACCAGCCGGCCATGGCGCAATGGAACCTGGCGCGGCTTGCCGAGGCGCTGCTGCCCCTGATCTCCGACGACTCCGACCGGGCGGAATCCATGGCGATGGAGGTCCTGAACGCTTTCCCCGCGAAGTACCAAGAGCATCTGCTTCACGGGCAACGCGCGAAGCTTGGATTGCGGCGGGGCGAGCCCGATGACGACGCCGACGACGAAGCGCTGGCCGAGGTCTGGCTCGCGCTGCTGCAGGCCGGGCGGGTGGATTTCACGCTCGGATGGCGGCGTCTGGCCGATGCCGCGGAAGGGAACGAGGCGCCGCTTCGGGCGCTGTTCACCGATGCGCGGGCGCTGGACGAGTGGCTTCCGAAGTGGCGCGCCCGCGGCGCGAGCGAGGATGGCGGCGAGGGAAACGGCCCGGCGACGGCAGGGAGCGGGCGCGCCGAGCGGATGCGTCGCGTCAACCCCTGGGTGATCCCCCGCAATCATCGCGTCGAGGAGGCGCTGGCGGCCGCTTCAGGCGAGGGCGACCTCGGACCGTTCGAACGACTGCTCGATGCGTTGCGGCGGCCGTATGACGAGGCTCGCGAGCGGTCGCGCTATGCCGAACCGGCACCGGCCGCCGTGACCGCCTGCTACCAGACGTTCTGCGGGACTTGAAAAGGTCTCCCTCTCCCCGATTCCCTCCTGTCGTCGCCAAGTACAGCCATCGGCGGGTCGACGACCCCGCCGATGACATGGTGCGACCGACTCAATCGCCGGTATGGCAAACCGGCGGACGGCTTGCGCCGACGATCATGCCGGTCAGGCAGGCCGACCCGTTCGGGTCGGTCTCGAGCTGGAACAGCACGCGCGCGGCGACCGCGGTATCGGCGAAATCGGAGAACACGCCGTCGATGCCGAGCCGGTAGAACTGCAGGTACTCGTCGACCGGGTTGCCGGCATAGTCGCTCGCGAGCCGGCGCTGCTCGTTGCGGAAGGTCCACGTGTGCACCGTGAGCCCCAGGGCGTGCGCGCGCGCGACGACGTCGGTGGGCGGCAATAGCGTGCGGCTTGCTTCTCCCGGCCCGGGCAGCCCTGCCGCCACCGTGCTGACGATGTAGCGCTTCCACGGACCGATTCCGTCCGCGTAGGTGGCGACCTCCCGCAACCCGTCGTCGGTGACCAGGTAGCCGAAGGTACGCGCGAGCAGCGCCGGATCGCCCGAGATCGTCCAGTCATAGGGCCGGTCGAACGGGGCGTTGAACGCGAGCGAGCCATCGGCATTGACGTCGTCGGCATCGATCAGCTGGATCAGCGGCAGCGGCGTCATCGTGCGCAATTGCTTCAGATTCGATTGCTCGAAAGACTGGATGAACACCGGCGCGCCCCTGTGATTCCAGCCCGCCCTCCTCAGGGCGTCGACCAGGCGCCCCTCGAGCGGCAGGCCGATCTGCTGGTGATAGGTCGGGTGCTTGGTTTCGGGATAGATGCCGATGGTCCGGCCCTTCTCCCGCGACTTGCGCTTGGCCAACGCGATGACCTCCTCGAGGGTCGGTATCTGGAACCGGCCATTGAACTGCTGCGGACGGTCGGCGAACGCCTGTATGGCGTGCAGGGTCTTGATTTCCGCCAGCGTGAAATCGGAAACGAAAAAGCCGGTGTCGAGGACGCCGTCGACCATGGCCGTGCGCATGCGGCTGGCGAATTCCGGGTGGCTGGCGACATCGGTCGTCGCGATGATGTTCGGCTCGTGCCGTGCGACGAGATGGCCGTCCTTGGTCGCGACCAGGTCGGGCTCGATGTAATCGGCGCCCAGTTCCACCGCGAGCGCATAGGATTCGAGCGTGTGCTCGGGCAGGTAGCCCGCGGCGCCGCGGTGCCCGATGACGAGCGGCTTCGCGGCATTCCTTCCCGCGCCGCCCATGTCCGCGTCCGCCTGCGCGATCGGCGCGGCCACAGCGAGAGTCAGGGCAGCGATCGTCGCAAAGCGAGCGACATTCGAATTGCGCATCATGATTCACCTCCTCGAAGGATGGGACTCCAATCGTACTTCGCGAAGATGACGATTGCGATATGCGCCACGCGCCTGATAGTCGCCAGGCGGCGACAGCCGGGAGCGGAAGCGATCGGTCCCCTGTCGTCGCCATGTCACATCGTCGCGGCACCATGCAGCCATCCGCGCGAGGCAATCCCCCATGACCGCCTATTCCATTTCCTCCATGATCTGCCCCGTCGGCGCACGGGGACATCGAATCGTCGTCACCGCCATCGCCGGCGACAAGCGTGGCCACGAGGAAGTCGCCATCGAGATCGCCGCGACGACCTGCGAGGCGGAGCGTCGCCGCGCCGAGCTGCTCGCGCTCGTTGAAAGCCACCTGCGCGACCGCGGCCACGACGTGGCCGACTGCTGCGACGAATAGCGGCCGGGGCAACCCGGCCGTCGCGAGCCGCCCCGGCGTCGTGCAACCCGGATCGGGCGAAGGCTACTGCGGAGGAAATTCGGGGTAGGCCGGCAGCCCATCGCCGGCGCAGGACCAGCCCGCGCGGGATCCGGAGAAGATGCGCGCCTGCGGCTTGATCGGCGCATCGTCGTCCAGGGAACCGGCCGGAATCAGGACGACGTCGGTGCCGGGCGCCTGGCGCGGCAGGCGGCTGCCGCAGGTGACACAGAACTGGTTGGTGAACCGCTTCGCCTCGGGCGGCTTGAACGAGCGAACCTGCTCCTCGCCTTGCAGCCACCGCAACTCGCCCGGTTGCAGAAAGAGGTTCGAGGCGTGCCCCGTGCCCGTGGCCTTGCGGCATCGCGAGCAATGGCAATGGAGGAAGCGCTTCGCCTCGCCAGTGACTTCGTACTTCACGGCACCGCACAGGCAGCTTCCCTTCAGGGTGGTCTGGGTCATGGCGTTCCCGGCTCGTTGATCGGCCGACATGATACGAAAGCGGGCGCTTGCCGTGCCAATTTCTCTTTCGGATCAATGCTTTTCAGTGGCCGCACCGCGTTGGTGCAGTGCACAAACAACAGGAGCAACTTTAGAGTGCTTCCTCCTATGGACACCCGTATAATGGCGCCTTTTGTGCAGTGCAGCATTTCCGTGATTTCCCGGAGACGCGCACATTCCAGAGAGGTGACCAATGCAAGCCCGAATCCGGACTTCGTGGGAGAGTCTTGTCGTCGCCGTTGCCCTGCTGGGCGTTGCCCTCATGGCAGCGCCGCAGGCAGCGGGTGAAGGTGCCGGCCTGGCCGGTACGCAAGCTGCCGAAAGGCAAGAGACCCTATCCATAGCACTTGCCGCGCCCGTCCAGACACCCGCCGCATCGCTTCAAGCGGTGCGGCCGGACCTCGACCTGCCCTCCGAGGCAGATGTTCGCCGGTTCGCCACGATCGTCACGCGCACAGCTCGCGTGCATGGCGTCGATGAAGCGCTGGTCCACGCGGTGATCTTCGCCGAATCCTCCTACGACCCGGACGCGATCTCGCCCGCCGGCGCCTCGGGACTCATGCAGCTCATGCCCGCGACGGCCGCGCACTATGGAGTGCGCGACCTCTTCGACCCGGCGCAGAACGTGAGCGGCGGCGTGCGACTCCTGCGCGACCTGCTCGCCAAGTTCGACGGCAACGTCGAGCTGGCGCTCGCCGCCTACAACGCGGGGGCGTACGCGGTGATCCGCGCGGGCAATCGCGTTCCGCCGCATCCCGAGACCGCGGCGTACGTCCCGAAGGTCATCGACTACTACCGGCATTTCCGGGCGCTCAAGGGCTGAGCTCGCCCACGCGCCCGGGACGGTTACCGGTGGCGGCCCATGAGGGGGCGTGAGGGGTCGAGGGCCTGGCGCAATTCCTCCTTCCACGCGTCGCTCGCGATGAAGAGCGAATCCGGGAAGGCCCGGAGACGGTCGAACTGCGCGAAGTGGTCCTCCATCTCGTTCACGTACTTCCCCATGCCCGCCAGGTACTGGAGCCGCAGGTTGCGGTCGCGGTTGATCTCGGCGCCGGCGAGCCACGGCCCGAGTTCGGCCTTGCGGCCCGTGTAGCCGGCAAAGAGGTCGATCGGCGTGCGGATGCCGATGTCGGCGAGCGATTGCCGAACGCGCGCGTACCCCGGGCTGGCATAGCGCGCGGCGAATGCCTCGACATCGATCCGCGTCGGCCCTGCCTGGCCGATGATCACCGCGTCGTCGCCGCGGCGCTGCCTCACGACGTGCGTCCACAGCGAGGCCTCCGGAAAGGCCTCGAAGAAGGTCGCGACCAGGCTTTTCACGCCCGAGGCGGCGTTCTCGTAGAGGGGCACCCATTCGACCATGAGGCCGCCGGGATTCAGGCGCTCCCGGGCGAGGCCCAGGTATTCCTGCGTGTAGAGGGAGGCCGCGCCCTTCACCCACGGGTGGATCGGGTCGGAGGTGATGACGTCGAACTTCTCCAGCGTGGTGAGGAGGTAGTGGCGCGCGTCATCGTGCACGATTTCGACCCGCGGGTCGCTCAGGACGTCGTGGTTCTCCTTCCGGAAGTGCGGCCCGACCTTGGCCGGGATGAGCGGCTCGATCTCGCAGATCACGATCCGCTCCACCTCCGGATACAGGACGAACGAGCCGGCCGTCACGCCCGCCCCGAACCCCACGACCAATACCGATTTCGGCTTTCCGTGCACCAGCGCGGGCAGGTGGCCCAGCAGGCGCTGGTTGCGCATGTCCCCGGGCTCGCTGGAGGCCTCCACCTTCCCGCTCACGTGGAACATGCGCGGCGCCGCGGCGAGCGGGAACTTCGTGACCGCGATCGACGAGTTCATCCCCTCGCCCACGTAGAGGAAGTTGGGCAGCCTAGGCTGGGCGGCGAACGACCGGCCGTAGGCGATGAGGCCCGGCGGGACGGGACCGATGGTCGCCACGAGCCCGGCGGCCAGCGCCACGGCACCGGCGGCGGCCCACGCGACGGGCGGCGGACGAAGCACGCGCGCGAGCGAAGGCATCGCCTGCGGCGCCAGGGCAAGCACCCCGGCGATGGCGGCGAGCGCGACCATGACGCGCTGCGACTGCTGCGTGCCGATCGCGGGAATCAGGACGACACTGAAGAGGAGCGCCCCGGCCAGCGCGCCCAGCGTGTTGGCCGCGAAGACGCGGCCAACGATGCGCCCCGGGTCCTGCCCCGGCATCACCACTGCCGCCAAGGCGAACGGAAAGCTCGCGCCCCACAGGATGGTGGCCGGCAGGAGCGCCACCAGGCAGCGGACGAAGTCCATCTGGAAATCGATCCAGGGGCTCTTCGAAAGCCAGGGGGCGATGGGCCAGAACGGAAGCCACTCCGTGAGCATCCACGCCGCCCAGGCGATGGCGAGCGGCAGGAGGAGCTGTGACCACCCGAGCGCCACCCGGGGCCGCGCGAGGCGGCGCGACAACCCGGCACCGGCCGTACTGCCGATGCCCAGCCCGATGAGGACAACGGCAAGGATGATGGAGAAAGTGTAGGTGGTGGCCCCGAGCATCAACGACAGCACCCGCGTCCACACGACCTGCGCGCCAAGTGCTGTCATTCCCGACAGCGCGATCGCGACGAACGTGAGCGTCGTGCCCTGCGGGGCAGCGGGTGCCGGACCGGAGACCGGCTCCTCGCGCGCCGCATGCGCAACGCGCGACGCGAGCCCCCAGGCAACGGCCGCCACGCCCAGGTTCACGGCGACGGCTACCCACGTCGCCACCGACATGTCGTGCACGCGCAGCAGGTAGAAGCCCGCGAGCAGGCAGCCGAACACGGCACCGATGATATTGCTGCCATAGAAGAACCCGAGCCGACTGATTCCTTCCGGCGTCGCCTTGGCCCAGCGCGCGATGGCCGGCAAGGTGGCTCCCATGAGCGCCGTGGGGGGCAGGAGGAGCACGGCACAGGTGAGGCCGCGCAGCAGGAGGCCGGGAACGCCCGCCGCCACGTTGGCCGCATAGACGCGGCCCGCGATCGGCAGGAAGAGGAGCACGAGCACCCCCAGCACGCCGATGCCCGCCTCCAGGGCGGCGTAGACGCGCAACGGGTGCGAAGCCGCAGACACCCAGCGGTGGAAGAGCAGGCTCCCCAGGCACAGCCCGGACATGAAGGTCCCGAGGAGGATGCCGAGCGAGACGCCGGTCGAGCCGATCACCTGCTCGAGCATCTGGAGCCAGACAATCTCGTAGATGAGCGCCGCGCACCCGCTGCCGAAGAGCAGCGCGAGCAGGATGGGGAAGGGTGAGACGGTCATGTCGGACGATCCATGCCAAGGCGAACGCCCGCCAAACCTATACGGAATCGATGGACGCGCCTTGAGCTACGTCATACCTCGGAAAGCGGCCAACCCGGACCGCGTTTCCCGCTCATGCGCGGCGGCCGGCAGGAACGGATCGACCACCTCGAGGCTTCCGAAGCGCCGGCCGTGCTGCAGGTCCTCGCTCCGGAGGACATCGCAGTGCGCGTCCAGCGCCGCCAGGACGATGAGCCCGTCCCAGAAGCGGACGAGGTCGAGCGCCTGAGCGGGACCCAGGATCCGGCGCCGCACCGAGGTCGCGTAGAAATCCACGAGGACCTGCGTGCTCACCCAGTGTCGCACTGGTTATGTGCCCACCCTGTCACACGTGCAGGATCTCGCCCTTCAGCGACCAGGCAATCGCGAGCACGTCCTTCTGTGTCTGCTCGTCGATGCCGTGCCTGCGCAGCACCCCGAGGATGTCGTCCGTCGCCGCCATGTACTCGGCCTCGTTGATGTTCATGCCGCGGTGCGTGTCCACCATGCTGCGGCCGGTGTACTGCGCCTTGCCGCCACTGCCCGCCTCGAGGAAGGCGCAGAGGTGCTTCTTGGTGACCTGGAGCTTGTCGGGCGTCTCGAGATACGGCCGGAAGCGGGCGCTGATCGCGGGATTCTCCATGTGCTGCGCGACGATGTCGTCGACGAGGGCATTGATGCCGGGCGTGCCGCCGAGGCGGTCGAACAGGGAAGCCGTCTGCATGGCGTTACCTCCTTGAAGTGAGAGACGACGTTGGACGAGCGTGTGCGCCGGTCAGGCGGCCGCCGTGCGGAAATAGAAGTCGAGCATTTCCATCAGCGGCGCGGGGTCGCGGCGAAGGCGCGTGCGAAGCGCGGCGCCCTCCCAGCAGTTCACGAGCAGTTCGGCCATCTTCTGCGGATCGGTTCCCTTCGCGAGGTCGCCGTCGTCGATCGCCTCCTGCAGCACGACCGCGATGCGCCCGGCGATCAGGTTGAAGCACTCTTCCACCTTGAGGCGGAAGGTCTCGCTCACGCCCGAGAGCTCCTGCCCCAGGCCCCCCAGCAGGCACCCCAGGTAGCCCTCGCCGCGGTACTTCTGCACCGTGCCCTCGAAGAAGCCCCGCACCCGCTTGAGGGGCGGCACGCTCTTGTCGCCGAGGAAATGGTCGAGGCCCTTGTGGACCTCGGTCATGTACACGTCGATGACCTGCAGGGCGAAGTCTTCCTTGGAGGAAAAGTGGTGATAGAACGAGCCCTTGGGAATCTGCGTGGCCTCGAGCAGGGCGGTGACCCCCATGTCGTTGTAGCCACGCTGCAGGAGCATTGCCATGCCCTGCTCGAGCAGCTTCTGCGGGGTGTCGTGGGACAATCCAAGCCTCCGAATAGACCGGTCAGTCTAGCGGAAGGTACCCCTCGCTCGAGGGCTCGTCAAGCGGGAATTGCGGGGCAGCCAGCGACGGCAGCCGCATCGTGGGCACCGCGAAGGCGCGCTCCAAGGCGCCGACCGCCGCCGATACATTCGGTAACGGGAAGCCCCTGTCGAAACGGGGCTTCCCCGTTCGTCGTACATGTAGAGTGCTGCCTTTCAGGCCCACCCGGCCTGGAAGGCTCGCCTCGACCTTCCTTCAAAACCAAGGAGTTACGACGATGCGATACATGATCATTGTGAAGGCCAGCCCCGAATCCGAGGCCGGCACGCTGCCCCCCGAGGACCTCATGGCGGAGATGGCCACCTACCACGAGGAACTCGCCAAGGCCGGCGTCCTCCTCGACGCCAACGGGCTGCGGGCGAGCGCCAAGGGCTGGAAGGTCCAGTACCGGGGCGGCAAGCGCACCGTGGTCGACGGGCCGTTCACGGAGGCGAAGGAGATGATCGCGGGCTACACGATCATCCAGGTGAAGTCGCCCGAGGAGGCGCTGGAGTGGTCCCGCCGCTTCCCCAACCCCCGCGGCAAGGGGCTCGACTGCGAGATCGAGGTGCGCCGGCTCTTCGAGCTGGAGGACTTCGAGCAGAACGCGGCGGTCGACCGCTTCCGCAAGATGGACGCCGGCACGAAGGGGGCCTGACCATGCGAATCCTCGCCATGCACAAGTCGAACGACTTCAGCGAAGCCGGCCATGCCCCGCCCCCGGAGATGATGGCCGCCATGGGGCAGCTCGTCGGCTCCATGATGCAGCGCGGCATCCTGGTGGCCACCGAGGGCCTCTGCCCCAGCGTCCAGGGCGCGCGACTGACCTTCCACAAGGGCAAGCGCACCGTGACCCCCGGCCCGCTCAAGGGAACGAACGAGCACATCGCCGGCTTCGGGATCCTGCGGGTGCGGGACCTCGAGGAGGCGATCGCGTGGGCCACGAAGTTCGCCGAGTCGATCGGCGACGTGGAGATCGACGTGCGGCCCGTCTCCGAGCCGTGGGACATCGGCGCCATGCCGAAGCCCGACGGCCTCACCACGCGGCGCTACATGGCCGCGCGCAAGGCGGACCGGACGACCGAATCGGGCGCGATGCCTTCCAAGGAGGCGATGGCCCGCACCGACGCGGTGATCGAGGAGATGAAGAAGGCCGGCGTGCTGGTCGCCTCCATCGGGCTTGCCCCCAGCGCCCAGGGCGCGCGCGCACGCTTCAACAACGGCAGCCGGACGGTGACCGACGGGCCCTTCACGGAAGCGAAGGAGCTGATCGCGGGCTATGCCGTGCTCGAGGCGCCATCCGTCAAGGCGGCGATCGATCTCTCCGCGGATTTCGCGAAGATCATCGG
>Ga0255338_1005779_pt1 | contig 11067 bp, 10 predicted proteins | sample MeOH1_35cm_T4_19_FD_203715 | JGI IMG/M metagenome (GOLD analysis project Ga0255338, IMG submission 203715) | Sandy soil microbial communities from University of British Columbia, Vancouver, Canada - MeOH1_35cm_T4_195 | ecosystem: Engineered > Artificial ecosystem > Sand microcosm > Unclassified ... | reverse complement strand
AGCCCGTTGATCCCCGCGTTCAGCGGGAAGCGCATCGACTTCAGGAGCGCCTCGGTCGCGGGATCCGTCTCGCCCGCGACGACGACGGGACCGACGTGGGTCCCCTCCTCGAGCATCCGGGTGAGGTGAGCGCCGTCGGAGCCGAGGAGCCGGCGCGATTCGTCGACGATTCGATCGAGGAGCTCGTCCGGGTCGCGGAGCTCGGCGATCCGGGCGGCCATCTCGCGGAGCGAGCGCTCGGTGTCGGCTCGCTGCGCGAGCGCGACCTGCGACCGCTCGAGCTCGCCAATCAGGCGGGCGTTCTGGATCGCGATCGCGGCGTGGTCGGCGAGCGCCTCGAGCAGCTCGGCATCGGCATCGTCGAACGCGTCGGGCTCCACGCTCGCGGCGCTGATCGCCCCGAGCGGCGGACCATCGCCGCGGAGCGGCACGGCGAGGACGGACCGCAGCCCGGTCTCACGGACGTACTGGTCCGAGACCTCCGTGTGGACGAACGAGTCGTCGGTGAGGTAGTCGGCGATCCGGACGAGCCGCCGGTCGGCGATCGCCTTGCCGGCCGCGCCCTCGCCCAGGCTGGAGTACCGATCGAAGTCCGCACGCGACGCGACCGCCTGACGGGCAGAGGTGTAGGCCCAGCGCAGCCGGTCACCTTCGACGAGGTCGATCCGGACGTCGGACCCGCGGAGCAGGCGGCGGGCCTCGTCGACCGTCTGCTGGAGGATGACGTCGGCGTCCCGGATGGCCGTGATGTTCGTCGCGATCTCGCGGAGCGTCCGTTCGCGATCGACGCGGCGCCGGATCTCGGCCGCAGACTGGTCGAGTGCCTCGATGAGCCGGGCGTTCTGGATGGCGATCGCCGCCTGGTCGGCGAGGCCGCCGAGGACGGCCGCGTCGAGCTCGTCGAACGCCTCCGCCCGCCGGGCGTAGACCTCGATCGCCCCGACCGGTCCGGCCTCGCCGAGGATCGGCGCGACGATGACGGAGCGGATCCCGAGCTGCGCCGCGAAGTCGTCGCCGGTCGCGGTGTGGACGTGCTCGTGGCGGAGGTAGTCGCCCGTCCGGATGACCCGCCGCTCGAGGACGGCCTGCCCGGCGATCCCCATCCCGAGCTCGGTCTCGCCAGGCGCGAACCGGTCGCGATCGAAGTCGCGGAACATGCCCGTGTCGAACGCCCAATGGAGACCGCCGGTCGCCTCGTCGACGAGGTCGATGATGCCGCCGTCGGCGCGAAGGAGCCGGGTCGCCTCGTTGACCGTCTGCTGGAGGACGTCGGCCGGGTCGTGGATCGCCGAGATGTTCGCCGAGATCTGGCGGAGGGCGTGCTCGGCGTCGGCGCGACGAGCGATCTCCTCGCGCGAGCGGGCGAGCTCGTCGATCAGCCGCGCGTTCTGGATCCCGACTGCGGCCTGGTCGGCGAGCGAGCGGATGACCGCGGCGTCCACCTCGTCGAAGGCGAACCGACGGGTGGCGTACACCTCGATCGCGCCGAGCGGTCCGGTCTCGGACGAGATCGGGGCGACGATCATCGATTCGAACCCGGTCGCGTCGAAGAACCGGTCGTTGATCGCGGACGCCGGGAACTCGCGGCGCGCGTTCTCCCCGGCCACCACGACGCGGTCTTCGGAGACGGCGACCCCGGTCGCGCCGACACCGACCGGGATCCAGAGCTGCTCGACCTCCCCCGGCGCGAACGTGTCACGCAGGCCGGTATCGAACGACCAACGCAGCACGCCCAGCTCCGCATCGAGGAGGTCGAGGATCCCATGATCGGCCCGCACGAGCCGGCGCGCCTCATGGATGACGTGCGAGAGGAGCGCGGCGGGGTCACGGATGGCCGTGATCCGACCGGCGATCTCGCGGAGTGCCTGCTCCGCTTCGGCCCGGCGGGCGAGCGCGGCGCGTGAGGCCTCGAGCTCGACCCGCTGGGCGGCCAGCTCGTCGATGAGGAGGACGTTCGCCATCGCCGCCGCCGCATGGTCGGCGAGCGAGCGGACGAGGGCGATCTCGGCCTCGCCGAAGGCGTCCGGGCGGGTCGCGAACGTGCCGAGGGCGCCGAACACGCGCTCCCCGGCGACGAGCGGCGCGGTCACCATCGAGCGCAGCCCCACGTCCGAGACGAAGCGATCGGCCTCGCTCGCGTGCGTGAACGATTCGTCGCGCTGGTAGTCGTTGCTCACGACGACGCGTCGCTCGAGCGCGGCGACGCCGAACATCCCGGCCCCGAGCGGCAGCTCGAGGCGGCGGACCCAGCGGCGTCGATGCGGGTCGGCGATCCCTGCCTCGTGGGACAGGCGGAGCACCCCGCTCGGCTCGTCGAGGAGGTAGATCATCGCGCCGTCGGCGCGGAGGAGGCGCGCGGCCTCCTCGACGGCGTGCTGGAGCAGGTCGCCGACCGGCGCGGTCGCGGGGGCGTCGGGGGCCGTCATCGGGCGCAGGATACCGTCGGCGGGTCGGGGCGCGGCATCGACGTTTGGCCGCCCGACCTGCGTCATCCGTCGCGATTGGGCGCAGACGCCAATCAGCGACGCGCCGGGCCGGACGTCGACCCCAACTCAGGCTTCTTGCCCACCGTGGCCGGACGCCGCGGGACCGGATGATCCGGGACGAGCCGCCGGCAGAGCGCCGGCGAGAGCCAACGAAGCCCCCTGGAGGTCTGCACCCGATGTTCCCGCGCTCCGCCGCCCGCCCGTTCACCGTCGCCGATGGGCTCATCCGAGCCGGGATCGTCGGCCTCGTTCTTGGGACCGCCTACATCCACTCGACGCTCGGTGGTCTGCTGTTCACGCTGAACGCCACCGGCTACGTCGTCGCCGCCGCCGCGATGCTGGCGCCGATCGCGCTTGCGAGCCGGCTCCGCTGGTTCATCCGAATCGGTCTGATGGGCTACGCTCTGGCAACGATCGTCGGCTGGGCGATCCAGGGCCCGTACTACTCGACGGCCTACATCGCGAAGGCCATCGAGATCGCGCTCATCGCCCTCGTCGCGGTCGACTTCGTCCGCTTCGACGGCAACCCGGTCGCCAAGGTCCGCCGCGAGATGACCGACGGTCTGGCCTGGCTGAAGAGCCGCCGCAGCGAGCCGGCCGGCGCCTGACCGGAACCGCCGCCAGCGCCGCACCCAGCCACGGGCCGGACCTCCGGCCCGTGGACCCTGTCCGACACCGCCAGCGCCCAGGAGACCCCCGCCCATGAAGCGCCTCGCTCCCGCCCTCGGCCTTCTCGCCCTCGGCTTCGTCCTCGTCGCCTGCTCCGGTGGCGGCGGGGCGTCGAACGGCCCGGCCGTGTCGGCCGACCCGAACGCGGTCACGATCTCCGCGAAGGACCTGAAGTTCTCGACGGACACCCTGACCGCCAAGGCGGACACCGGCTTCCAGATCGAGTTCGACAACCAGGAGGCCGCGCCCCACAACGTTGCGATCTACAAGGACTCCGGGTTCAGCCAGAAGGTGTTCGTTTCCGAGCCCGTCGGCGGCCCGAAGACCGTCACCTACAGCGTCCCCGCCCTCGCCGGGGGCACGTACTACTTCCGGTGCGACGTCCACCCAGACATGAAGGGGACGCTCCAGGTCCAGTAACGTCGACCGATCGATCGGCGGCCGGGGCCGCCGCCGCGCACATCGAAACCCCGGGTTCGATCCGTCGGGCCCGGGGTTTCCTGCACCCTCGGCCGCTTCGGCCGGTCCAGAGCCGGCATCCACGCCTCGGATGCGGGAGGGTCAGCGCTCGAAGCGCTCGAACAGCGCCGGCGTCCCACCTGCATGCCAGAAGGCGACCGTCTGGCCGGCGAGGGCGCCGCTCCTGGCCGCCGAAATGACCCAGGCGAGTGCCTTCGCCGTCTGGATCGGGTCGACGAAGATCGCTTCGGTCCGCGCCAGCCGCCGGATCGCATCGTCACCGCCCCGGCTCGGCCGCCCGCCGCCCGGGTCGAGCTCGGACCCGTCGACCTCGACGTCGGCAGGCGGGACGGGTTGGCCGGTCATCCGGGCGAGCTCGTCGAGGAGCGAGGTGACGGCCCGGGTGACCGTCTCCGGCCGGCTCGCGACCGCGACTCCGATGACCCGCGCGGCGCTGCCCGCCAGTCGCAGCCCGACGAGCAGCCCGGCCTGGACCAGGCCCGTCGGCGACGGCACGACGATCATGTCGAACGTCGTCCGGCGGCGGCCCGCCTGGTCGGCCAGCTCCAAGCCGGCGAGGACATGACCGACTGCGCCGACGACCCCAGACCCACCCGGCGCGATGAGGTACGGCCGGCCGCCGCCCGCCCGAAGCTCGCCGGTCACGATCGTGGCGAGCTGTTCGAGCTCTGCGGGCTCGTCCGACGACGCGACGTGGACGGCGGCGCCGAGCTGCTCGGTGAGGCGCTGGTTGGCGCTCGACGGCCCGAACGGGGGGCCCGACACGACGACGTGGACCTCGAGCCCGGCACGGGCGCCGGCGGCGGCAGTCAGGCGGCACAGGTTCGACCATCGCCGACCCCACGTGACGAGCATGTCGGCGCCCTCGGCCAGCGCCGCCCCGACGAGGAACTCGAGGCTCCGCAGCTCCGACCCGCCGAGCCCGAACGGGAGGAGGTCATCGCGCTTGATCCAGACGTCGGCGCCGCCCCCGATCGCTGCCGAGAAGCGCGACATCCGCTGGAGCGGCGACGGGCCATCGAGGAGCGGGTAGCGCGGCAGCTCGGGGGCCCAGCGCGTCATCGCCCGATGGTAGTCCGGTGCTAGGCTGACCCCTCGTTACGGTTACCCCGCGCCTCGCGCGGAACGTGCCAGCGAGCGTGGCATGCATTCCTCAGCGGATCGATCCCCGGACCCGAGCCGCGGCGGCTTCAGCCGGCGCGGATTCCTCCTCTGGTCGGCCGCGGCGGCCGTCGCGGCGTGCACCGACGCGCAGCCATCGACGCCGCCGGCGCGCGCGACAGCCGCGGCATCCGCCGCCGGGACAACGGCCGCGACGAGCGGCGCGAGCTCCGCAGCCACCGCCCGCGCGGCGCCCGAATCCCCTTCGCCCCGCCCGGCGACCCGGACGCTCTACCGCGACGGCGCGCTCGCCGACGGCCGCTCCGACCGGCTCCGGCTCGGCGTCAGCATCCTCGTCGAGGGCGGGACGATCCGCTCGATCCGGCCCGCGGACGACGAGGGCGACCCGGGGTCGGTCGACGGGCTCGAGATCGTCGACGCGAGCGGCGCGACGTTCGTGCCCGGGATGGTCGACGCGCACAGCCACGTGACGCTGCCCGGCGGGGCGCACTGGATCGAGCGGATCGGCGACCCACCGGCGGCTCTCCTCGCGATCGCGGAGCGCAACGCCCGGCTTCTGACCGCGGCGGGGATCCGATGGGCACGCGACGTCGGGGCGCCACTGGTCGAGGATCCCGCCGACGGTCGGCGACGGGCGCTGTCGCTCCGCGTCCGCGACCACTGGCGCGGGCAGGCCGGCTATCCCCACCTCCGCGCCGCCGGGACGTGGCTCGATCGAGCCGGGACGCTCCCCGGCGCCGCCCACTCGCTCGAGGCGAGCGACGCCGACGAGCTCCTCGCGAACGCGACGAGCCAGCTCGACGACGGCGCCGACCTGCTCAAGCTCTACCTCGACGGGCCCGATCCCGAGGCGTCACCGTGGACCGCGGCCGAGATCGCCCGGGTCGTCGACGCGGCCCACGCCCGGGGCGTCCGGGTGACGGCCCACAGCAGCCGGCTCCGCGGCGCGCGCGAAGGGGTCCGGGGCGGCGTCGATGCGATCGAGCACGGCTTCCAGCTCGACGCCGGGATCGTGGCCGAGATGGCGAAGCGCGGCACGTTCCTCGTCTCGACGCTCGCCGTCATGCACTCGTGGCAGACGTTCGGCCGGACGACGTCGCTGCCGCGCTTCGCCGACGCCGACGCGGCGAAGGCGATCGCCGCGGGCCGTGAGGCCGCCGAGGAGAGCATCCGCCTGGCCCGCACGGCCGGGGTCCGGATCGCGGCAGGAACCGACTTCGGCGGCGGCTCGCTCCGGGCGAACCAGCTCGCGTGGGAGGTCCAGGCGCAGGTCGCGGCGGGTCTCGAGCCGTGGGAGGCGCTCGCGGCAGCGACGTGGCGGGGTGGGGAGCTGCTCGGCGAGCCGGATGCCGGAACGATCCGCGAGGGCGGCCCAGCCGACTTCTTCCTCGTCCACGGCGATCCGCTCGCCGATCCGGCCGCGCTCTGGCGCGTGTGGCGGGTCGCCTGGGCCTGACGATTCCGGGTGAGCCTCCTCGCGCGGAGCTCTAGCTCGGCGCGGCGAGGTCCCGCCGCGGGAAGACGACGAGCGCGTAGCCGATCGCGACGACCGCGACGACGGACAGCAGCCCGAACGCGAACGGATCGGGCGACCCGGTGAGGATCTCGCGCGTCTCGAGGTAGTGGAACAGCGAGTACGGCTGGAGCCACGCCGCATCGGGCCACAGCGTCCCCAGGATCTCGCAGAAGTAGGAGACGAGCAGGATCGCGAGGGTCACCCCGAGCGCCGGCGCGAGCCGGTCGAACGAGACGGACGCGGCGAGGGCAATCGAGCCGATCGCGCCGAACAGGAGCAGCCCGTTCAGCCAGACGAGCGGGAGGCGGGACGCATCGATCTCACCGGCAACGCCGGCCGCCGTGGCGGACGCGAACATCCCGGCGAGATACGCGCTGATGGCGATCGCCACGAACCCGAACGTGCTCGCGAGCAGCGTCGCGTAGACCGTCCGCCGCGAGACCGGACGCGACAGGAGCACCTCGAGGGTGCCGCGCTGGCGCTCACCCGCGATCGCGGACGCCGCGAAGCCGACGGCGAAGACGCACACCAGGATCAGCGCGATCGGGTGGACGAACCCGAGGGCGATCGAGCCGGGCAGGGTGAAGATGTCGCCGCCACCGAAGTTCGCGATCGCCGGCGGGATGATCCCCGACTCGAGGAGCGACCGGAACGTCGCACCGAACTGGGCATAGACGATCGGAAGGACGAGCCCCCAGCCGAAGAGCGCGAGGGCGACGGCGAGCAGCCGGAGCCGCTGACTGCGCCACGTGTGCCGGAGGAGCGGCCCGTTCATCGTGCCTCCCCCACGGCCGCGCTCCCCGCCTCGCGCGAGGGCGTTGGTTCCGCCTCGGCAGCACCGCTGTCTTCAGCGTAGAACTCGAGAAATGCCTCCTCCAGGTGCGCCGGCTCGATCGTGAGGTCGGCGATCGGGGCACCGGCGATCGCGCGCAGGAACGGCCCGACGTCGCCTTCGAGCTGGCAGGTCAACCGTCCGTCGTCGAGCGCAAGAGCGCTGACGCCGGGAACGCCGGCGAGGACCGGCGCCGGCCCGCTGAGCCGCATCTCGACATTGCGCTTCCGGCGCGCGAGGAGCCCCGCCACGTCCTCGAGCGCGACGAGCCGGCCCTGGCGGATGATCGCCACCCGGTCGCACACGCGCTCGACCTCGGACAGGACGTGCGACGAGAAGAAGATCGTCCGGCCGGCCGCCTTGCGCTCGTCGAGAATGTCGTAGAAGGCGCGCTGCATGAGCGGGTCGAGCCCCTCGGTCGGCTCGTCGAGGATCGCCAGCTCCGGGTCGTGCTGGATCGCCTGGACGATCCCGATCTTCTGGCGCATCCCGCGCGAATAGTCGCGGACGAGCCGGCCGAGCGTCCGGGTCGACAGCTCGAGCCGGTCGAGCAGCTCGCCGCGAAGGACCGGTCGACGGCCGGCGAGGTCGGCCATGTAGTCGAGCTGGGCCTCGCCGGTAAGCGAGTCGTAGAGGGCGACGCCGCCGGGCAGGTACCCGACCCGGCGACGGATCTCGACCGAGTCGAGGACGATGTCGCGGCCGAGGACGGTGGCGTGGCCCGAGGTCGGGTGGAGGAAGCCGAGGAGGAGGCGGATCATCGTGCTCTTGCCCGCCCCGTTCGGGCCGAGGAAGCCGAAGATCTCGCCCTCGCGGACGCTGACGGTCAGGTCGTCGAGGGCGCGGACGATCCCGGTCGGCTGCCCGAACGGCGGATGGATCGGTGGCGGCCGGTGCCCGTAGTGCTTCGTCAGCCCCGCCGTCTGGATCGCGTTCATCGACGCGGAGACTAGCGCGTCACGGGCTCGGAATGACAGGATCTCTCAGACGCAACCCCCCCATGAGGAACGCCACATGCCCAAGCACGTCCCCGCTCTGCCCGACGTCGAGCCGAGCGCCCTGCCGTTCTCGCGCGTGGTCGAGGCGAACGGCTTCGTCTTCCTCGCCGGCCAGGTCGGCGAGGCGCCGGGGTCGGGCGGCCCCGTCCCGGGCGGGATCGAGGCCGAGACGCGGGCGATGCTCGACAACGTCGGGCGGCTCCTGCGCGCCGTCGGCCTCGATTACGCGGATGTGGTCAAGGCGACGGTGTATCTCGTCGACATGGACGACTTCGCCGCGATGAACGCGATCTACCGCGAGTACTTCCCGACCGAGCCACCAGCGCGGGCGACGATCGGGGTCAACCGCCTCGCCAGGAACTACCGCTGCGAGATCGAGGTGATGGCCGCCCGGTAACCGTCAGGGATCGACCACGAAGGCGTCGACCGCAACCGTCGGCCGGCCCTTCGTCCCGACCACCTCGACCGTGAGCGTGTGTGGCCCGGCCTGTTCGAACCTCGTCGAGAAGAGCGTCCGGCGGGCCCGGAACGACGAGCGATACAGGTCGACCGTGCGGACGGGCCGGCCGTCGACGTAGACCCTCGCCCGGCCACGCGTCGGGCCCTGAGGCCCGACCCACGCCACCCGGCTCCCGATGAACGTGAAGGTCGCGCTCGCCCCGGCCTGGTTCGAGTAGCGGGCATGACCGCCCGAGTGGCGGGCGAACGGCGCGTCGCGCCAGCGGCCGGTGAAGACGAGCGCCCGGGTCGACTCCTGAAGGGTTGCGGTGTCGCGGCGGGGTTCGGCGGCACCGTACAGCCGCAGGACCTGGTTGACGTAACGCGTGGAATAGGGCGACCAGTTCGACGAATCGCGGTCGCGCGAGCCGGTCAGCCACCAGTGGGCGACGATCGGCCACGTCCGCAGCCAGCGGAACAGGTCGATGAACTTCCCGCGCGCGACCCGCTCCTGGTTCCGTGCCGTCGGGCGCGCATCGTCGTCACCGACGTACGTCTCGGCCCAGCGCGGCCAGTTCGTCGGCATGATCTGGTACTTGCCGTACGCGCCGCTCTCGGGGTTGCGGGCGTCGTACCGGCCATTCGACTCGACGGTCCCGATCGCCGGCATGAAGCGGTCGATCCCCGGCGGGTCCTGGGCGAGGGCACTGGTCGGGACGATGAGGGCGCCGATGAGCGTGCCTGCCGTGGCGGCGGTGAGGGCCGCGCGACGGCGGCCGACGGGATCTCGCAACGGAGCTCCTTCCTGCCAGGACGGCGCGGTGAGCGCGCCGAGCGATGGCTCGCGTCGCGCGGTGGCGAGGCTCGCGCGCGACGACTCTGCGGGGACCACGACGCCCCCCGTCGCTGCGGTCCCGGTTGGGGGTCGGTCAGGATAGGTTGCGCGGAGGCAACGCGGCAACCCCCACTGGGCTACAGCCGGAGCGTCAGCGGAGGGATCGGAGGAACGCGGCGACACGGTCGAGCGCGTCGTCGAGGACCGGCTTGAGCGTGTGCCCGAGCTTCGCGTAGGTGACGAGCTCGGCGTTCGCGAGGCGCGGGACGGCGGCGCGCAGGAGGTCGATCCGCGCGAACGGGTCGGCCTCGCCGGACAGGAGCAGGACCGGGCAGCGGATCGCGGGCCAGTGCGCCGTGCGCTGGTCGATGTCCGGCTGACCGGGCCGGTGGAGCGGGTAGCTCAGGAGGACGAGCGCCTCGTAGTCCGCGTCGGGCTCGGCGGCGGCGAGGCTCGCGACGCGCCCTCCGAACGACTGCCCGCCGACGGCGATCCCGGGTCCCGCGGGCACGGTTCGGCGGAGCGCCGGGACGGCATCCTCGGCCTTGCCGCGCCGGACGTCGATCGCGTCGGCGACGATGCCGCGGCGGCGCAGTCCAGCGACGTGGGCCGCCATGCTCGCCGCGGTCCCGCTCGCGCCATGTCCGAGGTAGAGATGGATCGCCACGCCGGTGAGGGTAGGCGATGCAGTGCTGAGCGCGGCGCGTCGCTGCGCACGCCCCCAGCCCTCCCGACGGCGCGCTAGAGCTCCCGGCGATCGAGCGACCAGACAGCGAGCCCGACGACGACCGCCACCCAGACGACGGACCACGCGACGAACGGCATCGGCGGCGGCGCCATCGCGTAGAACGGGTTCGCCTGGGCGGCCCGGCCGACGGCGATTGCGCCGAGGAGCAGCTCGGGCGGCTCGAGGCCGTAGACGACGCCCCGCCACAGCCCGTCGGTCGGGAGCAGCCAGCGGGTCGCGCTGGCGAGTCCGGCAAGGCTCTCGACGCCGAACAGCCGGGCGACGCCCGCGAAGACGCCGGCCATCCACCCGAGCCCGAACAGGACGACTGCGATCGCCGCTCCCGCGATCGCCGGCAGCCGCGTCCCGAGCAGCAGCGCGACAGTCAGCACGACGATCGACTCGAACGCGAGGAACCCGACGGCGACGAACGGCTCGGGCGGCGCGTGACCGGTGAGGAGGCCGACGACGGCGATCTCGAGAAGCCCGGATCCGATCGCGTACCCCGCGACGATCACCGCCAGCCCGAGCCAGCGGCCGAGGACGAGATCGGCCCGCCGGATCGGCCGGGCGAGCATCGCGAGGGCAACGCCCGATTCGACGTCGGCGGCGATCGCGGACGCGCCGAGGAACGCCGCGGTCATCGCGACGACGAAGCTGAACATGAAGGCAACGAGGATGAGGACCTGCGAGACGCCGAACCGGATCGACAGCTCGTCCGCGCCACGAGCGCGGGCGAGGTCGGCGAGCCGCTCCACGCCCCAGCCGGTCAACGCAACGCTCAGGAGCGTCAGCGCGACGAGCACCCACAGGATCCGCCGGCGGGCCGCCTCGGCGACGGTCAGCCGGGCGATCGTCATCACGACCGCGCCTCCGCGCCCGGCGCGTCGTGCCGGCGCGTCCCGACGAGGGCGAGAAAGCGCTCCTCGAGCGAGCCGCGCCCATCCTCGACCCCGTGAACCCG
>Ga0255338_1005778_pt1 | contig 11072 bp, 11 predicted proteins | sample MeOH1_35cm_T4_19_FD_203715 | JGI IMG/M metagenome (GOLD analysis project Ga0255338, IMG submission 203715) | Sandy soil microbial communities from University of British Columbia, Vancouver, Canada - MeOH1_35cm_T4_195 | ecosystem: Engineered > Artificial ecosystem > Sand microcosm > Unclassified ... | reverse complement strand
GGATCGACGCCATTGGTCAGGAAGACCGCGCGCTGCGGGTCGCAGCCCAGGGCCAGGCTGCGCTTCATCAGATCGGTGCTCACGCTGACCACCCGGTCCGCGTGGCGCAGCGCCCAGCGCAGCATGGCGCCCGTGCCGCGCAAGGTCGGGTACAGGCGCAGGTCGGCGCCATGGCAGGTGATGACGGCCGGCTTGCCGAGCGAGCGCGCCAGCGCCACCGCGGCATAGCCGTCCGGAAAGGCGAACTGCCCGTCGACGATGTCGGGCACCCAGCCATCCCCCATCGCGGCCAGCCCGGCCTTCGCGGCGCGGGCCACGGCAAAGCCCTGCGACCAGGTCGCCACCTTGGGCACCGACAGATAGCGCGGGTAGCTGGCCCGCACGCCCGGCTCGGGCTCGCCCTCGCGCTCGACCCGGCTCCAGGCGCGCCACTCGTGCGGCCCGGGCAGCTGCGCGGGGAACCAGGGTGTCGGCACCATCACCCGCAGATCGACATGCGGGGCCAAGGCCCGGGCACGCTCCAGGCAGAAGGTGCCCAGCGTCGGGAATTCGCGGCTGGGAAACAGCCGCGTCAGCATCAGTACCTTGGGTCGCTTCACGTCCTTCATCCTCTTCATCGAGCCGCCGGCGCCCCGGACAGCCCGCCATAGAGCGCCGCATAGCGCTGCAACATGACCTGCATCGAATAGCGCTGCGCCACCAGCTCGCAGGCGGCCTGGCCCAGCGCGCGCCGGGCGTCCGGGTCCAGCGCCAGCTCGCGCAGCGCCGCGGTCAGGGCCGCCTCGTCGCCGCGCGGGAACAGCCGCGCGCCGCGCCCCTCGTCGACGATCTCGGGAATGCCGCCGACCCGGCTGCCGATGCAGGGCAGGCCGCAGGCCATGGCCTCGGACAACGCATTCGGATGGGCCTCGCTGTCGCTGGGCAGCACGAACAGGTCCAGGGAGTGCAGGAAGCCGGGGATGTCGGCCACCTGGCCGCGCAGCACGACCTGGTCCGCGATGCCCAGGGAGTCGATCAGCTGCTGCAGGCGCTCGCGCTCCGGCCCCTCGCCGGCGATCTCGAGCCGCAGCTTCAGGCCCTGCCCGATCAGCGTGGCGCAGGCGCGCACCAGCAGCGCCTGGTTCTTCACCGGCAGGAGGCTGCCCACCGTGCCGACGACCAGTACCTCGGCCGCCGGCCGCGGGCCGCCCGGCGGCCCGAAGCGCGCCGTGTCGACGCCGTTCGGGATCACCTCGATCGCCGCGCCGCGCAGGCCGATGTGCTCGACCAGGAATTGCCGCGAGGCCGTGCTCACGGTGAACAGCCGCGAGGTCAGCCGCGCCAGCAGCCGGCTCAGCATGCGCCAGCGCCAGGACACGGGGCGCGCCTCGGCCAGGCCATGGAAGCTGAACACCAGGGGCACGCGCGGCCGGGCCAGCAGGCGCGCGACCGCGATCTCCGGCCAGGCCCCCAGGTTGCGGCAGTGGATCACCGTGGGCCGCTCGCGATCGATCAGCTGCTTGAGTCGCAGCGGCACGCCCGGGTCCCGGGCACCGGCATGCAGGCAGTGGATCCTGACCGAGGGGTCGATGCGGTCCCGGATGAGGGCCTCGCCCTTGAGCACGGCGATGCTGTGGGTCATGCCCAGGGGCAGCAGGCCATTGATGACGCGGCTCAGCGCCAGCTCCATGCCGCCGGCCCTCAAGGTGGGGACCACATGCAGCACATGGACCCCGGCTCCCTCCGGACGCTTTGTATTCATATTTTGCGAAGAAGAATGCTGACCAGACGCCGTCCACGGCGCGCCTGGGCGGACGGCCCCGCGAGCCCGCGCCCCTGATCTTGTGGACGCCGATTACACCGGGGCCGAACGGTCTTCAGTGTCCCAGATATTCAGGACTTGCAGCACGCACGCCCGCGCGATTGGGAGTATGAGGCCCGAGCTGCCGGGGCTCCGCCGTTGAAAACCGCACGCACGGTGCGCCGCGCCCTAAGCCGAGCGCGTGGCGGCGCGCCTGAAGAAGTCCGCATGCAGGCGCAGCGCCGCGCCCGCCTGTTCGAGGCGGGCGGCCTCGCCGGGAGCCGAAGAGGACAGGCGCCGGGCGGCCCGCGCCAGGGCACGAGCGGCGCGGGCCGGGCGCCGGGCCAGGTGGCGCAGGCAGGACAGCGCGTGGCGCAGCGCCCTCGCCTCGCCGCCGGCCGCGGGCGGCGCGGCCAGGCGCGCCTGCAGCAGCTCGATCGCGTCGCGCAGCTGCAGCGCGCTGCAGCCGCCCTGCAGGATCGAGGCCCCCTCCGCTGCGGTGGGGGCACGCCCGGCCCAATGCGCCAGCTGCAGCAGGCGCTGCTGCAGGCGCAGCCGCCAGCGCGCCCGGGCGGCGGGCGCCGCGACGGGCCGCGCGGCCTGCGCCTGCAGCTCGCGCACCATCAGCGTCACCAGCGCATCGCGCCGGCGCCCTGCATGCGTGTGGAACACCAGCCGGTAGGCCACCCAGGCCAGCGCCGGCCCCAGCACCACGCCCAGGGCCGCCAGCACCGAGGCCGGCAAGTCCGGCGGGAGCGGAAGCTGGGGCTGGAGCAGCAGCAGCGCGATCAGCACATAGTCCATGCCGGCCGGCGCCAGGCGGCGCTGGGCCAGCAACAGCGGCGCGCTCAGCAGGATGGGCAGGGTCAGCAGGATCTGCTGCAGCGTGCTGCCGGCCAGCGGCCACAGCAGCCAGCGGCAGGCCAGCGCGGCGACGGCGCCCAGGGCCTGGCCCAGCAGGACGAAGCGGATGATGCGGGCCGGATGCTCGAAGGTGGAGAACAGCGCGATCATCACCGCGCTGCCCAGCAGCAGCAGGGGCCCGACATGGGCCCGGGTCAGCAGCCAGAAGGCGCCGACCAGGGCCATCAGCAGCATCGCGCGCAGGGCGGCCTCGCGCGCGCCCTGCCAGTCGCGGTGCAGGGTGGCGCCCGGCCGCTGCTGCCCGGCCGGTCCGCCCGGCTGCTGGTCGGCCAGCAGCTCCTGCAAGGGGGCCTGCAGCGCCGGCGGCGCCACGACGATGGCGGCCCGCAACGCGGGAGCGGCCGGCGCAGCGGCGGCCGCGTCCAGCGCCGCCGCGAAGCCCGGCCGGCCGGCACCGGCCGGCAGGCCCTGCAGCGCGGCCAGCAGGCCCGCGCGCCGGCCGAGCCGCAGGCGCGCCAGGCCTGCCTCGCGGCGGCGCCGCGGCCGCAGGCCGGCACCATGCGGGTCCAGCGTCAGCTCCAGCGCCGCCATCTGCGCCAGCAGGGCGGCCGGCGTCTGCGCGGCGGCCGGCACCCGGCCCTCGGACCAGCCGGCCAGCGCGCGCAGCAGCTCGGCGTCCAGCGCGTCCAGCCGGGCCTGCAGGCCGGACGAGGCCGGCTCGCGCGGGTTGAACAGCCAGCCGACCAGCAGCGCGGTCAGCACGCCGGTCAGCACGGTGGCGCAGCGGTCGGCCCCCATCGCCAGCACCTGCCCGGCCGGGCCCGGGTTCAGCATCGCCACCATCACGGCCGTGTAGGAAGCCACCAGCGCGCCGTAGGACACCAGCGCGCGCAGCACATTGCCCAGCCAGACGCACAGGCCCAGCCAGAGGGTCAGGCCGAGCACCAGCAGCCATGTCCGGTCATCGCAGACCAGCACCAGCGCGACGCCGAAGGCCGCGCCCAGCAGGGTGCCGGCCACGCGGAAGAAGCCCTTCTCCAGCAGCAGGCCGCGCGTGGGCTGCGAGGCGATCCAGACCGACATCGCGGCCCATTGCGGATGGGCCAGGCCCAGCGCCCAGGCCAGCACGAAAGCCAGCAGCGAGGCGCCGGCGCTGCGGTAGAGGAAAGGCAGGCGGGTACCGTCCAGATCCAGCCGTGCGGCCAGGCTGGCCAGGACGCGGCGCATCGCAGCAGCCCGCGCGCGGCAAGCGGTGGTGGGCGCGCTCATGCGGCAGCGTCCGCGTCGCGGCGCGCGGCGGCCAGCCTCTGCAGGCGCGCCTCGATCTTGCCGAAGGCGTCCATCACGGTCTGCAACTCGGCGTCATCGAGATCGGCCAGCATGTCGGCCTCGGCGGCGGACAGGGCCTGCTGGATCTCGGCCACCGCCCGGCGGCCCGCCTCGGTCAGGTAGAGCAGCTTGGCGCGCCGGTCGCTGTCCGGCGTGCGGCGCTCCAGCAGGCCGCGCTCGCCCAGGATGTCGAGCAGGCGCACCAGGCTGGAGCCATCGACGCCGACGCGCTGTGCCAGCTCCTTCTGGTACAGGCCGTCGCCGGCCCGGTGCAGATGGATCAACGGCGCCCAGACCGCATCGCTCAGGCCGATCTTCTCCAGCTCCTGGTCCAGCGCGCGGCGCCAATGGCGAGCCAGCAGCACGAATTGCAGGCCGAAGCGGAAGCGCGGGGAATCGATGGCGGGGCGGCGTGGCATTTTTTGATTGTAGGAAAAATAATTTGAATTTCAAATTATTTGCCTCAATAGCCATCCATTGGGCCGGGCGCGGCCGCATCGCCGGGGGCGACGTCCTGGGAGCACTTCGACCCGCCCTGCTTCCGCTGTCGAATCAGTGGGGCGGGGGCGATGGGCATAGAACCCACGTCGTCTGCTTGGGAAGTCGTGCCGGAGCGGTGGCCGCATCCTGGGAACACCCGCGTCGCTGCGAGCCCGTCGGCGGCCATGCCTCGAACGCCTCACGGCGATGCGCTGACTTCCTGAGGTGATCGCGGACGGCGATCGGCAATCGTGGAGCGGGTGATGGGAATCGAACCCACGTAGTCAGCTTGGGAAGCTGAAGTTCTACCATTGAACTACACCCGCTTGGGAGGCCAGAGTCTACCTCGCGGGGCGGCCCATCTCGCCAAGTTATTGTTGACTTGGGTGGTAGGGATCAACACCCGATGGACGCAGGAACCCGGTCGGCGCCCTCTGCCGGTGGCCGGCTATGGCTGACGGCCGTCCCGCTCCGCCAGATACCGTTCGATGCGGGCATCGGGCAGAAACCAGAGCACGGCCATCGCCGTGAAAATGAAAAACGCCACCGCCGTGCTGTAGAAGCTGCAGACCACGGCGAGCGCGTAGACGGCCATCGAGACCTTTCCCTTCAGATCCCTGCCGAGAACGCCTGCCAGCGCGGAGTCCCGCCCCTGCGAGGCGATGATGAAGCGCTGCAAGGCCCAGAAGGAGATGGCGCACATCAGCAGCACCAGGGCATACAGGGCCGTGGGAAACGCCAGCAGCCCCGACTTGCCGGCCCAGGTGGTGGTGATCGGAATCATCGTCAGCCAGAACAGCAGGTTCAGATTGGCCCACATGATCTTGCCGTTGATGTGGCCGACCAGATGGAACAGGTGATGGTGGTTGTTCCAGTAGATGCCGACATAGACGAAGCTGAGCACATAGCCCCAGAAGTTGTGCGCCTCGGCCTGCAGGCCCTGCCAGGTGAACTCGGCGGGCAGCTGGATCTGGTAGAGCATCAGCGTCAGGCTGACGGAGATGACGCCGTCGCTGAAGGATTCCAGCCGGCTCTTGTTCATCGCCCTCCCCTCAGATGAACTGCCGGCGAAAGGACAGGCTGGCCAGGTACAGGACGGCCAGCACGAAGGGCAGCACGCTCCAGAACCCGATCTGCAGGTAGAGCACGGCGCCCAGCAAGGCGCCCAGCACGAAACCCGCCACGATGCTGCCGCTCTTCAGCAGGGCCTGCCCATGCTCGCGGCTGGGCTGGCGCAGCCAGCCGGACAGGTCGATGCCGAGCTGGGTGGTGTTGCCCGTCATCATCGTGCTGGGGCTGATGTGCTTGATCAGCGTCTTGCTCGCCGTGTTGCGGATGGCCAGGGCCGACAGCCCCAACCCGCCGGTCAGCGCCAGCGCGGCGGCGTCGGGGTCGCGGAAGGGCTCGAAGTACAGGCCCGCCAGCATGAAGCCCGCCAGGAACAGGGCCTCCGCCACGAACAGCCAGCCCAGGGTCTTGTGGGACTGGCTGCAGCGGTCTATCCACAGCTTGGTGCACATGACCGTGGCGATGAACAGCGGGATGGCCGCCAGCCTGATCCACAGGCCGGCGCCCCCCTTCACGAGGGCCGCGCCGGCCAGCACCAGGTTGCCGGTCACATGGGCCGTGAAAAAGCCCAGCAGGGCGATGAAGCCGATGGTGTCGATCGCGCCGGCCACGATGGTGAGCAGCACCGGCGCGCGGCACTGCGCCCAGAGGCCGGGCGCCGGGTCAACAACGGCGCTCATCGCTCGCCGGCCCGATGATCGATGGCCGGCTTGGGCTGCAGGTCCAGCCAGGCCACGAGCAGAAAGCCGCCGACCAGCCCCAGGTGCTCGAAGAAGGCATTGGCTGCCATGAAGCGCGCCTGCCCGCCGGGCAGATCCCAGAAGCGCAGCGCCACGAAGGTGGCCAGCAGCGTGAAGCCCGCCAGGGCCAGCGCGCCCAGCCAGCGCAGCCGGCCGCTCAGGATCAGCGCCGAGGCTCCGAGTTCGAGGCCGATCACCAGGACCGCGAACAGCGGCGCCGGCAATAGCCCGAAATGGGCCATCTCGCCGATCGCGCCCGGCAGGTCGGCGAGCTTGACGAGCCCGCCCTGCAGATAGGCCGCGCACAGGCCCAGATAGGCCAGCCAGCGCAGCGCGCCGCTGCCGAAGATGGGCCGCGCGGCCGCTGCCAGGCGGCCCGAAAGGCGGGAGGTGAAAGCGTCGTCCATGGCAGGACCTCAGGCCATCCAGCAGGAGCAGCCCAGCGCGCCGAAGAAGCTCTTCGGATCGGAGGCCGGCACGCCCGAGGCCCAGGCATCGGCATGGCGGTGGCCATGCAGGCCGCAGCTGCTGCCGCAGCCGCAGGCGGCCATGTTGCGATAGCGCGCCGGGTTCAGCGAATGGCGGCCCGCGCCCTCCGGATCCCCCCAGGCGCCATAGCCCTTGAAGCTGCGCGTGGGCGACCAGTCCGGCATGGCCGGCGGCAGCGGGTTGTCGTCCAGCGACGCGAACTCGCCGTCCCCGTAGACCACGCGCCCGCCCACCACCGTCAGGTCCGAGGTCAGGAAGCTGATCTCGTCCTCGGGAATGCTGAAGTAGTCGCGGCTCGGCACGATGAAGTCCGCCAGCTGGCCGGCCTCGATGCGCCCGCGCTGGCCCTCCTCGTTGGAGAACCAGGCCACGTTCTCGGTCCACATGCGCAGCGCGGTCTCGCGGTCGAGCAGGTGGCGCTGCGGGTAGAGATTCAGGCCGCCGACGGTCTTGCCGGTGATCATCCACGCCAGCGACACCCAGGGGTTGTAGGAGGCGACGCGCGTGGCGTCGGTGCCGGCCGACACCTTGACGCCCTTGTCCAGCATGCGCCGGATCGGCGGGGTGGCCTCGGCGGCCCGCGCGCCATAGCGCTCGACGAAATACTCGCCCTGGTAGGCCATGCGGTGCTGCACCGCGATGCCGCCGCCCAGCGCCGCGATGCGGTCGATCGAGCGCTCCGAGATGGTCTCGGCATGGTCGAAGAACCAGTGGATGCCGGTCAGGGGCGTCTCGCGGTGGACCTTCTCGAACACGTCGAGCGCGCGCGCGATGGTCTCGTCGTAGGTGGCATGCAGGCGCCAGGGCCAGCGGTTCTGCACCAGCACGCGCACCACCTCTTCCAGCTCGCCTTCCATCTGCGGCGGCATCTCCGGGCGCTCGACGCGGAAGTCCTCGAAGTCGGCGGCGGAATACACCAGCATTTCGCCGGCGCCGTTGTGGCGGAAGTAGTCGTCGCCCTGCTTGTACTTGACCGAGGCCGTCCATTTGAGGAAGTCCTCCTTCTCCTGCTTGGGCTTTTGCGTGAACAGGTTGTAGGCCAGGCGCACGGTGATCTGCTTGGCGTCGGCCAGCTTCTGGATGACCTCGTAGTCTTCGGGATAGTTCTGGAAGCCGCCGCCGGCGTCGATCACGCCGGTCACGCCCAGGCGGTTGAGCTCGCGCATGAAATGGCGCGTCGAGTTGATCTGGTAGTCCAGCGGCAGCTTCGGGCCCTTGGCCAAGGTGGCATACAGGATGGTCGCGTTGGGCTTGGCCAGCAGCAGGCCGGTGGGGTTGCCGGCGGCGTCGCGCACGATCTCGCCGCCGGGCGGCGCCGGCGTGTCCCGGGTGTAGCCGACGGCGCGCAGCGCGGCGCCGTTGAGCAGCGCGCGGTCGTACAGGTGCAGCAGGAACACCGGCGTGTCGGGCGCGACGGCATTGATCTCCTCCAGCGTCGGCAGGCGCTTCTCGACGAACTGGTGCTCGGTGAAGCCGCCGACCACGCGCACCCATTGCGGCGCTGGCGTGATGGCCACCTGCCGGCGCAGCATGTCCATCGCGTCCGCGAGCGAGCGCACGCCGTCCCAGCGCAGCTCCAGGTTGTAGTTGAGGCCGCCGCGCACCACATGGGTGTGGTTGTCGAACAGGCCGGGCAGCACGCGCCGGCGCTTCAGATCGACGACCCGGGTGCCCGCGCCGGCCTGAGCCAGCACTTCCGCGTCGGAACCCACGGCCGCGAAGCGGCCCGCCCGGATGGCCACGGCCGTGGCGACGGGCCGGCTGCGGTCCAGCGTGGTGATCTGGGCGTTGTGAAAGATGATGTCGGGATGGGAGTCGGACATGGTGGATGCTCCTGCGCCGCCTCAGGCGGACTTCTTCTGCTCGCCGGCCGGCGGCTGCTCGTTGCGGCCGGGCAGCTGGCCCAGCACATGGGCGGTGGCCCGGGTCTGCTCGCAGGCGCTGCCGAAGGCCGTGCCGCGCAGCAACTGCTTGCCCACCGGCACGATCTGCTCGCCCAGCAGGATGCCCAGCAGGCCCAGCAGCGCCACCAGCGGCGGGGCCGGCGAACGCACGTTCAGCAGGCTGTAGATGATGCCGACCAGCAGGCCGGCGCCGAGAGACATGGCATAGAGTTTCATGGTTCGCCCCGCAGGTATGGAGGTGGATGGCGCCGGTGGCCCGGCCGCCGCGCGGGCCAGGGGACAGGATGGCCCGGCCCGTCGCGCTTGTCGAGCCTTTTACTTGGCCGGGTTGGGGCCGATGCGCTCGCCGTGCTGCACGCGCTCGGGCGCCTTGTGCACCATGGTGTAGGCATAGTCCACGCCCATGCCGTAGGCGCCGGAATGCTCGCGCACGATGTCCATCACCGCGTTGTAGCTGCTCTTGCGCGCCCAGTCGCGCTGCCACTCCAGCAGCACCTGCTGCCAGGTCACGGGCACGACGCCGGCCTGCACCATGCGGTCCATCGCGTAGTTGTGCGCATCGAGCGAGGTGCCGCCCGAGGCATCGGCCACCATGTAGATCTGGTAATCGGTGTCGTGCATCGCCGACAGCGCGAAGCCGAGGTTGCACACCTCGGTCCACAGGCCCGACACCACGATCTTCTTGCGGCCCTGGGCGGCATGGACGGCCAGCGCATCGCGCACGTTCTGGTCGTCCCAGGAGTTCATCGAACTGCGCTCGAGGATCTTGTGCTGCGGGAAGACGGCCAGCAGCTCCGGATAGGTATGGCCCGAGAAGCCCTCGGTCTCCACCGTGGTGATGGTGGTGGGAATGTCGAAGGTCTTGGCCGCCTTGGCCAGGCCGACGACGTTGTTCTTCAGCGTCTGGCGATCGATGGATTGCACGCCGAAAGCCATCTGCGGCTGCTGGTCGATGAAGATGATTTGGCTGTTCTGCGGCGTCAGGACTTCAAGATACTGTTTGGACATGGTCTCATCCTTTGTGAGGGGGTGGAACGGCGGCATGCGCCCGGCACGGGAAGCTGCGCCCCCGCGCCGGCCAGACGACGGGGGCAGCCGCGCAAGGCCCCCGCCTCCGATAGTGATTGCGAGTTGCTGAAGATCCGGGGGCTCAGCCCAGACCGGCGGCATCCACCAGCACCAGCTCGGTGTCGTCGCGGGCGGTGACGGCAATCGCGGGCTCGCCGTGGATGGCGGCGCCGTCCCCGGCGCCCAGGGGCAGGCCGTTGAGCTCGGCGCTGCCCTTGGCCAGCACCAGATAGCCGTAGCGGCCGGCATCGGCGAAGCGGTATTCGACGGTCTCGCCGGCCTTCATCGCGGCGCCCAGGACCCGCGCGTCGGCGCGGATCGGCAGGGCGTCCGTGTCGCCGTCGATGCCGCTGGCCAGCGTCACGAAGCGGCCCGTGCGATCGCCCTTGGGAAAGGGCTTGCTGCCCCAGGCGGGCCGCTGGCCCTGCCGGTCGGGCAGGATCCAGATCTGGAAGATGCGCGTGACCCCGGGCTCCAGGTTGTATTCGGAGTGCCGCACGCCCGTGCCCGCGCTCATCACCTGCACGTCGCCGGCGACGGTACGGCCCTGGTTGCCCAGGTCGTCGCGGTGGGTGATGGCGCCTTCGCGCACATAGGTGATGATCTCCATGTCGGCATGCGGGTGCGGCGGGAAGCCCGAGTTCGGCGCGATCGTGTCGTCGTTCCATACCCGCAGCGCGCCCCAGTGCATGCGCTGCGGGTCGTGGTATTCGGCAAAGGAAAAATGGTGCTTAGCGTCGAGCCAGCCATGGTGTGCGCTTCCCAGGCTTTCCAGGGGACGGCGTTCGATCATGGGCATCTCCTTCGGGCTCGACAATGACGAGGACGCCAGTCTAGGAAGCGGGGCTCCCGAGAAGAAGAGGAGAAATGGAATTCCATCCTTTCCATTTTTGACATGCGCGGGTCCCGCCGCGCTGGCATATTCCGCGGCTTACCTCACCGTCCCTGTTCGACCGATGCCATGAACAAACTGCCAGATCTGGAAGCGTGGGCGATCTTTGCCAAGGTCGCCGAAACCGGCTCGTTCGCACGCACCGCGGCCGAGTTCTCGCTGTCGCAGGCCACGGTGTCCAAGGCCATCTCGCGGCTGGAGGCACGCATGAAGACCGTGCTGTTCCACCGCAGCTCGCGCCATATATCGCTGACCGCGAACGGCCATGCGGCGCTGGAGCGCGCCACACGCATCCTCAGCGAGGGCCAGGCCGTGGAGGCCGAAGTGACGGAGCAATGCACCAGCCTGCGCGGCGCGATACGCCTGTCCGCCCCCATGTCCTTCGGCCTGGCGCGTCTGGCGCCGGTCCTGCCCGGCTTCCTGCAGGCCCACCCCGACGTGGAACTGGACGTGCAGTT